>WNEY01005323.1_pt1 | contig 11202 bp, 10 predicted proteins | sample 5400531 | NCBI WGS metagenome assembly WNEY01 (sample SAMN13153338, study PRJNA577476) | soil metagenome | isolation source: 200 cm saprolite under Douglas fir tree site 1 | place: USA:California | collected 2015-04-18
AAACTCGCGCCGGCATCGAGCAGCAGCGACTGCGCCGGCGCGGCGCGTTTCTCATAGCTGATGTGGTGCAGCGTGGCCGCGTGCTTGCCGAGCGCAACGATGTTCTTGTAGGGCGTCTCGGCGTCGTCCTGGCGGGTAGAGCCGAGGAAGGCGAGGTGCAATTCCAGCTCGGACCGATCGGCGCCGGCAAAGAGCGCGCGCAACTCATCGTGGCCGCGGGCGGCGCGGCGATTGGCCTCGGCAAGGCAGAAGACCTCATAGCCGGTCTTGCGCACGCGCAATTGATCGAGCGCGGCCAATAGCGCGGGCGGATTGCGTCGCTCGTCGGATAGCCCCAATGCGGCCGCCGCGTGAAGATCGTCGCCCACGAATGCGGTGCCCGAGGGCACGAATTGGCGCGCGTCGGCGCTGCGGATGACCTCGAATGCGCCCCAGAAATGATCGCTCTCCGGCGGGCCTGGCGCTTCCCAGAAGCTGGGCTGCAGGGTCCTCACCAGCCTCGGGCGCTTCCCCGGCTGCACCACCAGCACGCATCCCGGTTCCTCCAGAGGGAGCCAATGCTGGAAGTGCGGCGTGGGTCGCAGCGGCCAGTATGCATCGTCGGCTTCGGTGCGCTTCTGCGGAATACCGGAATGAATGGCCAGGGCGGGATAGCCGTTTTTTTCCAGCGCGGCCGCCGTTCCGCGCTGCAGTACGTCCACATGCCCGCCGTGCAGTGAGGCGAGACTATCGATTGAAGTCATGGCAACTGGCGTTCTACACTCATATGGGCTAGAGAACGAGCCCATAGCTCCAAATCATCCAGACCCAGAGGATTGAATGGCAACGACGCCGCTGCATGGTTTGCTGGACAAGTTCATCGATGCATTCGCCGCGGCGATCGCCGCGAAGGCAAACGTCAGGATACAGGCCTCCGCGGGCCCCGCTCGCCGGGGCGGAGCTCGCATGTGCCCGGTTCCAGGCTGCCCCAATCCAGGCGCCGGGCCGCGCAACCGCTGGTTCTGCCGCGATCACGCGAAGAGCCTCTCGGTCCGCGAGCAGAAGAAGCTGCTCGAGGCGCGCCGCGGAAAGCCCGCGGACATCGCGCCGGCGGCGCGCACGCGCAGGGTGAGTCCCAGAAAGGGCAAGAAGCTGGACATGAGCTGCCGCGTAGCGGGTTGCAAGAACGTCTCGCGCGGGCCGCGCTTCGGATTCATGTGCGACAAGCACCGGAAGCAGCTGAGCGCTAAACAGCAGCTCGAAGCGCGCGAGAAGTGGAAGGCGAAGCACGCGGCTTAGCGGCTGGCCGAGTGTTCTCGAGCCGTGGGACCAAGGTCCCAAAACCGTTCGCAGCCCTGTCGTCTTTCTGTGCGGGCGATCACTTCGCGTGCAGTTCACAGCATTTCTAGACACGCGCGCGCAACTTGTTCACAAAGTAAGCCCGCGCATTCACAAGCTGTCCACAACAAAGCTGGCCAGATCCGAATCTCCGTGTGGATCGGCACCTGTCCAGTTTCCGCATTGTTACCTCGCGTCAAACTCTGGCACGCGCTGTGCTCTATGTCCCCCCGTGCTCGGTGACTCGGTGGGTCGCTTGGCGCGTACGGCCTCGAACCTGTTTTTCGAAAGGAGGATGGGAGTTCAGGCCATAAACCTTGTGCGGGTCGGAAACCTGGATACAGGAAAGCCGACCCTCGCACCGGCAACACGTCGAGGACCAGCTGCGGTGGGCTCATCGCAGTGAAAGGTCGCGGGCGGCGGGGGCGTGAAGGCGCTTCCACGGTGTGAGGGGAGAAAACCCGGAGGAGGAGAAGCCCATGAGGGGCGCGGATCGATCGGGACTCTAACCGGTTCCGGACGGCACCGCACTCACTGCGGGGAGCAAGGCCCTGAAGTCGAGGGCGCATTCGCTGGTCACAGGCGGGTGCGTTAAACGGCAAGAGGGCATGACACGGCCGGGGAAACCCGGTACGGCTCCGTGGAGAGGGATAAACCCCTGAAGGGCAAACCCTGGACGTGGCTGCGGGGTGAAACAAACCCGCAAGGCTGGTGGCGGAGCAAACCGTCGAGGGCGTGAGAAACGCCGAGGACGGAACAAAGTCCGGGAGGGGATTCCCGGGCGAGTGGTGGACGCCGCTGGTTGACGCCGCGATGAGGGACGGAACCCCAAGGGAGGCGCTCTCCGGTCGATCGGAAGGTCGCAAGGTCTTTTGAGACGCGGGGAGCAGGTTGTTTGTCGCAGAACTCTGGAGGAGGCGAAAAGCTCGCGGGAGGATGAAGCCGTAAACGCAAGTTTGCGGCGGACGGCGTACGAAGAGATACCGTTGGATTCCGGTTGAAAGGCCGAGATCGAGACGGGAGCGGGGAAGCCCGATGTACCCCGTGATTCGGACGCATAGCAATACTCCGAGGAGCATCGAACCTTCATGAGAGGGAGTGCAGGGCGGGGTGACTCGTCAGGCGCAGCGACAGGCGATACTGGAACCTCCGAAGGGGAAAACGCGCCGGGTGGTCCTTTGGGCCACCGGGCACGTTTTTTTTTGCGCGCCGGGTGCTAGGGTCCGCCCTCCGTAAGGAGGTCACATGCGGATCTTCCTCGCAGCGCTCCTCGTTTCTCTCGCCGCGCACGCTACCGACACGGTGCGCATCGCCTTCATCGGGCCGCTCACCGGCGGCAATTCCGCGATCGGCCTGGGCGGGCGCAACTCCGCCGACCTTGCGGTGAAGCTCCACAACGCCGGCAAGGGCTCCAAGTATCAATACGAGCTGGTCGTCCTCGACGACGAGTGCAAGCCCGACGCGGGCGTGCAGATGGCCACCAGGGCCGGCTCGGACCGGACCATCATGGCGGGCGTGACCCACTACTGCTCGGTGGTGGCGATGGCGACGGTGGACACCTTCCACCGCTTCGGGCTGCCCACCATCGTCTGGGGCGCGGTCTTGCCCGACATCACTTACGCGAACGACTTCAAGGAGATCCACCGCGTCAATGGCACGATGATCAACCAGAACGAAACCAACGCGAAGTTCATCGCCGGGCAGGGATACAAGAAAGCCGCCATCATCCACGACACCACCGATTATGGAAAAGGCCACGACAAGTACTTCACCAGGTTTTTCAAGGAGAGCGGCGGCGAGATCGTGGGCGACTTCGGCGTGACGGCCGACCAGCAGGACTTCACCGCCGAGCTGACGCAGATCAAGGCGCTGAGCCCCCAGGTGCTTTATTTCGGAGGTCTGACGCCCATCGGCGTCCGCATCCGCTCGCAGATGGACAAGCTCGGTCTGGCCGCCACCTTCGACGGCACCTCCGGCATCGTCAACGACGACTTCATCAAGGCGCTCGGCCCGCTGGCGGAAGGAGTGCTCTCCTTCCGCGAGGGCGCGCCGGCGGAGAAGCTGCCCGGCGGAAAGAAGTTCCTCGAGGAGTACGCAAAACAGACTTTTGGAAATCCGCCCGAGGCCTACGGGCCCTTCGCCTTCGTCGCTGCCGACCTGCTCATGCAGACCATCGACAAGACCGGGCCCGACCGTCGCAAGATCATCGCCGAGCTCGCCAAGGTGAAGGACTTCGATTCCATCGTCGGCAAGATCACCTTCGACGACCACGGCCAGAACACCGTCCCCGTCATCACCAAGTACGTGGTGCAGGACGGCAAGTGGGTGCTCTGGGAGGAGAGCGAGTACGCGGGCGGCAAGCGGAAGCTGCGCGCCAAGTAGCCATGTCGATCTTCGCCCAGTACGTCATGAACGGCGCCATGCTGGGCATGATGTACGCGCTGGTGGCGGTGGGGTTCACGCTCTTCTTCGGCGTGCTCGACGTCATCCAGTTCTCGCACGGAGACGTGCTGGCGGCGGGTGCGTTCGCGGCGCTCGCCGCGTGGCTTTTGCTGACGAAGATGGGCATCGCTTCCCCGGTGTTGCTGCTCCTCCTGGTGGTAGTCGCTGCAACCCTTTCGACCGCGCTCCTCGGCGCGGCGGTCGCGCGCTGGCTGGTGTTGCCTCTGAAGAATGCGCCGCAGCTCAACGTCCTGCTGGTGACGCTGATGATGGGCACCGTGCTGCGCGAGGCGATCCGCCTCTTCTATCCCGGCGGATCGCAGCCCCAGCTCTTTCCCGCGCTCCTGCCGACGCGAGGATATGTCCTCGGCGAGTTCAACCTCCGCATCGACAACGTCATCCTCCTCGCCGCCGGCGCGCTGCTCATCGCCGGCACGCACCTGCTCATCACCCGCACGCGGCTGGGTCTCGCCATCCGCGCGGTGGCGCAGGACGAGGAGACCGCGCGCACCATGGGCATCGATTTCCGCCGCATCGTGCTGGTGACCTTCGCCATCGGCTCCGCGCTCGCGGCCTTCGCCGGCGTGATGGACGGGCTCTATTACAACGAGATCTTCTACGGCATGGGCCTTCTGCTGGGCGTGATCGGCTTCGCCGCGGCGATCATCGGCGGGCTGGGCAATCTCTACGGCGCCATCCTCGGCGGATTTCTCTTCGCCGCGCTGCAGACCATCGGCGCCGTCGCCCTGCCCTTCGCCAGCGCCTACAAGGACGTGTTCGCCTTTGGCGTGGTGATCGTGCTGATGGCGCTGCGCCCGACCGGCATCATCGGCGAGCGCGCGAGCGAGCGCGTATGAAGGAGCGCCTCCTGGGCGTGGCGCTGGCCGCCGCGGCGGCAGGTTTCCTTGTCCTGCTCCTGCGCGCCGAGTCGGAGAAATCCATCGCCGCGCTGATCGCGGTGGCGGTGGCCGCTGCGGTGGCCGCCGTCCGTCTGCGCCTCACGGCGCGATTTCGCCCCGCCCTGGCGATCGTTGCCGTGGCCGCAGTCTCGCTCGCTCTGCACGAGGACGATTTTTCGCTCCTGCTTCTGGCGCGCGCGCTCATCGTCGTGCTCGCCTGCCTGGGCCTGAACATCCAGTTCGGCTACGCCGGTGTAGTCAACTTCGCCGGCGCGACGTTCTTCGGCGTGGGCGGCTACACCGCCGCAGTGCTCGCGCGCGGTACGGGAATTCCGCATCTCCTGGTTCTCTTCCTCGGCGGCGCAGCGGCGGCGATCGCCGGCACCATCCTGGTGGTCCCGGTCCTGCGCACGCGCGGGCATTACGCGGCGCTCGTCACCATCGCCTTCGCCCTGCTCTTCCGCACCTTCTTCGAGGTGAACGACTCCCTGGGCGGACCGCAGGGCCTGAAGCTCCCGGAGATGCGCATCGGGCCGCTGCACTTCAACGACCCCATCGAGGTGGGCTCGTTCTTCGGCTCTTTCTACCTGAAGTACATCGCGCTCTCGCTCCTCTTCGCCGCGCTCGGCTTCGCGCTCGTGCTGCGCCTCGAGCGCTCCTTCATCGGCGTAGCGCTGGATTGCATCCGCCTCGACGAGACCGCCGCCGCCTCTTTTGGAATCGACATCGCGCGCGGAAAGATCACCGCCTTCACGCTGGGCAACTTCCTCACCGGCGTGGCGGGCGCGCTCTCCGCGTTCATGGTGGGGTTCATCGCGCCCAACAACTACAGCTTCGGCGAATCGCTCATCCTCGTTTCCATCCTGCTGCTCGGCGGCGTGGGAAGTCCGTGGGGCCTCCCGCTCGCCAGCGCCATCGTGCTGCTCCTGCCCGAAAAACTACAAGTGATCCAGGAATACCGGTTCCTCCTTTTCGCGGTGATGGTGATCCTCATCCTCCTCTTCCGGCCCTCTGGGCTCGTGCCGCGGCCGCTGCGGAAGCTCGCATGACGGCGCTCCTCGATTGCCGCGGGCTCTCGCGCGCCTTCGGCGGCCTGCTCGCGCTCGACGGGCTCGATCTCGCCGTCGCCGAGGGCGGCATCCTCGGCCTCATCGGCCCCAACGGCTCGGGCAAGACGACCTTCTTCAACGTGCTCACCGGATTGTTCCCCGCGACGCGCGGCGAAGTGCGCTTCGCCGGCGAACCGATCACCGATCTCCGCCCGCAGGCCGTCTACCGCGCCGGCATCGCGCGTACCTTCCAGCGCTCGCGCCTCTGCCTGCCGCTCTCCATTTTCGACAACCTCCTCATCGGCAACCACAAGCGGCTCGATCACGGCCTCTGGTCGAACCTGATCGACCGCCGCGCGCTGCGGCGCTCGGTCGAGCAGGGCCTGGCAGAGGCGCGTGAGCTGGTGCGCATCTTCGATCCGCCGCTCGCCGACCGCATGCTGGAGCCGGCTTCGCGCATTCCGATGATCGACCGCCGGCGCATCGAGGTGTGCCGCGCGCTCATCAGCCGCCCGCGCCTGCTCCTGCTCGACGAGCCTTCGGCGGGCATGACCCACGACGAGACGACCCGCCTGATGGACGACATCCTGCAGGTGAAATCGAAGCTCGGCGGCCTCACCATCATCCTCATCGAGCACGAGATGTCGGTGATCGAGCGCGTCACCGATCGCTGCGTGGTGCTCAATTACGGGCGCAAGATTGCCGAGGGCACGTACGCGGAGGTGGCGCGCGACCCCTCGGTCCGTCAGGCCTACCTGGGGTTGGAATGAGCGCGCTCCTCGAAGTCGAAAATCTCTTCACCGCGTACGACCGCGCCGACGTGCTGGATGACGTCTCGCTCTCGATCGAGCGGGGATCGATCACCTGCCTGCTCGGCTCGAACGGCTCCGGCAAGACGACGCTCATCCGCTCCATTCTCGGTCTGACGCCGCCGCGCCGCGGGCGGGTGATCTTCGACGGCAAGGAGATCACCGGGCTCCCCACGCATCGCGTGGTGGCGCAGGGGATCGCCTGCATTCCCGAGGGCCGCAAAGTGTTCCCGCGGCTCACGGTAGCGGAGAACCTGCGCCTCGGCGCTTATCTCGAAGAGAAGCCGGAGACCGTCGCGGAGCGCCTCAAGCGCGTGTTCGAGAGTTTCCCGCGCCTCGAGGATCGCCGCGAGCAATTGGCCGGCACGATGTCTGGCGGCGAGCAGGCGATGGTCTCCATCGGCCGCGGGATGATGAGCGCGGCGAAACTGCTTCTCATCGACGAGCCCTCGCTCGGGCTGTCGCCGCTCTTCGTCAAGGAGAACTTTGCCGTCATCAAGCGCATCAACGAGCAGGGCACGACCGTTTTCCTCGTGGAGCAGAACGTGCACCAGACGCTGGCCATCGCGCACCGCGGCTACGTGCTTTCCAAAGGACGCGTGGCGGTGCATGGGTCGGCGGAGGAGCTGCTCCGGAACGATGAGGTGCGGCAGGCGTACTTCGGACAAGGAGCGTCGCCATGAACGCCGTCGAGCTGACGCGCGAGCTGGTCCGGATCGACACCGTCAATCCCCGCAGCCCGGAGCGGCCCGCGGCGGAGCTGTGCGGCAAGCTGCTGGAAAAGGCTGGCTGGCAAGTGAAGGTGCACGAGTTCGCGCCGGGGCGGACGAGCCTGGTCGCGCGGCGCGAGGGCCCGGGTGCGCCGATCTGCTTCGCCGGCCATCTCGACACGGTGCCTCTCGGGGCGGCGCCCTGGGCGCGCGATCCGTTCGCCGGCGAGATCGATTCCGGCAAGCTGTACGGCCGCGGCTCGAGCGACATGAAAAGCGGAGTCGCCGCCATGGTGGCCGCCGCGCTGGGCATGAAGAGCTTTCCCAAGGCAGGGATGACGCTGGTCCTCGTCGCCGGCGAAGAGACGGGCTGCGAAGGCGCCGCGCACCTCGCGCAAGTGCCGGGCGCGCTGGGCACCGCGGGCGCCCTGGTGGTGGGCGAGCCCACCGGAAACCAGCCCGTCATCGGACACAAAGGCGCTCTCTGGCTGCGAGCTCGCACCCGCGGCGTCACCGCGCACGGATCGATGCCCGACAAGGGCGTCAACGCAGTGGTCAAGGCCGCGCGCGCGGTGCTCAAGCTCGCCGAGCTTCGATTCGATGTCCGGCCCGATCCGCTGCTCGGCGCTCCCACGCTGAACGTCGGCACCATCGCGGGCGGGCTGAACGTGAACTCGGTCCCCGACGAGGCGGTGATCGGCATCGACATCCGCACCATCCCCGCGCAGCGCCACGCGCAGCTGCGCAAAGAGCTGCAGGCGATGCTCGGTCCGGAAGTGGAGCTGACGACCATCGTCGACCTGGAGGGCATTCGCACGCGGGAGGACGACTCCTTCGTGCAGAGCGTGCTCGCCGCGCTTCCCGGCACCAAGCCCGGCTCCGCCACTTATTTCAGCGATGCCAGCGTGCTGACGCCGGCGTACGGCGGCGTGCCCACGGTGGTGCTCGGGCCGGGTGAGATGGCGCTCTGCCACCAGACGAACGAGTACTGCATCGTCGATCGCATCGAGCAGGCGGTGGAGGCGTACGGGCGCATCGCGCGCGCGTGGTGCGGATCTTGAGCGGGCTGGAAAAGCTCGGGGTAGCGGAAGCGGTCGCGCGCCTCTCGCGGCGCGAGATCTCCGCCGAAGAGCTGGTGCGCGAGTGCCTTTTGCGCATCGAGGCCCGCGAGCCCGCGGTGCAGGCGTGGGAGTCTCTCGACGCCGAGCGCGCCCTGCAGCAGGCGCGGCGCGCCGATCCGCAGTCGCTCTTGCGCGGGCTGCCGGTCGGCGTGAAGGATCTCATCGACACCGCCGATTTTCCGACGGCATACGGCTCGCCGATCTACCGGGGGCACCGGCCTGTGCAGGATGCGGCCTGCGTGCAGGCGCTGCGGCGCGCTGGCGCGGTGATCCTCGGCAAGACGGTGACCACGGAGTTCGCGGTCTACGCGCCGGGCAAGACGCGCAATCCGCGCGATCCGTCGCGCACTCCGGGTGGCTCGTCGAGCGGCTCTGCAGCCGCCCTCGCTGATCTCATGGTTCCGGCTGCGCTCGGGACGCAGACCGCCGCGTCGGTGATCCGTCCCGCTTCGTTCTGCGGCGTGATCGGGTGGAAGCCGTCTTTCGACACCATCGCGATTGAAGGGACCCGCCCGATCGCCCCGTCGCTCGACACGCTCGGGCTCTTCGTCCGCTCGATCGAGGACGTGCCGCTCCTCATGACGGCGCTCGGCGCGCCGTTGCAGCTCCGCGAGCTGAAGCCGCGCCTGGCGTTCTGCCGCACTGCACAGTGGCATCTTTGCCAGACGCCGGAGCTCATCGAGCGCGCCGCCGCGGCGCTGGGCGCGGAGGAAAGCCATCTCTCCTTCGCCGGCCTGGCAGAGGCGCAGATCGCCATCATGGGCGCGGAGGCCGCGCAGTCGATGCGTGAAGATCGCTCGCGCATCAGCCCGGGCCTGCGCGAATTCCTCGAGGCCGGCGCCCGGGTCACGCCGGATCAGCTCGCTGCGGCGCACGCGCGGGCCGACATGGGCCGCGGCGAGATTGCCGCGCTCTTCACGGAGTTCGACGCCATCGTCACGCCCGCCGCTGCCGGCGAGGCGCCCGGCATCGAGTCCACCGGCGACCCGGCGTTCTCGCGCATCTGGACGCTCCTCGGCGTACCTTCCGTCTCGCTGCCGCTTCTGGAAGGCCCCGCCGGCCTGCCCGTCGGTTTGCAGCTCATCGGCCCTCGGGGGGAAGATGAGCGCCTTCTGGCGGCGGCCGCATGGGTCATGCAGGAGATGCGCAGATGAACGGACTGATGATGAATTTCCCGCTGACGCTCGCTCACATCTTCGATCGCGCCGGAAAATTCTTTCCGCGCACCGAGATCGTCTCGCGCTGGCCGGACAAATCGATCCACCGCGCCACCTATGCGGACTTCCACCGCCGGGCGCGCAAATTCGCAAATGCGTTGCAGCGCCGCGGATTGAAGAGCGGCGAGCGCGTGGCGACGATGGCCTGGAACCACGGCCGCCATCTCGAGGCGTACTTCGCCATTCCGCTCGCCGGCGGCGTGGTGCACACGCTCAACCCGCGGCTCGCCCCGCAGGAGCTCGCGTATATCGTCAACCACGCCGACGACAAGGTGCTCCTCGTCGACGACGTGCTCCTGCCGGTGCTGGAGAAGTTCCGCAAGGACATCCACCCGCGGCAGATCATCGTCTGGAGCCACGGCGCCGCCGCGCCGCAGGGGACAGTGGATTCGTTCGGCATCGCGCTTCCCGATTCCATCGGCCTCTCGCAGACCGACGTGATCATGCCGGTGGTGCCGATGTTTCACGTCAACGCCTGGGGCCTGCCCTTCGCCTGCACGATGGTGGGCGCCAAGCAGGTCTTTCCCGGGCCGTGCCTCGACGCGCCGAGCCTGCTCTCGCTCCTCGCCGAGGAGAAAGTCACCTGCACCGCCGGGGTGCCGACGATCTGGATGGGCATCCTCGATGCCCTGGACAAGAACCCGGGCGGGTACGATCTCAAGTCGCTCAGGCAGATGGTGGTGGGCGGATCGGCCGCGCCGCAGGCGATGATCGAGGCTTTCCAGAAACGCCACGGCCTGCGCATCGTGCACGCCTGGGGCATGACCGAGATGTCGCCCGTCGGGACCCTGTCCCGCCTCAAGCCGCATCTGGCGAAGGGGAGCGAATCGGATCAGCTGCGAGTGCGCAGCTCGCAGGGCCTGGCGGTGCCCTTCGTCGATCTGCGCGCGGTGAGCGAGAGCGGCCCGGTCCCCTGGGACGGAAAATCGATGGGCGAATTACAGGTGCGCGGGCCTTGGGTTGCGAGGAGCTATTTCGAGAACCCGGAGGAGTCCGACAAGTTCACCAAGGATGGCTGGTTCCGCACCGGCGACGTCGTCACCATCGACGCCGAGGGCTACATCCGGATCACCGATCGCGCCAAGGACCTGATCAAGTCGGGCGGCGAGTGGATCAGCTCGGTGGATCTGGAGAACGCGCTCATGGGCCACCCCGCGGTGAAGGAAGCGGCGGTGGTCGCGGTGAAGCACCCCAAGTGGGACGAGCGGCCGGTGGCGTGCGTGGTGCTCAAGGAGGGCGCCAAGGCGACCGACGACGAGCTGCGCGGCTATCTGAAGCCGCTCTTCGCCAAGTTCCAGCTGCCCGACGGCTTCGTCTTCATGGCGCAGATCCCGCGCACCGCGACGGGAAAATTTCTCAAGACCGCGCTGCGGGAGCAGCTGAAGGATTTTCGCTTCAGCGCTTGACGGCGCAGATGGCGAGGTTCCATCCGAGCGCGTCGGGCACCAGGCGCGCCAGGGGGCCCAGCCACTTGCGATCGTAGACGGGAGGAGCGCGCGGCGCACCCAGAGCTTCCAGGCCACCAGCGACCGGCGCGAGTACATCATGCCGATGAAGGTGCCGCCCGGCTTCAACACGCGTTGAATTTCCCGCCCCGCCCAGCGCGTGAACTGCGCCACGGAGAAGATGTGCGGCTCC
>WNEY01014044.1_pt1 | contig 11201 bp, 10 predicted proteins | sample 5400531 | NCBI WGS metagenome assembly WNEY01 (sample SAMN13153338, study PRJNA577476) | soil metagenome | isolation source: 200 cm saprolite under Douglas fir tree site 1 | place: USA:California | collected 2015-04-18
CGAATATGCCGTATTGGCATAGGCTACACCTAACGCGAGGCCATGAGGAATTTTGAGACTGGGCGCGCGCAGGCCCGTTATCCTCGCTAGCTTATCCAGCATGGCCTTGAGCGTCAGATTCTCTCCGCCCAGCAGATAGCGCTCGCCGACTTTCCCCTTTTCGGCAGCCAACAGGTGTCCCGCCGCGCATTCTTTCACGCCCACAAAATTCAAGCCGGTCTCGACGTCGCCGGGCATCTTGCCATTCAGAAAATCCAAGATGATTTTCCCGGTGGGCGTCGGCTTCCAGTCCCATGGCCCGACTGGCGTCGTGGGCATGGCCAGGATGACCGGCAAACCGCTTTTTGCGGCGTTGAGCGCTTCCCTTTCCGCCATCCACTTGGAGCGCTTGTAGTGGCCGACCATCTCTTCCAGCCTGGCGTCGGTGAATTCATTCGGAAGCTGCGGGCGGTCGACGGCGATGGTTGCGACCGTGCTGGTGTAGATCAACTGCTCGACACCAGCCCGCTTCGCGGCGTCCAGAAGATTTTTCGTTCCGCCGACGTTCGAATCGTAAATTTCCCTGGACCGGCGGGCCCACAAGCGGTAATCCGCGGCGACGTGAAAAACACGCTTGACGCCTTTCATCGCGCGCTCGAGCGAGGCGGGGTCGCGCAAATCCCCGGTCACATATTCGAGTGACAAATCCGCGATGGCGCGATTGGTGCTCGAGGCGCGCAGCAGCACGCGCACTGCGTCACCGCGGGCCACAAGTTGCCGCGTCACGTGGCTGCCCAGAAAGCCTGCCGCGCCCGTCACCAGCGTAGTCATACGACTTTGATGCCTTCCTCATCAGCGCTCGCTTCTCGTTCGAGGTGCACTGTTGAAGCTCCAGTTAGTGGAACGAGGCGCGGCACGCCATGGAGCGCGGGTTCAACAAGCCGTGAAAAGGATTCCCACCAAATGCTTCCGATCCGTTTTCGGGCTTTAGCGGTTTTCTGCGACAAAGTTTGCGTGGCGGGAGGCGCGGAGTTCGATTCGCGGCTTGCGGACGAAATCACGCATCCATCCACATCCAGAGAATGAGCAAGATCGATCAGTTCTCCCGCTGCATTCAATTCGTTTTCCGGGGAAACGCGCGCGTGGATGCAGGTAAGAAAGCCCGAGAGCCTCGCGGCTCGGATGCCTTCGGCGGCCCTTTCCAACGCGCCCGCCCAAAGGCTTTTCGAACTATGACGCTGCGCCCCAGGTTCCAGACAAACGGTTAGAAAAAGTTGCGGCACAGGCTGAAATTCATGAATGCGCCGGCGGAGAAGGGTTCCATCGGTTTCGAGGAAAACAAAATGACCGCTCCCGGTGATGGCGCGAACAAGATGGGCGATGCCGGGATGATGCAGCGGTTCGCTTCCCCCGATCCAAACGACCGGGGAGCGGCTGCCAATAACCTCTCGGATCTTCTCGTGCGAAACCGGATGGTTGGAATCGTGATGCAAAATTTCCGCCGCATCCAAGAATTGGATGGGGCGCACTTCCCGCGCAAAAGGAAGCTTCTGCGCAATGCGGGCCACGGTGAGGTCCGCAGTAAGCCGCAGGGGAAACCGGATCATGCGCTTTAAAACCCGCTGCGCAGACGGAATTCGCCGGGCTGGAATTTCAGCGCCACGTACTCGTCCGTGCTGCGCGACTGGTTGGAATAGCGCGCCAGCGCATAGACCGGAAAGGAATTCCGGTACAGGTGGTATTTCAGGTAAAAGACGCCGGGGAATCCCGTGCCGGTGAAATCCGGCTCGCTCCACGAGCCATCATCTTTCTGCTGGTGCGCGAGGTAAGAAACCGCCTTGAAAATGGCAGGGTCGCTGAGCTCCGCGCCGGCGAGCAAACCGATTAAACCCCAGGCGGTTTGCGACGCCGTGCTGGGTCCCTGGCCTTTGGTCGAGGCCGTTTCATAGCTGGCGAGCGATTCGCCGAAGCTGCCGTCGGCCTTCTGCACCGTACGAAGCCAGATCACCGCGCGCTGGCAATAATCGCGCGCCGTCAACGAAACCGTTTCCAGAGCGCGCAAAACCCCGCTGGTGCCGTAAACGTAATTGACGCCCCAGCGGCCGAACCAGGAACCGTCGTCGGATTGATCCTTCAGCAGAAATTTGACGGCCCGCTGCATCGCGGGGTGTTCCGCGGGCCAGCCAAACCTGCCAAGGCATTCGACGACACGCGCGGTGACATCGGCGGTGGAGGGATCGATCATCGCGTTGTGATCCGCAAAAGGAATGTTGCAAAGGGACTTTTGGTCGTTGTCACGGTCAAACGCGGCCCACCCGCCGTCGCGGTTCTGCATGCTGAGCAGCCACTGGATGCCACGGCGTATGGCGCCTTCCATGCGCCGGGGATCGGGATACTTCACGCGCTGGAGCGCCATCAAGACAAACGCGGTGTCGTCGACATCAGGATAAAAATCATTGCGAAATTCGAAGGCCCAGCCGCCGGGTTCAGCGTCCTTATTCTTGATTTGCCAATCGCCGGGACCGAGAACCTGTTTCGAGAGCATCCAGTCCGCGGCCTTCACCAGGGCCGGATGATCCGCGGGCAAGCCGGCTTCTTGAAGCGCGACCATGGCAATGCACGTATCCCAGACCGGAGAAACGCACGGCTGCATCCGAATGGTGTCGCCATCTTCAATTTCAAATCGCGAAAACTCCTTGATTTCTCGCCAGGTCAGCGGATCGTCCGGCCCATGTCCCAAAGCCATCAAAGCAAAAATGGAATTCATCATCGCGGGATAAATCGCGGCAAGTCCTTCTGTCCGCTCGATGTGATTCAACATCCAGGTTTTCGCTTCGCGTAGAGCACGCTGACGGAACGGCTTCCAGGGCGATTTTTCGTACAGCTTCAGCCCTCGATCCAGCGCCAGGAAAACGTTTTTCCAGGAGATGAGCTGCTCGCTCCAACCAAAAGCCGCAGTCTTCCGCGTGGGGGCCTTGAACAATTCATCGACGCGCGCACGCTCCGGCAGGCGCCAATCGGGCCGCAGCGTGGATAGAATGGTCATGGGGATCACGATGCCGCGCGTCCAGGAAGACATCTCGTAAATATTGAAATAGAACCAGGTTGGGAGGAGCATCAGCTCCGGCGGGATTGACGGGACAAGTTCCCATCCGACCGCGCCGACCAAAGCCAGGTAAAACCGCACGTAGGAATTCGTGTGCTCCAGGCCGCCGAGACCATGGATAGTCTCGCGCGCATGCTCCATGTGGCGCGCATCCGTGGAGTCGCCTGCCAGTTTCAAGGCGAAATATGCTTTGCAGGTCGCGTTCAGTTCCGAAGGCCCGCCAGGATAAATGGACCAGCCGCCATCGGGCAGCTGCCGGCGACGCACGTAATTTGCCAGCTTGGCAATGCGCTCCGGATCGGCCTTTCCCAGAACGTGCAAATAGTAGATGTAATCGGATTCGAGGGTAGTGTCCGCTTCAAGCTCGCCCTGCCAGAATCCCTCGTCGGCTTGAAGGGAAAGGAGGTGATTTGCGCCCCGCTCGATAGTTTTTTCCAAACGCTCCGCCCAGTCCTGTTCCTGCAAAGGCATAGGAGCGGGCGCTACGGAAAACTCTTCTCCCATTCGGACGAATGAGGCCATCAGTGCTCCCCCAGAGCGGAACTTCAAGCTGGCAAGTTCAGCTGGCCTGCATAGCCAGCGTTGGAACCAGTTCAACTGACGCGTTGCGTCTCACTTCCCCACTGCGGCAACGCGGCGGTTACAGTTCGAGTAACAAAGGTACTACTGAATTATCGCCGCCTTCGCCGGGACGGTCAACGGTTAAGATGCGGCATTCGTAACTCAGAGTTGTCAAATCGAAACATTTGCTGGCCCCTCCAGCATTCGCAGAACGAGCACGTGAAGCGGTTCGGGCAACGGCTCGCCCTCGTGTTGCGTCACGGATGGTTTTTCCTTGAGCAAATGTGCCGGAAGCTTTGTCCAGGCAGGTCCTGCGGCTGGAAAAGTATCCGCCGAGCCACGCAACACTAGAGCATCGGCGCGGTCCAGCGCGGCGCGAGCCGAATCCTTGAAATCTTCCTTGGCGGGATCGACCACCGCGAAATACAAGCTGGGCTTGAGGAATTGCAGCAAGGAATTGCTTTCCACGATCACGGGCGGCAGTTCCGCCCCGCCTGCTTCAATTGCCTGTTGCAGCGTTGCCCGCAGAAGCGGCAGGCCTTCGGCAAGAAAGCCTTGTTTCGTGCGCAGCCAGAACGACCGTTTTGCCCCGGCGGCCAGAAAACGCGCACTGTCCGTTCCTGTGTCAACCTGCGTTTCCCAGTTGATCGCGCAGACATGCTCGTCCGGTGCACAATCACAATTCTCGCCATTCTGCGCGCAAACCCCGTGGCCGTACTGGGTGATTTTCCCGGCGATCCAATTGGCCCTCGGAAACGCGGAGATTACATCGCACACCAACTGCGTCTTGCCAATGCTGCGCGTGTGTCCGCCAACGACGATCAGCCGCCATTGCGTCAACAGCTTTTTGTCATTTCCTGCCAAGCTTTTCCTCTATTCTTTTGATGCGCGCGGCCAGTTCCGGAAGCCGGCCATACCATGAGAACAGCTCTTTGAATTTTTCCAGCGAACGAGCCGGTGTTCCCCAGACGGTCTCCCCGCGGCGAATGGTCTTTCCTCCGAGCACGCCACTTTGCCCGCCGATCACGGCGCCGTCCTCCAGCTTGCAGCGCTCGCCAAACCCCGCCTGGCCGCCCACCGTCACGCGCTTTCCAAATACGCACGAGCCGGACAGACCGGCCTGGGCGGCAACGACCGTGTGCGCCCCAATCTGACAGTTGTGCCCCACGTGTACGAGATTGTCCAGTTTCACGCCTTCGGCGATGCGCGTGTCGTCGAGTGAACCGCGATCGATCGTGCTGTTCGCTCCGATTTCTACTTCGTCGCCAATCTCCACGATTCCCGCCTGCGGAAATTTCCAGTACTTCCCTTCACCGAAGGCATAGCCGAAACCATCCGCCCCAATCACCGCGCCGGAATGTATCTCCACGCGGCTCCCCAGGCGCACGCCGGCATACAGCGTGACGCGCGGGTGAATGCGGCAATTCTCCCCGATCCAGCAGCCCGCGCCAACCACCGAGTGTGCGCCGATTTGCGTGCCTGCGCCGACGTGCGCATCTTCGCCAATCACGGCGTATGGCCCGATGCCCACTCCCGCGCCGAGCCGCGCGAGCGGCGCGATGATCGCCGCTGGATGAATCCCCGAGGCGATTGGCGCGCGCCCGAGCAGCAACTCCGCAGCTCGAGCGAACGCCACCTTCGGTTGCGCGCTCCGCAAAACCGTTTTGCCCGCCAGCACGATTCCCTCAGCCGCAACAACGCAGACCGCACCGGAAGCCGCGGCCCTCTGTGCATGCTTCGCGGATTCCACATAGATCAAATCGCGCGCTCCAGCGCGCTCCGGCGCGGCAACCCCGCCAAGTTCGGCTCCGCCGTCGCCTTCCAGTCTCGCGCCAATTGCTTCGGCCAATTCCTTAGCAGTTCGTCTCATCATCAACCTCACTGGAAATCGTACAGCGATGGCTCGCCCTCCGGCCTGGTGTTCCACCGCCCGTGCACCCACACCCATTGCTCCGGATACTTCCGGATAATCTGTTCGATCACATTCGTAAACTTTTGCGTGTTCTCCAAAACGTCCCGCTCCGCATCGCCCGTTCGAATCAACTCCACGGGCGGCTCGAAACACAGACGGTACTTCCCGCTGCGCTCGTCCCAAACCGCGTATCCCGGCACGACCGCCGCGCCGGTGTGCAGCGCCACGCGCGCAATCCCCGTGGTCGTGCTGGCCTTCTTTCCGAAAAAATCCACGAAGGCCCCTTCTTGCGGCATGGTGTTCTGGTCCGCCAGAATCCCCACAGTTCCTGCCTCTTTCAACACCTTCAGCATCATTCGCGCCGAATCGTTCTTGAAAATCGGGCGATTCCCCGACAAGCATCGGTAATCGTTCACCAGCGCATCGATCCTCGGATTGTCAATTCGCCGCGCCATGTAGTGCAGTGGAAATCCATAAAGCGCGTGTGCGAAGGAAGACAGCTCCCACGCGCCGATATGCCCCGTCAGATAGAGCACGCCTTTGCCGCGCCGCTGCCCTTCCAGAAAGTTTTCATGCCCATCGAGCGAGACAATCTGCTCGATATTCTCCTTCGAATATTTCGGGAATCGGGCAAACTCCGCCGCCATCCAGCCTAAATTGCGCAGCATCCCGCGCGCAACTGCCTTGCGCTGTGCATCGCTCCATTCCGGGAACGCAATCCGCAGATTCGCTTCCGCAGTTTTTCTCAATCCCGGCAGGAGCGCATGAATAATCCGCACTACTCCGGCGGCAAAACTCCGCGCGATCGGACGCGGCAACACGCCTAGTCCCTTCAAAATAATCCACACCGCCGCGTATTCGACCCATTCCTTCATAGCTTACTCAAGTTCGCGAGAATTTCCCGCCGGGCGACAGTATGCAAGAGGTCCGTCTCTGGAAGATAGTGGTTCGATGTTAGACTCAGTTTTCCGTGACCGAAACAACTGCTCCCATCACTGAGAACCCGCGAACCAACACCGCCACCCGCATCGGATGGGCAATCCTACGGAAAACCGTGGTTCGAAAAGCCTCCGCTCTTGTATTGGGGCGCGGCACTCAGCTTCAAGCTATTCGGCGTGAGTGAAGCCGCCGCGCGCCTGCCGAGCGCGACCTCTGCGCTACTCGCCACCCTTGCGCTGGCGTGGCTGGCGCTACGTCTCTATGGCGCGGAAACGGCTCGCTGGCTGCTGCTCTTGCTTCCAACCACCGTCGGCATGATCGGCTTCTCTCACGCCGCTGCCACGGATATGCCCTTCAGCGGCATGCTCACCATCGCTATGGTCTGCGCCGCCGTCGTCCTGGGCCTCGCGCGAAACGAACACACGCCGATTCTTCCTCGAACGCCTTGGCTCCCGCTCCTTCTTTTCGGTTTCTTCCTTGGCTTGGCCGTACTCGCCAAAGGTCCCGCCGCCATCATTCTCTCAGGCGGCACCATTTTTTTCCGGGCGCTCTTCACCAAGCGCTGGCGCGACGCCCTCCGCCTCTTTCATCCCATCGCGCTCGCCTCCTTCTGCCTCACCGCTCTCCCCTGGTACATTCTCTGCGCCCGCCGCAATCCCGATTTCTTCCGCATCTTCGTAGTCGAGCACAATTTCAAACGCTACCTCACCCCTGAATTCCAGCACATCCAGCCTTTCTGGTACTACGGCCCGATCATATTGATCGCGATTTTCCCATGGAGTGTCGTTCTTCTTTGCGTAGGATACGACGCGGTTCTCAGTTTTCGGCAGAGCCATTGGAAAAAATCAAATTCGCTATTTTTGGCGCTGTGGGCCATCTTTCCACTGGTATTCTTCAGCTTTTCGCAATCCAAACTCCCTGGTTACGCTCTGCCGGTCTTGCCACCGTTGTCAGCTCTCTTCGCTCGAAGTCTCGTTTTAACGTTTCAGCGATCTCTGGCCGCTGCCCGCTGGGTTACCATCGCCGTCGCTATGTTGCTTATGGTGCCCGCTGGCGTGTTGTGGTATCTCGCGCTGATACCTCCCGGAAGTATTGGAATTAATCTCCATTCAACACAACTGCTGTGGGCTTCACTCTGTGCGCTTGTAGGCTTATTCGCTCTGATCCTCGTCTTGTGGAACCGGCCGCGACTCGCATTCTTGATTGTGATCGTGGTCGTACTCTTTTCGATCACCGCCATTCACCGCAGTCTCAAAAATATCGACGTCCAAAATCTTTCAGTTCGCTCTAGCGTTCAAGCGGCAAGAAACCACTGGGCAGATTTTGCCCCGGGACAAACGTCAAGCTTCAAGCTGCGTCGCGCCGATCAGTACGGTCTGAATTTCTATATGCGGCGCGAGGTTCCGACGTGGTCTCCGGATCATAAGCAGCCAGGCTGGGTATTTGGGACTAAGAACCTCGTGGGGGACTATTGGACTAGTGGAATGGACTGCATATTCGTGACGGAATTGGATACGGCTTCTCAACCAGTGGTGTGTAAGGACCCAGGGACCAACTAACGGACCGCCTTTCCGACAGGCGGCAGCCTAACTAGAAAGAACGTCACCACCCGGTTTTCATAGGTCCGCTTGTCTTCGTCGTTCAAGCTCGCAAAATTGCCATGCGGGATGATGGCTTGCTCGCGCGGTTCCGGCGCCTTCAGAAACATCTGCCGCGTGGTCTCTGCAAGTTCCGGATCGTCCAGCGCCTGAATATAAAGCGTCGGGACGCCGGTAAGCGCAAGCATTCTCATGGAGACCGGCGGGTCGTCGCGGTGCGCATAATTCAAATAACCAAAGCTGAACTCCGCCGCGCGCACCATGAAGGGAAACCCGCCCAAGCCATTGCGCTCCACGCCCACTTTAAGCATCTGCTTCGGCTGGTCATACACGGAGTCCAGCACCAGCGCGCGAATCCGCTTGTCGTTTTCCGCCTCGCGCAGCGCCGCGTAGGCCCCAAGGTTGTAGCCCCACAGCCCGAAGCGCGCCGGGTCCACGTCGTTCCGGGTGGCCAGAAGATTCACCGCCCCGCGCACTTCGTCCGCTTCGCGATAGCCCAGCGTACTGATTCCCGAGTTCGCCCCATGTCCGGCAAAATCAAAAATAAAAACGTTGTACTGGTGGTCCTGCAGCGCTGATTCCAGAGTCAGCAGCTCGCCGCGGCTGGACTCGTATCCATGGCACAGAATAATCGTCGGCGCGCCTCGAAACCCGGGAAAGAACCACCCCTCGCGCTTTCCACTTCCCCCCGGCACCTCGAATTCCAGCACCTCCGGCCGCCCGGGAAAACTCGCCATGCTGATTTCGCTGCTGCTCCGCTGCGGTTTTACGATGCGATAGACGAGAAACCCCGCAATGGCCATCGTGGCCAGCACGGCAAAAAAGGCCAACGCCATTAAAGCCATGAGCAGCTTGGTATACCATCTGGATGGATAGCGGAGCTCGTTAAGCATCTGCATTCGTCGTCTGCGCAACTAAGCTGGCGGCAAGCGCCGCTTCTCCCTGCCTCTCAACACAAATGCGACGATTTGCATCGTAGCACATCTTTTCCGCCGCTCCTCGAGCCAGCAAATTCCCCTGTGTCCCCTCCTTTACCTCCTTAACTTCCTTTTCTTCCTTTACCTCCTTTCCTTCCTTTATCTCCTTTACCTCCTTTATGATGGACTCGCACGGCAGGGACCGCGCCGCTTTCCCCTCATCCATGAATATTGTCGATTTGCGACAGACCACCGTCCGCCAGATTGAGCCGCTCCTCGAAGAAGAAGCGCGCCACTGGCGCGACGAATTGCATTGGGACTACCGCGGCGCTCTCGAGCTCATCAAACGCTTCCTGGACGCCCACGCCCTGGCCGGCTGCGTCGCTTACGAAAACGGTGTTGCTGCCGGGTATTCCTTTTACGTCCTCGAAGACCAGAAAGGCCTAATCGGCGGCCTGTACGTCTCCTCTAAATTCCCGCAGGATTCCATCGGCCGCCGCCTGCTCGAAGAGATGCTTTACTCCATGCGCGCCATCCCGCACCTCGCGCGCATCGAAGCCCAGCTCATGCCTTTCAGCGGCCCCGTTGACTCGCCCCTGCTCGACCAGGGATTCCACCTCTACACGCGCCAGTTCATGCTTCTGGATCTGCAGAAGCTGCACGAAGCGAAATCCGGCGCTTCCGCGGGCATGCGCCTCAACCGCTGGAATGACCGCTACTTCGAGCCTTGCGCCAAGTTGATTTATTTGGCTTACGCCAATCACGTCGACGGCGAGATCAACGACCAGTACCGCAGCCGCTCCGGCGCGCTGAAATTTTTGAAGAACATCATTCTGCTTCCCGGTTGCGGCCAGTTCGTGCCCGGCGCATCCTTCGTTCTTCACGAGCCCGGCAGCGACGATCTCATCGCTGCCGTTCTCACCAGCGAAGTCTCCTCCGGCGTCGGCCACACCACGCAAATCTGCGTGCTGCCCGGCTACCAGGGGCATGGCCTCGGCCGCATGCTCATGCAAACTTCCGCCGAAGCCCTTCGCTCCATGAAATTCAGGGAATTAACGCTGACCGTTACAGCGGATAACCACACCGCCGTCCAGCTTTACGAGAAACTCGGCTTTCACACCATCAAATGCTTCACCGCCGGCGTCTGGCCCCGTTGATTTGTACGGCCCAAACTTCGCGCATTAAAATTTTCACTACGGCCGTACCGCTCGCCGCGCTGCCCCACGGCTGACCGCGCCACGTCTCGCTTACGCGGACGCTTGAAAGCTGCGCTTGAGGAACGCGAGCAATTCCGCGTTGACTTGCTCTTTTAGGGTCGAGCACATGCCGTGTGGCGCGCCCGGGATGACTTTCAGCGTGGCTCCCTTGACCATCTTGGATGACAGCAGGGCCGAAGCGCCGATCGGCACGATCTGGTCGTCGTCTCCATGAAGGATCAGCGTCGGCACGTCAAACTTCTTGAGATCTTCCGTGAAGTCCGTTTCGGAAAAGGCCTTGATGCAGTCGATGACGGCTTTGTGCCCCGCCATCATCCCCTGCAGCCAGAACGAGTCGCGCAATCCTTGCGAGACCTTCGCGCCAGGCCGGTTGGCCCCGTAGAACGGAGCGCTGAGATCCTTGAAAAACTGCGAGCGGTCAGCGAGGACGCCAGCACGGATCTGGTCGAACGTCTCCATCGGCAACCCGTCGGGATTCGCGGCTGTCTTCAGCATAAGCGGAGGCACCGCGCCAATCAGCACGGCTTTGGCGACGCGCTCCGTGCCATGCCGTCCGATGTAGCGGGCGACTTCGCCCCCGCCCGTAGAGTGACCAACGTGCACCGCGTCGTTTAAATCGAGCGCTTCGACGAGCGCCGCGAGATCGTCCGCGTAGGTATCCATCTCGTTGCCATCCCAGGGCTGGCTCGATCGGCCATGGCCCCGCCGGTCATGCGCGATGCAGCGGAATCCATTTGCGGCCAGAAACACCATCTGGTCTTCCCAGGCGTCCGCACTCAGCGGCCAGCCGTGACTGAAGACCACCGGCTGTCCCGTGCCCCAGTCTTTGAAGTAAATCTGTGTGCCGTCATTCGTCGTGATCGTGCTCATAAAATGCTCTCCTGTGTTAAGTCATTCCCTCAAGATTCCTGCGTGGATAGGTGTTCAGCCTCATGCCATGCATTGCACTCTTGAAGCGTGGTGTGGTCCGTT
>WNEY01003965.1_pt1 | contig 11200 bp, 8 predicted proteins | sample 5400531 | NCBI WGS metagenome assembly WNEY01 (sample SAMN13153338, study PRJNA577476) | soil metagenome | isolation source: 200 cm saprolite under Douglas fir tree site 1 | place: USA:California | collected 2015-04-18
CGACATCGAATGCGAAACCACATCCCGGCCCGCGTTTACCCAACCCTGAAATTCCGAAATCAATGTCTGTGCCAGCGGATACCCCACTGTCACCGCAGCTCCCACCGGAACCAAGGCCGCGTCCGCGATCGGCAACACCGTGTTCGCGTAATACGTGTCCGCTCCCGCTGTCATACCTGCGTCATCTACCGTCAGCGTGACTTCTGCGGGATACCTCTGCCACACCAGCACCGCCGACGCTGTATCCTGCGCGATATTGCCCGCATCTGCGATGGGCCCGGTGCCGCTCGTCCATTCCACATCCGTCGATCCTGCCACCGCCAGGCTCGATGCATAGAAATGGCAGTGCGAATACGTCGCTGCGGATGTGTTGTCCACCAGCGCTCCGTCTCGATTTCCGTACGCCTTGTCGTTTACCAGGGTGATCGCTGTCGCGAACCCGTCAAAACGGAACCCGTCGTAGTTCGTATGCGCTTCAGCGTTATAGATCTTGATGTCTCCTGGCCCGGGCGCACTCTCATTCACATAAAACCCCAGCGGCTGCGTCCCTTGCGGAATCATCGAATCTGCTTCCATGTTCGCGAACACCAGATGATCGCTGTTCCCCTGCACATACACCCCGTACTGATCAAACCAGTTCACCAGAAAATGCTGGAACGTCAGCCAGGACTTCCCATTAACGCTGATCACCGGCGCATTGCTTAACGCCATCGGCACGATCGGCTCGTTGTAGAAGCTTCCAGGGTTCCCCGCCGAATAGACATAGAGAAAACCGTTCGCCAGATAAAAATTCCGCTGCGCCGTCAAGTTCGACGTGGCTGCCGCAACCTTCTGCCCCCAAATGGATCCGAACAAACAAAAGTTGACCGTGCTGTAAGTCGTGGGCAACGGCGCTTTCCACGCATTCCCCGCCACCAGCACCCATGCCGAAGACGGCACGGCATAGTACCCGGTCAAGTTCGGCGCCGCTCCCGTACCATAGGCGTCAAACGTAATCGGGTTTCCGGAACTGCCCGAAGAAGCCGCCGCCAAACTCTCGTTCCACACGTCTCCCCGCCTGAATAGAATCGAATCCCCAGGCAGAAAGGTCTGCCCGTTCACATGCGCGATCGTCGCCCATGGAGCCGACGCGGAAGTGCCGCTATTCGCGTCATTCCCCGTGCTCGAGCTGACATAGTAAGTCGTTGCCGAAGCTATGCAACTCCATGTCAGAAGCATGATGATTGGAATCTGTCTCATATCCTGTGAATTCCTTCGTGTACCTTCGTACCCTTAGTGGTTGAATGGTTTTCCAAACAAAAAAGCCACCAGCTTTTCAGCCGATGGCCTCTGCGCACGGTTCGAAATGGGTCCCGCTACTGCACCTGCCTCATGTCAGAACAGGATGATTGGAATCTGTCTCATATCCTATGAATTCCCTCGTGTACCTTCGTACCCTTAGTGGTTGAATGGTTTTCCAAACAAAAAAGCCACCAGCTCTTCAGCCGATGGCTTCTTCATAATCATTCGCAAAGTTTCTCAAACCTGAACTTACAACTGACGGACCCTACTGCACCTGCCTCACCGAAACCCGCAGCGCATACGTCCCCGTCCCCGTAGTACATCCCACATACGAAGTCGCATAGGTAATGTTCGCGCTTCCCGCCGACCACAATGAAATATCGCCGCTACCAAAATTTGATGTGTTCCCCAACGGCAGGCTGTTCCCTCCTGAAACTCCACTCCCGCTCAGGGGCACTTGGAACGTCTTTGCGCCCGTCTCATCCGTCCACCCGATGGTCAGTGAGGTCGCCGCGCTACCTGCTGTCGTGCACGCTACCGTCGAGTCCACATAGTAGTTGACGATGTACTGCCCCGCCCCGCAGGTCGCGCTGGCGCACAGTGCCGTCGATCCAACCGCCGCGCTCTGTCCCGTCAGCGACACCGTCCCGTAGATCGGAGCCAGCCCCGTCCCCGCCGTCGTCTTCCCGTTGTAGGTGGTTGCTGTCCCGCTCATAATCAGGTTGCGGCCCAGGTAAAAATCACGCACCCGCAAGCTCGATGTCCCGATGTCCCGAGCATTGTCGTTAAACGGCTTGAACGCCGTCGTCGTATCCACCGCCCATTTGCACGAGTTGTTCACTCCGAAGCAGATCCCCCGTTGCGACCCGCTTCCCGCTTGTTGCGTCTGCCACTCGTAATATCCATCCGCGCTCACATACGCCAGGCTTGCCCGCTCGTAGTTCGACGCATCCGTCCGTGTTCCGTACACGTTGAACGTCTGCACGTTCGTCCCGTTGTACTGCTCCATCGTGCTGGCGGCCGTCACATACAGCGGCGCCGCCCCCAGTCCGTTCGTATTTGTCCAATACGCAAACTGTGGCGTCGTCCCGCTCCCACCCAGCGTTCCCGTCCCCGGCGGACATCCCACCGTCGTGATCGTCAGGTTTCCCGTGCCGTCCGTGCACAGCGGTGCGCCCGTCCCGCTGACCGTTCCTGCCGTCATCAGGTTCGCCGATGGCGTACCAATCACCGCCGACAGTGCCGTCCCATTCAATGTCATGCTCGGCGTAATTACTCCCGTCCCAAAATATCCGTTGCGGATGCGCAGCGAACTCGTTGCCAGATCCTGCACGTTGTCCGACCAGGGCTTGAACGCATTCAGCGTGTCGATCACCCACCGCAGTGATCCGTTCACGTTGAATCCCATCCCGCGGTGTTGTCCGCTCCCCAGATAATCCGCAGTCAGCGCGAAATAGTTGTTGCTCGCGTCATATCCCATTCGCAGCCGCTCATAGTTGCTCGCATCCGTCCGCGTTCCATAGATGTTCAGCCCTTGTACGCTCGTCGCGTTGTACTCGCCCAGGTTGTTTGCATCTTCCTGAAAGAGATTCGAGAAGTACGAACTGGTCGCACTCGTTGCTACCTTCTGCGGACTCCCCGCATTTGCGGAAATATAAAAGTTTCCGTCGTTCGAAATCCCCAGCGCCGAAGTCCCCGCTCCCGCCGCTGCCATCGCCGTCCCCGGAATTGGAGAGCTTACTATCCAAGGCCCTGCCATCAGCAGTTGTCCGTTCACCGTCACGTTTCCGCTAAAGGTCCCTGCCGCCGCCGAAATCCCATTGCTTCCCGCGTAGTTCAGCGTCGACCCGCTATCCGTCAGCCCACTGTCCCCGCTCACCGCCGCTCCATTCGCCGAGTACATCGCCACTTGCATGGCGCTCCCGCTGTTTACCGTTCCCGATCCGCCCCCTCCACCACAACCCGTGCAGCTTCCAGTCACTGTCAGGTTTCCGTTGATGGTTACAGGTACCTTGAACGTCTTCGCCGACGCCGTCAGCCGCTCCAGAAAGTTCGCATTGTCACCGCTATTGCCTATGTACGACGAGATCGCTACCGGAGCCCCAAATGCAAGCTGCGCTAAATTTCGCAACACCCCGCCCGGCCCCTGATCCAGCCCAATGTAAGTGTCCGCAGCATCGTTCGGCGGACGGTTTAGCGCTGTCGCCAGAGTCTTCGCTGGATTGGAGTCCACCAGGGTTATGATGTGTGACTGGTTCACCGCATCCCCGGGCGACATGACGAAGTTCAATCTCCCTTTCAGCCCCGCCCACTGTCCTCCGGTGTTCGGACCGCTGTTCAACAGAAACCCACCCACTTCTGGGAAACCATTCCCGTGGCTGTCCCCTTCCACGCACTGCACCCATGCTCCTCCATAAGTAGTTTGACCACCTCCGGAGCATTGCCGTGCGTAGATTGTCGGACGCAAAAAGCCCGCCGTCGAAATCCACGCCGAGCTGTTCGTACTCCCTCCGTCTGTATCCAAAATAGCAGTGGGTAACGTGCCCGCGGCGGTCGACCCGTTCCCATTCAGCACTAATCCCCCCGGCCAGAAAGCGAGCACCGGAAAATATCCGGGAGTGGCGATCGTGTAGCTCGACGTGCTGGCCGAAGCGCTGTCCGTGTACGAGCAAATCAGCCCGCTGCACTGCGCCAGATTTGTAGCCACGCTGCCGCAAGTTGTTAGGCTTCCGCCCACGCACGCCCCCTGTACTGGAAACACCGCGTTGTTTGTCGCAAGTGTGCCTGGCGTCATGCGTATCAGGTCATAGGTCAGGGTTCCAAGTGGCGCAATGTGCGGCCACTGCACCCTGATGCTCCCGCTCCCATTGCTCAGTGCATATCCTGCATACAACGGGTACGAAGTGCCGCCCGTCGAGTCGTGCACCACTACGTAGTAGTTGTATTGCGTTGAACCCGTGTTCGCGAATATTGGCATCACTCCGTTCGGCTGTTCCCCGCCTCTCACCACCAGCGGCGAGGCCCCCGCCGAGTAGATGATCCCAGCCGCGCTGAAGTTACTCCCCAGGTACGGGTTCGCGCACGGTCCCGCCCCTTCTTCGTTGTACACATTATCGATTTGTGTTCCGCCAAAACTCCCGAGGATCGTCGATGTGTAGATCCCCCACATTCCAAAACCCTGAATCACGCTATCGGTGATGTGCGTGCTGTTGTTCGCATACACCGTTACTCCATTTCCCCCGCACTGCGGACTGATGTTCAGCTTGTCCAGCCATAACACCGGCGTCCCGGCGGTATTCCCCGCCGAGTACACATACGATCCACAATGATTTGCCGTGCACAATAGCCCCTGCGTCCCGTCGGCATCGAAATTCCGGATCGTCGCCGCCTGATCGTTGTCCACCACGAAGAACTGATTGAATTTCCCTCCGCCTCCTGCAGACGACTTGATGTCCTCCATCGTCCCTGGTATGGCGTTGTCCTCGATCGCCGCATTCTGGATCGCAATCGTCCCCGGACTCGCCGCCGCAGGCAGGTTTGCTCCCGTCTGGGTATATGTAATCGATGTTCCCGAAACTGTAACCGGCCCGTGATTCCCCCAGTAGCCCGCCGTGTCCGTAAAGTTGATATTGACCACATCACCCGTCTGTATCGTGCTGCAACCAGCCGCCACCGTGATCGTGACCACATTCGACAGACGCTGCGTATTCGTAATTTGGCATCCATCCGCATTGACAGTCGAGGTCATATTCACGCCTCGCAAAGTCACGCCTCCGTAATGGTTGGAGTTCGTCAGGTCGCCCAATACGATGCAGCGGTCTCGCGTCGAGCACGAAAGCAGCGTCCCGTTCCCCTCGATCAGCGACCGGCTGCAGTGCGCGAAAATAGATCCATACACCGGCAGCGCATTCGAGGTCGCACCCGTCGCTGGAAGAACAACCCTCGCATTCGGATTTCCCCCGGTCCCATTCGGAACTCCGCAGCCATCATTGATCGCCTCCTGAATCCCGCTCGACGCGCTCCCCACAAGGTAAGTCGCCGAATGCGTGTTCTTCGGCGTGAACACAATCGTCCCCGAGGCCGCTCCGCTTGTACACGTCCCGCCCGTCACCATCGCAGGCTCCGGTGTTCCTTGTCCGCTGATATAGACGAAGTACATCGAGTTCCCACTTGTATCGATTCCCACCGGGCACGGCGTGACCGTCACCGTTGCCTGCGTTCCTCCGATCAGACTTCCGCTGGGACTCACGCTCCACACATACGTTGGCGTTACATAACGTATACCGCTCAAATTGTTGACGTTCATCTGGGTTCCCACCGGCTGCACAATGTTCTGATTTGCAGCCGGACCAGTCACAACTCCGCCAACCCCGCCGCTTGGCGTAGCCGGCGCGTATTGCCCGGATGTCGAAGAGTACGTCAGTACCTGTCCATTCCCCGGCGCGCTCGACGCCACCGGCACACTCTGAATCGCCGTCGCGTTCGCGCTCGACCCGCACGGCCCCCACGTCCCGCTCCCCAGCAAACAATTCAATCCCGATGCTGTTCCGCTTCCCAACTCGCTCGTCGGTACCAACCCGCTTATCAGATCCGCCTTCGCCGCTGCCGTCAGATCCACATATTGCTTTGCCGCGGCCTGCAAGGGGGCTGTTGGATTCCCGCTCAATGTCAGCGGCCCCGTCATCGCTCCCCCAGCCGTCGAGACAAAACTCCCCGCACCTACCGTGGCGATTGCCGAATCGACATATGCCTTATTTGTCACATCGCCCGTAGCCACCGGTGTCGGCACGTTCGGAGGAGCGGCAAACGTCTTGCTCCCACTGATCGTCTCCGTCCCGCTAAGATGCACCACCGCATTGTCATTTGCCTTCGAGGCAATCGCCGTATTCACATACTGCACAGACGCCCCAGGCACCGCCGTTCCGCTTCCCGGTGTCGTCCTCACCTGCGCCAGAGTCGCCGGCGAACTCGTGGGCACCAGCCAATACTCGGTTCGCACTTGACCTGGTCCAAGTTGGTACACCACGGTGTAGTAAACGCCGGCAGGATTTGCCCCCGCATTGGGTGCCAGCGCCACGTTCAAAGCGCCGTTCGCTCCTAGCGTTACATTCAAAGCGCCCCCCGCCACCGCTGCCCCATTCGCCTCCACGAATGCCGGCCAGGTAATCACTAGAACCCCCTGAGCCTCCGTTCCATCCGCCCGAAGAACCGTATCCACAATGTCCGTCAGCGCCGGGCCGCCCTGGGGAGCCGGCGAAGCCGCGCGCGGCATGGGTCTTGCCGCAGCCGGCTTCGCCGCGGGGAAACTGGTTGGCCTCTCCGGCCTTGCCGCGGAAGTCTCCTCACCCGCCGCAACCCGCGTGCTCAATGCCACCACCACCGCCAGCACCAAATAAAAAAGCCGCCCCGCCGGGCGGCATGCCTGAAACATACTTCCTCCTTCAAATTGGTTTAGCTTTGCATGTGTGGCGCGGGCGCCCTCGCCCGCGAAATGCCTGCGCCCATCAGCTCCGCAGTACTCCTGCCACGGCCGTCAGCGACATGACTCACCCTCGCCCATTCAAAAATTTCTCCACACTCCGCACATAAACCTCGGCGAAATCAGCAGCCGGCCTTCTCCCCTCGATCAAGCCAATCGCATCCTCCACCGACCACCCCATCACTCCCAACAGCGCCAGTGTCATCATCGGCGCCCGGTGTACCCCCGCCGCGCAGTGGACAAACAACTTTGTCCCATCCTCTTGCAGCGCTTCCACCGCGAACTTCACCCCCCGCGCAAAAACCTCGGCAGGCTTAGGCGCAAAGTCATCGTCCACTGGATTCCAACAAACTGCGATGCCGTGCGGACCCGCTAGCGACGTGTCGTCGAACTCGATCTGCATGTCGATGATGTGCGTAATCCCCGCGCGCGATACTGCCGCCATATTGTCTGCATTCCAGATTCCGCCTCCGACCGCAATCCGGTCGGTCACCCATGTAATGTCCATCCCCACCCTGCGTCGTCTGACCTTTCTATCCGGCCCCATCCTCCAGGGAAACTTCTGCGCTGCTTTCGGAATTGCTTCCGGCACCTCTTTCCGCCGCGATTCCAGTCGCGGCGAAACCGACAGCGCCGGAGGCCGGCTCATCTCTCCCGCACCGTAGCTCCGCTTCATTCTACGGTATCCTCCTCGACTCGCACCCGCCATTGCCTCTACTCGTCGCTCTGTTCCAAATCGGCCTCTGGTTCTTCGTTGCCTTCGTTGTCCTGATCCTGCTGCACAGCATCTTTCGTCCCGCGCGTCGCGCCTTTAACCTCGCTCGCCACTATGCTCGGCAGCGGATCTTCGTCGCAAATCACCGGTTCGGTCGGCAACCCCATCCGCTTCAACAGCGTGTACGCCAGAGAATCCTCCGGCGCCTTCGCCTTGGTCTCTTCCGTCGCCGGATATAACCCCACCGCCTCAAACAGATACTTCGCCGACGCCAGTTGTCCCATCTTCGCGACTTCAATCACCTTAGTCGCAATAGCCCTCGCCGAGCTCCCCACCAGGTTGTTGATGTTTTCCCGAACCCGCACCATGTCCACCGGCTTCTTCGTGCTTCCCGCACTCTTCTTTGCCGATTTCTTCGCCACGCTCTTGCTCTTGCCCTTTGCCTTCTTCTTCTTCTTCATGACCATGGTCCCCCCACGCAAAACCGTCGGCGTCATTCCCCATCTCCGGCTTCAGCCGCGCAAGGCAATTGATTGAGTAGCAGCGACCTGGCCCGCAGATCCGCGCCGCCCGTGCGCGAACCCGCGATGCAACAGAACTCTTAACCCTAAGTCTGACTTTGAACGTGAACTTGTGGGACAGCCAATGTAAAGTTGCGGGAAGAGCCAATGTGAAGTTGTGGAAACAGGCAATGTGAAGTTATGGGGACAGCCGCCCTCGCTGTCCGTCCGGGCGAAGCCCGGCAGTCTGCCCGCGCTCACAACAACTCTGATTCTCCTGAAAAAACCTCACTCTTAAAGCCATCTCGCCCAAAAACACGAAAGGCGCGCTTTTCAGCGCGCCTTCAGGTTACTATTGCTTTTTTCTTTACTCTATAAAACCATTATATCATACTGCATAGGGCAACTGTGACATGTTTTCAAATTTATTTGCTCCACCGTTTCAATCACTTGCGCAAAAATCATTCCGTTTCCCTCTTGACAACTTTTTCCACAGCCCTTTTCAGCGCGGAGTCACTCTGTCACCGGCGCCGTCAAGAACCATCTGGAGACATCTGCCCGGCTATCCAGCCGGGCCAATCCCGGCAACGGCCCATAGCCGCGCAAGACGCCAAAAGGCGCGCTTTTCAGCGCGCCTTTGAGAGTATTGCTTTTTTCTTTACCCTATAGAATTATTATATCATACTGCATAGGGTAACTGTGACACGTTTTGAAATTTATTTTCCCCACGTTTTCAAACACTTGCGCAAAAATCTAGCCATCTCCCTCTTGACAACTTTTTCCACATGTCTTCCCCGGCCGGTCTCGGCGCTCATACAGTCTCCTCACTCGTCTCCGGCAGGCGATCCAGCAATTCCGCTTTCAGAAACGCCTCGCTCAGTTCGTCGATCAGTTCCGGCAGTCTGCGCAACAGCGTTCTCCGGGTGCACTGGAGGATTCGCGCCGCCGCTTCGTGGTCATACTCTTGCAAACAAACCCTCGCGATAATCTGCCGGTCAAAACCCTGCAGGCGGTCCAGGCACCGCTCCACGTCGTGCAGAAAAATCACCCTCGCTTCAAACGTAGTCGCAGTGTGAGCCGAAATCCTGGCGCGAAATAATTCCCGGCCCAGCAGGGACGGCACTCGCCCCGCCTCCAACGACCATCGCATGTAGCGCCGAAGCAGTGCCGTAGTCTTTTTTCGGTAGAGCCATATATCTGGATCCAGGTCCCAGTTGCGCTCGGGCCACTCTTCTGCTGCGGCACTGCCGGTAGCCGGTGGCCGCACCGGAAAACTGTGCGCTGGTAACTGTTTCCACTCGTTTCCCGTTGCCGGCGATTGGTTGACCGCTTGAGACGCGCTTTTCGGGGGCGTGACCGCATGTGCCGCCGGCAGAACATTCTTCTCCGGATCTCCTTCATCCGCCTCCGCCGCGATCCATTGCACAAATTCACTCATGCCACACCTCCGCCGCCGCATCCAGATCCACTTCCTCGCCCGCATCACCATCCTCGTAATCGCAGTGGTCCATGCCCCATCGCGGCCCTCTTTGCATCGTCGCTTTTCCCACTTCCCACGAAGCCGGCGGCAGTTCGGCCATCTGTCGCGCGCAAACCACGCAATAGACTTGTCCTCCGCCCACAGGACGCAGCCATAATCCGCCACAGCGTTCGCAATACTTCAGTTCGAACTGCGACTCGGTCGCAGACCTGCTGTCTTCTTTTTTTGTTTTCATTCAGTCCTCTCTGCCCAGGCCCCTCGCCGCGAACCTGGGTTTGTTATGTTTCGGACCTTTTGCCCCAGCCCGAAATCTCTGCCGACAAAAAAAACCCTGCGCCGGCCGCCGCTATGAAAGCGGAAACCGGACGCAGGGCTCGTTTCTCTTACGATGACCTGCTTGAGCTATTTAATTGTTTGACTGCCCTTGCACTCGCAAGTCGGGCAAATCCCGCAACCCGATTGCCGCCAACCCTTTATGGTTCGATCGCCACACCCGGTTCCAGTAAACCCGTCTCGCGCTGGCGAAAAAATCCTTCTTCATACCCGGACTTCAGGACGCGGCCATTTTGCACAACTACACTGATCCGGCCGCTAAACCCCAGCGACTTCACCAGTTGCTGCAGCGAAGCCGAAAGCACCTCCGCCGCCCTCACCTTCCTGCGAAACTCCACAAAGTTCTTTTCTTCGTTGCAGTTATCGACGCCGCTCATCGGAAATAATTCCTGGGAAAGAGACTGGGTTATAGAATATTGCGATCGTATAGCTGCTAATTTTGAGAGTCAAGGTCGTTATACCAAAGCCGCTGTGGAAATCTTTTGCCCCTTAGCACGATGCTATAGTCCACGTGCTATACTCCCCCTATGAAATTCCGAGTGCTGCAAGATAACCTGCGCGATACTCTTTGGGAGCGCATCGATGAGGGAGATCTGACCGGCCTCCGTCTGGCACAGCAGACCGGATTCAAACAGGCCCATATCTCCAACTTCTTGAATCGTAAGCGCGGACTAAGCCTCGAAGGCATGGACCGGGTCCTGGCGGTTCAGCATCTTTCGGTGCTGGATCTGCTTGACCCCTCCGAGGTCAACAAGCGCGCTTCGATCGTGCCTCCCAGCAACGACGAATTCCAGAACGTCCTCCTCACGGACGGGACCGTCGCTGCCACCCATCCCCTGCTCACCAGCATGAACGTCAAGGAGATCCTGAAATTTAAGAAAGGTTTTCTTAAGAAGCTGAAGCCGGAAATCGAAGGCGATCGCGAACAGTGGGAGCGCTTCGTGCTCATTAAAGTCGACGCCCGCGAAGGCATGAGCATGTACCCCCGACTCTTGCCTGGAGCCACCCTCCTCATCGACCGCCATTACAACTCGCTCAAGCCTTATCGCAAGGGCGAATTCAATATGTACGCCGTGCTCAAGAACGAGAATTGCACCGTGAAATATGTGGAAACCGCCGGCAATCACCTGATTTTGCGGCCGCACAACCAGGCGTATCCCATCGAAGTCATGACCATGGAAGATGGCAAATCGGCCTCCGACTACCTGGTCGGACGCGTCTGCCATGTGGGAATTGAAACCTAAGTGAAACAGTTCTCAGTTCTCGGTTCCCAGTTCTCAGTCATCGCTCCAAGCGTGTTTACTGAGAACCGAGAACTGAGAACTGAGAACTAATCCTACGCCCCGCCCAGGCTGTCGAACATCTTCCACAGCTTGTCTCCAGTAGGGCGGTAGATTACATACCCGTTGCCG
>WNEY01003966.1_pt1 | contig 11200 bp, 8 predicted proteins | sample 5400531 | NCBI WGS metagenome assembly WNEY01 (sample SAMN13153338, study PRJNA577476) | soil metagenome | isolation source: 200 cm saprolite under Douglas fir tree site 1 | place: USA:California | collected 2015-04-18
CCAGAGGTCATCCTTCCTGGAATCGGCCATGTCGCGGGGATTGTGGCGCTTGCGGAGGGCCTGCTCTTCATCCATGATTTGGCGACTTTCCTTTCTCTGGACGAGGAACACCGGCTGACCGAGGCCCTTGAGGAGAAGGGGAGGTGAAGCTCTCGCACGAGGTCTGCGTGCAGGCGCAGGCGCTGATCGCCAGCCGCCTCGGCCTGGATTTCACGGAGCGGCGTCAGGCCGATATGGAGCGAGGGCTCACTCAAGCCCTGCGAGGCTCATCCATCTCAGCGCCGGAGGCCTATCTGGCCTGGATGGCGACTCGGCCGAACGAGGACCCAGAGTGGAGACGACTAGCAGGCCACCTCACGGTAGGCGAAACCTACTTTTTCCGTGACCATCCGTGCTTTCACGCGCTGGAGCAACTGGTACTGCCCGCGCTCATCGCAAGCCGCCGGTCGGAGGGTACCCTGCGGCTGCGGTTCTGGAGCGCCGCGTGTGCCACCGGAGAAGAGCCGTACTCACTGGCGATCATGCTGGATCGCCTGCTCCCCGACCGTTCCGACTGGGCGCTGACGATTCTGGCCACGGACATCAACCCGGAAGCCCTGAAAACGGCCGAGCGGGGGCTGTACCGGGAATGGTCTCTCCGTGAGACTCCTCAGTGGATCCGGGATCGGTACTTCCACCGCCGGTTAGGAGAGACCTTCGAGGTGGACCTGAGGATCCGGCGGATGGTCACCCTCGCGCCGCACAACTTGGCCGAGAATGGCTATCCCGGAGTGGTGACCAACACCAGTGCCATGGATCTGATCCTTTGCCGGAATGTCCTTATGTACTTCACCCGCGAGGCCCAACGCGAGACAGTAACGCGGCTAAGGAAGGCGCTGGTGACCGGGGGATGGCTTGTAGTAAGCCCGGCGGAACTCTCCGCTGATCTATTCCACCCACTGGTGCCTGTCAACTTCCCTGGCGCGATCCTATATCGGAAAGAAGCGGCTTCCGGCGCTCATCAGTCGCAGAATTGGCAGCCCGAAACGCTCTTGCCCAATCCGCTGACTTCCTTACCTTTCGTGGACATGACAGTAGGCCTGGTTACGCTACCGTCGCCAGTCACGCTACCGTCCGAGGGACAAGCCGAAGCAGCCCTCCCCGACGAAACGAGCCAGCTCCAGCACGCTCGGTCCCTGGCCGACCAAGGGAACCTGGACGAGGCCCAGCGTCTCTGCGAGGCCGCACTGGGGCTGGATCGACTAAACCCAGAGGCGCACATTCTTCTGGCCGCGATCTGTCAGGAGCGGGGGGACATCCCGGCAGCCCTGGCAGCGCTCGGACGGGCCATCTACTTGGTTCCGGACTCCGCCCCGGCCCATTTCCTCATGGGGAGTCTCCTGGTCCGGCAGGGGAAGCGCCGGGAGGGACGACGCTCCATGGAGACCGTGGTGAGGCTGTTGCAATCCGTCCCGCGCGATGAAGTGCTGACCGGCAGCGAAGGCCTGCCGGCAGGCCGGTTCCTGGACACTGCGCGGGCCTACCTGGAGGGGTGATGAGTAAAGAAAGCCGACCGGCGATCAACTGGGAGGAAGCCTATGCCCGGCTGGAGCAGGCCCGCCGCGCGCTCGAGGCTGGTGGAGACCGTCCGTCCATGGAGGTCACGCGCATCTTGAGAGAGCGTGCCCAGGCGTTGGCGCGCCCTCTGGGGGAAGCGCGAATTTATACTGAGGGGTTGGAGCTTCTCGTCTTCTCTCTCACGGGAGAGCGATACGGGATCGAAATGGTCCATGTGCTGGAGGTGATCCCTCTCCGGGAGCTGACGCCGGTGCCGTGTACGCCGGCGTTCGTCCTGGGCGTCGTCAACCACCGCGGGCGGATCTTGTCGGTCCTGGACTTCCGGCGGCTGTTTGATTTGACGGGGCAAGGAGTAACCGAGGGGAGCCGGGTTGTGGCGGTGGCGGCCGGCGGGATGGTCTTCGGGATCTTCACTGAGTCAGTGGCAGGGGTCGTCCGGGTCGCGGCTCACGAAGTCGCACCTACTCCGGCGACCCTCACCGGCGACCGCAAGGCCTTCATCCTGGGCGTGACGGGAGACATGGTCGCAGTGCTGGACTTGGAGGCATTGTCCAGAGACTCGAGAATCCAGGTGAACGAAGAGGTCGGCTGACGCAGACCCACGTGAGGGGCCGCGAACCAGGAGGGCATCGAGATGAAATGGACCATCGGCAAGAAAATCGGCGCAGCCTTTTTGGTGCCCTTAACCATGCTGGTTGTCATTGGTGTGATTTCCTACTGGAGCATCAACAAATTCATTGAAACCTCTGTCTGGGTGGCACACACCCATAAGGTGCTTGAAGCACTTGAATCTACCCTCGCTCATATGACGGATGCCGAAACCGGACAACGGGGCTATCTCCTCACTGGGGAAGAGAGGTACCTTGAGCCCTATACAAGTGCAATTCAACGAGTTGATGGAGATATCAAGCAGCTCAGAAAGTTGACTCAGGACAACCCCAATCAACAGAGACGACTCGATGCCATGGAGCACCACATTTCGGAAAAATTTGGCGAGCTCAAGAAGACGATCGAACTCCGGAAGAAGAAGAGTCTCGAAGCCGCGTTGCAGATTGTTCGAGCTGACCAGGGGAAAAAGATCATGGATGATCTGCGAAGGCTGGTTAGCGAGATGGAAGGGGAAGAGAATGACTTATTGAAGCAGCGGTCGGAAAATATGGAGGCGGCTGGAAGAAATGCGATTTTCAGCATTGCGCTCGGAACCTGTTTGTCGTTCCTGCTTGCAGCGGTGACGGGTTTCTTCATTACACGGAACGTCACCTCTGAGGTTTTGTTCCAAGTCAATGCGCTTTCTTCCGCCTCAGCTGAAATTCTGGCTGCCACGTCTCAGCAGGCCTCGGGGACGGCAGAAGAGGCATCGGCGGTACAGGAGACGTCCACCACGGTGGACGAAGTGAAGCAGACGGCGCAGGTCTCGGCCCAGAAGGCGCGGGCGGTCGCCGAGGCCGCGCAGAAGACCACCCAGGTCTCCCTGGAGGGGCGGCGCGCGGTGGAAGAGAGCATTAAAGGCGCGCAGGAAGCAAAGGCGCGGATGGAAACCATCGCGGAGCGCATCTTGCAGTTGAGCGAGCAAGGGCAGGCCATCGGGGAGATCATCGCAACGGTCAATGACCTGACGGAGCAGTCGAACCTGCTGGCGGTCAACGCGTCTATTGAAGCCGCCAAGGCCGGGGAAGCCGGAAAGGGATTTACGGTAGTGGCGGCCGAGGTAAAGTCCTTGGCCGAGCAATCCAAGCAGGCCACGGCCCAGGTCCGCGGGATCTTGAACGAGATCCAGCGGGCGACGCAGGGGGCGGTGATGGCGGCGGAACAGGGCGTGAAGGCCTCGGAGGCCGGGGTTGCGGTCGCGTCCAAGGCTGGGGAGGCCATTCGGCTCCTTTCCGACAGCCTGACCGAGTCCGCCCAGTCGGCCCAGCAGATCCTGGTCTCCGTGCAACAGCAGGTGGCGGGGACGGATCAGGTGGCACTGGCGATGCGGAACATCCAGCAGGCCTCCACGGAAAACATGGCCTCGACGCGGCAGGTGGAACGCACAGTCAAGGACCTGAACGAGCTGGCGCAGCGACTGAGGGCGCTTGTTGCTGCCTCAGGAAATCAGAACAGGACCAAGTAAGGACGGCTGAGCGATGGCGACCCGGACCCAGGACATCAAGGCGCGGCTCCTCGCCACCTTCCGGGTGGAGGCCGAGGAGCATCTGCAGGTGATCACGACGAACCTAATGGCCTTGGCGCGCGGGCTGCCTCCTGCCAAGGCCCACGAAATGGTGGAGGTGACGTTCCGGGAGGTACACACGCTGAAGGGAGCGGCCCGTTCTGTCAGCCTGATGGATGTGGAGGCTCTCTGCCAGGCGTGTGAATCCCTCCTGAGTCGGATCACACGGGGCCAGCTCGCGCTGAGCCGCCCCATTCTGAATCACCTGCAGGAGGCGATTGATGGTGTGGCCCGCCTCGTCGGTGGGGGCGAAGCCTCGACGGCGGTCAGAGAGTTGATCGGCCGGCTCGAGCATGTCGCTACCGAGCGGGCGACCGAAGCGGGGAAACCTGTCGAGGCTGTGGTCCCTCCCGAAGACGCGCCAGCGGGACCGGTGTCTGCCGGGCTCCCACGAACCGACACCGTCCGACTTGCCACGGCCAGGCTCGATGCGCTGGTCATCCAGGCGGAAGACCTTCTGGCCCCCAAGCTCTCTGCTGGGGAACGGGTCCGAGAGGCCAGGGCGTTCGTTGAAGCGTTGACGCGCTTCTGCATGAGCCTGAATAGAGGCCGTGCGTCTCAGAGACCGCCCCGCGCGAACGGAGATACCGCCGGCGTTGTGGCGTCTCTGGATTCCGAGTCGCGATCGCTGGAGGCTCAGGCCCGAGGGATGCTCGGCCATCTCGTTCGCGATCAGCGGACAATCACAGGTGCTGTGGATGATCTGCAAGAGGAAATGCGACGCATGAGGATGACGCCTGCTTCCACTACCCTGGACCTTTTTCCGCGGATGGTTCGGGATCTGACCCGGGATAAAGGCAAAGAAGTCGAGTGGATTGCGCAAGGGACCGATATGGAGGTGGATCGAAAGGTCCTGGAAGAGATGAAGGATCCACTGATCCATCTGGTGCGGAATGCCATTGATCATGGAATCGAGCCTCCTGAGGCCCGGGCACAAGCCGGCAAAGTGCTCAAGGGAAAGGTGACGGTGACCATCGCTGCGTTGGAGGGGAATCGGATCGAGATCCGCGTGCAAGATGATGGGCGCGGGATTGACGTGGCCGTGGTGAGGGCGGAAGCAGTCCGTGCTCATCTTCTGTCGCCTGAGGATGCCCAGGCCTTGACGGACGAGGAAGCTCTGGATCTCATCTATCGCTCCGGGTTCAGCACGAGCCCGATCATTACGGATCTCTCCGGCCACGGCCTGGGCCTCGCCATCGTGAAGGAGCGGGTGGAGCGGCTGGGGGGCGAGATCCATCTGGAGACACGTGCCGGGGTGGGAACGACGGTGCGCATGATTATTCCCGCCGCCATCGCTACCTTCCGTGGTTTTCTGGTCCAATCGGGCGGTCAGTCTTTCCTTCTTCCCACCGAGGCAGTCGCACGGGCCATCCACGTCACGGCGGATGAGATCGAGACTGTGAAGGGGCGGGAGACGATCCGCTGGGACGGGCGTCCCCTCTCTGTCGCCCGGCTGAGCGAACTGCTTGGACTGACGGAGCAGGCCGACCAGTCTAAGCCAAGGCACAAGCAGCCGTGTGTCATCGTGAGGTCCGGCGAGGACTGGGTGGGGCTGCTGGTCGATGAGATCCTCGGAGACCGGGAGGTGCTGGTCAAGGAGCTTTTGCGGCCGCTCGTCCGGGTCCGCAACGTAGCCGGTGCGGGCCTCTTGGGAACTGGCCATGTGGTCCTGATCCTTCGCCCGGCGGATATCCTGAAGTCCGCCCTGGTTGGCCACCGTCCGGCAGCGTCTCCCGCGGCACCGGAGAAGCCGGTTCGTCAGAAAGTAATCCTTGTGGTGGATGACTCTATCACGACGCGGGCGATGGAGAAGAACCTCCTTGAAGCGGTAGGCTACCGAGTGCGGGTCGCGGTGGACGGGATCGACGCATGGACGTGCCTCAAGAGCGAGGAGTTCGATCTCGTAGTGTCGGATGTGGACATGCCCCGGATGGACGGCTTCGATCTGACGGCCCGGATCCGGGCGGATCGCGAGCTGGCCGCAATGCCGGTGATCCTGGTGACGGCCCTTGAAGCCCGGGAAGACAAGGAACGGGGGATCGAGGTGGGCGCGAACGCCTACCTCATCAAGTCAACGTTCGACCAGTCCAACCTCCTGGAGATCATTCGCCGGCTGGTCTAATCCCTGTCGTGGAGGGCGCATGACCCGTGTGCTGGTAGCAGAAGACTCGGCGGTGACGCGAGAGTACCTCGTGTACCTTCTCGGGGGTGACCCCGCGCTTGAGGTGGTGGGCACGGCCAGGGACGGCCTGGAGGCCGTGGAGCTAGCCGGACGACTCAAACCTGACGTCATCGTCATGGACGTCCACATGCCCCGGATGAATGGCTTCGACGCGACTCGCCAGATCATGGAGCGTGTCCCCACGCCCATCGTGATCGTCAGCGCCAGCATCAGCCGGGAAGAAGTGGCACTGACCTTTGAGGCTCTCGAGGCTGGAGCCCTCACGGTGCTGGATAAGCCCGGCGGGCCGGATCATCCCAAGCACGCGGAGAGCGCCCGACGGCTCGTGGAGACCGTGAAGCTCATGGCGGAGGTGAAGGTGGTCCGGCGATGGCGGAGGCGCGACCGCCCGGCGCCGCCTCCGCTGGTGCCCGCAAAACCCGATCGGAAGAAGCGGCTCATCGCCATCGGTGCCTCCACCGGCGGGCCTCAGGTGGTCGCGGAGATCCTGGCAACGCTCCCCGGCGACCTTGGAGCGCCCATCCTCGTCGTGCAGCATATAGCCCTAGGCTTCACCGCTGGGCTGGCCGAGTGGCTTGGCCAGAAAACGCGCCTGGCGGTGAAACTGGCGGAACTGGGCGAGTTAGTCAGGCCAGGTGCCGTCTACCTTGCCCCGGAAGGTTCGCAGATGGGGATCACGAAGGACGGCCGAATCCGTCTGACACAGGAACTGGTGGAAGATGGCTTCTGTCCCTCCGCTTCCTATCTCTTTCGCTCCGTGGCAGAGGCCGACGGTCGGTCCGCGATCGGGATTCTCCTCACCGGGATGGGTCGGGACGGCGCGGCGGGCCTTCGGCGACTCCGGGAGGCTGGCGGGGTCACGATCGCTCAGGATGAGCAGAGCAGTGTGATCTTCGGGATGCCGGGAGAGGCCATTCGCCTGGAAGCGGTCGAGTACGTGCTTTCACCGGAGCAGATCTCAGGGGCGATTCGTTCACTGGTGGGAACCTAAGCAGGGAGGTAATCATCTTGGCCCACAAACGAAAGATCCTTGTGGCCGAGGACAGCCGGACGCAGGCTGAGCGCCTCCGCCTCCTCCTGGAGGACGCTGGCTACCAGGTCGATGTGGCCCCGAACGGCCGTGATGGGCTCCGGCGCGTTCATGCAAATCCGCCGGATCTCATCATCTCGGACGTGATGATGCCGGAGATGGACGGGCTCACCTTCTGCCAGGCGGTGAAGTCTGCCGAAGCGACGAAGCGCATCCCCTTCGTGCTGCTCACCGAACGCAAGACGGCACTGGATATTCTCAATGGCCTGGAGCGGGGGGCGGACAACTTCATCACCAAGCCGTTCGAGGATGACTTTGTCCTGGAGCGGATCCGCCGCATCTTTGAGCAGTTGGAACATCGCAAGCAAGGTCAGCTTGAGGTGGAGGTCACCGTTGTTGCGGGCAGTCGACAGATCCTCATCTCCCCAGACAAACAGCAGATCATCGAACTCCTTTTCTCGACGTTCGAGGAGCTGTCCCGTGCGAACGCACAACTCGAAGAAGCGCAGCGGGCTGTGAAGGATTACGCCAAGGGCCTGGAGTCGAAGGTCCAGGAACGCACCCAGACGCTGATACAAGAAATCGCCGAGCGTGAGCGTGCGGAAGAGGAGTTGCGGAATACTGAGGTACAACTTCGCCAGGCCCAGAAGATGGAGGCCATCGGGCAGCTCACCGGGGGCATCGCCCACGATTTCAACAACATGCTTACAGTCATACTGGGCTACAGCGAGCTCCTGTTGAAAAGCCTCCTGCCTGACGCCCCGCTGCGCGACGAGGTTGAGCAGGTCAAGGAGGCCGGGGAGCGGGCCTCCCTGCTGACGAAACAGCTCCTGGCGTTCAGCCGCAAGCAGGTGCTGCAACCGCGGGTGCTGGACCTCAATGCTGTCCTGAACAACATGGATCGGATGCTCCAACGGCTAATCGGCGAGGATATTGCCCTGGTCACCGTGCCGGCGCCGGGCCTCTGGCGCGTGCACGCCGATCCGGGACAGATCGAACAGGTCATCATGAATCTGGCCGTCAACGCCCGTGACGCCATGCCCAATGGTGGGAAGCTCACCATCGAGACCGCCAACGTGGACCTGGACGCGGCCTATGTCCGTCAGCACCCAGGCTCCAAGGCCGGACCACACGTCATGCTGGCGGTGAGCGATACCGGCTGCGGGATGGATGCGGCCACACAAGCCCACATCTTCGAGCCGTTCTTCAGCACCAAGGAGCCGGGCAAGGGGACGGGGCTGGGGCTCTCCACGGTCTATGGCATCGTCAAGCAGAGCGGGGGCTATGTTTGGGTGTACAGTGAGGTAGGGCGAGGCACGGCGTTCAAGATCTACCTACCGCGGATTGAAGACGCGGTGGAAACGGTCGAACCTGGCGTAGCCCCTGCCAGGACAGTCCGTGGCTCCGAGACGATTCTGCTCGCGGAGGACGATAATCGTGTGCGGGCGCTGATCCGTTCGACCCTGCAAGCGAACGGCTATACCGTGCTGGAGGCGCATCACGGCAAACACGCGATCCAGGTCTGCGAGCAACATGCTGGTCCGATCCATCTGTTGGTGACCGATGTGGTGATGCCAGAGATGAGCGGGCGCGAGTTGGCGGAACGGCTGAAGCCCTCTCATCCCAACATAAAGGTCCTCTTTATGTCGGGCTACACCGACAAGGCCATCGTCCATAATGGAGAGTTAGACCCAGGCATCGCATTTCTGCAGAAGCCCTTCACTCCGGATGTCCTGGCGCGCAAGGTGCGTGAGGTGCTGGACGCGCTTGAGAGGTAGGAGAAAAGTACAATGGGAAAAGAAGCGCAAGAAGTCAGGAAGTCGGAGACGATACTGTTGGTAGACGACGATAAGCATGTTCGAAAGTTGGCAAAGAGGGTGTTGGAAGAAGAAGGCTACACCGTGCTGGCGGCGAAGGACGCAGATGAGGCCCTACGGCTCGGCCAGGAGTCGGCTGGCTCGATTCGGCTTCTGTTAACCGACCTCGTCATGCCAGGGATGAACGGACGGACCTTGGCTAGCCACTTACAGGTCAGGTATCCAGAGATGCAAGTGCTTTTCATATCAGGCTACAAAGACTATGCCATCGGCTACAATGCTGCTTTGGAGCCCGACGCGAACTATCTCAGCAAACCCTTCACCCCAGACACCCTTACCAGGGCAGTGCGTGAGGTCTTGCGGCCGAAAGGCTAACGGCGATACGTTCTGCACGCCAGAGACCGTTCACTGTGGAAATCCTGCTACGGAAGGCGCATGAGGTGCTGGATGCGCCGCTTAGGCGGCAAGGAGTCTGAGCATGGCGACTATTTTGGTTGTGGATGACGAGCGGATGATCTGCGATCTGCTTCGGGCCGTGCTGAGCCGCCACGGCCATGAGGTGCTCATAGCGACCAGCGGCTGCGAAGGGCTCGAGCTGTTTCAGAAACGGCAGCCCAGGTTTACGCTGCTGGACCTCCGCATGCCTGGGATGAACGGCATCGAAGTGCTCACGAGCATTCGCGCGCTCGATCCAAAGGCCGCCGTGATCGTCCTGACGGGAGCAGGCACTACTGACTTGGAAAACCAGGCTCGACAGATGGGTGTCACTGATTTTCTCAGCAAAGGACTCTCGCTGGAAGTCCTGGTAGGGGTAATGGAGCGGGTCTTGCAACAGCCGGTCAAGCCTCCGGCGTCTCCATCGCAATCAGCAGATGCCCAGCAAGCCCCGTCTCATTCGCAGGAAGCAGGTTCGATCCTGGTAGTGGACGACGAGCCGCAGATCAGGAATTTGCTCAGGAAATTCTTGTCCGCCCGCGGCTATCAGGTGCGTGTGGCTTCTGACGGCCAACAGGCGCTTGCCTTTGTTGATAAGAAGACCCCCGATCTCATCGTGCTTGACGTGAACATGCCGGGCATGAATGGGATCGAGGTTCTGAAACAATTGCGGGCGAAGAACTACGCGGGAGGAGTGATCTTCCTGACATCGAGTCAGGACGAGATGTTGCTGCAAGAGGGCCTTGCGCTGGGATCAATTGATGTTCTCGGCAAGCCTGTTGACATGGAGCGGCTGGAGTTGACTGTCCAATTGGGGTGCATCCTCTCCAAGCCTTAGACCGCGCCATCGTGCGCCGTAGATCGAACCGCTGTAACTCCCTGTCATACCTGCGTAAAGTTTGCTCCGGCACGGGGTTTTCTGTATTATTCTAAGATTACACTGGGGGATCGTCTAGTGGTAGGACGGCGGACTTTGGATCCGTCTACCCAGGTTCGAATCCTGGTCCCCCAGCCAATCCTCCTCGTACGATCCTCGGCGTCCATGGCGTGGACGTGGCAGGAAAAGGGAGAAGGTCATGCCGGGACAAGAAAGCCGCCCGCTGTACGCGTGGTTGCCGGCCATCATACTCGTGCTCGTGCTGATGACCGTGGCGGTAGGGGGCGTCGCCCTCCATTACGTTGAGCAGCACCTGATCGCCGCGACCGGGGAAAGCCTGGCCCTGGCAGCCGCCGACATCGCCGACAAATTGGACACTGTCTTGTTTGAGCGGTACGCCGATACCCAGGTCCTTGCTCACTTGCCTGTCTTCCGCACACGCGACGTTGCAGCCATGACCCGGCGCCTCAACTTCTACAAAGATGTCTACGGCTATTACCTCTGGCTGGGTGTGACGGATGCCACCGGCCGGATCGTAGCGGCCACTGACCCGGCAAGCGTGGGCCAGGACCGGAGCAGGCGCCATTGGTTCCGGGCAGTGCGAGAGGGGGACGACCTCTACGTGGAGGACGCCGAACCTTCTGAGTATGCGGGCGGCGCGTTTGTGGTGACCTTTACGGCGCCGATCAAGGGTTCCAGGGGGGAGTTCCTCGGCTCCGTTTCGACACAGGTGAGAATGACCGAACTGGAGCAGGTCTTCGAGCGGACGGTTATCGCGTTCGTGGCCCAGAGAGGACCGGCCGGCAGGATCGAATGGCAGTTCATGAACCGCGACGGGGACCTGATCGTGGATTCGGTCCTACGGCAGGAAGGCCTGGTCAATCTGAAGGTCATGGGGCTTCCCTCGGCTCTGATGGTCGGCACGGCCCAGCCAGGCTACGTTGAAGAGACGCATTTGCGGAAGGGTGTGCCCGTCGTCACAGGCTATGCCCAGACCGAACAGCGCGGAAATTTTTTAGGCCTTCATTGGGGGATCCTGATCCGCATGGACCGGAGCGACATTCTGGCGCCCATTCAGGCGGTCCTGTGG
>WNEY01003967.1_pt1 | contig 11200 bp, 9 predicted proteins | sample 5400531 | NCBI WGS metagenome assembly WNEY01 (sample SAMN13153338, study PRJNA577476) | soil metagenome | isolation source: 200 cm saprolite under Douglas fir tree site 1 | place: USA:California | collected 2015-04-18
GATGCCTGGAACACGATCCAACGCAGTCATGCGATCGCGAACGGCTGCTGGGTTGCCGCGGTGAATCGCGTCGGCTTCGAACAACTCAGCGACCAAGGCGCCGGCGGAGGGGGAGGGGGGGGGCTCGAATTCTGGGGTCACTCGTTTGTGTGCGATCCCTTCGGCATCGTCGTCGCCGAAGCGGCTGAGGACGAGGCGCTCGTGCTGGCCCAGGTCGACCTGGCTCGCATCGAGGAGGTGCGCCGCAACTGGCCGTTTCTTCGCGACCGCCGTACGGATGCGTACGGCGGCATCGAGCATCGTTTTCTGACTGATTAGGTCACCGATGACCGATAACTATCGGTTACCGGCCGAGTGGGAGTCGCATGCGGCGACCTGGATCGGCTGGCCGCATAACGTCACCGATTGGCCTGGGAAATTCCCTCCGATCCCGTGGGTCTACGGCGAAATCGTTCGCGCGCTGGCGCCCGGCGAAGTGGTCCGCATTCTGGTCAACTCCCGCGCTCAGCAGGCGCAGGCAGGTCGAATCCTGAAGAAGGTCGGCCTGGATCTCGCCCGCGTAGACTTTCTACCGTTTCCCACCAATCGCGGCTGGACGCGCGACTTCGGACCGATCTTCGTGCGCGGAACAAAGAGCCTGGCCATCGCGCGCTTCCATTTCAACGCCTGGGCGAAGTACAAGGACTGGAAGAAAGACGACAAGATCCCCGAGCGCGCGGCGCAGCGGCTCAAGCTTCCGTTGATCAAGGGGAAGATTGTGCTCGAAGGCGGCAGCATCGACGTGAACGGTCGCGGCACGCTGCTCACGACGGAAGAATGCCTGCTCGATCCCCAGGTGCAGACCCGCAACCCGGGATTGTCCCGGCTCGAGATCGAGACCGTGTTCCGCGACACCCTCGGCATCACGAATACGCTCTGGCTCGGCAAGGGGATTGCCGGCGACGACACCCACGGCCATGTGGATGATCTGTGCCGCTTCGTGAAACCAGGGACGGTCCTGCTGTGTCGCGAGGACAATCCGAAGGACGTGAATTACAAACCGCTCGCGGAGAATCGCGAGCGACTGCAGGGCATGCACCTGGAACGAGGGGCGAGCATCGAAGTGATCGATCTCCCGATGCCCGCCCCTCTGTACTTTGACGGCGTCCGATTACCAGCCAGCTACGCAAACTTCTACATCGCCAACTCTGCCGTACTCGTGCCGACGTTCAACGATCCCAAGGATCGCATCGCCTTAGGCGTCCTCGCCGAGCTATTCCCTGATCGACCGGTGGTGGGAATCCACGCCGTCGACCTGGTCTGGGGTCTCGGCACGTTGCACTGCCTCACGCAACAGGAGCCTGTCCTCCCCTCCTGACGGAGTGAGGGTCACGTTCTCAACGCCACGTCGATCGCGTCGGCGACGCCGGCGAGGTCGGCGAGCAAGTGCGCGCGAGCCCCGACACTAAGGCCGTCGGCGAGGCGCACCCTCCGCAGGCAGGTCTCGAGGACTCCGAGCGCGGCGCAGAGATAGACCGTCGCCTGATCGGCCTCCTGCCAGATCCGCTCCAACGCGCCGAGGGAGAGTCCGGCGAGCTCGATGACGAGTCGCTCGGGGCTGCGGCGCTCGACGCCGGACGGCGGCGGATCCGGTGCGTCGACACGGACGGGCGCGATGTGCCAGAGGTCGGCGCCCGTCCGACACCCGACCCACCGGCTTTCGGGCCGGGCCAGGCGACCCCATTGGTGCAGCAGTCCACCGAGATCCAGCTCGAGGATCTGCGCGGGCGCGCCCGGAGGACTAACGATCTCGACGACGGTGTGTCCCTGGTTAGTCAAGCGCCACAACCCGACTATGTGGCCACGGAGGGCAGCGCTCGCTTGATCGAGTAGGACGCGGCGGCGCTCCATGAGGGACAGCAGCGAGGATTCGCGCATTGAGCGACCTCCTCTGCATGGGTGTGCCTAGAAGAACCCCACACAGAGGCGCAGGTAACGATCCGCGCGCCGGCGTGGCCGCAGGCCGTGTGACGACCCTCACGAGACAATCACGAAGCCTCGGTGTCTGTTCGGTGCCTACTTCAACTGCCAGATCTCGATTCGATTCCCCGTAAGAATCGGAACCAGCACACGATTTCGTTTGGCATCGTAACCGATGTCGGCGGGGGACGGCACGCCGGTGATCACCTTTACCTCCTGGCCGGTTTCGTACGCGGACACGGTGGAGTCGGTCCAGCTCGACACCAGGATCCGCGTCCCTGCGACTTCGACACCGTCGAACCCGCCCGCGCCCCGGGCAATGACCTTCGGCGCCTTGTCCCCCGGCTTCCACGCGAGCACCGATTTAGTGGGCCCGTACGACACGATGATGAACCGCTTGCCCACGGGGTCTACCGTGATCCCGTTCGGCCAGCCCAGACTGTCACCCCGTGCCGCCACCGTCACCTTGCGGTCGGGACCGACCCGGAATATGCGGTCGGGCCCGGGATGCAGCACGTTGCCCAGGTCGTCGAACCGGATCCCGGTATCGGTGATGTAGATCGCGCCGGTCGTGGCGATCGCGATGTCGTTCAAAAAGACGGCGCCCGCGCTGTCGAACTTGACGCTATCGAGCGGGGTGCCGGTCCGGGCATTGAACGCGCGGATCCTGTCGATGTCCGTCACCCACAGCGTGTCGCCTAGCAGCGCCAGGCCCTTCGGCGCGTTGAGGATCACGCCGGCACGGCCGCCCTCGATGAACTTGAGGTTCTCGATCGCCCCGTCGGGCCGCACGCGGCTGATGAAGCCGTTGTTGTCCTTCGCCGTCGGGGAGCCGTTGATGTTCGAGACAAAGTAGATGTCCTGTGCCGAGTCGTGCAGCACCGATTCCGGGGTGGAGAAGCCCGCTACCGTCAGCATCCGCGTGGCGCCCGGAGCAGCGGGGGGGGGAGGTGGCGGCACGACCCGCGTGGTGTCGACCGGTGCGGTAGTGTCGGCAACGTTGGAGGCTTGCCGCTTGCGATCGACGGGCTGGCAGGCCGCGGCGACAGCAAGGGTCATACAGAGGACAGTCGCTCTCATCAGGGCTCTTCCTCCTCGGCCAGGGCTGCGATGTGCCGCAAGACGCGCTCATGGATGGCCGCGACGATGCGGCCTGCGGGCAGTGTCCAATAGCGCTGTGGGAACATATCCACGACGTACGTCGTGCGCCCTTCCAGGCGCGTGCGGCCGCCCGGCAGGGGCGTGAGCCGGAACTCGCCGTGGGTCGCACGGAAGTACCCGTCGAGGTGGGGCGGGTTCACATTGCGGTACGGGCTCAGTTCGGTCATAGGGGGTGCCTGGGCCGTGATGTCGAAGGCGAGCAGCCGGTTCTCGTCCCACGCGGTGATCGGCTCGACGAAGCTCCCCGTCGTGAAATCGCAATAACGAATTGCGCCGACGCCTCGCCCATCGATCCGGGCGCGCAGCGGCGCCGCAACCCCGGCGCGGAAGAGCAGCTCTGTCGGCGGCGCCAGATCCGGGAAACTGACAACGTGCCGCCAGACGACGTCCGGCGGGGCCGCGATCTCGACCACCGTGACGACTTCGTGGACGGGCGGCGCCGGCCGGGGCTCGACGCTCACGAATACCGGCACCACCAGCGCCATCCCGCCGCCCATCGCCGCATGCACGCCGCGGCGCGCCACGATCCTTCCCAACACCGCTCCCGGGAACGCGATCGCCAGGGCGATCGGCATCGCCATCACGGTGCACACCGCGCCCTCGAGCGCGAACAGGATGAGCAGGCCGGCGCCAATCGCGACACTCGCCATCGCGATGACGATCGATTGGCCGGGTGGGCGGTCATATCCGCGGTTGTAGATGTAGGAGCTGATGTACCCGACCGTGAACGGGACGCCGAGGAACAACCCGGCCGAGTAGGTGCGCCGCAGGTAGATCCCGACCCCGACGGTCAGAAGCAGAATTCCCTGCGCGGCGGCGACGCCGAGCAGCGCGCTCTTCAGCCGGTCATCAACGGCCGGCGGTGGGGCCTCCGAGGCCCATTCGACCTTGGACCGCGACGGCACGAGCGAAAAAATCGCCATGATCGCGTAATTCACCCCGGGCACGAAGAAGAACAGCGCGGCCCACGGCGACCAGCCCGCGTCGGCGGCCCGCCGCATCGTCATGCTGACCCCAATCCACAGGAACGGCAGCGCGATCAGCACGAGCGCCGGGAGCAACCAATCTGGAGCCCCGGTCAGCAGCTTCGCGCGAGTGCTCAGCAGCGGTGAGAGGTAGTCGGTCGGCGTCCAGACCCTGCCCGCGACCAGCCAAATCAGGACGGCGTCGATGCCGAACTTCAGCGCCATGAGACCAACGCCGTGCCGGAAGTACGTGCCGCGATCGACGGGATCGCGGAACCCGAACCACAAGCGGACCCAGCGGTCGAGCATTCTATGCTTTCGCTTCCTCGAGCTCCTTCTTGCGCGCCTCGGTGATCTTCGCGGAGATGTCCGGCGGCGCGTCCTGGTACACGTGGAACTTCATCCGATACGTCCCGCGCCCATGCGTGATCGAGTGCAGCGTGGTGGCGTAGCGATCGAGCTCGGCCTCGGGTACGAGGGCTTTCACCTTCGTGAGTCGTCCATCCTTGTCCGTTCCGACGATATGCCCGCGACGTGAGGACAGGTCGCCCATCACCGCCCCCTGATAATCGTCGGGCGTCCACACCTCGACATCCATGATCGGCTCGAGCAGCACCGGCCGCGCGCCCGGGCTCACGTTTCGGAACGCCAGAATGCCGGCCATCTTGAACGACATTTCGTTGGAGTCCACATCGTGGTAGGAACCATCGTAGAGTTCGACTTTGAAATCGACGACTGGATAGCCTGCCACCGGTCCCCGGTGCGACGCTTCGACCACGCCGCGCTCGACCGCGGGGATGTACTGGCGCGGAATCACGCCGCCCACGATCTCGTCCACAAACTGCATGCCCGACCCGCGCGGCAGCGGCGCGATGCGGATCCAGCAGTCGCCGTACTGCCCCCGCCCGCCGGTCTGCTTCTTGTGCTTCCCCTGTCCCTCCGATTTTCCGCGGAACGTTTCGCGATAGGCAACCTTGGGTTTTGCGGTCTGCGCATGGACGCCGAACTTCCGCGCCAACCGCCCCACCACGATCTCGAGATGCCGCTCGCCGAGTCCCCGAATGAGGGTCTGGCCCAGCTCGCTGTTGTACTCGTGATGGAACGTGGGATCCTCTTCGTGCAGCTTGTGCAGGCCGGTCGACAGCTTGTCTTCTTCTCCCCGCTGCTTCACCTCGACGGCGACGGTGATCACCGGCTCGGGGAATGGGATCTTCGGCAGCACGAGCCCCATGTCCTTGGTCGAGAGCGTGTCGTTGGTGTGCGTATCGCGCAGCTTCGCGACCACGCCGATGTCGCCGGCGTGCAGCTCCGGAATCTCGATGCGCTCCTTGCCCTGTCCCACGCACAGGTGGTTGAGCTTTTCCGACAGTTCGCGCGGCGCGTTCCAGACGTCCTGCCCGTTCTTGACGTGGCCCGAATAGATGCGGAACTGCGTGACGTCGCCGACGTGCGGCTCCGAGACCGTCTTGAAGACCTGCGCCGCCAGCGGCCCGCCGTCGTCGCATGTGAGCGTGAGCCGCTCCGCGCTGCCCCACTTCTGCGCGTCGACCGGCGGGCGCTCGTGCGGCGCCGGGCACAATTCGACGAGCTTGTTGAGTAACGCGCGCGTGCCATACGTCAGCTCGGCGGCGCCGCAGAACAGCGGGAAGAGCTCCCCCTTCGCCATGCCGGCCTTCATCGCCGCGATTGCCTCGTCGCGGCCGATCTCCTCACCGCCGAGGTAGCGCTCGAGCAGGGTGTCGTCCGTCGCGGCGATGCTCTCGATCAATTCCTGGGAATACTTGTCGAATCGATCCTTGTACTCGTCGGGAACGTCGACTTCGTCGTACTCGCCCGCCTTGGTCCCCTTCTTATAGAGGTGCGCCTTCTTCGAGAACAGGTTGATGATCCCGTGGAACTCCAGTCCTTCGCCGACTGGAATCTCCACCGGGATCACCTTGGACGTCAGCTGGTCTTTGATCTGATTGAAGACGCGCTCGAAGTTGGCGTGCTCCTTGTCCATCAGCGACACGAAGAAGAGGCGGGGCAGCGAGCGGCGGTCGCAGTAGTCCCAGACTTTCTCGGTTCCCACCTCGACTCCCGCGGTCGCCGACAGCACCACGACGGCGGAATCCGCGGCGTACACACCCGCAAGCGCGTCGCCGGTGAAGTCCAGGTATCCAGGGGTGTCGATGAGGTTGATCTTCGTGTCCATCCACTCGGCAACGGCCAGTGCGAGGTTGATGGAGTACTTGCGTTCGATTTCGTCGGCGGTGTAATCGGTGAGGGCGGTGCCATCCTTGACAGATCCGTGCCGTTTACTCGTTCCGGCCACGAACGCCAGCGCATCGACCAGGGAGGTCTTGCCGCTCGCGCCGTGGCCGATGACGGCCACATTCCGGATCTCCGGCGTCTTATACACACGCATGGGGCGCAGCTCTCCTGCGAGGGGACCAAAAATATGAACCGAGGGTGCAGGGCCGGGCTAGGCCATGCAACGACTAGGCAACAGACGCACCGCGGTAAACAGCGAAACGGGGGTTAGGACAAACCGCGTGTCCCAACCCCCGTCGACTGTAGCCCGCGGTGCGTCTGCGGCCTAGTAGTTGCAGGTCCTACGGTTGTACGCTTTCCATCTCCTGATCAGCCACTTCATCATGATCCCGGTGGTTCTCCATGACATGCTCCACAAGCCGGTGCAGGATCTGCAGACTGCGGAGATTGAGTGCGAGTGCCATGACCTTGTCGCCCGCCGTCAGCGCGGCCTCAGCCTGCGCGCGCAGATCCTTGACGTGGACGAGGATCGCCCGAATTCGCGGCGCGTCGCGAGTGCCAAGGAACTTCTCGATTCGCGCGACCGCCGTATCGACGGCGGCCCCGGTCCGCTCCGGTGCGTTCGGGAACAGCTCGATAACCGCGGAGAGCACGTCGCGGAACGCCGCGCGCCGGAACGCGTGGGCGGCCGCGGTGTCGCCCCGCTGGCGTGCGGCCCAGGCTGAATCGCGGTTAATACGAGCAGAGTCGAGATAGGCAATCGCAACGGGATCATTGGTGGTGCGCAGCGTGTCGACCACTCGTCTGAACCAACCCTCGCAGGTGGTGCCACCGGTCCGCGAGGCCGCTACGTTGTCGGCGATTGTCTGCGAGTTCTGTGCGAGCATCAGCTCGTTCGAGGCTGCGCCAGTCGGATCCTGACTGCACGCCGCCGTGAACATGAGGGCGGCCAATGCAATCGTCATGCGCTTGTGCATCAACGGCTCCGTGATGAAGTCTGGTTTTGGACGTGGAAGCGTAGACTCCGTTAAGACTCCGCGGGAGGGGGCTCAGGTAACGGGACCGAGGGCACCGGAGGAGGGGGCGGCGCGTGACCCGGTGCGACGTGATGCGGGGTAGGTGCGAGCCGAAACGCCGCGAGGCCGGCGAGACCCATGAACAGGCCCGCGAGCAAGAACGACGTGACCGGGCTCACGTCGTAGACCGTTCCGACAAGCGGCGGACCCGCAGTGCGCCCCAAGGCGCTGATGGCTTGCGCCGCCCCGAGCACGGTACCCTGCTCGTTGGGGTCGGCGTAGACGGACACGAGCCCGGTCGCGGCAGGAGAGAAGACGCTGTTCGAGACGGCAAGCACGAATGTCCAAGCGTAGAGCAGCACCGAGCTGGGCAAGAACGGCACGATGGCAATCGAAACCGCCATGCCGAATGTGCCGGCGATGACCAATGTGCGCTCGCCCGTGCGTCGCACCACTTTACCGAAGAGGTAGCCCTGCACCGCGGCCGCGGTGACGCCGATGATGATGAACAGGAATGTCATTTGCAGCTGCTTCCATCCCAGGGCGGCAATCGCTCGGAACGGGAGCACCGCGGTATACCCCGCGAACCCGAGCGGCACCAGCGCCCACACGGCCATGAGCGGGCGGAGGCGGGGGCGCGCGATCGCTTCGCCGATGTGCCGCAGGTCGAAGAGCGGCCGCTTCACCCGCAGCTCGTGTTTCAACGATTCGGGCAGAATGAAGTACGCCGAAACGAAGTTTGCGAGCGACAAACCGACGGCGACGAGGCCGGGCGCCGCATGGCCGAGGTAGTGGTCGGCGAGTCCGCCGACTGCGGGCCCGGCACTGAACCCGATGCCAAACGCCGCGCCGACGATGCCCATGCCGCGCGAACGCTCTGCCGGGGTGGTGATGTCCGCCATGTAGGCCTGCGCCGCCGAGATGTTGCCGCCGGCAAAGCCGGAGACAACGCGTGACAGAAACAACACCCAGTACGAGCCGGCGAACGCGAACAGGGTATACCCGACGGCATTGAACAACATGGTCGTCAGCAACACGGGCCGCCGCCCAATTCGGTCGGACAGCTTGCCCAGCAAAGCCGTCGCGACGAACTGCATGAACGAGTAAACGCCAAGCACCGCGCCATACGCGAGGCCGCCGGCACCGAAGTGCTGCGCGTAAAACGGCAGGATCGGCATGACGATCCCGAAGCCAATGAGATCGATCAGCACGGTGAAGAAGATGACGGCGAAGCGCGAGCGGGAGGCGGGCATGGGGGGAGGAATATAAGGAGGCGGAGTCAGTCGGTGTGGCAGATGCGCGACAGGATTCGATGCAGCGCTCCTAGCGGACGGGTGTGACGACTCGCATTTTCTAGAGCGCCATAACCGCATCGCCACACTCACGGAGGGTGAGCCAGCATGAGCCGTCACTCCATTGCCGTCCGTCTCCTCTGCGGTGCCGCGTTCGTTGCGGTCGCCGCCTGCAGTGAGAGTACATCGCCCACGAGCAGACAACCGGTTGCGGTGCTGCAGGCCGCGCAAGCTCCTGATCTCTCGACGCTCGCCCGCGACGTTCCCGGCTTCGGAGGTCTCTTCCTCGATCACGGCGTACCCACCGTGTATCTCACGGATCCGTTACAGCGGGGTCCCCTCGAACATGCGCTCGGCGCGTTTGCGCGCGGCCGCGGCTTCGCTCCCAGCCAGATCCAGGTGCTCGCCGGGCGCTACGCGTACCGCGATCTCGACCGCTGGTTCCAGCAGGTATCGAAGGAAGCGTTCGCCCAGGGGGGGATCGTATTCGTGGATCTCGACGAGGCGGCGAACCGCGTGCTGGTCGGCGTCGAGCGCGGCGCGTCCCACGCCAACGTGCGCAGCCTCGTGGCGCGCCTCGGTGTGCCCGCGGAAGCCATCGTGACCCGTCACGTCGATCCGATCCAATACGCCGCGACCCTGCAAGACCAGGTGCGGCCGGTCGTCGCCGGACTCCAGATCCACTTCGGCAACTTCCTCTGCTCGATCGGCTTCAACGCGGTGAGCGGGGGCCAGAACTCGTTCGTGACGGCGTCGCACTGCACCAACAGGCAGGGCGGAGTCGAGGGAACGCTGTACTACCAGTCGCTCTCCAGCCAGCCGAACAGCTTCATCGGCACCGAGGTAGCCGATCCCGTGTACTTCCGGGGCGGCGTTTGCCCGAAGCATCGGGTGTGCCGCTATAGCGACTCGGCCCGCGCCGCGTATGCCGCCGGCGTACCGTTCACGCTGGGCGGGATCGCGCAGACGAGTGGGCCGAACAACGGATCGCTCACGATCACCGGGAGCTTCGCCGTCACATCCGAAGGCACCGCGGTCGTCGGCGACGTGGTGAACAAGGTGGGACGGACCACCGGGTGGACGCAGGGCGCGGTCACCAACACCTGCGTCAACACCGGGGTGTCCGGCACGAAGATCGTCCAGTTGTGCCAGACCTTCGTCAGCGCCGGCGTGGGCGCCGGCGACTCGGGCTCGGATATCTTCGGCTTGACGGGCGGCTCCAACGTCCGGCTGCTGGGCATCCTGTGGGGTGGGAACTCGGGTGGCACGCTGTTTGTCTACAGCCCGATCACCCAGGTCGAGCAAGAGCTCGGACCGCTCACGACGTTCTGATCGCGCGTTGCCTACGATGAGGAGCTGGGGCGGCGCTGCACTGTGTAGCGCCGCCCTTCTCGTCCCCCGCATCTTGACCGCCGCGCCGCAGCGCCCGGACTCCATCACGTTCACGGTGGTGGCCCCGCATTCCGTGCGTCGGGGCGAGGCGGTCCCGATTACGCTGCGCCTCACGAACACCGGCGCGCGAACCCTGAATCTCTACCTCACGGGCCGCACCGTCACGTTCGATATCATCGTCACGCGGGCCGACGGGCAGGTCGTGTGGCGCCGGCTGGAGCACGTCACGGGTCAACAGATCGTGCAGGTCAAGACCTTGACGCCGGGAGAGACATTCGAGCTGAAGGACGTGTGGCACCAGCGTACGAATGCCGGCGCGCGAATCTCCGCGGGAGACTACACGCTGACGGGCGTCATCCCGACCGACCGTGAGGCGCTGCGGACGGCGCCGCTTCCCTTACGGATCAAGCCGTAGCCCGTGCTTGCAACCGGTCCAGACACGGGCCAGCTTCAGCATACAGTCTTCCTCGGAGCCGACAATGCAAAATAGTGTCTTGAGATTCGCCGCTGTCATCGGCGCGATCGTCGCCGTGGCATGCGTCGAGCAGCCGCCTGTCAGTCCCGCTGAGAACGCCTCCACCACAGGCAACCTCACCATGCAACTCAGCCCAGCCACCGCCGGCAGTCTCCACGCACTGTCCGGCGAGTCCGGACGGTACCTCGTCGTCTTCACACCTGGCAGCGCGGCGAGCTCGGGCATCAACACGGAACTCCACAACGGCGGCGGTCAGCTCGAAGGAGCGTACGACCAGCTCGGCTTCGCCGTCGTATCGGGCGTTTCCTCGGAAGGCGCGGTGCGGCTCGCCAAATTGGCTGGAGTCGACAACGTGCTTCCCGACGTCGAATTCGCTTTGGAGTCTTCGAGCGAAACGGAAGGGCTCGGGACGGGTGAGCCCGGCACGGAAAGCGCCACCGCGCCCCAGAATGCCGTGCTGTTCGCGCGGCAGTGGAACATGCGCGCCATCCAGGCTGACGCCGCCTGGGCGGGGGGCGCCCTCGGCTCCCCGAGCGTGTCAGTCGCAATCCTCGACACCGGGATCGATTACCTCTGGCCAGACCTCAACGGGCGGGTGGACCTCTCCCGCTCGATCTCGCTGCGGCCCGACGAAGACGCCCGGCTGCAAACCTGGTTTGGCGCACTCAATCGCCATCCCATCACCGA
>WNEY01008211.1_pt1 | contig 11200 bp, 8 predicted proteins | sample 5400531 | NCBI WGS metagenome assembly WNEY01 (sample SAMN13153338, study PRJNA577476) | soil metagenome | isolation source: 200 cm saprolite under Douglas fir tree site 1 | place: USA:California | collected 2015-04-18
CGCGGTTCCGCGGCAACTGCTTCAAGCAGCGTGGCTGCGTATCGCTCGTGATCCGACAGATCCCCTTCAATGTGCGGACGTTCGAGGAATTGGGACTGCCGGGCGTGGTGGCGAAGCTGTCCGAGAAGCCGCGCGGCCTGGTGCTCGTGACGGGCCCCACCGGGTCGGGCAAGAGCACCACGCTCGCGGCGATGATCGACAAGATCAACAAGGAGCTGAAGGGGCACATCATCACGGTGGAGGACCCGATCGAGTTCATCCACCGCCATCAGAGCTGCATCGTGAACCAACGCGAGATCGGCACGGACACCAACAGCTTCGCGGCCGCCCTCAAGTACGCGTTACGGCAGGACCCTGACGTGGTGCTGGTAGGCGAAATGCGCGACCTCGAGACGATCGCCGCCGCGCTGACGATCGCCGAGACGGGGCACCTGGCGTTCGCGACGCTGCACACTAATTCCGCGATGGAGAGCATCAACCGCATCATCGACGTGTTTCCGTCGCACCAGCAGGCGCAGGTCCGCGCCCAACTCTCGTTCGTGCTTGAGGGCGTCATCACCCAGACGCTGCTGCAGAAAGCCAAGGGGCGGGGGCGCGTCATGGCGTGCGAGATCCTCATCATGACACCCGCGGTCCGGGCCCTGATTCGGGACGAGAAGATCGAGCAGATCCCGTCGATGATGCAGGCCGGCAAGAAGCACGGCATGCAGACGCTGAACGACGCCCTGTATCAGCTGTACGTGGGCCGTGAGGTCACGAAAGACGAGTGTCTGCGGGTGACCTCGACCCCCAACGAGTTCTTGCGGATGATCGGCGAGGCGCCGCTCGACGACAGGGAGCCGATCCCGTCCGGCGGCCAGCCCGCCGGCGGCGCGTCCAAAGTCGCGGCGCGCCGCTAGGCGCCCCGGAGGGAGTGAGCTATGCCGGTTTTCCAGTACACCGCCCGCACGCTCAAGGGCGATTTGGTCAACGACAAAATCGATCTGCCAACGCGCGACGACGTGATCGCGCACCTGCGGAAGAACCGCATGGTGGTGGTGCAGGTCCGGGCGGCGCCCAAGGAGTTCAATCTCAGCTTCAAGTTCGGCGGCGGCGTCAAGACCCGCGACGTCGTCGTGTTCACCCGCCAGTTCGCCACGATGATCAACGCCGGTCTGCCGCTGGTTCAGGCTCTCGACATCCTGGCGCAGCAGACCGAGAACAAGATCCTCGCGGATGTGACCCGCAAGGTCGTATACGACGTGGAGAGCGGCCAGACGCTCGCCGACGCGCTGCGCAAGCACCCCAAGGCGTTCAGCGACCTGTACGTCAACATGGTCGCGGCCGGCGAAGCGGGCGGTATCCTGGACACCATTCTCGTTCGCTTGGCGGAGTTCCTCGAGAAGAACGACGCGATCGTGCGCAAGGTGAAAGGCGCGATGATCTACCCCGGCGTCATCTTGTCGGTGGCGGTCATCGCGATCTCCGTCCTGCTCATCTTCGTCATCCCGACGTTTCAGAACATGTTCGCGTCCGTGAACCTGCAGCTGCCGCTCCCCACCCGCATCGTGATCGGCGCCAGCCACATGCTCACGCAATACTGGTGGGTGTTCATCGGGGGCCTCGCGGCCGTCGCCTTCGGTTTGAACGGCTACTACAAGACTCCTCCTGGGCGCCTCCAGATCGATACGCTGCTGCTCAAGACACCAGTGCTGGGCGACGTGCTGCGCAAGGCGGCCGTGTCGCGGTTCACCCGTACGCTCGGGACGCTCATCTCCTCCGGCGTGTCGATCCTCGACGGCCTCGAGATCACGGCGCGCACCGCCGGCAACATGGTGATCCACAACGCCGTCATGGAGTCGCGCGCCTCGATCGCCGGCGGCGAGACGATCGCCGCGCCGCTGGCCAAGTCGAAAGTATTCCCGCCGATGGTGATCTCGATGATCTCCGTGGGCGAGCAGACCGGCGGCATGGATGAGATGCTCTCGAAGATCGCCGACTTCTACGACGACGAGGTGGATGCGGCGGTGAGCGCGCTGCTGTCGCTCATGGAGCCGGTCATGATCGTGGTACTCGGCGTCATCGTGGGCGGCATGGTCGTCGCCATGTACCTGCCGATCTTCGACATGGTGAACGCGGTGCAGTAGCGCCGCACATGATCGCCCCCGATCCCCCCGATCCCCCCGGCTCCCGGGAGCCGAGGCCGGCCCGCACGGGTACGTTGCGTCACGACTCCGTCCCCATGCGCCTATACCACGAAGCGAAGCGGCTCGGTGCCTGGGACCCGCGGAGCCTCGACCTGCGGCGGGACGTGGACGACTGGGCGCGCTTCACCGTCGCCGAGCGCGACGTGCTGCTCCGCCTCACCGTGCTGTTCCAGGCCGCGGAAGAGAGCATGACCCGCGACCTCCTGCCGCTCGTCATGGCCGTGGTGCGGGAAGAGCGCCTCGAAGAGCAGCTGTTCCTCACCACCTTCCTCGCGGACGAAGCGAAGCACACGGAGTTCTTCCGGCGTGTACTCGACGAAGTGTGCCGCCAGTCCGGGGACCTGCAGCGCTATCAGACGCCGAGCTTCCGGCGACTGTTCGCCGAGCAGCTCCCGGACGCGATGCGGCGGCTCTTGGCCGACCCGTCCCCGGCCGCCCAGGCTGAGGCGCTCGTGACCTACAGCCTGGTCGGCGAAGGCGTGCTGGGCGACGCGGGATACCACGTCTACTCGACCGCCCTGGCGCGCGGCGACGCGATGCCCGGGTTTCGGGAGGGCCTCAAGCACGCCCAAGCCGACGAGGACCGGCATATGGCCTACGGCCTGTTCCTCTTGTCCCGGCTGGTGGCCGAATCCCCGGACGTCTGGAGTGCGGTCAGCCGGCGGATGGAGGAGCTGTTGCCGCTCACGCTCGGCATTGTCAGCGAGTTCTTCGAGGCCTATGACCCAACGCCGTTCGGGCTCTCGCTCGACGACACCGTGCAGGACGCGATCGCGCGGTTCGCCAACCGCTGGGCCGCCCTGGAGGGCGCGCGCGAGCAAGGGCACGCGCTCGCGGGCGCCGTGGGCACCGAGCGGACAGTCCGCGACGGGTGGGTCGGCGCGGAGCTCCAGCCGGCGCCGATCGAAGTGCGCCGGGAAGGCTCGACTCCGGTCTACACTTTCCAAGTCGGCCCGGCTGGCGCGTCCGCGCTATTGATCACCCAGGAGGTGCTCGCGCAGCACACGTCCACGGACGTGATCGCCGCACTGCGCGCGCACCGGGTCCCGGAGCGGCTGCGGGCCGGCGGGCACACGCGACTGACTTGCCTGAGCGCCCGCGGCAAGATCATCGTGCAGCCACCGGAGTAAAGCCCGGGGCCTCAGGGACCGGACGCGGCTCCCGGCAGACCCGGCAGCGAAAGCCACTGCCGCGGAAAGCGCGGTAGGAACTTCACGTGTCGGTTCACCACCGCCTGCACCCGCCGCCACCAGCACATGATCGGCGGCGCCACCCGGCCGACGCTCACCACGGCGAACGGGATCGAGTCCGCCACCACCGTCCGCAGGTCCGGCTGGCTGAGCGAGCAGAGATCCTCCGGCGTCCTAATCCCGAAGCTCGAGTCCGGCCCCACCCACGGATGGTTATGCCACACCGCGAGCGTGGTGGCTGGCGGGCAGGGGAGAGGCGTCACGGCGTCGACGCTCGAGCGCACGATGTCCGGCATCGTGAGCTCCTGAACCAGCGCCGTGTCTCCCGCCACCGCGCCCTGCAGGCACAACACCACCTCCCGGTCGAGACCCGCGGCGAGCAGATTGAGGCGTCGCAACAACGACGGAGCGAGCACCAGGCGTTTCAGCGGTTGGGAGTTGAGGATGGCGGAATCAGTAGGGGTCAGCGCCGCCTGGGCCACCGCCCGACCGGGAGCCAAAAGCGCTCCTACCATCAGCCACACAGTGACACGCGCCGCTCGTCGCATTCCCAACAATAGCCAAACCTGGGACGCCAGCGCGCTTGCTCTTGCACTTTGCGACAGCCCTTCCAATACTTTACCCGAGGCGCCAGCCGCAAGCCGTAAGGCACAAGGGGTCCAACAGCTTTAAAATCACTCGGTTACGCTCACCGAGTGTCACACCATGCTAGCGAGGGACGTGCTTACGGTTTACGACTTTCGCCTTGCGGCTGTCTCGTGACCTGGCTGGTGGGTGACCGGCGGGGCTCAGTCCTTCCGACCCCGCAGACCCTGCTGCGGTCGGTGTACGCGGGACGGCTGTGCGTCGCCATCGCGATCTATCTCTCGGCGGCGTTCAAGTTCGCGGTGGCGGGTCCCGTCGACGTGCTCGTCACGTCGTTCGTGCTGGTCGCGGCGGTGGTGGTGACGATCGCCTCCTACTGGTACACCCACCTGTCGCGCCGCATACCCGGCCGGACGTTCCTGTACGGGCAAGCGCTGTTCGACGTGGCGCTGATCACCACCGTGGTGCACATCACGGGCGGTCCGCAGAGCGACTTGACCCCGCTGTACGTCCCGCTCATCGCGGTGACCGCGGTGCTGATGCCGCCGGCCAGCACGGGCCTGATCACCGCGCTCGTCGGGATCGTCTACTTCGCGGACGTCGTCTTCGGGCATACCACGCCGATGACAGCGCAGGTGGGGCTGCAGCTGCTCGTGTTCGCAGGCGTCGCTGCGGTGACCGCCTATTTCTCGAGCCGGGTCTCGGTGATGGGGGCGGAGCGGGAGGCCCTGGCGGGGGAGCTGCGCCAGGCCCGGCTGGAAGCGGCCGACGTCCTGCGCAGCGTGCCGACGGGGATCGTGACGGTGGATCAGGCGGGCCACCTGCTGTACTGCAACCCGGCGGCCGAGCAAATCCTCGGGTTCAAGGAGCGCCAGTGGCGCGGGGCCCCGATCATGCCCGAGTTCGCGAAGATCGCTCCCGAGTTTTGGGCCGCGATCACGGCGACGGCGCGGCGGGGCGTGCGGGCGATGCGCGTGGAAGCCACGGTGCGTCGTCCCGATCGCACCTTCCCGATCGGCGTGACGACCACGACGCTCGACATCGAGCCGGCGGGCGAGCCCCGGGTCACGGCGATCTTCACCGACATCTCCGACTCGAAGCGACTCGAGGAGCTGCACCTGCGCGCGGAACGGCTCGAGGCGGTGGCGGAACTCTCGTCGAGCCTGGCGCACGAGATCAAGAATCCGCTCGCGTCGATCCGCTCATCGGTGGAGCAGCTGGGGCGCGCCAAGCGCGCCAACGCCGACGAGAAGTTCCTGACGTCGCTCGTGGTGCGCGAGACCGATCGGCTGTCGCGCCTGCTCACGGAGTTTCTCGACTTCTCCCGCGTCCGCGCCACGGAATGCCGGCCGCTCGATTTGCACAAGGTGGCGGCAGCGGCGATCCGCCTAGTGCGCGAGCACCCGGACGTCCCCGAGGACGCCGTCATCGAGCTGGCAGGCGACGCGACGCCCATGGAGGGCGACGAGGACTTGTTGCATCGCGTGGTGTCGAACCTGGTGCTGAACGCCGTCCAGGCCACGGGCAAGGGCGCGCGCGTCGTGGTGCGCACCGGCCGGCCCGCAGCCCAGGAGCTGCCGGGCGGTGCCGGCATCGAGAGCCCCGTCTGCCTGGCCGTGAGCGACAACGGCCCCGGCATCCCTGAGAGCCTGCGGGCCCGCCTGTTCGAGCCGTTCGTGACGGGTCGGGTGGGTGGCACCGGCCTTGGCCTCGCTATCGTGCAGCGCGCGGTGGATGCGCACCGCGGCCTGGTACTCGTGGACTCCCCGCCGGGGCGGGGGACAACGTTCACGGTCTACTTCCCCGCCGCCCGCAGAAAAGAGGAGGCAGCGTGAGGGGCGCGAGTGAACTCGCGGCTCGGCGACTACGGCTGAAGCCGCATCAGAAGCCGCTTCAGCGGCAGGGCCGAGCCGCGGCTTCAGCCGCGGTATGGAGGAGCCTGCATGAGTAACCAGCCGTCGATTCTCGTCGTCGACGACGAGATGGGGATCCTGGACGTGCTCCGGATCCTCTTGAAAGGGGAAGGGTTCGACGTCACCACCGCTCAGGGCGGGAAAGCGGGGCTCGAGGCCCTGAAGGGGAACCCGCCCGACATCGTGCTCACCGACATCAAGATGCCGGGCGTCTCGGGCACCGAGATTCTCGCCGCGGTGCGCGAGCAAGACCCGGAGACCCCCGTGATCCTGATGACCGCCCAGGCCTCGCTGCAGAGCGCGATCCAGGCGGTCAACCAGGGGGCCTTCTACTACATCCAGAAGCCGTTCTCGAACGACGACCTGGTAGCCATCTGCCGGCGCGCCGCGGAGCAACGCCTGCTCAAGGCGGAGAACAAGCAGCTCAAGCAGGAAATCCGGCGGCGTGAGCGCTCCGGGCTCGTGAAGCCCCTGGGCAAGTCGCGCCCCTTCCAGGAAGTGCTCAAGCTCGCCGAGCAGGTGGCGCCCACCGAGAGCACGGTGCTCATCCAGGGCGAGTCGGGCACGGGGAAGGAAGTCATCGCGCGCTACATCCACGAGCTGTCGGCGCGCGCGGACGGGGGCTTCTTCTCCCTCAACTGCGGCGCGCTGCCGGAGAGCCTGCTCGAGTCGGAGCTGTTCGGCCACGTGAAGGGGTCGTTCACGGGCGCGGTGCGGGACAAGCAGGGGCTGTTCGCCGCGGCCCGCGGCGGCACGTTCTTCCTGGACGAGATCGGCGAGATGTCGCCCGCCACGCAGGTGAAGCTGCTGCGCGTGCTGCAGGAGCGGGAGGCGATTCCCGTGGGCGGCACCGAGGCCATTCCGGTGGACGTGCGCGTCGTGGCGGCGACGAACCGCGACCTGGAGGAGGATATCAAGCGCGGCCGTTTCCGCACCGACCTGTACTACCGGCTGAACGTGATCGCCATCCACCTGCCGCCGCTGCGCGAGCGGCGCGACGACATCCAGATCCTGTGGGAGGAGTTCCTGGCCCGCATCGCCAAGGAGCGCGACGAGCAGCCGAAAGCGCTCGCGGAAGACGCGAAAGGGGCGTTGCTCGCCTACGACTGGCCCGGCAACGTGCGCGAGCTCGAGAACGCGCTCGAGCGGGCGGTGGTGCTCTCCAAGGCGACGACGATCGATCTCGCCGCGCTGCCCGACAAGCTGACGGAGCGCCGCGCCGAGCCGCTGGTCGCGGAGCGACCGCACGCCAACCCCACGCTCGACGTGATCGAGCGCGCCTACATCACCTGGGTGCTGCAGAGCGAAGGGGGCAACAAGACCCGCGCGGCCGAGGTGCTCGGCATCGATCCCTCCACCTTATATCGCAAGCTGAGCCGCTACGAAGGTGATGTCCCGCCCGGCTGAGGCGGCGGATCAGGTCGGGGCCGCGACCCTGGAGCGCATGGCCGCCGCCCCCCGCTACAACCGTTGGATGTTCGACCGGCTGCGTCCCTGGGTGGGGCGCCGCGTGCTCGAGATTGGGGCCGGCATCGGCAACATGTCCGCCTTTTTCGCGGACCGCGAACGAGTGGTGCTCACCGACACGGAACCGTATTACCTCGGCCGCCTGCGCGAGCGGTTCGCGGACCGGCGGCAGGTGTTGGTCACCGAGCTGCGGCTACCCGCCGTGAGCCCCGGGCTCAAGACCGAGCGGCTCGATACGGTGGTGTGCCTGAACGTGCTGGAGCACATCGAAGACGATCGCGCCTCGCTGCGGGCGATACACGACCTGCTCCAGCCGGGCGGTCGGCTCGTGCTGCTCGTCCCATCGCTGCGCGCGCTGTACGGCACCCTCGACGAAGCGCTGGGACACTTCCGTCGCTATGTCCCCGCCGAGCTGTCGGCAAAACTCCGGGCGGCGGACTTTAGGCTCCGCCATCTCGAGTATTTCAACCTCGCCGGCGTCGCCGGGTGGTGGGTCGCGGGTCGCGTGCTGCGCCGCCGGCTCATTCCCACCGGCGCACTGCGCTGGTACGAGGCACTGGTGCCGCTATTTCGGCTGGAGCGGCTGCTCCCCTGGCGCATCGGCCAGTCGCTCATCGCGATCGGTGAGGTGCCGGCCTGATGTCGCCCCTGCCGTCGGGCGGCGACATCCTGCTGTCGGTGGTCGTGCCGGCGTACAACGAGGCGGCGACGATCGAAGCCGCCTTGCGGCAGCTCAAGCAGGTCCCGTTGCGGCTCGAGGTGATTGCCGTAAACGACGCGTCCACCGACGGCACCGGCGCCATCCTCGACGGCCTGGCGGGTACGGAGCTGGTCCAGCAGGTGCTCCACCACGAGACGAACCGCGGCAAGGGTGCGGCGTTGAAGACCGGGATCGCCGCGGCCACGGGGCACGTGATCGTGGCCCAGGACGCCGATCTGGAGTACGACCCCATGGAGCTTCCGCGGTTACTGGCGCCAATCAAGGAGGGCCGGGCCGACGCCGTGTACGGCTCGCGCTTCCAGGGCGGCCCACGCCGCGTGTTGTTCTTCTGGCACGCCATCGGCAACAACGTCCTGACGCTCGTCTCCAACATGTTCACCAATCTGAACCTCACGGACATGGAGACGTGCTACAAGATGGTCCGCGCGGACCTTTTGAAACGGCTGCCGCTCACGGCGGAGCGGTTCGGGATCGAGGTCGAGCTGACGGCGCGCCTGGCGCAGGCGGGCGCGCGGATCTGGGAGCTGCCCATCTCGTACAGTGGCCGGACGTACGCCGAGGGCAAGAAGATCACCTGGCGCGACGGGTTCGCCGCGCTGTTTCACATCCTGCGGTACAACCTGTTCCCGCCGCGAGGGAAGTGGCGGAGCCGCTGATGCCCGCCAGCCGGCGCTGGCTCGCGCTCGTCTTTGTGGCGAGCGTCGCGACGTATTTGCCGACGGCACGGTTCGGGTTTGTCGAGGACGACCGCGCCGTCATCGCGGCGAACCCCCGCGCGCATTCGGTGCCCGAAGCCCTGCGCGCGTTCGATCAGCCGTATTGGGTCGGAGAGTTTTATCGGCCGCTCACCATCCTGAGCTATGCGGTCGACTGGACGGTGAGTGGGGGCCGCGCGGGCTGGTTGCACCTGGCGAACGCGCTGTGGCACGGGCTCGCGTCGGTGCTGGTCGTTCTCCTCCTGGCCCGGACGCTCTCAACCGCGGCGGCCGCCGCCGGGGGACTGGTGTTCGCCCTGCACCCGGTGCACGTCGAGGCGGTGGCGGGCCTCGTGGGCAGGGCGGAGGTGCTCGCGGCCGTGGGCATGCTCGGGGCGGTGCTGTGCGCCCGGCGTGGCTGGTGGGCAGCAGCGGTGGCATGCGCGGCGGCGGCCATGCTGAGCAAGGAGCAGGGTGTCGCGAGTGGTGTCTTGATCGTGCTCGATCGCTGGCTGCGGCGCGGCGAGCAGCCGGCCTATCCCCGGACACTGTATGTCGCCCTGGGAATCGTGACGGCCGCGTTCCTCGCCGCCTGGTTTGCGATCGGTCGCAGCGCGACCCACGACGTAGCGCCCGTGTTCCTCGACGCGGGGACGGCGCAGCGTTTGGACATCGCCCTGCCCGCCGTGCTGCGGGCCGCCGGGCTGTTGGCGTGGCCGCTGCACCTCTCCGCCGACTACAGCCCGCAGGTGCTTCCCGCGCACACCGGCATCTCGCTGGCTGCGCTGGGCGGGGCGCTGATCGTCGCCGCGACGCTCGCGGGCGGCTGGTGGGTCAGGCGAACCGCGCCGACGCTCACGTTCGCTGCCTGGGCCTCCGCCGCCACGTACCTCCCGACGTCGAATCTGCTGTTCCCATCCGGGATCGTGCTCGCGGAGCGTACGCTCTACCTGCCGGTCCTGCTCGTAGCGGCGCTCGCGGGCTGGGTGGTGCAATGGGCACTGACGCGGTGGCCCCCGCGGCGCGTGGGGCTCGCGGCCGCCGCGCTGCTGCTCGGGCTCCTGGGGAGAACGGTCACGCGCCTGCCCGTGTGGCGCGACAACCGCACCTTTCTGCTCACGCTGCTAGCGGACCATCCCGAATCCTACTGGGGGCACTGGTCGGCGGCGGCCGTGCTGGCCGGACTGGGCGACACGACCGCGGCCCGCCATGAATACGCTCGGGCCGATTCCCTGTTCGACGGTGACCCACACCTCGACGCGGCCCGCGCACTGTTCCTGCTCGGCCTGTCCGATACTGCGGGCGCCCGGCCGCTGGTGGAGCGAGCGCGGCGGCGGCTCGCGTTCGAGCCGGTCGCCATGCGCGCGCAGTTCCTGCTCCTGCTGCGTCGCGGCGAGCGCGCCCGTGCCGTGGCGCTCGCCGACTCGGCGGGCGCTCACGTTCCCCTGGACGCCGCCTGGTACCGTGCACAGCTCCGCTGAGGTGACGCCGCCGCTGGAACGCGCGGCCCCCCGTCCTAGGCGCCTGTACGCCGTGGTGGCAGCCTGCGCGGTGGTGGTCTATCTCGGAGCCCTGTGGAACCGCTTCGCGGTGGACGATCTCCCCATCATCGTGCTCAATCCGCTCGTCGCCGACCCCGCGGGGATGTGGCGCGCGTTCGCCGCGCCGTACTGGCCGCCCGACCTGGGCGGCCACATGTACCGGCCGCTCGTGATCGCGAGTTTCGCGCTGGATCACCTCATAGATGGGACCGCGTGGTTTCACGCCGTCAATCTCCTGTGGCACGCCGGCGTTGCGGTGGCGGTCGCAGCCCTGGCACGGCGCTGGACGGACGATGCGGGCGCGCTCGTCGCGGGATTGCTGTTCGCCGTGCATCCCCTGCACGTGGAGGCGGTGGCGAACGTCGTGGGCCGGGCGGAGCTCATGGCCGCATTGTTCACGGTGCTCGCCGTGTACGCGAGCCTCGTGCGCCAGAGCGTTGGCTGGAGCGCGGCGGCGTTGGGCTTGGGCCTCCTCTCCAAGGAAAACGCCGCGGTCGCGCCGGCGCTCATCGCTCTCGCGTGGATGCTCGGCCTGGCGCGGCCGGAGCGGCGGCGCGTGGGGCTGTTCCTCGCGAGCTGGGTGATCGTGGGCGGCGCGTACGCCGTCGCGCGGGCCATCGTGCGGCACCCATTCGCGGCGTACGAAAGCATCGCCCCGATGTTCGTCGGCGAGTCTCCCCTCACGGTGCGCCTCACGGCGCTGTACGGCCTGACGGACGTCGCGCGGCTGCTCGTTTTTCCGCTCACACTGCGGGTGGACTATTCGCCCGCCGAGCGGACGGTGGTCACCACCCCGCTCGACCCGCGGTTCCTGGCGGGCCTGGCGTGCGCGCTGATCTGGGGGGCGCTGCTGTGGCTCGCCTGGAAGCGCGGGCGGAAGCTCGAGGCGTTCGGACTCGGCT
>WNEY01012363.1_pt1 | contig 11200 bp, 5 predicted proteins | sample 5400531 | NCBI WGS metagenome assembly WNEY01 (sample SAMN13153338, study PRJNA577476) | soil metagenome | isolation source: 200 cm saprolite under Douglas fir tree site 1 | place: USA:California | collected 2015-04-18
CGCCAGGTCCGCCAGGAGTACGCCTTTCGCAGTGAGGCCGAGTGGCGGGAGGGCCGGACCCGGGTTCTTCGCGCCTTCCTCGACCGCCCGCGGATCTACCTCACGCGCGAGTTCCTCCGCTTCGAAGGTCCCGCACGCGCCAACCTCGAGCGGTCACTCCGCCACCTCGCCGCTCCTTGACTGGACGCGGCCCGGCTGGTAGCGTGCCGGGGTGACGACCTTCAGCGCCCCCCTCCTCGAGCGAACCTATTCGACGGCTGATGTCGTGGAGCAGCGCGCCCGCATTCGGGCCAAGGTGGCGCCCAAGCGAGGCGAGCACGGACTCGACATCGGCTGCGGCCCCGGCCTCCTCACGTGCGAGCTGGCTCGCGAGGTGGGCCCTTCGGGCCGCATGGTGGGCATCGACACCAGCTCCGACATGGTCGTGGTGTCCGCCGAGCGCGCGCGCCGGTCGGCGCTGGCCGGGCGCACGGAGTTCGCCGTGGGCGATGCGGTGGAGCTTCATTTCCCGGCCCAGAATTTCGACTTCGCCACCGCGGTCCAGGTCTACGAGTTCGTCGCCGATCTGCCGCAGGCCCTCAACGAGGCGTACCGCGTGCTGAAGCCCGGCGGGCTGCTCGTCGTCATGGACAGCGACTGGGACTCCTGCGTCTGGCAGGCGGATGACGTCGACCGGCACGCGCGCGTGATGCGGGCGTGGGAAGCGCACTTCGTCCACCCGCACCTGCCCGCGCTGCTGCCGCGGCTCCTGGGCCACGCGGGCTTCGCGGTCAAGAGCCTCTCCGTGGTCCCGATCGTCAACCTCCATCCGGACGACACCACCTACAGCGGCGGCCTGATCGACGTGATCGCGCGATTCGTGAGCGGCAAGACGGCTATCCCCGAGGACGTGGCGCAGGCCTGGGCGGAAGACGTGCGCGGTCAGGATCTCCATGGGCGCTACTTCTTCAGCCTGTCGCGCTTCCTCTTCCTGGCCGAGCGGCCGATAACCGGCCGCTAGGAGCCTGTCGGAGTAATGGGTTTGACAAGACTGCGACGAAGAATGCGATCGCACATTTGGCTCAGGATCAACGATCTCGATCCGACCAATACGTTTCGTACCCCCCGAAACCGACGTCGGAGCATTTCTCCGACAGGCTCCTAGAAGACAGCAAAGGCTGGGAAGGTTCACGCGATATCCAAACACGCCTGGATCACTCCTCGAGTTGCGCCCAGGGTATCCCGCTGCCGGATGATTGACAGGATCGCGAGCTCGCGGTGGTCCGGAACGGGAACACTGCCTGAGCGTGGCCACAGGGCCAAGGACGTTCGGACTTCCGCCCGCAGGGTCCTGGCTGCGGCCACGCTCAGGCCACGACTGCGCCTTACTTCAAGACCAGCCTTCCCGAAGCTCCGAGCTTAGGGAGATTGATGCCCCGGCGTCGTCGGGACAGTCCCGACTCTCCCTAACCCCGGTGTAACCCCACTCGGCGGATTCGCCCGTCCAGGGGTCGGGAGGGAGAGGCGTCCGGTCGCAGTGTCGGAGCGATGTTGGCTGCCGGGTGCGGAGATCGCCCTCCCACGGCCGGCGCCGACCGAGGCGCCGCCCGCACCTTCGTCGCTGTGACCAGCGGCGACACCATCGCCTCCATGACCGCCACCATGACCACCGCCGCCACCAGCGGCTCCGGCACCGCCACCTCCTCCACCGCCACCGCCACCTCCTCCACCTCCGCCCCCGCCTTTTGCGAGCGCCGGGGCTATCGTCAAGGTCGTGATCGCAAGAGCGAGCACGAACAAACGAGACACTGTCATGTCGGCCTCCCTTCCTTGATGTCGAGATTGCCGCTCGTGCCGGCAAGCCGGCACTGCCTGCCGCCGGCAGGCCGAGCCAAAGGGCGATATGGCAACGACCCAGCATCGGTCATGCCAGGCCGTGAGGGCCACTTCAACTGCACATTAGAGGAGGGATTCCCATCGCCAGTCCGACAGGCGAGGTTTGTTCATTTCTTTCCGAAGCCGCTCCAGGATGGGTTTCCGACTTCCTGCACATAGGCCTGTCCGACAACCATGCTCTCTTGCAAAACCAAACGCTGGTTGCTCAGAAATGCTTGCCGTGCGGGAAGCTCAAAGTAAAAAACCCGTGCCTCAATTTCTTCGTGCGAAAAGTGTTTGTCGTAGGGGAGGAATTTGAGGATTGGGTTGTTGCTGGCACTCTATGTTGTCCCCGATGTCAGCAAAACTCAATTCCGCGACGTTCGCGAGTCTAAAAAACGAGAGTCTGAAAAAGTTTCGAATGTCTTGAACCTTCGACGGGTCGTCAGCGTAGGCTGGAATCACGAACAAGATCGGAAGAAGAGCAAATGAGGTTCGCTTCGTGAGCACGTTGGCCAACCCTTCTCAGCATTGTGGTTGGCGAGATGCAGACAGAGACATGGAGATTATGAGACTCAAACCGAGACACTATCGGGCGGTCGCTCCTGTGTCCGGTTGAACCTATCTACTTCATTTCCCGTCCCCAGCTCCCGGTCCGCCTGCCTCACGGACAATAGACGGACTGCGGGAGTCCGTAATGGCTGCTAAGTGCCGGTTACATCACGAGCACCCAGTCGTCGTGCCGCAGGTGATGCACTTGAGGCACGTGCCGTTGCGCACCATGGTGAACTGGCCGCAGTCGCCGCAGGAATCGCCCTCGTAGCCCTTGAGGCGCGCCATCTCGGAGGCCGAGAGGACCTTGGCCTGTGCCAGCTCGCCGCTCCCGCCGGTGATCGGCATCGCGGCGCGTGCGGTCAGCGGCGCGGCCACGGGCAGCTCGAAGGCCGGCGCGGGCGGCTCGACCCGCGGAGCGCCGCGCGGGGCGATTTTGGCCCCGACCGTGTCGCTGCGCAGGTCCTCTTCGGCGACATGGGAGAGATCGGTGCGGCCGAGGTAGGTGATGGCCAGCTCGCGGAAGACGTAGTCGATGACCGAAGTGGACATCTTGATGCGGTCGTTGCCCTTGACCATGCCGTTGGGCTCGAAGCGGGTGAAGACGAAGGCGTCCACGAACTCCTCGAGCGGCACCCCGTGCTGGAGTCCCAGCGAGATGGCGATGGCGAAGCAGTTCATGAGAGAGCGGAAGGCCGCGCCCTCCTTGTGCATGTCGAGGAAGACCTCGCCCAGCGAGCCGTCCTCGTATTCGCCCGTGCGGAGGTAGACCTTGTGGCCGCCGACGACGGCCTTCTGGGTGTAGCCCGCGCGGCGATCCGGCAGCCGGTGCCGCTCGCGCAGGTACTTCGTCACCACGCGCTCGGTCATGCGCTCGGCCACCTTCTCCACGTCGGCCGCCGCGGCCACCTCCTCGTCGTCGCTGACGGTGTTCAGCGGCTGGGAGAGCTTGGAGCCGTCGCGGTAGAGCGCGACGGCCTTGAGCATGGACTGCCACGATGCGCGGTAGGCGTCCTTGACCTCCTCGACCGTGGCGTCCTGCGGCATGTTGATGGTCTTGCTGATCGCCCCCGACAGGAAGGGCTGGGCGGCGGCCATCATGGTGATGTGGGCCGCCACGGCGATGAAGCGCTGCCCCTTGCGGCCGCAGCGGTTGGCGCAGTCGAAGACCGGCAGGTGCTCGGGCTTGAGGTAGGGCGCGCCCTCGACCGTCATGGTGCCGCAGCAGTAGTCGTTGGCGGCCTCGATCTCCGCCGGGGCAAAGCCCAGGGCGCGGAGCAGGTTGCCGTTCCATTCGGCGAGCTGCGCGTCGTTGATGCCGAGCTTCTCGGCGACGTAGCCGTCGCCCAGCGTCCAGGAGTTGAAGACGAACTGGATCTCGAAGGCGCCCTCGACGGCGGCCTCGAGCCGCGCCAGCCCCTCGTCGTCGAAGCCTTTGGCCCGGAGCGTGTCGTGGTTGATGAAGGGCGCGCCCTCGAGCGTCTTGCGCCCGACGCAGTAATCCACGATCTCCTCGATCTGGTTCGGCGGGTAGCCGAGGGCCTGGAGCGCCACCGGCAGGCTCTGGTTGATGATCTTGAAGTAGCCTCCGCCTGCCAGCTTCTTGAACTTGACCAGGGCGAAGTCGGGCTCGATGCCCGTGGTGTCGCAGTCCATGACGAGGCCGATGGTGCCCGTCGGCGCCAGCACCGTCACCTGGGCGTTGCGGAAGCCGTGGGCGTATCCCAGCTCGAGCGCCCGGTCCCAGGTCGCGCGCGCGGCCTGGAGCAGCCTCGGCGGGCAGTGCTCGGGGTCGATGCCCGCGGGCGTGATGCTGAGCCCCTCGTAGTCGCCCTTGGGCGCGTGGTACGCGGCGCGCCGGTGGTTCCGAATCACGCGCAGCATAGACGCCTGGTTCTTGGCGTAGCTGGGGAAGGGGCCGAGGTCCTTGGCCATCTCGGCCGAGGTGGCGTACGCCTCGCCGTGCATGATGGCTGTGATCGAGCCGCAGAGGGCCGCGGCCTCGGCGGAGTCATAGGGAATGCCGCTCCGCATCAGCACCGTACCCATGTTGGCGTAGCCCAGCCCCAGCGTCCGGAACTCCCAGCTCTTCTCGGCGATGACCGGGCTCGGGTAGGCGCCCATGAGCACGCTGATTTCGAGCACAATCGTCCAGAGCCTGCAGGCGTGGCGGAAGCCCTCGATGTCGAAGCTGCCATCGGGCCGCAGAAACTTGACCAGGTTGACGGACGCCAGGTTGCACGCCGTGTCGTCGAGGAACATATATTCACTGCAGGGATTGCTGGCGTTGATACGCCCGCTCTCGGGGCAGGTGTGCCACTCGTTGATGGTCGTGTCGTACTGCACGCCCGGATCGGCGCAGGCCCACGCCGCGTATGCGATCTCGTTCCAGATCTCCGCGGCCGGAATTGTCTTCGCGACCTTGCCGTCGGTCCGGCGCTTCAGCTCCCAGTCGCCGCCCTTGTCCAGGACCTTGAAGAAATCGTTGGTGACCCGGATGGAGTTGTTGGAGTTCTGCCCGGACACGGTGAGATAGGCTTCGCTGTCCCAGTCGGTGTCGTACTCGGGGAAAACGATCTCGGTCACGCCCCCGGCGGCCAGCTGGAGCGTCTTCTGGATGTAGGCTTCGGGCACGAAGGCTGCCCGGGCCTCGCGCACCGCCGCCCGCAAGCCCGCGTTCTGCTTGGGGTCCGCTTCGATCCGGTCGCCGATCCGGGCCGCCTGCAGGAGCGCCTGAAGCCGCCGCTTGCCCAGCCGCGAACCGGCCACCAAGGCGGCCACCTTCTGCTCTTCGACCACCTTCCAGCGGATGAACTGCATCACGTCCGGGTGGTCGAGGTCGAGGCAAACCATCTTGGCCGCGCGCCGCGTGGTCCCGCCCGACTTGATCGCCCCGGCCGCCCGGTCGCCGATCTTCAGAAAAGACATCAGTCCGGAGGACTTGCCTCCGCCGGAGAGCGGCTCATTCTCGCCCCGGAGCCCGGAGAAGTTGGAGCCGGTACCCGAGCCGTACTTGAAGATGCGCGCCTCTCGGGTCCAGAGGTCCATGATTCCGCCGTCATTGACGAGATCGTCCTTGACGGACTGGATGAAGCACGCGCTGGGCTGAGGGCGCTCGTAGGCGCTAGTGGCGCGGGTCAGCGCGCCCGAGCGGGCGTCGATGTAGTAGTGCCCCTGGGCAGGTCCCGAGAGGCCGTAGGCGTAGTGCAGCCCGGTGTTAAACCACTGTGGCGAGTTGGGCGCAGCGATCTGTGCGGCCAGCATGTGGCAGATCTCGTCGTAGAAGGCGCTGCCGTCCGCCGGCGAGTCGAAGTAGCCATGGCGCTCACCCCAATGTGTCCAGCAGCCCGCCAGGCGGTGGAAGACCTGTCGGGCATCCCTCTCGCCTCCGAGGACCGGCTGGCCCTCCTTGTCGATGAGGGGCTTGCCGTCGGGGCCGGCCTGGGGTACCCCCGATTTGCGGAAATACTTCTGAGCCAGGATGTCCACGGCCACCGACGACCATTCGGCCGGCACTCCGATACCGTCCTGGCGGAAGACCGAGGTCCCATCCGGGTTCCGTATCTCCGAGTTCCTCTGGGCGAACTCGATGCCGACATAGGGGTTTTGGCCTTCGGCGGTGAATCGACGGGTGATTCTCATACATCCCTCCTCTTCTTGACGCCCTCTGCTGCCGTTTCCCCTTGGCTGCCGCCCTGCGCCCCCGGGGCCGGCCCGCGGAGGCTAACGCCACGAAAACTCGACCACCGATTGCGCCACACTGTCTGGAGAACCCTGAAGTGTGAACTTCGCGTGACGCACAACATATTGTGCCTGACCAGCCCGAGTCAACCTTTATTTGGTGGTTTGTGTCACGAGACTTTAGCGCGGTGCGTTGTCGCAGTGGAGCTTTAGAATGAGGCATCAATGCGCTGGCTCGTGGATGGTTACAACGTCATCAGGCGTGCTCCCGAGCTCACATCGCGAGAGCGGGAGAGCCTCGAAGCGGGCCGGCAGGCGCTCTGCATGCTGCTCGTCGAAGTCGCGCGTAGATCAGACGACACGTTCACCGTTGTCTTCGATGGAGTGCAAACGGGCGGCCGAGCGGGTGGCGGCTCCGGCGTCACCGTGATCTTCTCGAGCGCCCGCGAATCGGCCGATCACGTCCTGTCGCGCATGGCGCGCGAAGGGGGCGCGGTCGTGTCCAACGACCGGGAGGTGCGCCGGGCGGCCAAGCGGGCCGGCGCCGTCGTCGTCACCACCGACCAGTTCCTGTCTCGACTCGACAAGGTCGGCGTGGCGCGGCCAGAGGCCTCTGCGGACGAGAAGGACGGTGACGGGGACGAGGCGCCGAGCGGGCCCCGCAAAGGCAACCCCCGGCGTCTCAGCAAGAAGGACCGCGCCACCCGACGAGCTCTCGGCCGGCTGAACCCGGACCGCCGCTCCCGTTCTTGAAATCCAGTTAAATAAAAAAGGGCCCGCACGAGGCGGGCCCGAGAATGCGGCCCGAGAATACGGCTGGTCTGGCTACCTGCCTTCTTTGATCAGGCGGTTGCGGCGCTGGAGATAGCCGTTGCGGACCGAGCTGTAGAGATCGATCGTCGACTCTTCGATGCCCTGGAAGAGGTCGAGGTTGAGCGAGCGATCGTTGATGGTGTCGCCCACTCTCATCCCGAATGCGTCGGGGAAGAACGGGATGTAGTAGTAGAGGGGATTCATGGCCCCGTCCGCGGCAAAGCCGACGCCGTCACGCACCGTGAGCGGTGGCAGCAACGGCAGCACGAGATACGGCCCAGGCCCCACGCCCCAGATGCCGAGGGTCTGGCCGAAGTCGGCCTTCTGGCGCTCGAGCCCCATCTCCTGGCGCGCCACGTCGAAGAGCCCGCCGATCCCCAGGGTGGAGTTGATCAGGAAGCGGCCCATCTCCTTGGTGGCGTCAACCAGCTTCCACTGCAGCACCTTGTTCACGAACCGCGACGGCATGCGCAGGTTGGTGAAGGCGTTGTCGATCATGGTCTGGAACATGTCGGGCATGACGGCGTTGTAGCCCTTGGCCACGGGCTTCAACACGTATTTGTCCATGTTGTAGTTGAAGGTAAACATCTTCTCGTTGAACTTCTCCCACGGATCGTACTCCTCCACGTCCGGGTCGGGCGGGACCGGATCCGGAGTGCCGCGCAGCGAGGCGTCCGCGGGACCGGAGAGCGCGACGACCCAGTCGGGAGCGTTCTGGCTCGTGATCGGCTCGTAGGTGATGACGACAGGGGTTGCGGTCGGCTCACTCGTGTCCGCCGAGACGGCCGTGTCGGTAGAGACGGCGGGTGCATCCGTCGTCGTCTCGACCGGCGCAGAAATCGGGGGGTGGGACGCGAGCATCGAGCTCTCGTTGACGAGGCTCGTGGAGAGGGTGCCGCAACCGCCTACCACCACACCGAGAACCGCGAACACGACCAGAACCAGACCGACACGCGAGATCGAGCGCACCCCGTCTCCTCTTTTCCTGGACTCCATAGCTGGCTTCGAACTCAGTCCCTTGAGTTTATTTGCACACGGGCGTGAGCCTAGCGTGAAAACGCCTGTGACGCCAGCGCTTTTTGTCAGGGCTCCGGGAGTGCTCGCCGAGCCCCCGCCGCGTCCGCCATGGTCCGGCCATGCGGAGGTGGATCGCGTCCAACCTTGGCTCATCCCCTGCGTGAGCATCAGATCAGAACCAAGCAAGCCGGGTGCCACAGGCCGATCATCTCCATGTTCTCGTCTATCTGACTGTTCAATAAAGGGATTCTCCCTCCACCTGAAAGCCAGATGCCCTGGACGTGCTCACGAAGCCGGCGTAATTCGTCAGATCAGGAGGGTGAAGTACCCAAACGCGGAGATTGGCTCTTCTGAAGACGCGAAACAAGATGGGGGTGGGCGGGAGTTGGCCTCCCGCCCGAGCCCCCCGGTGCATGTGCGCAACTCGCGTTGCGCGTCCCGGCAAAAGTCGGGACTTTCAATCGCTATTCCTGCTGGCGATTGCTACGCCTGCTGGCGCCCCAGGAGGGCGATGGTCAGCTCCCCTGCGGCGCCTGACACTGGTCCGGCGGAGTGTCCATCATGGTTCCATCAAAGACCCGGTGGGCCATGACTGTCAAGGCTCCGCTGAGCAGTCCCGTCATCGCCCCGATCCGCACGCTCGCGCGTATGATCTGGTGAGATCATGGTCAGGGGTCATCCGCGCGCGTGGAGCCTGGTCGCCCTCACGGTGGCGACGCTGCTCATCCTGCTGGCCGCCCTCGTGGCGCGGGTGGGGCGGCCGTATCCCGGCTTCTTCGTGGCCCCGGACTTCCGCGTGTTTCCCTCCTCGCCCGCGCCCGTCGCAGTCGAGTGGGGCGATCGCATCGTGCGTGTGGAGGGGCGCTCGCCGGTGACGCTCGAAGCGCGCGCGGCATCCGGTGGCCCGCCCATTCGGTACGAAATCGAGCGCGCCGGGCATCGCGTCGCCCTCGATCTGCCGTTTCCGCCATCATGCTGGCCGTCGGGATCGCCGTCTTCGCCCAGAACCCCCGCGCGCGCCCCAACCGAAATTTCCTTCTCTACATGTGCCTGTGGGCTGTGTCCAACGTCGCCGTTCCCGAGTCCGTGCTGGGCTCGGGCCGCTTCGCGGCCGCCGTCGTGGGCTTTGTGTCGATCGTGCTCTCCGTCCACGGCTGGGTCTTCTTCCTGACCTACCCGGCCAACCCGCCGCGCGAGGGCTGGCTCGAGCGCCATCGGGTCATCCCGCGACTCTACGCCGCAGCCCTCGTCGCGGGCTCGCTCGCTTCCGTGACCTTCGTCGCGCTCTCGACGCTGGCGCCGGATCTTCTCGTGGACGGCTGGGTCTACCCCACCTCGGTGGCGACCCTCTTCACGCTCGCCGCCGTCTCCTTCCCGATCAAGATCGCGGCGCTCCTCGACACCCGGCGGCGCGCGGCGTCGCCGCTCGTCAACCAGCAGACCACCGTGCTCCTGCTGGGCATCGGGCTCGGCCTGGGCGGCTGGCTGGCCTTCATGCTCGCGCCGCTCAGCCACCTCTACCGCGGTCCCGTCGACCCGCAGTGGGGATCTGCGCTCGTCCTCCTCTACCCGCTCGCGATTGCCTACGCCACTGTGCGCTACCGGCTCTTCGACGCCACCGTGGTGATCCGGCGCTCGGTCGTCTACGCCGCGCTGGCGGGCCTGATCACGGCCGCCTACGCGCTCGCCATCGCCGGCGCCAACCTCCTCCTGGCCCAGGCGAGCCTCGCCCAGTCCACGTGGTTCTCGGCCGCCTTCATGTTCGCGGTGGCGCTCGCCTTCAACCCGCTGAGAGAGCGCCTGAGAAGGCTCGTGGATCGGACCTTCTTCCGCGAGCGCTACGACTATGCCCGCACGATCGGGGCGCTCGCGCGCTCCATGTCGAGCCTGCTCGACCTGACCGAGATCGAGCGCCGTCTCAGCACCACCATCGAGTCGGCCATGCACGTCCTCCACGCCCGCCTCGAAGTCGGCGCCCCCCGCGGGCCGCTCGAGTCCGTGCTGCGCGCCGCCTCCGGCGCGCTCTCGCGCTACCAGGTCGCGGCCGATCCGCGTTTCGCCGCTCTCGAGGGAGCGGCGCTCGACGCCTATGCCGCCCTCGACGCCGAGGTCTTGGTCCCGCTTCGCTTTCAGGAGGAAATCCGCGGCCTGCTGGTGCTGGGGCCCAAGCGCTCGGAGGCGGCGTACACCGCCGAGGACCTCGAGCTGCTGGAGACGCTCGCGGACCAGGCGGCGGTGGGCGTCGCCAACGCCGAGGCGCACCAGCAGGTCCTCGACTACGCCCGCCAGCTCGAGCGAAGCCTGCTGATCCGCACCAGCCTCGCCAAATTCGTGCCCCAGCGCGTGCGCGAGCTCATCGAGGAATCGCCGGAGGCGCCCTCGCTCGAGAAGCGCGAGACGGACGTCAGCGTGCTCTTCGCCGACATCAGTGGCTACACGCGCCTGTCCGCGCGGCTCGCCCCCGACGACCTCGACGCCCTCGTCCAGCGCTACTTCGGCGCCTTCCTCGACGAGATCGTCAAGCACGGCGGCGACGTCAACGAGACGGCGGGCGACGGCCTCATGGTCATCTTCCACGAGGGCGACCACGCGCGGGCGGCGGTGGACGCCGCGCGGGCCATCCACCGCCGCGCGGCCGAGATCGGCGCGGAGCTCCAGGATCGCTTCGACCCGCTGCGCATGCACATCGGCGTCAACACCGGTCCCGCCCTCCTGGGCGCGACCAAGATCGAGGGGCGCGCGGGCACGCGCTGGACGTACACTGCGTCGGGAATGACGACCAACATCGCGGCGCGGCTGGCGGCCCTGGCGGAGGGCGGCGAGATCGTCCTCTCGGAGGAAACGTGCGGCCGTCTGGGCGCCGACGTCGCGCCCGAGGACATGGGGCCGCGCGAGCTCAAGGGCGTGGAGCGCCCCGCGCGCGTCTTCCGGCTGCGGTGAGGCTGACCTCGTGACCCCCGAGGCGCTGCGCCACCTGTCGCGGGCGGACCCCGTGATGCGCGCTCTCATCCGGCGCACCGGCCCCTGCACGATCACGATCCGGAGGCGCTGGTCGCCGTTCCAGTCGCTGGTCCGCGCCGTCGTCTACCAGCAGCTTCACGGCCGCGCCGCCGCGGCCATCTTCGCCCGGCTCGTCGCGCTGTTCGACGGTCCCGCCTTTCCCAGCCCCGAAGCGATGCTGGCGATGAGCCCCCGGCGGATGCGGCGAGCCGGGCTCTCGCGGGCGAAGCTCCGGGCCATCAAGGACATCGCGCGGAAGGCGGCGACGGGCGTGGTGCCGGCG
>WNEY01003968.1_pt1 | contig 11199 bp, 11 predicted proteins | sample 5400531 | NCBI WGS metagenome assembly WNEY01 (sample SAMN13153338, study PRJNA577476) | soil metagenome | isolation source: 200 cm saprolite under Douglas fir tree site 1 | place: USA:California | collected 2015-04-18
ACGACGTAGATCGAAGAAGCTGAGGCGAAGTTAGGAGAGAAAGGCAGGGAGAAAAGGAAAGCGGTCGACGATCCTTGGGTCAGGACTATTGTCTTGACTGTCCCAAATCTTCGCGCTAACCTTGGAGCGGCCAAATTCGCGAACCCCATCACTAGACTGTTTATTCCACCGAGGATCGGCGCACTGACATCATCAACAACTCCGAACTTTAGGAGAGCCCAGCCTGGAATTAAGGGAATGACCATTCCTGCTCCTAGAGCGATCAGAATTCCCGCAAGCGAGTACTGAGCAACAGTCTTGCGAGATCTCTTTGGAATAATATGAAAGCCTCTATGGTCGGCCTCGGAGGATCTTGATTCGGAGACGGTTAGAGCGATCGCGGGTCCAAGCAAGCTGAGCAGGGCTACCCCAAGGAACAGGTACCTGTGGCCGGTCACTAGGTCAATTGCATAGGAGTTCTTCAACAACCCTAGAATGCTCGCGCTGAAGCCGCCGACTGCTGCGCTGATGGTGGCTATGAAAAAGGAGAGACTGAACGCGCTGGTGCGCTTGGCATCCGTAGCCTTGTCTGCAAGCATGGCCCCCCAAGAAGACGCGTACATTGCTTCGGAGAGTCCAGAAACTACAGCCGTCCCAACTAGCAGCGGTAGATTTGTTCCCACAATCGCGAATAGGACCAGAGTGAGGCTTGCGATGACTCCACCCATGACAACGAACCGTTTTCGTCCGTAGCGGTCCGCGAGCCCCCCGAACAGCAGTGTGCTTGACGCACTTGTTATCCCAATGATGGTGAGAATTATACCACTAGTCGCGAAGCTGAGACCTTCCAGAACGAGAAAGATCTGGAGAGTAATCCAGAGAAGACCTGCAGCGGCCCAGTTGAAAAAGCTCGCATAGATGAGTAGATTAGCCTCTCGAGGAATTCCGCGGAACTCGTTGAGACCAATGGCGATACGCTGAAACAGGAGAAGAGCCTCGCTGGGTTCTTGCGAGGTATCTCACGGCTTCCACTAAAGGATTAGTCCACGCTGTCTTGTGAGGAGTCGTCTAGTTTAGCGCACTTGGACTCTTTTCCCAGGGAGCCAGTAGTGACTCAATTATCTAGGAACAGTCGGCGACCATTGAATACTCAAGAACGTCATGACGCAATCGGCCTTGACCTCGAAGCCGAGATATCCTGACACAGCAGAATCGGGCGAAACGTACGACGTGGAGCAGAGTTCTCTTCCCTAGCGTGTTTCTGACGAAACTCCTGACGAGTCCGTAATCAGAGATTGCCCTATTCCTGACGAGCGATTCGCGGTCTAGGGATACTAGTTGATGACCGGCAGAAATCTTTCTTCTGAAACGGAGGAGCTAAGGCCTCCAACGATTGGCAGTTGATAGCCGCAGTGAGCACATCTATTCTGCTCATCCAGACTCCATCCAGTAATGTCGAATCCGTAGCGTTTGATGGCTATGGAGTTGCATTCGGGGCAGTAGGTGTGTTCCCAGGGATGACCTGGAACATTTCCAACATAGACATATCGTAGTCCTTCTTCCCTGGCGACTCTGCAATGCTCTTCTAGCGTCTTGACTGGTGTGTAGGGCAGGTTCATCATCTTGTAGTCCGGGTGGAAGCGCAGGAAATGGATTGGATGATCGGGTCCCAGATTATCATACAGCCAACGGCTGAGCTTCCTAGCATCTTCCAGTTTGTCTCCGACCTCTGGAATTACGAGGTCGGTGAACTCCATGTGAACCTTGGTCTTGTTCTTGATCTCCAATATCGTCTGGAAGATCGGTTCAGCATTCGCGATTCCGATGTATTTTCGCACAAAATTCGTTTCAGCGTTGCCCTTGAAGTCGATCGTTATGCAATCGAGAAAATCATTCATCATCCCGACCGTGTCAGGAGTATCGTAGCCGTTTGAGACGAAGATGTTGATCAGCCCGTTCCTCCGCGCCTCAACGCCAACATCGTGGGCGAACTCCATGAAGATCGTTGGCTGATTGTACGTATAGGCGAGACCCTGACAGCCATGACTCAGAGCAAGGGTCGCAACTTCAGGGGGCATCATATCCGTCCCCTCCACTTTCCGTCGCTGGCTAATGTCGAAGTTCTGGCAGTACGAGCAAAGCCAGTTACATCCCGTCGTTGCTATGGAGAATATCTTCGAACCGGGCATGTAATGTGTGACTGGCTTCTTCTCAATAGGATCAATGTGTCCAGTAATCACTTTCCCATAGACCAAGAGCTGGAGTTTGCCACCGATATTCTGCCTGACCCCACATAACCCAACCTTTCCTTCGGGAATGTTACAGTACCGAGCACACGCTGTACAACGGACTCTCCCGTCCGCGAGTGGCTGGTACAGCTGCGCTTCCTTGATCATTTCAGACTAGTCTGCTGGGCCGAACACAACTTTTCAAACACGACGGCCCATGCGATCCTAGGTCAATCAGCTTGAAATCCCTTTCCTTACCTGTTGTCTGGTGACGTGGGTTGATGGAGTGAAGGCATACTCTGGAACCGGCGATAAGGGTGAGACCAGTCTCTATGGTGGGACGCGGGTTGAGAAGGCGGACCCTAGGGTGGAGGCCTACGGTGACGTTGACGAGCTAAACTCTCAGCTGGGGGTTGCGAGAGCGCATATCAAATCGAAGAAGTTGGACCAGATTCTGAAGAACGTCCAGAGGGATCTCTGGATCCTGGGAGGAGACTTGGCTAGCGAACTTGTCACTGCGAACGTCCCCCGAATCAGCAAGGAGCAGCTTGACAGGCTAGAGAGTGTTACTGATGAGTTGAATTCTGGACTGCCACAGTTGCGAAGGTTCATTCTTCCTGGAGGTAGCGTTCCCGGGGCCGAGCTTCATGTGGCTAGAGCAGTGTGCAGAAGGGTTGAGAGAAGGATTGTCGCTCTCTCGAAGGTAGAGTCGATTAATCCTGACGTGCTCCCTTACATCAACAGGTTGTCTAGCTTCCTGTTCGTTTTTGCACGGGCGGTGAACAAGATGCAACGGGTCCCCGAAGAGGAATTTGTCCGAGACAAATAATGGAAAGATCTGAATGAAGGAGGACTGTATCTTCTGTAAGATTGCTGGCAAGGAGGCTGATGCGACGGTCGTCTATGAAGATTCTCACACGCTTGCGTTCTTGGACATTCATCCGCTTAATCCTGGACATACCTTGGTTATTCCGAAGAAACATTACACGAACATGCTCGAGATGCCCAGCGAGGAAGCTGGACGAGTCTTCGCCTCGGTGCATAAGGTCATGAAAGGGGTCCAGAAAGCCTCGGGTGCCGACGGGATCAGTGTTGGGCAGTCAAACGGTCGAGCTGCTTCCCAGGAAGTGTTCCACATGCATGTTCACATCATCCCGAGATTCAACCATGAAATGATGAGCGGATTCCCAAACCGCAAACAGACGCATCGCGCAGAGCTAGACGAGATAGGCATGAAGATCAAAGCAGCTATCAGAGTTAAAGATGCCAAATAGTTCTATGAGGTCCGGGTTGACCACGCGACTTATGAGTCTCATGGGATAAAAGGCCAAGATGTGAAACCGGCTCGGGTTCTTTGTTTCGACCTTGACAACACGCTGATCGATGGCAGTGGATCTAAAGATGCAATTCTACGCACTTGCGCTCAGTTGGCCGTTGCGACCGGTTTGGACGCTGACCGGTTGTTCGAGGCTAATAGTAAAGTCTGGAAGACGTACTGGCCAGAGGTTGAGAAGAAGTGGACTCTTGGGGCCCTGACTGGTATTGCTGTCAGTTCGGAGGCTTGGCGCCGTACCCTTCTCGCGTGCGGGCGCGACGACGAATCATCGGTACAATTGGCGAGAGAGATCCACTCACGACACGCGCGAGAGGCCGTTCGTCTGTTCGACGACGCTCGGGAGCTACTCAACCTCCCGAAGTCCCATGTCTCTTTTGCTCTCATAACGAATGGTGCTTCGGACACTCAGCGTAACACAGTGCGCATCCTTGGCATCGGGGAGAAGTTCGATACAGTCGTCATCTCAGGCGAAGTCGGGATTGCAAAACCTGACCCATCCATCTTCGGCTTAGCCCTCCAGAAACTCGGCGTCGAACCCGAGAGCGCTTGGCATGTTGGGGACAGCCTCGGCACCGATGTTGCGGGTGCGCTTGGCGCCGGGCTCATCGCCGTCTGGCTCAATCGAGCAGGGGTCAATAGAAAGGAAGGCGATCCGAGGCCGGACTACGAAATTCAGTCATTGAAGGAACTTACTTCGCTGATTCCTGTACAGACCTAGAAGTGTCTAATTCCTCTCTCTGTAGTTTTCTCGGTACCACTGGCATCTGTCGTTGAGCGGGCAGACTGGACATTTGGGTCCGATGGGTTTGCAGATGAGTTGGCCGAACTTGACGAAGACTTCGTTTAGTGGTAGCCAGTCCTTCCGATCTACAATCCTTGTCAGTTCTTCTTCTGTCTCTTCAGGAGTCTCTGTTTTGACCACGCCGAGGCGGTTGAAGATCCTGTGGACATGTGTGTCGACTGGAATCGCGGGCCGTTTGAACCCGTAGACAAGTACGCAATTGGCTGTCTTACGGCCTACAGACGGTAGCTTGAGTAGCTCCTCCATGTCGTCCGGGACTTTGCCTTTGTATTTCTTCAGAATTATCTTGGCGACTCTCTTGACGGTCCGGGCCTTGGTGTTGTAGAATCCGACGGGCTTGATGAGTCGAGCGATGGTCCGAGGGTCGGCGCGGGCGAGTTGGATTGGGCGGGGGTACTTTGCGAAGAGGCGTGAGGATGCTAGTGCGGTGACGGGGTCTTTTGTCCGGTGCGATAGGATGGTGGCGATGAGGACTCGGAAGGGGTCGCCGTCTGTAGAGTCGCTGATCTCTTGTAGGGCAGTCGGGTCTTCGCGCCTAGCTTTGTCGATGGCGTGTGCCGCGTCCTGTATTATCCGGTGTAACTCGCGAGGGGAGTATTTGCTAACGCTTACCTGCAACTATTTTGCCAGCTTTCTAACGGCTTCGAGGTTGCCTGCAATTCCTCTTCTCTCGTCGATCGGAGTCTCGAGAATTAACGGCAGATCCTTGATCGCTTTGTGGTGAAGTATTGCTTTGAAACCGGTTGTCCCGATATAGCCGAGTCCGATGTGCTGGTGCCGGTCGTGCCCAGAGCCCAGCCCGTCCTCGGAATCGTTAACATGGACGACCTTGAGATTCTCGAATCCTATAATATCGTCAAACTTCGCCAGAGTCCTGTCAACCGCCTTCTCCACATGAAGATCATAGCCGGCGGCGTAAGCGTGACAAGTATCGAGACAGACGGCCACTCGATCTTTCTGTTTGACGCTGTCGTATATCTCCCGGACTTCTTCGAACTTTGATCCCATGCTGTTACTTGTGCCCGCCATGTTCTCCAGACAGATCTGAAAATCGCCCTTGGCATGTTTCGTCGCCTGGTTGAGAGCGTTGCTGATCCTCTTCAACCCGATCTCTCTACCCATCCCGAGATGGCTGCCTAGATGCGTGACCAGGTACGGGATTCCAAGTTCGACACACCGGTCCACTTCCGCGACGATAGTGTCCACAGACTTCTTGTAGAGTTCCTCCTCGGGACAGGAAAGGTTCGGAAGGTATGGCATGTGGTCGACTACTGGTCCGAGGCCGGTCTTCCCGAGTTTTTCGCGGAAGCTCCTGACTTCTTCCGGGTCTAGGCTGCTATACTTCCAGCCTCTAGGATTCCGGGTGAAGACCTGGAAAGTATCACACTTCTCCGCTACCGCTGTGTCTACTGCGTTGTCGAAGGATTTCGCGATGGAGACGTGGACCCCGACTCTAACCGTAACGTATCACTGATCAGAAGTGGGATGCTGTCTGGTAGATAGCTTTGGCTAGGCTAGATGCCAGTGCTGGTCTAGGAATTGCGATGAGAACTATCAGAGCTTGGATTTCAGCGCGTCGAGGATTTCTTGCGGGTGCTGGTCCGGCTTTACTGTCTGGAATGTTTTGAGAATCTTGCCGTGTTCGTCGATGAGAAACGTGACTCTCCGGGCCGTGTTCGACTTGTCGTTGAGAACACCATACGCTTTCGTGATGCTCTTGTCCGTGTCGGCTAGCAACTGGAAAGGCAAGTGAAATTTCTCTGTGAACTTTTGGTGCGACTCGACATTGTCCACGCTTACTCCTAACACTTCAGCGCCAAGTTCGCGGATCTTCTGGTATTGGTCCCGGAGCCCGCAGGATTCTACAGTGCAACCTGGGGTATCATCCTTCGGGTAGAAGTAGAGGACGAGCTTCTTGCCCCGAAAATCCTTTAGATGAACGGTCTTGCCTGTTGTGTTCTGCGTGGTAAAGTCTGGGGCCGCGGCTCCTTCTTGAGGACTGGTTATCGACTGCATTCTGACGATGTTAGGTTTGCTTGACGGATTTATGGGCATCGCTCGATCGGAGATGTCCGACAGTTACGCAGGTTTTCTTCTTGGTCTAGGAGTCTTGTAGGATGACTGAGTCATAGTATCCTATGTCAGTTGATGTTCGAAGAATAAGGGAGCGAGATCGTTGGCAGGTCTGGATTCTCCAGGTCCTGCGAAGGATCGCCTAAGAGGATCTCTGGCCTGATTGTCTCACGTCAGAGGAAGTCCAAAGTCTCCTTCCACTTTTTTTTTCGTGAGGGCTAGTTTTTGCGAATTGTTCCGTTCCTACCTTTTCTGAGGCTAAAAAGTAGTATTGTTGCTAGGTCAGGTTTGGAAGGACGACCTACCTCAAGGTTCTTGGACAATACACGATGGATTCGGCGTCGTTAGGAATGATTTCGTGGAAAAGCGTCCACTAGCTTAAAATAAGGAACGACCCGAGAATATCCTGTTTTAGGAGCAAGACATCGAAAAATCTTGCCTGATGATGGGAGTGCACGTGATTGACTAGGATTGTTCTTACTGCTGATTCCACGCAGATGAGCGAGTACTGGGGCATACCCCTTCTGCCCTTCTTCAGCTGTGCTCCGGCCGAGAAGGTTCCCCGATTCGTCTTCGACTTCCTAGCCCCGTCGGTACGACACGATAATGGTGTGGCGGAGAAGGCGCCTTATGGGCTGCGGAAGCTAGAGTCCTCGCTTCTTAGAAAGTATGGCGCTGACGAGGTGGTGGTCGCCCACCCGGACCACGTCTCAAAGTTCGTCGACGACAAGACGAGCATTATCGGAATTTCGACCATGGACCCTATGGGTCTGGGACCGGTGAGCATGATGTTCACCGATGGCGGAAAACTCACGGCGTACACGAAGAGAAAGTTCTTGGAGCTTGTTGGAGAGATCAACAGGACCCGGAAAAAATACCCGAAAGCAAAACTGGTCCTAGGGGGGTCCGGGGGCTGGCAGATGGAAGTCCGCGACCGAGACACCAAAGCGCTAGGCGTCAACCACGTAGTCATAGGTGAGTGCGACCATGTGATTGGAGACATTTACAACGACATCGAGTCGGGAAACAGCCCCGAGTTCATCCACGTTCCTCGCGGGCCGAAACTGGAGGATATTCCGGATATTCAGGGTCCTTCGACTCATGGACTTGTCGAGGTTATGCGGGGGTGCGGCCGCAACTGCCAGTTCTGCGAGCCTAATCTTAGAATCGCAAAGTACTATCCATCGGACAAGATAGAGCGAGAAATCGCGGTTAATCGGAAGATCGGCAACCCGAACGTCTGGGTCCACAGTGAGGATATCTTCCTCTACAAGCTGGAGGACAAGAGGGGCTTCATGCCCAACCATGATGCGGTAGTTGATCTATTCAACACTGTAATGTCCCAGAAAGGGATAGGGTATGCCAATCCGACTCATGGGACGGCGGCGCCTGCGTGGGCTGATCCCGAGCTGATTCGGGACATTTCCGAGGTTGTCCTGAAGGGAAGCAAGCGGCACATTGGAATCCAGTCGGGCCTGGAGACGGGTTCGAGTGAGCTGATCAAGAAGTATATGCCGTTGAAGGTGAAGCCTTTCAGCCCTGACGAGTGGCAGGATGTGATCTATAACGGGACCCGGATTTTCAACGAGTACTACTGGTTCCCGGCCTACACTCTAATCGTCGGGTTGCCCGGCGAGACGTCTGAGGATGCGGTGGAGACTGTCCGTCTCATAGACCGTATGGAGCACGGGCTGAAGAAGGATGTTGGTGTCAAGGCGCACTTCACAGTGACCCCGCTAAGCTTCGTCCCGTTAGGGGTTTTGAAGAAGAGCGGATTCTACAACATTGACGACCAGGTCGACGAGGCACGCTTCTGGGTCATATACCGCAGCTGGAGGCACACCGTGCTGGAATTGCACACGATGCCGCCGACGCTTCTGCAACTAAACCCAGTTCTGAAGGGGGTCTTCACGACGCTCTGCTGGTTCGGCTCAAAGAAGATACTCGACGGGATCAAAGCTTGGGGACGAAGACGCGGCTTCGATGCCGACAAGAGCCTACGGCTAAACTAGAAACCCTAATCCCGCCCCAAGACCTAAGCACTAAGAGGAAACCTCGCGGTCGACGTGAGAGGAAACAAGTCCGTAGTAACGAAGCTGGAACTTCCACCCTTGGGCGAGAAGCTGAAGGAACTCTTTCGCGAAATCGACAAGCGCTACAAGAGAAAGCGGAGACCAACAGAGCGGGAGATACTAGCATCAATCCAATCGTACAGGGACGAGAAGCGGAGAGACTAGGACTTAGCAGATTCTGCGGCCCGACCCAACGGATATCGTTTCCTCTGTTCAAGAATATTGGCGATCATAGAGAGAATCTTTTCCTTGGTTTGTACAGGATCTAAAGTTGTGACCATCAGGTCGACACCGGTTTTCTCCGCCCATAGTGTGCCTACAAGCGACCTTGCCAAAGGCGTCAGACCAGCCCACGCTTCTCTCGATGCCTTCACAACTTCGTTCTTGACATTGTAGGGGCCCTGTCGAACCTTCTCTGATGCGATTAGTTGCCTGGCGTGTTCTAACGCTTGTGATATTTCGTCGTCCCGCAAAAGATGAACCCTTAGACCCGTTACGCGGGCAACGATGGAAACCGCGTCAGTAACCGGGATTTCGTTCCCGGGATATTTCTGAAGTTCACGCTCGGCATTAGACAATTCACCGTCCAATTAGCGACACCATAATTCAAGAAACAGTTGCGAATCTTAGGCTGGTGTCCTAACGAAAAGTACTCCGTGATAGCCTGCCAGGACTGGTGGAGAAGGTTATTGTTGAGATGACTGAACGGCGACCCTTTGTGGCTTTCGCCTAACTACTCTGCCCCGACGAAGGGTGCCAAGTATTCTGCTCACAGCGTTCTTGGGTCGAGTGCACGATTCTCCCTCGCCCTCGGTCATATTACTAGACCTCTAACAATCTCTCGGGCCAGCGGGAGTAGACCGCTTCTTCCTCCATAGCCCACATCTCCGACCAGGAGCCAGAAATTCTCGTCAGGACGATCCCCTGGACTGAAAAAGTCCGACTTGACTTTCACTCCGCGCCTTGTGAATAAGCCCACAGTATCGATCCAGCCTTTGGAGGTTCTTCCCGCGATGTAGGCGAACCGGGAGCAGATTCCACAATCATTGTCGTAGAGAAGGATCGGCCGCGCAAGTGGCAGAGAATACTCCTCCAGCTGGATCTAGGGCTACTAGCAGACTGTAAGTCTTTCTGAACGGAAGAGTTCTCTCTAGCGGCGAGCCTAGGCTAGTTGTTCGCTTACTTGGCGCGCCGCGGCCGCTTTGGCGGCGAGTGCCGCGAACTCCTGGCGTCCGAAGGCTGTGCCTGAGAGTCCCCAACCTCCTTCTGCTGCCTCGGTGAGTATCACCCAGGTGCGAGTGGCTTGGGTCGGGTCGCCGGAAATCTTGGTAATAATATCGGTGATCTCTTTGACGAGTTGCTTCTGGCCCTCGCGGGTCAATGCTGATGGAGGCGTGATGATCTGGACGCGCACGGTGCGGGCGGAATCGGTGGCTGCCGTGTGAACCGAGTGAGGATCCATTCGGTGGATGAACGCCGCGGTGTTGTTAAGATGGAACGGTCCAGGGGTTGCGACACCTTCGGCGCGGAGAACGGCCATTGTCAGCTCATGGCCGAGCCTACCCTCAGTGCCGGCTGGAAAGAGGTCTGCTGGTGCATAAACGTCGATCATAGGCATAGTAAAACAGTCGAAACGAGGGCAAGGTTCGATATATACATCAATCGACGAAAGACTTGCTCCCGCAGTTCATGGAACGATACAAGATTCCACTTGTTAATGGGTTCGGAAGGACAATCGGATATGGTGACAGATGGTGGACTCATAGGGTTAGGAATGGCGGTGACGGCCCAATTCTGGGAGAAAAGCACGTAGGAATAACCATCGCATGTCTAGATGATGAAGGAAGAATCCTCGTTCAGCACAGGAGACACAGGATATTCGACAAGATCTGGAGCCTCTCGGGCGACACCCATCCCAGAAAGTATGGCTCCTCGAAAGTGGAGAGCCTCTATGAAGCCGCGAGAAGGTGTGCCAAGGAAGACCTAGGGGCTGTGATCAAGGACTGGCGAAAGACACTCACCGTCTCGTATTCTGCCAGAGACCCTCGGGACCCGAGGTACTGTGAGAATGAGCTATTGTCCGTGCTGGCCGCGAAACACAGGGGTCCTATGACTATGAATAGAAACAGCGCCTACGAGCTTCGATGGGTCGAATTCGCGGAGATCTTGAGAGACTCACATACAGACTCGAAAAAGGAGCCGATTGATCGGAAGTACGCACCTTGGGTCCATGCAATGTTCTCGCTTCCACATGAATTGGTTGAAGACGCCTTCCGAGTCTAGTATACAGAGCTTCAGACAGTTAGTGAAGACAGCTTGGGCCGCAATCTCCATCCCGTGACTACGAATCCTGCAACTTTCAAAATCAGGGTTTTGCCGCGTCCTGCCAGCAGGCCATTATCGGTCCCGAGGGGATCTTGAACCAGAAGAAGCTGCCCATGCCAGGGATGTCGGTTCGCGGAAGAACGATCTGGCCGCCCTTCTTTCGAACGTTCCTCTCTGCCTTATCGAGATCTTTAACGAGAACGTAGTTTGTGCTTCCGGGAATCTCAGATTTTTGAGCTGATCTTATGCCGACGGTCGTCCCTGCGGGGTTCTGGAATGTAAGGTACTGGCCTGTGGGCATCTGAATAGAGTCGAACTTCCAACCGAAGGTTTCTTCGAGGAATTTTCTTGTCTCGCTTAGGTTCGTGCTTGCGAGTTCTGTGA
>WNEY01003970.1_pt1 | contig 11198 bp, 9 predicted proteins | sample 5400531 | NCBI WGS metagenome assembly WNEY01 (sample SAMN13153338, study PRJNA577476) | soil metagenome | isolation source: 200 cm saprolite under Douglas fir tree site 1 | place: USA:California | collected 2015-04-18
ATGCAGGAATTCTATGAGGGTGGCCAGGCATACGAGCAGGCCGGGGCTGGTGGGGAGCCTGCCAGACGGCACGGATACCGGGCCACCGGTTTCAGAAAAACACCGTCAGGTTCTTTGCCAGCAAAACATTTTGATCCAGCAGAATTTGCCGCCGAGCAATCTTCCACGCACCGTCAACCTTCCGTAAGACGTCCTCACGCTTGCCGACAAAAAAATCGGTCTCATCCTGCAGCCGGTTGCGGTACACCAGGAAGCGGCTCTGCACGGTGACCTCCGTGGCGGTGGCCTGCACGATCTGCACGTTGGTGACCATGTGGCACACACGTGAGAGCGGCTCTTCCGCCCAGTGTACCCCCGTCATGATCTGCTGGACGCGCTGTTGCAGCGTTGTTTTGCCCTCGTCGAACCAATTCATGTCCTGACGCTCGCGGGTATTTTCCCGCTCGTGCTCACCGAACTTGACATTGCGGCGCATCGGCATCCAGTAGCGAAGATCGTCGGTCAAGAGGGCGAGCCACGCCTCGAAGCGTCGCTCGTCGAGCAAAGCGGCCTCCGCATAGAGAAATTCCTCGATCTCCCGCGTCAGCAGCAGGTGCTCGAGACGACGGGCGCTGTCTTGGGTCTGCTCAATGGCCATGGCGTGTAGCACTCCTCTGTACAATACAACGTCAGTTCTGCCGGCCTGACGCCTTGCGGAGGTCCCTGAGGAATTGTGGATCGGGCTTGCCACCAGCCTGCTGGAAACGTTTAACATCCGCCCAGGCCTTGGTGTAGTCCTTCTGAAAAAATTCGGCCACAGCGCGGTGATAATAGGCCAGAGCATAATTGGGGTTGAGGGTGAGCGCCTGCGTGAAGTCAGCAATGGCGCGGTCATACTTGCCCTGATCACTATAGGCGCTGCCACGGTCGACGTAGGCAGCCACATAGCGCGGGTTGAGGGTCAGGGCTTGCGAGTAGTCGGTGATGGCACGGCCAGGATTCCCCTGCCTCTGATAGGACGTGCCACGGTTATAGTAGGCTGGCGCCAGACTGGGATTGAGGGCCAGGGCCTGGGTGAAGTCAGCAATAGCGCGGTCATAGGCGCCTTTGCGGTGATAGGCGGCACCACGGTTGACGTAGGCTTCGGGGAAGTTAGCATTCAGCTTCAGGGCCTGATCATAGTCGGCAATCGCCCGGTCCAGATCACCTTTCTCATCGTAGGCAACCCCGCGATTGACGTAGGCGACGGCATAGGTGGAATTGAGAGTGATGGCCTGCGTGTAGTCAGTAATCGCGCGGTCATAGTCCCGTTTATTCTTATAGGCAATGCCGCGATTCATGTAGGCATCCGCACGCTTCGGATCCAGCATCAGGGCTTGATTGTAGTCGGCAATGGCCCGGTCATAGTCGCGCTTGCCGCGATCATAGGCAATGCCACGATTGACGTAGGTCTCTGGCAGGCGCTGGTCGAGGGTCAGGGCCTGGGTATAGTCGGCCAGCGCCTCGTCGTATTCACCCCGGTTACTGTGGACAATACCACGGGCATAGTAGGCCTTCGCGTAATTGGGATTAATGGTCAGGGCCTGGGTATAGTCGGCCAGCGCCTGGTCGTAGTCTCCCTTCAGGCGATAGGCTTCGCCACGGTTATGATAGGCTTCAACGCGGTTTGGCGTGAGCCTCAGAGCCTCGGTAAAATCCGCGATGGCCGGGTCGTATGTCCCCCTGGTCAGCGCTGCGGTGCCGCGCTGAAAGGCCGTTTCGGCCGGATTCGTCACCGGCTCTGGCTGGACCACCACGGGGGTGGCACAGCCAGCCAGACATATGAGGACGAGCAGGAGTTCTAGAAAGGGCCAGGGCAGCGTGTGCAGTAGCATCGGGCGCTCCTACAACGCCCGTCGGTGGGAGAAGGCAATTTCCTCGCTGGTGATGAACTCCAACAGGACCGCTTTCCCATCCTCGTTCGCCTGGCGTGCCCGTTGCAGAGCCGCGGCGATCTCGTCGGGTTTTTCGACACGCTCCGCATAGCCCCCCATAGCGCGCCCCAAATCGGCGTAATGCCCACCAATATCGCGGGTGCGGTAGCGCTCATGGGACACCACCAGGGCATGCCGCTCGATGGCCATCGCCGAGTTGTTGAAGACCACCGTGGTGATGGGAATGCCGCAGCGCACGGCTGTTTCAAAATCGAGCCCGGTCATGCCGAAGGCAGCGTCGCCCATGAAATTGACGCAGAATTTCTCTGGCGCCGCGAGCTTGGCGCCGATAATGAGGCCCAGACCCGTGCCGAGGGCGTGCGATTTGCCCCAGCCGATGTAGCTGCGCGGCGCAGTCGCACGGTAGAAGGGCACGAGCTGGTCCCGTGGGCTGCCAGAGTCGTGCGTGATAATGGCGTCACGCGGGTTCACCGTCTGCATAAATTCCCAGATGACGCGGTAAGGCGTAATGGGCACCTCGCTTGACGTCAGCTTCGACATCCACTCGCGCAGCCAGGCTTCCTTGGCCTCCAGCACCTCAGCGGCCGAGTCACCATTGACGCGCCGTTCCGGGCCGAGATCCTTGATAGCCTCGATGAACTGGCGCAGCACCAGCTTGGCATGGCCCAGAATGGGGTAATCGGCGGCGTAGTTCTTATTGAGGTCACGCTCGTCGTTGGTGGCGTGGATGATCGTTTTGTCAGCCGGGATGTTGGTGGCCATGCCGTGCCTGGTCAAGCTGCTGCCAATACTGAATACCACATCGGCCTGGCGTAGGAAGTGATACACGGGCCCGGCCATGACCCCACTCCCAGTCCCGAGGGACAGTGGATGGTCTTCTGGAAACGCACTTTTCCCTTCCAGGGTGGTCATCACGGGGATCTGTAGCAACTCGGCGAGTTCCACCAACTCGGGGCTGGCCTCAGCATACAGCACTCCCTGCCCGGCGTGGATCACCGGCTTGCGCGCCTGCAACAGCACCTGGGCGGCTTCGGCAATGTCCTGAGGATTGCCAGCGGGGCAGGTGGGTTTGACCACTTTGTAGGCCTGTACGATCGCCGCATCGACTTCCGCGAGGGCGACATCAGCGGGGATTTCGACCATCACCGGGCCTGGCCGTCCCATCTTGAGCAGATTGAAGGCGCGTCGCATGACTTCCGAAACCTGTTCAGGTTGGTTGAGCGTCTCGACCCACTTGGTGACCGAGTCATACGTACGCGCCGAGCTGAAGAGCGGAAAGACCTGGGCGCGGTCACGCGGGTGCCCCAGGGGTAGGACCAGCATCGGGACGGAATCAGAGTAGGCAGTAGCCACGCCCGGGAAGGCATTTTCTGCGCCCGGGCCATACTGCATGGCAAACACGCCAATACGCTTGCCGTTGGTAATGCGCGTAAAGCCGTCGGCGATGCCGACGCCGACGCGCTCTTGCCGGCACAAAATGGGCCGGATACCGATGGCCGCTGCCGCATCGATGAGCGGTGTGGTGGGATAGGTGCTGAGGAACTCTACCCCTTCTCGCTGCAGAATCGCTGCAATCGCATCAATGATTTTCATCGAGAACCCTCCTTGGAGGTGAGCGATGTCATAGCATTACATTATGTGCAGGGGAGGGGTTTTACTCCTTCCCCCTGGCGGGGGAAGGTTGGGATGGGGGGAGAAGCGCGGCATGGGCACTTCCCCGGCCTTCACCCCCACCCTAGCCCTCCCCCGTCGAGGGGGAGGGGACCCGCTAGAGCCCCGGCAGCAAAGTTGGTGCTGAACACTATTGGCTCTCTCCCTCTGCGAGAGAGAGAACTCTGGCAGAGGGAGTGCCACTAGACGCGTGCCACTGCCGGCTGTGGCGCTGGCTGTGCCGCCGACGGGCGGTGTCCCCAGATACTCCCGCGCGTGTGCTGCTGCACCTGCCAGGTGCTGTCATCCACCACACGTGCGCCCCAGCCGTATTCCACCTCGAAGCCCGAGGGCGATTGCATATAGAACGACACCATATGATCATTTGTATGGCGCCCCATGCCACGCGCCACCGGCACCCCCTGATCCTGGCACAGGAAGTAGGTCACGCCGACATCATCAAGCGCTTTGACTTGCAGCATAAAATGCCGTAAGCGCTTCGAGGTCTTGGGCATGGCCATGAACGCCAGGGAGTGATGCCGGGGATTGCAGTGGAAGAAGGCCATGCGGCGTCCCCCTGCTACGCCCGAGAGCTGGATAAAATCGCTGATGCGCATGCCTAACACGTCGCGATAAAAGTGCAGGCTGTCGTCGAGATCATCCACACCCAGGACAATGTGCCCCAATCCCTGCGTGCCGGTTTCAAAACCAGAGAGAGCACGCGGCGACGCGAAAGGCGCATCAAAATTCACCAGCGGACCATAAAAGATTTCTGTGGCTATGCCGTTCGGGTCGTTGAACGTGATCAGCTCTACCACCCGCCGTGCGCCTGCCAGCTCTGCTGACCCCGGCGTCACCTTGACCCCAGCCGCCTGCAACTGCGCGCTCATCGCCTGCAGCGCCTGTTCGTCCGCCACTTCCCAGCCAATGTACATGACGTCGTCACTGCCGTCGGCGTGCAGGGCGAAACGATGGTGATACTCATCCATCTTCAAAAAGAGCGTCCCGTCAGCCTCGTGCTCGTTGTTCTGTAACCCGAGCGTTTGCGTCGCAAACCGTTCCCACACCGCCAGATCGCTCACCCCAATACCCAAATACCCAAGCTGTGTTACGCTCGTCATACGCCTCTCCTTTGTCTCCCACTCTGCCACTTTACTTGCCGCGAGCCGATGCGCCCACGCCTGTTGGGGTCAACTCCGCCCAACTTTTCGCCGCCATCACCTCGGCCCAGCGTTTATAGAAACCGCGCTGGTTTTGCTCGCTCGTCCCGACGGTGACCACGCCGGGCACGACCGGATGCGTGCCTTCGGCGCCCATCCCCATCTGATAATTGTACGGATAGCGCCGGGCAATGACGCCTTTACTGGCAGCGGCGGCGTAGTTCCAGTTTTCCATGTCGTCCTGCTCTGTGAGTCCGCCCGGCCCTGAGTAGCGCATGTAGTAATGGCGCAGGAGGTCCTTGACTTCCTGCGGTGCGTCCTGGTCCACCAGGAACCAGCGCCAGGCTTCAGTTCTGAGGGTGCCACGTGGATGCCAGACGGCGATCGAGCGCGGTTGCCGTGAGAGGAACGACATATTGGGGAATACCGTGCCGACCCGGCCCAGCAGGCGGGCATCTTTGCCCAGGCGTCGCTGCCGTTCTGCGTAGACATGCTGAAAATAGGCTTCGACGATGGGGTTTTCCTGATAGGTCGGGATATACGGCAGCTCTTCCGCTTGCAGAAACGCTAAAGCCCCATGCCCCCATGCAGGGATGGAGATCGCCAGGCTCTCGGTGCCCTGACGCTCGTCATCCCGGCGGCCGCGGCCGCTGGGGCCGATGCCCACCATATCGACGGAGCGATGGCTGATGTTGTGGTACGCGTCGCCAATAAAATTCTCCGCCGCGAATTTCCAGTTACACGGCATGTACCACTTCTGGATGCCTCCCAGCACCTCCGAGCCACCCTCTCTGCCATCCCGGCAGTCCAGCAGCACGTCCAGGTACAGTTTCATGTCGCCGAGATACGCGCGGAACGGCGGCGCTTCCTTGTCCCACGTGGCCCACAGCGCCCCTTTGTAGTTTTCGAACTGCGCCGCCTCGATTAATCCCCACTGCGAGCGGTCGAGTTGCTCGTGATACGCCTCACGGTAGTAGGGCACGCCCACGAGCCGGCCATCGGTGCCAAAGCTCCAGCCATGGTAGGGGCAGGTAAAGACGGTGGTGTTGCCCTCGTCGTACCGACAGACTTTCATGCCGCGGTGCCTACAGGTGTTCAGAAAAGCACGGATGACCCGCTGGCTGTCACGCGTCAGGATGACGGACTCCTCGCCCATGGAGGTCACGAAGTAATCACCCGGTCTGGGGATCTGACTCTCGTGGCCGATAAAGAGCCAGGCACGGGCGAAGACCTGCTCTTGCTCTTGCTGATAGATGTCCTCGTTAACAAAGATCTCACGGCTGATGCAGCCGCGGTGCAGATCGACCAACTCCGGCATGGAGCGGGGCGGTGTGTGGTGCAGCATGGTAACCCTCCTCTGCGCTCAATCGGTGGGATTATAACCGAGAGGTGACTGCAGTCGAGGGCAAAATGGAGGGTAGTACTATCCATGTCATACTGCAGCGCTGCTCCCCATACGCATCCACGGGAGAGCAGCGTTGCTGTCTGTGGTCGCATTAATGTTCCCCTATACCCACCTCTATCTCACACTTTGTCGCCATAGACTTCAAGAAAAGTACTGAAATATCTTCTATGAAGAATAGTCCTGATGTATGATCGTACAGTTAAATATAAAGGGAGTAAAACAACTAAGAATACACTTAAAGCTTTTCCCATTTTGTAACCCAATAAAAATAGACGACTTGTGGCTACACGTGACCTGGTATACAATAAGACGTATACTGGTTAGCCATTTTTAGAGGATGGCAAACGGAGCTAGAGCAAGTAGCTGCCAACTTGGTGAGATAGGCGGCCAGATCACGACAGGTGCGTTGATAGAGTATGCGGTGCTGGCGCTGCGTTTACCATCCTGGTTTGCCCTAGAGGTCCAGTATGTACAAAGAATTTTATGGTTTCACTACCTATCCTTTTTCCATCACTCCTGATCCACAGTTTCTCTACCTTAGCAAAAACCATGAAGCTTGTTTACGCTATCTGTTATATAGCCTTGGGCGAGGCCATGGGTTCATCGTTCTCACCGGAGAGACGGGCATTGGCAAAACATTATTACTAAAGAATCTTGCGGAAAATCTGGATAAGAAAACACATGTAGCATTTCTTGTCAACTCTGCATTAGACTCTGCAGGTATGTTGTCCTATATTTTTCATGAACTTGACATAGATATTACTGGGAAATCTAAATTCGAAATGCTATCCGGTCTCAAAAAGTTTTTGTTAACATTGGAAATGGTAAATGAAAAAGTTGTAGTTATCATAGATGAGGCACAAAATCTTTCAATCGATACTTTGGAAAACTTGAGACTACTTACAAATTTTGAAGATTCTGAGAAGAAGTTTCTACAGATCATACTTGCTGGCCAACCGTATCTTGAGGCTATTTTGCGCTTGCCAGAGCTTACACAGCTGAATCAACGCATAGGTTTTCACTGTTGTCTTATCCCCATGGACTATGACGAGACAAAAGGTTATATAGAAAAAAGATTGGCTGTATCCAGAGCAACATGTCCTGTATTTACATCAAGAGCAATAAAAAAGATATTTGTGTGCTCAAAAGGGATCCCAAGAGTAATAAATGTTATATGTGATAATGCTTTAATTCTTGGCTTTTGCCACCAAAAGCGTAAAATTGGGCGTGCCATAATTCAGCAGGTAGTGCAGGAGTTGCATTTAGACGGCATGGAACAGGTGGGAAAACATCAGAGCCAGGGCGGTTTTAGGCGTGCTAAGCGCCTGGCTCTGATCACCGGGATTACCAGCTTAAGCCTTCTCGGGGTGGGGTTTGTACTACAACCCTCGCTGACTGGCGGAAAGCTCAGGGAATATACGGAGAGATCAGTAGCAAGTCCTCTGGCCGTCTTACCAGAGAGTCCCGGCGTGCGTGAACCACCCCTCTTACCGCAAAGCCCCAGCGTTTACGAACAGCCCAAGAGGGTGCAGTGGGTGCAGACCACTCTCTCCTACCAACTCCCGACAGGCACACCTCTGACTGTGTCTCTACCACACCTGCAACGCCTCCCAGAGGATGTCCCAGTCAAAGTCACGCTGGAGGTCTCGGACAGCACGCCCACGTGGCTCACCTTTGATCCGGCGAAGCTGGTGCTCAGCGGCACAGCTCCACAACAAGACATAGGTAAGACGTATCATCTGACATTTCGTGCACAAACGACTGATGGCCTTGAAAGCCTTTTACAACTTGTTTTAACGCTGAGAGGACAGACAAGGCATTAAGAATTGGATTTTCCGAGTGCAAGGCAATCAGGATATCGTGGTGATTACTGGATTTTGTCGATCTCCGGGAATTGCTGGATTTGCGACCGCGCTGATGTTGCACTAGGGAAGAGCCCACGCCCTCACCGCATTGCACATTACGCATGACGCCTCCGGGCGGCGATGAGCTGGGCATAGAGTCCATCGGCAGCGACCAGGTTGGTGTGGCGCCCGCTGGCGACCACCTGACTCAGGTCTGGGAGGGTATCTGACCAACTCAGCACACGGAGGGTCGAGGGGAACTTGCGCTCTCCCTGGCTCCTCAACTTCTGCTCATGGCCCAGGGTTCGGGTTGTTCGGGAGCGAAGGAAGCGCACGAATCACCCCCGTGTGAGAGGGCTTCATCATGGTATCGACCCCGATTTTCTACAACCTCCTGCTGATCTCCTTTCTGTGACTCTGCTTCCTGTTGCATGTGCTGTGGCCCTACGGACGACCCTCGGCTTGCTCAACGCCACCCCAACTGACGCCACCACGTCGGAAGTACTCCCACGAGCCCAGACCCTTTGCTGGGTTGATCCATACACCGATCTGTGAAGCCCCAGCGGGCTCGTGCCCGAGAGATCGCCGCGGTGCGCAACAAGGCGACTCGACTTGGCTTGACGCGGGTAGAGTCACCTGCACGATCGTCGGACGTCAGAAGTCTCTGCGCAGGTTTGCATCGGCACGCCGGACTTCCGTTTCACCGTGCGCGTGCAAGAGGTCGAGAAGCTTGCGGCGCATGATGAGACCGGGCTTGTCCGACGGCATATTGCGCTCACCGCTACTGTCGAGCGGCACATCCGGATCAGTCGACTCCAGGATGAACTTGTCCTCCAACGTCACCTGGCGATCGAAGGCGATGACGGCTTGGGTAGGTACCTGCGTCTCTGTGTCGTTACGGAACACGAACTGGACGATCATCGACCGCTCATCGTCGATCGGTGTGGCGCAAGTGATGAGCACGTGTTTGAGGCCGTTCGGGTACATGATCCCGAGCCGACGGTTGAAGGGCAGCCACCACGCGTTGTTGCGGACACGGGTTGTGCGGTCCGCGTCGATGCGCAGCGCCTGCTTCGAGATGTCGCGGTTGACCACCTCGGACTGGCTCACGGCGCGGAAGCCCCATTCGTGCTCGTCGATGTTCCAATCGAAGGGTTGCGGCCGGTTGATGTCGCCGAAGCTGTTGCGATGGACGAAGGGTTGGTGCGCGGCGTCGAATGAGTTCTCCATGAGGCGCAAGCCGGCGCAACGCCACTCTTCATAGAACTGGGGGATGCGCCGGAACGTCGGGTCGTCGGCCTCGGGAATCTCCGGAATGTCGGTGAGCGGGTCCTCGATCGCGACCCAGGCGTAGCCGTAGCGCTCGACGCAACGATAGGCGTCGAGCTTGAAGTTGACCGTGCGTGCGGGGTCCTGGGCCTGGGGTACCCGGACGCAGTTGCCGGCGCGGTCGTAGGTCCAACCGTGATAGCCGCAGACGAGATGGCCGTTCTCGACGAAGCCGCAGGAGAGCTTCGCCGTGCGATGGCCGCAGCGATCGATCATTGCGGCGGGTTTCCCGTCCGCGTCGAGCCACAGCACAATCTTCTCGCCGAGGAGCGTGAACGGTTTGGGTCCGTCCGCCAGCTGATCCATCGGGATCACCGGATACCAGAACCGGCGGAATACCTTTTGTCTAGTGACGAGCATCGTCGTTCTCCCCTCTTTGGCTGGGTGACCGTCAGTGCTGCGGGCGGCGATCGAGGCCGACCTGTTTGTTGATGCATTGGAGCGTGTAGGCGCGCCGGTAGTCCATGTCTGCCGGGGAGACGCCGGTGACGACCACTTGAGCCCAGAAGCGTGGCCGCTTTTTTGCGCAAAATGGTAACGGAGTCGGAGAAAAAGCCGGCAAGCAGGAGCCGTAGCCCTCTCCAGCACCCAGGATCGACTCACTGCCACAGCCCCGCCCGCTCATCGAGGTCTTCTCTGACATCCCGGACGTGCACAAGTCGCGAGGCAAATGCCATCCTTTATCCGCTCCGCTCGCCCTGTCGTGCTACGCCATGCTGTGTGGCTCCCGCAGCTCTAGGGCCAGCGCCGCATGGAGACGCAACGACGGGAGCGAGATCGCTCACGCCCTTGGCTGCACGCATAACACGCCCTGTGCCTCCACGCTGCACGCGCTCTCGGGCGCTTCGACTGTGAGGTGTTTGAGGCCACGTTGAGCGTCTGGGCAGACCGTGTCGTAGCGCACACACCCGCAACGTCTGAGGCACCCGAAGCCGCCATGGCGGTCGATGGCAAAACGCCCCCCAGCCTTCCAAATCGCCCTTCCCGAGGCCTTCAGGGAACCCCTGAGGCGCTACCCTAACCCATCCTGAGGCGCATGTCCAGCACCAGTCAAAGCCGTCCAAAGCCATGCAGCGCCGCGCTCCGCCTGGCTCCGGGGCGCTCCGGCGAGGCAGCCGCTGCGCGCTGGGCGGCGCGCGGCCGGGTGGTGGCGCAAAAATGCCCTTTATTCTTCCTACTCTGTCAGTCTTCAAATAGGCAAGACTTAATTATCTGACATTTCGTACACAAACTGCTAATGGTCTTGAAAGTCTCTTACAAATTGCTTTAAGATTTCTAGTAATAGAGAAGGTATTAAATAAAGTGGTCTTTTTGAGCGAAATGTCTTCCAAAATTCATTTTATTATTAATGAGCTGTGACATGTTACTGCGCGCTTTCGACACTTTGAGCAAGAGAAATACTTTGGTTATGTCCATATGGCTCGGCTCTGCCTGCTTGACAGCTTTTTCCTTCATAGCTCCCTGACATTTTTCGCTGGACCCCGTTTCAGGTCTTTGATATAAGAGGTCAATTAACTCTGCACCTCGCTGCATGTCGGTTGGAGACGCCGTGGAGCAACTGCCTGAGCTCAACAGCATGGCTCGGCCGTGTCTCTTTACTCAGCAGGACTGGGGCTACATCCCGCTTGCTGTCCACGCCTCTCTGCGCACCCGGCGCGACGAGATGGACAGCTTCAAGACTGTGTGGAAACCCTGGAGGTGCGGCTCAAGCAGCATGCCACGACCTCATTGCAGTCGGTGGTGCACGGCGTCCACAACCACCGGTAAAGCGGGCGGGAAACCCGGACATTGGGCCCTCGCCAGGTACATAACCTTGGAAAATGAGGCCGCCTGCGGCTACCTCTCAGCCAAAACTGTCCGAAGGATTCATGTGTAGAAATGGGAGAAGTGCCATATG
>WNEY01005802.1_pt1 | contig 11198 bp, 12 predicted proteins | sample 5400531 | NCBI WGS metagenome assembly WNEY01 (sample SAMN13153338, study PRJNA577476) | soil metagenome | isolation source: 200 cm saprolite under Douglas fir tree site 1 | place: USA:California | collected 2015-04-18
CCGTCGACGCGGCCGGCGGTCGCGAGCGCCCCGATCATGTCGCCGGTCAGCACGAGTGCTGCCGGCCGGGTCGCAAGCGCAGTCAGGAGCAAGAGGCCGAAGCTGAGCTCGATCGCGCCGATCATGTAGACCGAGTTGGGGGTGAGCGGGACGCCCCAGCGGCGGAAGTCAGAGACCTCGCGCGAGTGGTTGAAGAAATGCGACGTGCCGACCGCCAGGAAGACGAGCGCGACCCCGACGCGCAGCAGCGCAAGAAGAAGGGCGGTTTCGAGCGCGGCTCTCTTCACGTCAAGCCCCTGACGCCGCGGCCGAGCTTGACGCAATTGCGGACCGGTCGGCGTTTGCAGATGAGCTGTTCACTGTCCCTGTTGCCCCGAAAGCCCATCCTGTTGCGCCGTTCTAACTCGCCGCCGCGTCGTGAGCAAGGGTCGCGAGCGCGCATTTAAGGCTCTCGTAAACGAAGCGGAGGAGTCGTGGGCCCAGCGAGTCGCGACGGGTTGACGGGCTCCGTCAGTCGTCGAAGCCGGAGGCCAGGACGCGCTCGGGGCGGACGCGAGCGATCAGGCGCTGGACGTCGCGATGGCGGTAGACGTCCTCGTCGCGGTATCTCTTCGAGAGCCTGTCGATGTGCTCCCAGGCGCCGTCGGTCGTCAGCTCGGCCAGGCCGCTGATGGTCACGTACTGGTAGGGGTCGTCAGCGTTGAAGACGCTGATCACGACGCGCGGGTCGCGGGCGAGGTGCTTCGCCTTCAGCCGCTCGACGGTGGTGTTGAAGAGGACGTACTCGCCGTCCCAGTCGATCCACATGGGTGTCAGATGCGGCCAGCCGTTTCGGCGTATCGTCGCCACGTAGGCGAAGTTCTTTGCGAGCAGGAGCTGCGCCTGTGCTTCGGTCAGCGTCACCGTCATGGGCGCTTCCTTCGGAGCGGCCGGAAGAACCGTCGGATCTCGTCGACGAGCAGCTCGGGCTCCTCGAGCGCCGGGAAGTGGCCACCCTGGTCGTGTCGTGCCCAGTGGCGGATGTCGTAGGTGCGCTCGCCCCATTCGCGCGGCGGGTGGCTCTCGCGCACGTACTCGTTCGGGAACAGGCTGACGCCGGTCGGGACCTCGATTCGTTCGCCGGGCGCGAGCGGGGCGGGGTCGCGGCGGCCCTCGTAGTACATGCGCATCGAGGAGTTGATCGTCCCGGTGAACCAGTAGAGGCTGATGTTGGTCAGCAGTTCGTCGCGGCTGAAGCGGCTTTCGACGTCGCCGCCGCAGTCGCTCCACGTACGGAACTTCTCGATGATCCACGCCGCGAGCCCGGTCGGCGAGTCGGTCAGGCCGTAGGCGAGCGTCTGCGGCTTCGTCCGCTGCAGCGCGCCGTAGGCGCCCTCGGCCTCCTCCCACAGCGCGAGCCGGTCGAGGTACTGCTGCTCGGCGGGAGTGAGTGGCGGCGAGTTCGCTTGGAGGGTCGGGTCGGCGATTGCGGTCAGGTGGATGCCGACCATGCGCAGGGGTGCCAGCCGGGCGAGCCGCGTTGTCACGCCGGCGCCGATGTCGCCGCCGTGTGCGGCAAAGCGGGTGTAGCCGAGCACGTCGGTCATCAGCGCGAGCCATAGTGCGGCTGTGCGGCCCGTCGTCGTCCCGCCTGTTTCCGGACGGTCGGAGAAGCCGTAGCCGGGCAGGGAGGGCGCGACGACGTCGAACGCGTCTGTCGCGTCGCCGCCGTGGGCCGCGGGATCGGTCAGCAGCGGGATGACCTTGAGCATCTCGAGGAACGAGCTCGGCCATCCGTGCGTGAGGACGAGCGGCAGCGGGTCCGGGCCCCGGCCGCGCTCGTGGATGAAGTGGATGTCGAGGCCCTCGATCTCGACGCGGAAGTTGCCGAATGAGTTGATTGTCCGCTCGTGGCTGCGCCAGTCGTACTCGGCCTGCCAGTAGGCGGCGAGGTCGCGCATGTAGGCGAGGTTCGTGCCGTAGTCCCAGTCGCCGCCGGCTACTTCGTCGGGCCAGCGCGTCTCTGCCAGGCGAGCGCGAAGCCCGGCCACCTGATCCTCGGCGACCGTGACGACCATCGGCTCGGCGCCGGCGCGTCCACCACTCATGCGGCGTCCCGGAGGCGTCCGCCGGCGGCGAGCGCGGCGCGAAGGCAGTCGGAGCGGCCGCACACTCTCATCTCGTCGATCGCCTGCAGGCCGTAGACCTCGCGTGCGCAGTGGGAGCAAGTCCCAGCGGCGACGGCGTTGGCGCTCGCTGGGTGTCTCGGTGGGAAGGTGCGTTCGGCTCGTTGCATGTCGTTTGTCGCTTGATGCGCCCTCCGCCTCGCCGCCGACAGGGGAGGTCGGCGGCAAGGCTTGGACGCGCCGTCGTCAGACGAGGGGGCAGTTGACGACGAGGGGGGTCTTTTTCAGCGTTACCTGGCCGGCTGCGGCGGCCTGCTTGATCTGGGCGTAGGACTTGAGCAGGCGCGGAGTCGCCCCGGCCTTCCAGGTGACCTTGATGATCGCCCAAAGGGGTGGGTAGGCCGTCTGACCGGGAGCGATCGTGTCGCCGGTGATGTTGAGCTGGGCGGCGACGCCGTTCGTGACCGCGTAGAGCGGGACGACCGCGTTCCCGGGAGCGACCTTGACTGGCCCGAGGTCGTAGTAGTGGATCAGGTGGCCGGCGGAGAATCCGGGGTTCCGTTTCTGCCCGAATCCGAGCACCGGGCAGTTGACGACCGTGGCCGTCTCGGCGATCGTGACCTCGCCGGCGGCCGCCGCCTGCTTGACCTCGTCCGCGGACTTGAGAACGCGGGGCGTCTTGCCTTGGGCCCAGGTCACCTTGCTCACCTGCCAGAGCGGCGTGTAGTCCTTCTCGCCCGGAACGGTGTCGATGATGTTGTGCTGGCCGGCCGCGCCGTTCGTGAACGTCCAGATCGGCGCGAGCTTGTTGCCCGGCTTCAGCTTGATCGGGCCGAAGTCGAAGTAGCCAACGGTCTTGCCCTCGTAGAAGCCGGGCGTCACGGGCTGCTTCTTGGCCGCCTGCGCCAGAGCCGCGATCGGCGTCGACTGCCGTGCGGGCGCGAGGGTTTTCTGAGGCGCCGCCAGCGCCGCGCTCGCCGCTGCGAGAGCAACCGCTCCTGCGGCGAAGAATGGAAACGTCCTAGCCAATGGTGTTCTCCTTTGCGAGTGAACGAGCCGAGGCTAGGCGCAGGACCTTTCTGGCCCCTTACGGAGGACTTAGCGCTCGAACCTCAGGCGGCGATCCGGACTGCCGTCTCGGGCGGGCAACCCCGCGCGATCAGCCGCTCCAGCTCGTGGATGTCGACTCGCGAGACCGCCAGGAAAGCCGCCTCGCGCAGCGCGAAGCCGAGTGCGATCAGGTATTCGGTTCGCCAGCGCAAGAGGCGCAGATCGTCGTCGAGGCGGCGCAACTCTTCTTCGAGGAGATGGAAGTCGTCCATGCTCTCAGGCTGGCATGACGGGCTGTGCGAGAGCTTCGTCGCGCCTGAGTCCCGGGGAGATCTGATCTAGCCGTCCGGGTCTCGCTGGCGATGCTCGCTGCGGTCGTGCACGAGCGCGAAGACGTAGACGCGGCCGCCGCTGTCGAGCGCAAGGAGCGCCATCTCCGTCGGTAGGAAGGTTCCCGTCTTCGTTCGGCAGGTCAGCTTGATCGTCCACCCCTGGCCGACCCGGACGACGCTCTCCACGAAGTCGCGAAGCTGCGGCATCTCCGCGGGGTGGATGGCCGAGATCGGCGTCGCGAGCAGCTCGTCTCGGGTGTAGCCGAGCATGGTGCACGCAGCGTGGTTGACGTCGAGCATGCGGTTCTCGAGCGGATCGACGACGAACACCGGGTCGCTCGAGTGCTCGAAGAGCTGCTCGAAGATCTGATCGCGAGCGGACGCGTCCAACTAGCGCTCCACCGATCGCAACGCCCGGCTGGCCGAGGCGGAGGCCTGCTGGTCGTCGGCCTCGGCTACACGCTCCCGCAACAGTCGCTCGCGGGCCGGCGAGAGGCTCGCAAGGAGGACCTCGCGGACGAGGTCGTAGCGGAAGCGGAAGCGAAAGCCGTCCACGCGGAGGATGCGCCTCTCGCACAGCCGCTCGAGTTCCTCGGTCAGCTCGGCCGGATCCACGCGGAGGAGCGCCGCCAGGAGCTCGGGCTCGAACGGCTGCTCAAGGACGCAGGCGCCGACGAGCACGCGGTAGGCCCAGGCCCCCTCGGCGCGGCACGTCGCGAGAAGCGCTTCGGCGAGCGCGGAGGACAGCTCGCGGCGGCTGCCGATCGCGATCGCCTCGGCGACGAAGCGTGGATTGCCGCCGGTCGTCTCGTGGAGATCCGGCATCGCGAGGGGTGCGAGGTCCGCGGAGGTCAAGGGCTCGAGCCGCACGGCGACGGCCGGCCGGAGCCGCCGCAGGGGGTGATCCGCCGGTGCCTCCTCGGTCCGAACGGCTGCCACGAGCGCGACGGGAAGGTGCGCGCAGCGGCGTTGCAAGTAGCCAAGCGCAGCGATCGTCGTTGGGTCGGCCCACTGGAAGTCGTCGAGGACGAGCGCGAGTGGAGCATGCTCGCTGATCAGCTCGACCAGCGCCTCGAGGGCGTCGACCTCGGCGAACTCCTGCGACGGCTCGGCGAGCGTGAGCTCGGGCAGGATCTGTCGCAGCGCCGGCAAGCGCCGGCCGTCGAGCTCCACTCCCGTCAGCGCTTCGCGGAGGGCCGTCGCGAGCGGCACAAAAGGCAGGTGCTGCTCGAGCTCGGAGGAGCTCGCCCGCCCGATGCGGGCGCCGGCCAGGCTCGTGACGAGCTCGTCGAGGAGACGGGTCTTGCCGAATCCGGCTTCACCCTCGAGCAAGAGCAGCGCAAACGATCCAGCGAGCGCCTCCCGGACCGTGCTCTCGAGGAGCTCGAGCTCAGCCGTTCGGCCGAGCAGGCGGAGCGAACGGCCGCCGGAGACCACGCGAGCCCGACCTGCGGGGCGAGGAAGGAGCGAGCAGACGTCCTCCTGTCGAAGGATTGCGGACTCGAGCGCCCTCGTTTCGGCGGTGGGCTCCAAGCCCAGCTCCTCGTCGAGCAGCGAGCGGAGCCGCCGGTACGCGTCGAGCGCCTCGTGCTGGCGGCCGAGGGCATAGAGGGCGAGCATTGCCGTCCGCTGCGCCCGCTCGCTGAAGCGATCGAGCCCGGCAGCTGCCTCCGCGTGAGCGAGCGCGCCGGCGTAGTCGCACTCTGCGAGCGCCGTGTCGGCCGCCTCGAGCCGGGCGCCAAGCACCCGTCCCCGGTAGGTGCCGCGAAGCTCCTCCGCCCAGACGGCGTACGGCTCGTCCTCGAGCACCTCTCCGCGCACGAGCCCGAGCGCCTCCTCCAGGCAGCGGCGCGCGACGTGCGACGGCTCCCGTGCCGAGCGCTCGAGCAGCTCGTCGAAGCGGTCGAGGTCGAGGTCGACGAGCTCCGTCGCGAACCGGTAGGCCTCCGGCTCCGTAACGACGAGCTCACGGGCGCGCTGCCGGTCCGGCACCAGCTGGCGGCGTAGCACCGAGACGAAGGTCTGCAGCGAGCCCGCCGCGTTCTGCGGCAGGTCTTCCCCCCACAAGAGGTGAACGAGCCGGTCGGTCGGGACGCGGTGCCCGCGCGCGGTGAGCAGGATCTCGAGCACCTGCTTGGGTCGGGCACCGCCCAGGTCGCGCGGGCCGAGCGCGCGGGCGCCGTCGGCGATCGTGACCGGCCCGAACAGCCGAACCGCGAGGCGCCGCTCTCCCTGCTCGTCTTCTCCCCGCATCAGCCCTTCGATTCCGACGACAAGTTGAGCCTTCGAGGCTACGGGTCCGCCTTCGAGAGCGAATCGGCAGAACTACCGAACTCGATGCCGAACCGGTTCAGGCGATGCGCTGGCGGATCGCGTAGCGGGTCGCCGCGCTCCGCGAGCTGACGCCGAGCTTGCGGTAGATCGAGCGCACGTGCGAATGGACCGTGCGCAGGCTGAGCACGAGCCGCTCGGCCACCTGCGCGTCGCTGAGCCCGGTTGCAACGAGTCGGAGCACCTCGAGCTCGCGAGCCGTCAGCCCGGCAGGTCTCGGGGGAGCGCCGTCGCCACTCGTCGGATGCGGCGCCTCGATCGCCTCCTCGAGGGTCAGCTCGCGCCCACGCGCCCACCCCGAGGCGAATCCCCGCTCGTCCACGGCTCCACGGAGAGCTTCGAGGTCTGCCTCGAAGGCGGCACGGACGATCTCCGGCCACACGCCGCCGGTCGATTCGCGCAGCACGTCAGCGGCGGCGTAGAGCGTCAATGCGACATCGGGGTGGCCGGCAGCCGCTTCGACGTGCGCGAGGCCGACGAGGCAGCCGGAGGCGAACCGCCTGTCGCCCGACTCTGCTGCCAGCGCCAGCGCCTTGCGACAGAGATCGCGGGCCGCCTGGTGCTCGCCACGCCGCGAGGCGCAAAGGCCCAGCCCGAAGAGGCTCCGCGCGAGCTGCCACGGGTCTCCGACCTCGCGGATGGGGGGAAGCGATTCGGTCAGAAGCGATGCCGCCGCGGCGGCGTCGCCCTCGCTCAGCGCGAGCCAGCCGAGGCTCTGGAGGACGGCGGCCGTGAGCAGACGATCTCCGAGCCGGCGGGCGATCTCGAGGCTTTGGTCGAGCGACGGGCGAGCCGCCGCGTAATCGCCCTCGTACCATTTCAGGAGCCCGAGATGCTCGTGCGCGCCGGCGATCTCCAGCTCGCCGCCGCTTTCCTCGAACGCGGCGAGCGCCTCCTCGGACATGCGAGTCGCCGTCTTGAAGTCGCCGCGACTCCGCGCCACCAGCGCGAGTCCGGCGTATGAGTGCGCCTCGCCCAACCGGTCGTCGAGCTCCTGCGAGAGGGCAAGGCCTTCGCCGCATTGCTTCTCGGCTGCCTCGTAGTCGCTCTGGCAGTAGGCGAGCGTTCCCGCCCCGGCGAGGCCTCTCGCGCGCGCCAGGGTTGGCGGAGATTCTATGGCGAGCGCCGCGTCGAGCCAGCGCCGCCCCTCGCTCAGGTGCCCCTTGGGGATCCAGAAGTGAAGCCAGAGCGAGCCGGCGAGCCGAAGCGCTGCCTCGGCGTCGCCGCGGTCGAGATACCAGCGAAGCGCCGCGCGGATGTTCCCGTGCTCGGGCTCGACCGCCCCGACGACGGCCGGTGTGATGCTTCGCTCCCCCGCCGCACTCGCGAGCGCGAGGTAGTGGGCGGCGTGTGCGGCACGGGCGCCGTCATCATCGCCGTGCGCGGCGAGCTTCTCGCGCGCGTACTCGCGGATCGTCTCGAGGAGCTCGAAGCGCGACGCGTCACCGGACTGCCGATGCGCGCGCCTCACGAGTCCCTTGTCGTGTAGCGAAGCAAGCCCATCGAGCACCCGGCCCTCTCCGACGACAGCCTCCGCGGCGTCGATCGTGAACCCGCCGGCGAAGACCGCGAGGCGGCGGAAGAGGGCGCGCTCGTCCCCGTCGAGAAGGTCGTAGCTCCACGCGATCGCATCCCGGAGTGTTCGATGCCGCGCCGGAAGATCACGCGCGCCGCCGGTCAGCAGATCGAGCGGACGCTCCAAGCGGGTCAGCATCTCGACGGGAGAGAGGAGTTTGACGCGTGCCGCCGCGAGCTCGATCGCGAGCGGGAGCCCGTCGAGTCTGGCGCAGACGGCGGCGACCGCGGCCGCGTTGGAGTCGTCGAGCCGGAAGTCGGGTCGGGCGGCGGCGGCGCGCCGGACAAAGAGCTCGATCGCCGGATAGCTCGCGAGCGCGACGCTCTCGGGCAGCCGCTCGGACTCTGGAAGTGCTAGGGGCGGCACTGGGTATTCGTGCTCCGCCGAGAGCCGAAGGATCGCCCGGCTCGTCGCGAGGACCCCGAGCAGCGGGCATTCATCGAGAAGCTCGGCGACGAGCGGCGCCGCGGGCTCGAGGTGCTCGAAGTTGTCGAGCACGAGAAGCAGGCGCCGGCTCCAGAGGAACGACGTCAGGTGCTCGAGGAGCGGACGGGACGCGTGCTCGCGGAGGCCGATCGTCTGGGCGATCGTCGCCCCCACGAGTGCGGGGTCGCTGACCGGCGCGAGCGAGATGACGAATGCCCCATCGGCAAAATCGCGCTCCAGCTTGTCGGCGACCTCGAGCGCGAGGCGGGTCTTGCCGACGCCGCCTGGGCCTGTGAGCGTCACAAGGCGGACGTCCGGCTTCCGCATCAGGCGGCAGACGCCCGCTACATCGTCCTCGCGCCCGATGAGGGCTGTGAGCCGGGTCGGAAGCGGGCTCCCGGAGCTCCGGTGCACCTGAACGGCCACCTCGAAGGGTCAAACGACGAAACCACCGTAGACATGCCCACCCTCGCCGCAAGGCGCCGCTCGCGCTGCTCAGGCCGCACACAGACCCGACTGAGGTCGCACTCCTACCGTCGGCGCCGACAGCCATCCCCGAAAGGAGATCCACGGATGCGACTTCTCGACGGCGGGCGACCCGATCGTCCCGCTTCCAACCTGCGTCCGAGGCGCCTGGTGCTCTTCGGCGCCCTGCTCGCACTCGCCCTCGCGGCCGCATTCGCCGCGCTCGCGATGGACACGTCCGCGGCGCCCGGCAACGGCATCATCGGCCGAGCAGACATCCGCAACCTTCCCGATCCGCTCAAGTCGCGGCTCGTCGAGCTCGCCAACCGGCCCAACACATTCGAGCCGGCCCGCGCGTTCAGCGAGGCGGCTTCGCCGAGCAAGCTCTTCCAGTACTACCTGCTCGACACGAAGGGCTTCCAGCCGAACGTGTTCACGAGCACGATCCCCGGCCTCAACGACGGGGCGATCCCGACCGCCGCCAACGCCGCCAACGGCGGCCTGCCGACGATCGGCTCGGTGCGCGTCGTGCTCGAGCCCAAGGCCGGCAAGCCAACCGACCCGAACGACGTCCGGGCGGCGATCGACGTCTTCACCGACATCTCCGGGCTGTTCGTGATCAACAACGAGTCCGGCTGGTACGAGGCCTGGCTGATCCACGACCTGCGCGTCCCCAAGGTGGCCCCCGCCAATCAGGACGGCAGCGCGCAGTACGGGACGATCACGCAGGCCGACGCCGACGCCCTGAAGGCGATCGGCGACGGCAACAACGTGCCGGGGAACCTCTTCACCGCCGACGGGAAGGCGCCGGTGCTGCCCTCCGCCGGCGATCGCTTCCCGGACAAGCAGACGAACCTCGTCGCCTTCCCGGTCTCGAACGGCACCTTCAACGCCTCGCAGCAGTCGGACGTGCACGCCTACTGGGAGTTCAACCCGGGAACGAACTGGGTGTTCCCGCACTACGAGCTGCCCGCCACCGGCGGCATCCCGGGCACGTTCGCGGGCGGCGTGCAGTTCAGCATCTCGTCGGTGATCCCCGGCTCCGGCCCCGCCGGCGTCTCGAACGACAAGGTCGCCTACGGCGACAACCCGGACAACCCCCGCGACCCGGACCGGGCCGAGGGGACGGCGAACACCGAGACACGGCTCCGCTTCATCCCGAGCGGGCTCACCGACGAGGTGATCCAGGACGTCTTCACCCGCGTCAAGTCGTTCGAGCCGGGCGTCGAGCTGCCGCAGCGGCTGTTCGACGCCTACGCGAAGGAGGTCGCCAAGGTCGACCAGAACGGCGACGGCGTGATCTCGTTCAAGGAGGCCGACGTCAACGGCACGACGACGGACTGCTCGCGCCCCGCTTCGCCCCGAGCCAGCGCGGCTACGTCCTCGGCGGCGTGATCACGCCGGTAAGCCCGGCGGTCGATGCGTCGCTCCCGCAAGACGCAGACAACCGCTGACACGCACAAGGACCGGCCGCCGCCCCGCCCAGACTTCGGGCGGCGGCCGGGCGTTCTCGAAAGGAGGAAGGAAGATGACGATCCACATCGGCTCGACAGCTCCCCGCTTCAGCTTGCCCGACGAGCGTGGGTGCGCCGTCGGCCTCCCCGCGCCGGCGAGGCCGACGGTGCTGATCTTCTACCGCGGCGACTGGTGACCGTACTGCAACGGGCAGCTGGTCAGCTATGCCAGGAAATTCGATCCCTTCCTGTCGTGCGGCGCGGAGGCGTACGGCATCTCCGTCGACACGCCGGAGCAGAACCGGGCGATGCTGGAGAAGCTCCTGCTCCCGTTCTCGCTCCTCTCGGACCCGGACGGTGAGGTGAGCAGGCTCTACGGCGTCTGGCACGAGGAGCAGGCGATCGCCCGGCCGGCCATCTTCGTGCTCGACCGAAACGGCGTCGTGCGCTACGCCTACGCCGGCGACGACTTCGCCGACCGGCCCGGGGACCACGCGGTCTGGCGAGCGCTCGAGACCTCCGGAGGAGGCGGGAGATGAGGGGAGATCCCGCGATCGGCCTCGACGATTTGCTCGTCTACTTCCGCGGCGTCCAGTTCGCCACCGCGGCGCTCAAGGGGCGGATGGCGCCGCTCGGTCCCGAGCTCCGGCCCGCCATTCGAGAGGTCGGGCGCTTCCAGCGCATGGTCGAGGGCTACAGCGAGGCGCTCCGACAGACGGCCGAACTGCAACGCGAACGACGCTGACCACGCCCCGACTCCAGGAAGGAACCATGCCACCCCCACTCATTCCCGGCTTTCGACTCGGCGTCTACGTGTTCAAGGACGCCGAGATCGTCGACTTCGCCGCGCCCTACGGGGTCTTCTCAGTCGCGCGCCGGTTCGACCCTGAGCTCGAGGCGTTCCTCATCGCCGACGCGATGCGGCCCGTCCAGGCCCAGGCCGGCTTCACCGTCCTTCCGAACTATTCCTTCGCAGACCGGCCGGCGATGGACGCCTTCCTCATTCCCGGCGGCTTCGGCACGCGCCAAGAGCTCAACAACGGGCGGTTGCACGAGTTCGTTCGCTCGCTCCCCGAGTCGTGCCTGCTGACGAGCGTCTGCACCGGCTCGTGGATCTACGGGCGCATGGGCCTGCTCGACGGCCTCCCCGCCACCAACCGCAAGGAGCCGGACCGGCTCGAGGCATCCGCCGCCGGGAAGGTGCCGATCGATCGGCTGGCCGAGATCGCGCCCGCCTGCCGGATCAGCCGTGCACGCGTCGTCGACGCCGGACGGATCATCACCGCCGGCGGGATCGCCTCCGGGATGGAGATGGGCTTCCATCTCCTGCGGCGCGCCGGCTACGACGAGGACTTCATCTCCGACGTCGCCCGCGTAATGGAGTACGCGGCCGCCTATGACGTCTATCGCGACGACCGCGAGGAAGAGCGCTAGTCGGTGCGGAGGACGACGCTCAGCC
>WNEY01011174.1_pt1 | contig 11195 bp, 13 predicted proteins | sample 5400531 | NCBI WGS metagenome assembly WNEY01 (sample SAMN13153338, study PRJNA577476) | soil metagenome | isolation source: 200 cm saprolite under Douglas fir tree site 1 | place: USA:California | collected 2015-04-18
AGGATCGGCTGATGGCGGTCGCCCGCGAGCTCGGCGGTCGAGGGCTGCCACTCGATGTCCGGGACCCTGCCAGCATTCAGGCGTTCGTCGCCGCGATCACCACCGAATACGGCCAGGTCGAGATCCTGGTCAACAACGCCGGCCTGGCGGCGGGCCTGCAGCCGCTCGCCGAGGGCAATGACGACGACTGGGTGCAGATGATGGAGACGAACGTGCTCGGCCTCCTCCGGGTGACCAAGGCGATGCTCCCGTTGCTTCGTCGGGCGCCCCGCGCGCACATCGTCAACCTCGGCTCGGTGGCCGGCTTCGAGGTCTATCCCGGCGGCGTGGGCTATACCGCGAGCAAGCACGCCGTCCGCGCCATAACGAAAACGCTTCGTCTCGAGCTCATGGGAGAGCCGATCCGGGTGACCGAGATCGAGCCCGGCCTGGTGGACACCGAATTCAGCCTGATCCGGTTCAAGGGAGACCGCGATCGGGCTGACGCCGTCTACAAGGGGATGCAGCCCCTCACCGGCGCGGACATCGCCGATTGTATCGTCTGGGTGGTGACCCGGCCACCAAACGTGAACATCGACGAGATGGTCGTCAGGCCGATCGCCCAGGCGACCGCCCGCGACGTCGCCCGCCACAGCTGATCCCCTCGCCTGACGGGCTTATTCACAGGCCTTCCACATATTCACATCGGCAAGATTTCGCTGAGTGGCGTGCGCCCGGTGCGCCAGCTCAGCGGGCGGCCAGGAGGCGGGGCCATCGCAAGATTTGACCGCAGTACAGGCACCTGTTATGATAGTGCCGATATCAGTTTACCAAATCAAGGTAGCAGGGAGGTAATTCATGGCGGTCGTTCACGAGCACGACGACGACGGCTCCAGCGCGGCGGTGGTGGCGATCTTCCTGATCGCCTTGATCGTGATCCTGGCTATCCTTTTCTACGGTCTTGCGGTCGCCCACTGGTTCGGCGTTGGCGGCGGCAACACGACCATCATCAACCCGGCGTCGCCCCCTCCCTCGATCGCAGCCTCGGTGTCCCCCTCCAAGTAATTCCAGGCCAGCACAGAAAGAAAAAGACCGGCCGGCGCCGGTCTTTTTTCATGCCGACGTGGCCGGGGCCTGGCGCCTGCGGCGTGATCGGCGAAGCGGCCCGGCCTGCGATTGTGACAGCCCCGAAACGGGCCGCGAAAGGTCGTGCGCGGAGGATGCGATTATGCATTTCGTAGAACTCATTCGCCGACACGTCGAGCGTTTGCTGCACAGCGAGCGCGGCCAGGGCATGGTCGAATACGCCCTGATCCTGGTGCTGATCGCGGTGGTCGTGATCGTGGTGCTGATCGTCCTGGGCAACCAGGTCGCGAACGTCTTCTGCAACATCAGCGGCGCTATCGGAACGTAGCCGTCGCGTAGGCTCTTACCAATGCGCAGCGGCTGCAGTCTCGTGATCCTGGCTGGCGGCCTCAGCCGCCGCATGGGTCGCGACAAGGCCGCCCTGCCGGCGGGTGATGGGACGCTGATCGAGCACCTCGCTCGCCGGCTCGCGCCGGTCGTCGACGAGACCATCGTCGCCGGTGGATCAGGCCGGCCCAACCTTCCCGGCGTGCGGATGGTCGACGACCGCTACGCCGGCCTGGGTCCGCTTGCCGGGATGCACGCCGGCTTGCGCGCGGCCCGTTACGCCTACGTCTGGGTGGTCGGCTGTGATTTGCCGGATGTCGATCCGGGGCTGGCCTTCATGCTTTTAGGACTGGCGGGCGACTACGACGCCGTTGTGCCGCGCATCGACGGTGAGCCTCAGGGCGTCTGCGCCGTCTACGATCGGGCGCTGGCGTCCCGCATCGAAGGCTTGCTCGAGGACGGTGACCGTCGTGTCAAAAGCCTTTTGGCCGCCAGTAATGTCCGGTATGTCATGCCGGAGGAGCTGCGCGTCGTGGATCCGGAGCTGCGCTCCTTCCGCAACATCAATACGCCCGCCGACTACCAGGCCTGGCTCAAGACGCAACCGGCTTCGCGGTGAGCGCATCCAGCTGTCGCGCCAGCTCCGCCGGGTCGGCCGTAGGCGTCTGGCAGACAAAGCCCTCGCAGAGATAGGCGGTCGCCTTTCCGTCAAGGGCGCGCCGGTCGGCCAGCAGCGGAATCGCCCCAGCGCCGGGCGCCACGGCGACCAGGCGATTGGGGAGGAAGCGCTCGCGGACGACCTCCAGCAATCGCCGGGTCTGGGGGTCCGCCGGTTCTCCAATCACGGCCAGCTCCACGATCCGGCTCAGGTGGAAATCGAGCGCCGCGAGGAGACGCCCGAAAGCGAGCGGCGCCTTGGCTGCGGTCGGCGCCAGCCGCCCGAGCGTCGCCCGGGCCCTGTCGGTCCATGATGGCTCGCCCAGCAGCATCCCGGCGCGCAACAACACATCGACGGCCAGCGAGGTGCCCGAGGGAATCGCATTGTCGGTGACATCCTGGGGTCGGGCTACGAGTCGCTCCTGGTCGGCCGCGCTATCGAAGAACGCGCGCTGCGTCTCGTCCCAGAACGCAGTCAGCATTTCATTGACCAGGGCGCGAAGGGCGTCGAGCCAGCGGGAATCGAAGGTCGCCTCGTACAGGCCCAGCAGCCCGTCGGCCACGGCCGCCTGGTCCTCGAGGTAGCCGGCCAGCGTCGCGCGGCCATCCTTGTAGCTCCGCCGCATCCGTGCGCCGTGGAGCATGTGCGAGAGCAGGAAGCCGGCATTCGCCTCGGCGACCATCACCAGGTCGCGCCGGTCGAGCACCCGTCCGGCGTCGGCAAAGGCGCGCAGCATCAATCCGTTCCATCCGGCGATCACCTTCTCATCGCGATGCGGCTGCACCCGCTGCGCTCGAGACGCCATCAGGCGCTCGCGGGCCGCATCAAGAATCTCGATCGCGCCGAACGCCACCGGGTGCAGGATGTTGCGACCCTCGAAATTTCCCGCCGCCGTCACGTCGAACGCCCCGGCGAGAGCGTTGGCCTGATCGGCACCGAGCACCGCCTCCAGCTCCTGCGGTGTCCACAGATAGAAGCGGCCCTCCTCGCCTTCGCTATCCGCGTCGAGGCTCGAGTAGAAGCCGCCATCCGGCGATGTCATCTCGCGCAGCACGAACCCCAGCGTCGCGTCGACGACACGCCGGAACGCCGGGTCATGGGTCAGCTGCCAGGCATCGAGGTAGGCGCGCGCCAGCAGGGCGTTGTCGTAGAGCATCTTTTCGAAATGCGGCACGAGCCAACGCTCGTCGACGCTATAGCGGTGGAACCCGCCGCCCAGCTGGTCATAGATGCCGCCGGCCGCCATCGCGCGTAACGTCTGCAGCGCCATCTCCAACGCGGCCGGCTGCCCGGTGCGGACGTGGTGACGCATGAGAACCTCGACGAGCATCGGCTGCGGAAACTTGGGTGCGCCGCCGAAGCCGCCATGGACCGGGTCCACGCCGCGCTCGAGCTGCGCGGCGGCCTCGTCCAGCAGCGCCGGTGTGAGCTCGCCGACGGCGAGCGGCACCGATGGGCGGCGCAGAAAATCGCGGACCTGTGCGGCTGTCTCCTCGACGTCGGCCGGCCGTTTCGTAAAGGCGTCGGCGACGGCGGTGAGCACGCGTTTGAACGACGGCATCCCAAAACGATCGGTGGGCGGAAAGTAGGTGCCGGCAAAAAATGGGGTGCCGTCGGGCAGCAGGAAAACCGTCATGGGCCATCCGCCGGAACCGGTCATGCCCTGGACCGCGCGCATGTAGACCTGGTCGAGGTCCGGCCGTTCCTCGCGGTCGACCTTGATGGAGACGAAATCGCGGTTCATCAGCGCGGCGGCCTCGGGGTCTTCGAACGACTCACGGGCCATGACGTGGCACCAGTGGCAGGCACTGTAGCCGATGCTGAGCAGAATCGGCTTGTGTTCGGTCCGTGCTCGCGTAAGCGCCTCGACGCCCCATGGAAACCAGTCGACCGGGTTGTCGGCATGCTCGAGGAGGTAGGGACTGGTCTCCTGTGCAAGTCGATTGCCCATAGCATCACTCTAGCGGCCGTCCTCCGAATGGCTGCCGTAATGGGCCAGATGGACTACGGGGCCGAAATACACAGTCCTTAGGATGCACGGCATGTGGGGATTCAGCGGCGTCGCCGGCCATCGGGCGCTCTCCGCGGGCATCCTGCTGATCGCCGGCGGCGGCCTTGCCCTTTACCAGGTGACATCCCTGGTGTTGGGTCCCGGCGGCAGCCGCGAGCTCCATATCTCGCTCACGGTTCCCTCCGCCGATCCGGACGAACGGGCCGAATCGTGGGGCAACAACCACGCACTCGGCATGCTGGTCGCCCCGGCGCCGTCGGTCACGGCTCCGGGTCAGCTGCTCAGCCGGCCCGCCGAACCTCATGCGACCGCGGTGTCTCCACCGGCACCGATCGTCGCTACCCCGCCCACGCTGCCGGTCCCCTCGGAAGCTGCGACACGACCCGGCCAAGGCCATCCGCAACCGCCCAAGCACCACGAGACCGACTAACTATCATGACCCCGATGAGCGAGGCCCTCGACTGGCTGGCCGTGGGCGACGTCGCAGAAGAACGCGCGGCGAGTGGCCCAGGAATCCTGGGCGGTGGCGCGGCCCGGCTCGCGGCACATGCCGCGGCACTCCGAGCGCGGACCGCACTGGTCGCCAAAGTGGGGGCCGATGAGGCGGGGCGCCGTGTGCGGGACTCGCTCGAACGGCTCAGGGTGGATCTTCGCTGGCTGCGCGATGCGCCGGGATTGCGGACCACCATCTGGCATCTGCCGGACGGTGAACCGCAACTGCGGCGGGTCGAGCGCGGCGCCGACCTCGCCCTGCGACTCGACGAGCTGCCGCCGATCTCGGTGACGGCCGCGCTCACCGTCGTCTCCGGCTACAGCCTTTCGGTCGAGCCCGCGCGGTCGGCGGCGCTGGGTGCGGTCACCAGCGCGGCAGCTCGCGGCGGTCGGTCTGCGCTGCTTCTCGAGGCCGACCTTCTCTGGTGGACAAATGCTCGGATGACCCGCCGCGTGCTGGAACCGGCGCTCGCCGCCGTGGAAAGCGTGGCACTGCAGGCGGCCGACGCGCGCGTCCTGTTCGGCGCGGCGGACGGCCGCGAGGCACTTCGGCTGCTCGCCGACATGGGGCCTCGCCTCGTCTACCTGGCGGAAGCCGACGGCAGCGTGCTGCTTCGTGAGGGGGGCCGGGTCCACCTGTGTCCCGCCGATCGAAGTGAGGATGCGCCTCGCGACCGCTACGCGGGACCGGCCGCGTTCTGGGTCGCCCTGGCCCACCGCTCGGCGCCGCGCAAAGCCGCCGCCGACTCCGTCCGCTATGCCCAGTCGGTGCGGCGGGCGGGCGCTCCCCGCCAGACGCTCGGCTCCCTGCCCGTCGCGTATTGAGGGTCAGGGAGGGGCTCCCCCGACTGTAACGTCCCGATGGCGCGGCTGGAGCAGCCCGGCGACGCCGGGTTGGTGCCGCCCATCCGGCCCGTTGCTCTTCCGTGGGGGCGTCCTGGCGCCGCTGGCTGGTCATCGCCATCGCGTGCGCGGTCTTGCTGCCGTCCGCGGCCGCACTTCCGTCCCGGCCCCATCCCTCGTTGAGCGTCTCCTTTTTCGTGGAGCCCGCCGCGGTCGACGCCTCGGCTAACCCTTCGCCAGCGCCGACAGGTGAGGCTGGATCCGTGACCACGCGATAGGGTGGCTCGGGATCCCCGCCTGGCTCAGGTAGCGGTCGCGCAGACCGCTCACGTCCGGGTAGCCATGGACGTAGTAGATGGCGCGAATGCCGGCGCTGATCAGCAGCTTCACGCATTCGATGCAGGGAAAGTTGGTGCAGAAGATGTCCGCGCCGGCCGTCGATGAGCCGCGATAGGCGCTCTGCGCCAGCGCGTTGGCCTCGGCGTGCGCGCAGTATTTGAGCGAGAGGTCGGCGCCACTGATGCCGCCGACGCAGGGACACGGACGGGGAAACTCCTCAGGGTGCCAGGTGCCCTTGGGGGTTCCGTTGTAGCCGGTCGCAATGACCTGGCCGTCCCGGACGATGACGCAACCGACTTTTCGACTGAGGCAGGTCGAGCGCAGCGCCGCCGCGAAGGCCAGGATCATCGCGTACGAGGCCTTGTCGGGTCGTCCCTGCTCCTTTACGCTGTGTGATTCGACGGCGTCAGGGTTGGGAGCGGCGCGGCGGGCGCGGCGCGCCGCTGGCCGGGAGGGCCGGGAGGTCACCGATCGATGTTAACTTGGGCAATAACATACTTGGCATCCCAAGCACGTTTTCTCAAGCTACGCACGCTCCGCTGGGCCACGTTAGCGCTTGACGGCTCAAGCCGAGCCGAAGAAGATTCCGTGCCGCATTGACATCTCGGTCGATCACCAGAGCACAGTCGGGACAGCGATGGACCCGCTCCGCAAGCGGCTTTGGAACCCGCGCTTCGCATCCTGAGCAGGTCTGCGAACTGCCGCCTGGGGGAACCGCGACCACCTGGATACCAGCATCCTCCGCTTTGTACCTAAGGAGCCTTAAGAATTCCGCCCATCCGTGGTCGTTGATGTCTTTGGCCAGAAATCCACGCGTCAACCCTCGAATTTGGAGATCCTCCACCGCGATGAGAACGAACTCAGAGACCAGCCGTCGGCTCAACTGCTGAGCGTGATTCCCGCGAAGGTTTCTGATCCGCTCGTGCAGGCGCGCCAGTAGCAGACTAGCTTTTTGCCGGCGCCTTGATTTACTCGACGGAAAAAGGCTTGGTAGGCCCGCTCCAAGCGACGCAATGGGCTCCGCATGGCCGAGCGACTCATCTGCGGTGGCCCATCACCCGCGGCGCGTATCGCGGTCAGCTCGCGGCACTGGCTCACGTACCCAACCCGCTGGCCAGCTCGCCACGCATATCGCCGCTGCTCGAGCGCGGCGTTGTAGAGGTCGCAAGCGAACCCGAGCTGGGCCTCCAGGGCGAGCCCCTGCCTTCGGGTGGGATAAATCCGAAACCGATAGGTTCGATTGGTTCGGGTCGGACTAGCCATCGCGGACGAATTCTCACCGCTCCCACCGACAGCTGTCTGTCCGGGGAGCCGAGTATGTTGTCGCCTTAACTTGCTCTGAGGATCCGGGTGATCGTGGTCCCGCAGTGCGCGCAGGTGCCGATCCGTGCCCAGTGTCCCGACCGCAGCGCCGTCGTGGTGGCGCCCAGGTCGACGGCGGAGTGGCACTGGTAGCAGAACGTCAGCTGAGCTGGGGTGCGATACGCATGCGGAACCGCCGGAGAGCCAAAGCGCAGCGAGAGGATATTTCCTGACTGGTGCATCTCTCTAATCCTCGTAACGTTCTCCTCGTAACGTTCGCCATTCCTCGGCTTGTTCGCGGTTGGCGGCCACGATTCCGTAACGCTTTCTCACACCCCTTCGACGATTACGGCGCGCCTTTCAACCGCCTCGACTTGACGTCATCATTGGCGGCCACGCCTAATAGAGGTGGGAGGTCGAGGCGCGGCGCGTGGCGCGCCTCGGGTTGGAAGCATGAATCAGTCCGGTGCCACCGGCGTGCCGCACGGAGGCGGCCTGCGGCGCGCGCATTGGGTCGCGCTCGGGGTGGTGGTGCTGCTCTGCCTGGGCCTGCTGGGCGGCGCGCTGCTCTACCTGTCGCCGGTGCTGGCGCTGCTGGACAACCATGAGATATCGCCCGGTAAGCTGCCCGCGACGCCGGCGGCCACACCGCCGCCGCTCGATTCCAAGCAGCGAATCAACATCCTCCTGCTAGGGAGCGACAACGACCAGAAGTTCCCGCAGGATGCTCTGCTGTCGCAGACGATGATCGTGGTCTCCATTGACCCCTCGAAGCGCCAGGTCACGCTCCTCTCGTTACCCCGCGACCTCTGGGTGCCGATCCCCGGATACGCGAACGCGAAGATCGACCTGGCGTACGCGAAGGGCGGAGCGCCGCTGGCGCGGGCCACCGTCGAGAAGGCCTTCAAGATTCCGATCCATTACTACGCCTGGATCGGCCTCAACGGGCTGGTGCGGGTCGTCGACCGGGTCGGTGGTGTCGATGTCGATGTCCTGCATCCCGTGCTCGACGACAACTACCCGAACGACTTCAGTGACAGCGGCTATGGCACAGAGCGGGTCTACCTGGCCGCCGGTCCGCAGCACCTCGACGGCCGGCACACCCTGCAATACGTCCGCTCGCGCCATGGTGACCTGTTGAGTGACTTCGGTCGATCCATCCGTCAGCAGCAGGTCCTGCTGGCCATTCAGCAGCGCACCGCCGGGATGGACCTGGTGACGGCGCTTCCCACGTTTGCGCGCGACCTGAACGGCCACGTCAAGACGGACCTCGACCTGGTGCGACTCACGCAGCTGATGCTCTTCATGCGCGGCTTGCGCGCCGCCGACGTCCACCAGGCATTCATCACGCCCTACGTGCGCGACGCGGTCTCGCCGGACGGCCAGCAAATCCTCCTCGCCGACTGGACGGCGGTCAACATCTACCTGCGCCAGCTGTTTGGCGGCGACCTCTTGCCGTGACGCGCCGCGCCCCCGCCATGCTGCTGATGTCCGTGCTGACCCTGGCGGCCTGCAACTCGAGCGCGACGCCGCCGCGCGATCCCGGGAAGGTTGTCCTGCCGGTGAAGCAGGTCGAAGTTCCCGGGCGGCTCTACGCAACCAAGGGGCGGGCCCTCTACCGCTTCTCCGGCACCCACCTGAGACGGCTCCTTCCCGGCATCCGGGTGAAGGACCCGGCAGTTGATACGGACGGGGCCCAGCTCGCCTTTGCCCAGCTGCAAGACCAGAGCTCGAACATCGGGGTGAGCGATGCCAGCGGGCACAACCTGCAAACGATCACGCCCGCAGCGGGTCCGGAGGGCGCGCTCTGGGCGTTCGCGCCCCGTTATTCCGACGATGGGCAGCGCATCGTGTATCTGACCGATCGCGGGAAGCACGAGTCGAACCCTCAAAACCTGCAGCCCAATGACCTCGGCGTCTGGAGCTACGACGCGACCACTGGCAAGTCGCGGCGGCTGGTCGTGCCGGTCCCGTACACCGGGGGCGACAGCGATCCCGCGTTCCGTCCGGGTGCCGGTGATCAGCTGCTCTATACAACCTATCTGTATGGCGGCGCACCCCTACAGCCGGTCGCGCGGCTGACCTGGATGTCGTTGAGGACGGGCGCGCACGCCTATCTGTCGCCGGACGGTGCTCGCTACTTCGAGCCGGCCTTCTCACCGGACGGCCGCTTCGTCGCCTTCATCCGCGCCGCCTCCGGGAGTGATGACCTCTATGTGATGGCGCTGGCGCCGAGCTTCAGCCGCGAGCCGCAACCCGACCCGACCGAGGCGGCGTTGCTGCTCCAATCGGGCATCGTCTCACAGCCGGTCTGGGCTCCGGACGGCAGTGCGATCGCCTTCCTGATGCTGGTCAAGGGCAGCTTCGATCTCTTCATCGTGCCCATCGCCACCGATGGCGCGATCCACGCGACCGGCCCGGCGCAGGCAATCACGCACGGCAGCTTCCTCGATGCCGATTCGCGGCTGGCGTGGTCGCCCTGACGGTCGTTAGGCGCGAGTCGGCGTCGCCGCCGGGCGCTGGACGCGCGTCTCCTGCGGACCACCGGCCTTTTCCCAGATCTGGTCGACCTGGTCGATCAGGTCGAGGAACTTCTGGGCGTCATTCAGGTCGACCGACGCCTTCACCTTCGAGCCCTGGGTCACGGCCTGCTTCAGCGCGTCCTTGAGCTGGGGGAACTTGGCATCGTGCTTCTCGGGCTTGTACCAATCGCTCCACAGGACATCGAGGTGGTGCTTGGCCAGTTCCGCCCGCTCCTCTTTGATGATGATCGCCCGCTGCCGGTAGACCTCGTCCTTCGAGTCGTTGTACTTCTTGATGATGTTGTAGACGGACTCCGCCTCGATGCGAGCCTGTTCGGGGTCGTAGATCCCGCAGGGAAGATCGCAATGGGCCTCCACCGTCCGGCTGGGTGCAATCCACTCCATCAAATTCATGGTGCCAACTCCTCTTATAGGATGAACGACTGATCCTTAAATCAGTCTACCCGCTGCGCGTAAATGGCGACAGCATGGCACCGCGATTACCGTCTGGGGCGCTGGTGATCGCCCGCCGCATCGATGGGATGACGCCGCTGCGGGTCGGCGACGTGGTCGTGGCCCGCCGCCCGGATCGACCCGAGCTCGAAATCATCAAGCGAATCACGGCGATCGACGCCGGCGGCGCGATTTTCCTGGCCGGTGACAATCCCGCCTCCAGCACGGACTCGCGGCAGTTTGGAGCGGTCACGCGTCAGCACATTTTGGCGCGGGTCCGCTGGCGCTACTGGCCGCTCCCGCCGGCTCGGCTCTAGCCAGGCGCCGGCTCAGCGAGCGTCCGGGCGGCGCGTTCCAGCCGGGCGAGGACCGTGTCCTTGCGCAATCGGCTGATCGACTCGATCAGCGGCGGTGTTACGGTGCGACCGGTGACCGCGACCCGCAACGCCATGAACAGGTCGCGGGACGACCAGCCCAGGCGCTCGGCCAGTCCGCGCAACGCCGGCTCGATCGACTCCGGGGTCCAATCGGTCAGCGCCCGCAAGCTGGTGGCCGCGTCGGTGAGGGTGGTGGCGGTGGCGGCGGCGTCGCGGCCTTTGGGGACCAGCTGCTCCGGCCGGTAAGTATCCGGTTCCTCGAAGAAAAACCGCAACATATCGGGAGCCTCGTTCAAGCTGCGCAGCCGCTCCTGCACCAGGGGAATCAGCGGCTTGAGCGCCTCGACCGGGACCGCAGGCATTTGCGGCGCCAGCCGCGCCGCCAGCTCGTCGGCCGTCAATCGGCGGATGAACTGGCCGTTGAGCCAGTCGAGCCGCTCGAGGTTCGCGACTGCGGGGCTCGCCTGAATCTTGCTGAGGTCGAATGCGTGAATCAGCTGGTCCATGCTGAAGATGTCCTGGTCGGTGCCGGGTGACCATCCGAGGAAGGCGATGAAGTTGTCGACGGCCTCGGGAAGGTAACCGGCCTCGCGGTACTCGAGCACATCCTTGGCGCCGTGCCGCTTGGCCAGCGGCTTCTTGTCCGGTCCCAGCACGAGGGGAAGATGGGCGAACGCCGGCGGCAGCCAGTTGAACGCCTGGAACAGCAACAGGTGCTTGGGCGCCGATGGCAGCCAGCCGTCGCCGCGGATGATGTGGCTGATGCGCATCGCGTGATCGTCGACGGCGAACGCAAGGTGATAGGT
>WNEY01003971.1_pt1 | contig 11194 bp, 11 predicted proteins | sample 5400531 | NCBI WGS metagenome assembly WNEY01 (sample SAMN13153338, study PRJNA577476) | soil metagenome | isolation source: 200 cm saprolite under Douglas fir tree site 1 | place: USA:California | collected 2015-04-18
CAAGAAAAGCGAAAAGACATGCCGGTATGAAAAGACGCATCGATCGTTCAATCACTGCTCGCGTGGGGGCGGTGAAACCTCTCACAGCCCCGCGAATTCCGCAATCGCGCCGGGACTTGGAACCCAAGCAGGTCTTTGCGCGTTCTCGATCCACAAGTTTACGGCGTGCGTTCCGCTCGCCGCCCTCTCGAATGTTGCGTCTGTCGATATTTTGGAGGCGCATTATGCGCGAAATTGATCCTGCCAGTTTTTTCGCCGCACCATTCTGGCTCTTTCACCTGAGGGCGGTCGAATAATCGGAGCGCGCGTCATGGAGCAGCCTCTGTCCATCGGTCGCAACCGTCTTCTCGCCGCGCTGCGGCCCAGTGAGCGCACGTCGCTCGAGCCACATCTCGAGGAAGTCCTACTCAGCCAGGGCCAGGTCCTGCAGGAGCAAGGCCGCGACATCGAACAGATTTATTTTCCCCACAGCGGCATGATTTCGCTCGTCGCCATGATGAATCACGGCGGCAAGACGATCGAGACGGCGACCATCGGGCGCGAAGGCGCCGTCGGCGCGATGGCCGGCTTCGGGCCGCGGCACGCGTTCCGGCGGGCGATCGTGCAGGTGGCGGGAACCGCGGCGAAGATTCCAACCGGGGCGTTTCGGGAAGCGGTGAAAGGCAGCGAAGCGCTTCGTGACATTCTCGTTCGCCACAACGAAGTGCTGCTCGCGCAGGTGCAACAGGCCGCCGCCTGCAACGCGTTTCACGAGGCCGAGCAGCGGCTCGCCCGTTGGCTGTTGCAGACGCGCGACCGCATCGACTCGGACACGATCCCGTTGACGCAGGAGTTCCTGGCGCAAATGCTCGGCGTGCGGCGGACGACGGTCACGATCATCGCGCACGCGCTGCAAGAGCGCGGCGTGCTGCGCTATCGCCGCGGCCAGATCGAAATCGCCGACCGGCAAGGCCTCGAGAAGATTTCCTGCGAGTGTTACGAGACCGTACGCAAGCAAATCGACGAGTATTTCCCCTTGGCAAGCGTCTAGATGTGAATTTACATACGCCGCTGGCTGTTACTCGATCCAATCTGATGTATATTTTGCGACGAAATGCGTCTCGGAGGGCGCGACCGATCGCGGACGGGCCGCGCCCCCTTCTTGGGCAACCCAAATCATCTCGACAATCTGAATCATCACGGGCGGCATAATTGCAATGAAGGTATCGATCCTTGACGATTACCACGACACTTTGCGCACGCTTGAGTGTTTCAAAAAACTCAAGGGCCAGGATGTCGAAATCTGGAACGATCATGTGCAGGATGTCGACGCGCTGGCCGTGCGCCTGAAAGACACCGAAGCACTGGTGCTGATCCGCGAGCGCACCCAGATTCGCGCTCCCCTGCTCGAAAAGCTGCCCAAGCTGAAGCTCATCAGCCAACGCAGCGTGTACCCGCACATCGACATCGATGCCTGCACCCGGCTTGGCGTGATCGTGTCCTCGAACATGCATGCGGGCGCGCCGTCCTACGCGGCTGCGGAATTGACCTGGGGGCTGGTTCTTGCCGCGATGCGCCAGATTCCCCAACAGATGGCCGCGCTGAAGGCGGGGACATGGCAGATCGGCGTCGGCCATAGTCTGCGCGGGAAGACGCTGGGTATTTACGGCTACGGCCGCCTCGGCGGCGTCGTCGCGGGCTACGGCAAGGCGTTCGGCATGAAGGTGCTGGTATGGGCGCGCGAAGCGTCGCTCGCGCGGGCACGAGCGGACGGCTACGCGGTGGCGCAGAGCAAGGAGGCATTTTTCGAGACGTGCGACGTCATTTCACTGCACATGCGCCTGCTCGAGGCAACGCGCGGAATCGTGACGGCGGGCGATCTCGCGCGCATGCAGCCCACGTCGCTGATCGTCAATACCAGCCGCGCGCCGCTGATCGAACCCGGCGCGCTGGTGCGTGCCCTGCAAGCAGGACGTCCGGGCATGGCTGCAGTCGACGTCTTCGAAGAAGAGCCGGTTGTGGGCGCGCGCCATCCGCTGCTGGCGATGGAAAATGTCGTATGCACGCCGCACATCGGATATGTCACGCGTGACGAGTACGAAATTCAATTCGCCGATATTTTCGACCAAATCACGGCGTATGGCGCCGGTAAGCCGACCAATGTGGTGAACCTGGAAGCGCTCGACTCCAAGAGCAAGCGCGCCTAGTCCGTTCCGAGATGGGGAAGAAATACCATGGGGTTTCCGGACTACTCGAACTATGACGGCCTCGGCCTCGCCGAGCTGGTGAAGAAGAAAAAGGTCAAGCCGCTCGAGCTGGTCGAGGCCGCGATCGAGCGCATCGAGCGGCTCAATCCGAAACTCAACGCCGTCGTCTTCAAGGGCTATGACGACGCGCGCACGAGGGCGAAGACCAAGCTCAACGGCGCCTTCGCCGGCGTGCCGATGCTCCTAAAGGACATCCTCGGCTACAAGAAGGGCTGGCCGAACCGCGACGGCTCGCGCTTCGTGGCAGCGCACCCCAGCCAGTATGACTCGACGCTTGTTGCCCGTTTCGAAGCAGCCGGCTTGATTCCGCTCGGCAAGACCAACGTGCCCGAATTCGGCATCGTGCCGCTTGCCGAGTCGAAGCTCTATGGGCCTGCGCGCAATCCGTGGAACTTCGACCATTCGACCGGCGGCTCCTCGGGCGGATCGGCGGCGGCGGTGGCGGCCGGGATCGTGCCGCTCGCGCACGCGAATGACGGCGGCGGCTCGATCCGCATTCCGGCCTCCTGCTGCGGCCTCGTCGGCCTCAAGCCGACGCGCGGACGCAATCCGCTCGGCCCCGTGATCGGCGACATCATGGGCGGCCTCGTCGCCGAGCACGTGGTGAGCCGGAGCGTGCGCGACACGGCGGCGGCGCTCGACGCCACCGCCGGCCCCGATCTCGGCGATCCTTACGTCGCCCCGCCTCCGCCCGGCCCGTATCTTTCCGCGATCAAAAAGAAGCCGAAGAAGCTTCGCATCGCCTTTGCGACCACGCGGCTCGACGGCCAGCCGTTCGATCCGGAATGCAAGGCGGCGGCGGAAGCGGCGGCAAAGCTTTGCGCGAGACTCGGGCACTACGTCGAGGAAGCTATGCCGCAAGTATCGCCGGCGATCGTCGGCGCGAACTTCCTGCCGATCTGGGCCTCGGGCCTAACGATGCTCGTCGATTTCATCGCGCGAACCGCCGGCAAGGAGCCGGCGCGGCAGGAATTCGAGGGCCTCACCTGGGGGCTTTATCAATACGGCAAGACGATCACGGCCGCGCAGTATCAGCTATGCTGGGCGACATTGCAGGCTGCTGCGCGTCAAATTGCGGCTTGGCAACAGCCTTACGACGCCTGGATCACGCCGGTGCTGGCGCAGCCGCCGATGAAGATCGGCACCGTCAACCTGGAGGAGACCGACTTGATGAAGGGCTTCGCACCGATCATCGGCTACGTGCCCTTCACCGCCATGCAGAACATCACCGGCCACCCGGCGATCAGCCTGCCGCTTTCCTGGTCAAGGTCGGGGCTGCCGATCGGCGTGCAATTCGTCGGCCGCTTCGGCGAAGAGCACGTGCTGTTGCAGCTCGCGGCGCAAATCGAGAAAGCCGCGCCCTGGAGCAAGAAGATACCGCCGGTTTACGGCTAACGAATATTCTTTCGTCATGCCCGGCACTCGGGTCCGGCCACACAAGTCGGCTGTAGCCGATTTGTGCGTTTCATCGCCGATCTCGGGTAAACCCGAGATCGGTGGCCGGCCCAAGTGTAAACCCTATGCCGGGCCCACGCCTTTCTTGCTGCAAGACGTGAATGGCCGGGCAGGCAAGCTTGCGCGGCCTGCCTAAAGTTGGCTGCGAGCACGGCCATGCCAGGAATGGCAGCGCGACTGTGGCAACGTCCGCCGCGTTTGCTTCAGGCCGCTTTCGCCTTCTCCACCTTCACGCCGCCGCCCTCGGCGAGCATCACCTTGTTGAGCAACTTCACCAGCGCGTAGACGGATTCGATTGCCGGCGCCGGCGTGTTGGTGAGCTTGGCCATCTCCAGGATCGAGCCGATCAGCGCCTCGGTCTCAAGCGAGCGGCCGGCCTCGACGTCTTGCAGCATCGAGGTTTTGTGGGCGCCGACGGATTCGGCGCCGGCGATGCGTTTTTCGATCGAAACGCGGAAGGTGACGCCGAGCTTCTGGGCGATCTCCTGCGCCTCCTTCATCATCGTCGCCGCGAGTTCGCGCGTCTCGGCGAATTGGCAGATGTCGACCAGCGTCGCGTGGGTGAGCGCCGAAATCGGGTTGAACGAAAGATTGCCCCACGCCTTCAGCCAGATCTCCGAACGGATGTCCTTCAACACGCGCGATTTCAGTCCCGCCTTGACGAACACGTCGTGCAGCTCCTTTGCGCGCTCGGTCTCCTTGCCGTCCAATTCGCCGATCGGGAAACGGTCGCCTTCGACGTGGTGGATGACGCCGGGCGCGGTCACCGCCGCGGCCGGATAGACCACGCAGCCGATGATGCGATTGGCGTCGATCTTCTTGGTGAGGACGCCGCTGGGATCGAGGCTCTGCAGGCGCTGATTGTCGTATTTGCCGCCGAGCTTCTGGAAGTACCACCACGGCAGGCCGTTCTGCACCGTCAGCACGATGGTGTCGGGCTCGAGCAGATGATCGATGTCGCGCACGACCTGATCGAGGAAGTGCGCCTTCACCGCGAGCACGACGATGTCCTGCTTGCCGGCGTCGGCGGCCTTGTCGACCGCCATGACCTTGGCGGTCTCGGTCTTGCCGTCGTGCCACTCGAGCTTGAGGCCACCCTTCTTGATCGCGGCGAGCTGCACGCCCTGATCGATCACCGTCACGTCGTTGCCCGCGAGCGCGAACTTCGCCGCCACCAGGCCGCCGATGGCGCCGGCACCGACGACGCAAATCTTCTTCGCCTTCGGCGGCGCGCCGAAGAGATAAGGGCTCGGCAATACCTGATCGAACGTGTTGGTGAGCTTGCCGACGCCGTCGATCACGATGTCGACGACGTTGTGGGCGCTCGCCATCACGCCGGCGCCGAGCGAAGTGCCGCAGGCGATCACGTCGCCCGGCATCAGCGTCATGTCCTTGGAGACGGCGGCGACGAGCTTGTAGGGCGGGAAGAACATGTCCGCCACGGGATAGTTCTGCACTTCCTTGCCGTTGAGCACGGTGCGGATGACAAGCTTGGCGGGATCCAGTCCGGTCGCGATCGTCGGGCCGAAGACGCCGAAGGTGTCGAAGCTCTTCGCCCGCGTCCACTGGTCGAAGGTGGGGAATTTCTTCATCAGATCGACGGCGGTGACGTCGTTCACGCAGGTGTAGCCGAAGATGTAATCCTTGGCCTCGGCCTCGCTAATGTTGGAGCATTTCTTGCCGATGACGACACCGAGTTCGCCCTCATAAACGATGCGGCCGTCATAGGTGGCCGGGCGGCGGATCGGCTCATGGGCCGGATGATAGGCGTTCGGCGCCTTGAGGAAGTAGAGCGGGTCGGAGGGCCGCTGGAAGTCGTTCTTGGCGGCGAGCTGGTGGAAGTTGTTCCACAGGCAAACCATTTTCGAAGGATCGCAAGGCGTAAGTACTTTCACGTCCTTCAGCGCGACCTTGTCGCCGGTCGCTTTGGCGCCCGCGAACACGTCGCCCGAATGCACGGAAATCGTTTCGCCTTCGAGCGTGCCGAAGCCGGTTTTGCCGCTTTTCTCGAAGCGGATCCAATGCGCCATTCTATCCTCCCGCGAATTTGGGCTTTGTTTGCCCCAATCTAGCAGAGTGCGGTAGCCGTTTCGATGCATGCCTTGATTGCACGCTGCAGCGCATCATCCGGCCGAACTGACGTGGTATTTGTCGGACTTGATGCGCAAATTATGCCGATCGCAAGACAGAGGACTTATTCCATGAGCGCAGCACATCACTACCATGCCGTCGTCTGGATCGATCACCGCGAGGCGCGCGTATTCCATTTCGGCCCGGCCGATGTCGAGCGGCTCGTTCTGCATCCGGATCGTCCGACCCAGCACATCCATCATAAGGCGAACTCCATCGGCAGCGGAAACGTTCTGGAGGATCACGCCTATTTCCATGCCGTCGCGCAATCGATCGCGGATGCGGGCGCGGTGCTCATTACCGGTCCCGCCAATGCCAAGACCGAACTGGTCAAACACATTCAGCAGCGCGACCCCAAGCTCGCGAAAATCATCGTCGGGATTGAAACCGTCGATCATCCGAGCGACGGAGAACTCGTCGCGCACGCCCGGAAATACTTCAAGGTGGAAGACCGGATGCTGCCGCAAAAACCGTAGGCGGCGGATCGAGTCCGCTATTCGTTCAACTCGTCGGCGATCAATTTCACTTCTTCCAGCGTCAGAAAGGAGATGTCGTATTTGTCGGGCTCGATGCGCACATTGTCGGGATCGGCGAGGAAGCGGTGCATGAAGGTGCGGGTATAGATGAAGCGGCGCACTTGCGTTTCATCGCGTTGGGCGGCGAGCGAATCGAGTGAATAGGCGCCGACGGCATCCTGCGAAACCTCGACCACATCGGGCGCGTTCGGATTGACGCCGATCTCCTGCAGATAGGCAGCGGTTGGCGGGCTGACGCGTGCCGTCCGCTCCTGCAACGGCGACACGGGGGGTGCCGCCGGCGGCAAGGGCTGCGCGGGCGCCGGCGTCGAAGACGGCGAAACCTCGGTGGTCGGCGGTTGCCGCAACGGATTGGGGGGAGTCGTCGCCTCGGGCGAAGGCGGCTGCGGCAGGGCCGGCCCTATGGTCAACCCGGGCTCCGGCTGCGCCAGCGGCGGCTCGGCTTGATGCTCCGGCTGCAGCTGTTCGGACAACGGCGGCGCGGGCGGCGGCACCAGTTGCGCGAGCGCACCGTGACAAAGCGTCACGGCGAGTGCGAGCGAAACGAGGATACGCATGCCGCGATTTCTGCGCCGCCGAGCCGGCGAAAATAAGGATGGGTTTACGGAGTTGCCGTCATGGCCGGGCTCGTCCCGGCCATCCACGCCTTGCTTCTTGGCAAAGACGTGGATGCCCGGCACAAGGGTTACCCTTGGGCCGGCCGAAGGCCGGACCCGAGGGCCGGGCATGACAAATTAAGAACGATCACGCCTTCACCACGCGAATCGACAGATCCGGCAGGCCCGCGATCTTGCATACGATCACGTCGCCGGGAACGACCGGCCCGACATTCTCCGGCGTTCCGGTCATGATCAGATCGCCGGCTTTTAATTCAAACGCCGCGGACAGTTTTTCGATCTGCTCGGCGACGCTCCAGGTCATGTTGGAAAGGTCGGACTTCTGCTTTTCCACGCCGTTGACCGAGAGCGAGATCGCGCCCTTCGACGGGTGGCCGATCTTGGCGGCCGGAAGGAGCGGGCCGATCGGCGCGCCCAGGTCGAAACCCTTGCCGAGCGACCACGGCTTCTTCTGCTCGCGCATGCCGATTTGCAGGTCGCGCCGGGTCATGTCGAGGCCGACGGCATAGCCGTAGACGTGATCGAGGGCCTTGGCGGCGGGGATGTTCTTGCCGCCGGATTTGAGCGCCGCCACCAGCTCCACTTCGTAGTGATAGTTGCTGGTGAGCGGCGGATAGGGATGGTCGGCGGCCTTGCCCGGCAACACCACCTGCACCGCGTCGGTCGGCTTCTGGAAAAAGAACGGTGGCTCGCGCGTCGGGTCCGAGCCCATCTCGCGCGCGTGCGCCGCGTAATTGCGGCCGATGCAATAGATGCGGCGGACGGGAAAGAGGCGGTCGGAGCCCACGATCGGCACCGTGGTCTGCGCGATCGCGAACAGGAGCGACGGCCCTTGGGTGTTCGGCGGCGTGCTCTTGACCTTTGATTTCGGACGCGCCTTCGCCTTCGATTTTTTCTTTTTCATTTTTTTGGCTTTCGCCATCGCGATTCTCCCGGAAAATACGAAAAAAAACCGGCGCCGCCGCCGGAAAGTGCCGCGAATATGACCCGGGTCAGCGCCTGAAGCGAGCCTTTCCCTTGGGCAGTTGAACCCCGCCGGAAATTCCAAAAAACCATGTGCATCGCATGCGTTTACCGCATTGCAGCAATGATCTTGCGCCGCTACCCAAATACCTGGCCGGGACTATGTTTCACCCGAACCAAGAGGCGAGCCGATTCCAAGCGGTTCGCGCGCAAGAAGGAGATTCAACCATGTTGCTCTGGGGAACCATCGTTCGGCTCTACAAGCGCTGGCGCGCTTACGAGCAGACCTACGAAGAGCTGATGCGGCTCGACGACCGCGAGCTCGCCGATATCAACGTCCGGCGCGGCGAGATCGACTCGATCGCCCGCCAGGCCGCCCGCTCGATCTAAACACCCACCCGCTTATCGTGACCCAAAGGGCCCCGGCATCGCGCCGGGGCCTTTGTTTTTCGGCTCTCCTTATATCACGGCCGGACTGTGGCTTTTTGGTCACTCATTCTGGGAAACGATGCTGAGGCAGCGCCCCCTCTGCGGCTTTTGTCCTCAAGCTGATAACCTGCGCGTTGGCTGGGGACCTCAAGCGATGAAGCCTTTTTTGCTGGCGAGTACGGCGACAGCGCTTTTCCTTGCCGGCCAGGCGCAGGCAGAACCTCGTTACTCGTGGACCGGCTGCTATGTCGGCGGGCATGTCGGCGCCGGATGGGGTAAGACCGATATTTCCGAGCCGGTCGCCCCCGCCAACGGCCTGATCGGCCTGCATACAAATACGCGCGTGCTGGGTGGTGCCCAGCTTGGCTGCGACCAACAATTCGTCACCAATTGGCTGATCGGGGCGACCGCCGATTTCTCCTGGGCGAATATCGATGGCCAGGCGGTCGATCCCTTCTTCACCGGCAAGGGCGGGCGGCCGATTCTTCTCAATTCAAAGACCGACTGGCAGGCGACGGCGACGGCGCGCGTCGGCTATGTCTGGGATCGCTGGATGTTCTACGGCAAGGCCGGCGGCGTTTGGGCGCACGACAAAGTCCAGATTCAGAACTTGGTATCTTGGAACGGGTTTTTTTGCTTTAGCGGTGGTTTCGTCCCCTGCAATCCTGCCGGCAACAAGACCATCACCGGCTGGACGCTCGGATTTGGGCTTGAGTGGATGCTCGCGAATAATTGGTCGGCCGCGCTCGAGTTCGACCATTATGATTTCGGCACCCATCAGGTGAATTTGTCCGACCCCAATGGCGTCGGCTCCCGGCCGATCAATCTCAAGCAGCAGACGGACGCGGTGAAACTCAGCCTCAGCTACCGCTTCGGATGGACCGGCCGCCCGTAAGCCGACTGACTTCCCGCCTGTGCACGATCGCTTGGCGCTAATTGCCGTCAACCGCGGGCTTTATCGCATTCTGTTGCGGCTCAAGGTGCTGTTTTTTCCAGGCGCGCCACGCCTCGCGGGTGTGGCTGAAATAGCATAGATCGATCATCGTCCCGTCGCGATGCGATTTGACGTGCCGCGGAATGGTCTTGTCGAGCGTCCAGCCTGTCTTGAGCAAATAGTGAATGATCGGCCGATTGTGTGCGAGCGCCGTCGCCAGCATTGTTTTCAGCCCCAGCGTTTCGAAGAAATAGTCGCGGAATGCCGGCGTGAATTCTTGCGTGACGCCCTTGTTGCGATAGTCCGGCTCGCCGATCAGCATACTGACCAGAAACCGGCCATGTACCTCGTCGATGTCGACGCGCAAGAATCCGATCAGCTTGTTTGAATTTTTCTCCACGATGCCGAGCAAGAGATGAGAGCGCTGATCGAATTTTTTGATATAAGACTCAACCTCGCGCTTCGCCATCACCGTCGGCGGCGAGTTTAGCATGAAGCTCGCCTCCGGATCGGCCATCCAGCGCCCCCATCGCTCCGAGGCGTCGTTGACGGTGACGGTGCGAACCAGGTATTTGCCGCAATCGAGCCTGACCGTCTTCTTCGAAATTTTCGATGAAGTCGCGGGCATTCCGTTCCTCCATTAAGGTCCTGCCGGCTCCATGCCCTTCGCGTGCAGCAGCGCCGCCGCTTGCAGGCCGCGCAATAACGCGATCAGCGTTCTCGCCGCTTCAGGCTGTTTCGCATCGGCGCCGAGCGCGGCCGAATAGGTGGTGAGGTTCTGGATTTCCCGCGGCAGCGGACCGGCGAACGCGACGCCCGCAACGGCGATGATTTCGCTGATCTGCTGGATGGCGATCTCCGCCGCGCCCTTGGCGACAAGCGGCGCCGACGAGCCGCCGCGCACCAGCACGAGCTTCGGCTTGATTTGATCGGCGACCCCGAGCCGCTGGTAGAGGCCGGCGAGGTAGATGCCGCTGGTGCCGCCGCTCGCCGGATCGACCTGGGCGACCGATTTCGCGGCGAGCAACAGCCGCTTGAAGGCGTCGACCGAGGAAATATCGGGAAGCGGCGCGCCCTCCTTCACCGCGACGCCGATGCCGACGGTGGCGAGATCCGTGCGGCCGGGCGCGAGCTTGCCCTTGCCGATCAGCCCATCGATGACCGGGGGTGTAATGACCGCGAGGTCGACCGCCTCGCCGCCCTCGATGCGGCGTGAAAGGGCGCCGGCGGTATCGTTGTCGAGTATCACCTTGTGGCCGGTCGCGCGCTCGAATTCGGGAACGAGCGCGAGGATCACCTCTTTCATTGCACCCGCCGTCAGCACCTTCACCTCGGCGGCGGCGGCGGCATGAGATAGCGCAAGCGCGCAAAAGAGGGCGAACAAAATCGGGCGTCCGGCGCGCATGGTGTCCTCGTTGCGACAGAGCTTAATTCACGCGGCGGCGGCAGGCGAATGGGATTTCCGCGTTGCCGCGGCCCCGGCCCGCGCTTAAGGTCTTTGCATCATCGAAACGGAGCAGACCATGCCCACACTCACCGGATTCGGCTCGCTCGCGAAAATCCCGCCGAAACAGATCACCGACAAGATCTCCGGCCGCATGATGGCCGGCGAGCAAGGCATGGTGGTGTGGTGGGAGATGAAGGCGGGCGCCCATGCCGGCTCGCATGCGCATCCGAACGAACAATTGGTGTGGATGCTGAAGGGCCGCATGGAACTCCGCATCGGCGACGAAAAACGCGTAATGGGTCCGGGCGACGTCGCGGTGATCCCCGGCGGCGTCAACCACGAGGCGTGGTTTCCCGAAGACGCGCAAGTGATCGACATTTTCTGCCCGCCGCGCGAGGACTTTCTCGCCGGCGTGCAGCCCGCCTATATGAAGAAGG
>WNEY01003972.1_pt1 | contig 11194 bp, 7 predicted proteins | sample 5400531 | NCBI WGS metagenome assembly WNEY01 (sample SAMN13153338, study PRJNA577476) | soil metagenome | isolation source: 200 cm saprolite under Douglas fir tree site 1 | place: USA:California | collected 2015-04-18
GTCTTCGAAATGGAGGGGCCATGGGCATCGTCTCAGCTGCAAACCCGGTCGGCGAGGTACTCGGCGGGCGGTATCGCGTGCTGCGCCGCCTCGGAACCGGCGGCATGGGGACCGTTTACCTCGCGGAGCACGTCCTGTTGGGCCGCCTCTGCGCCGTGAAGGTGCTGTGTCCTCCCCTGTGTGACGACGACCCGAGCGTCGAGCAGCGCTTTCGACAAGAGGCGTTGCTGGTCGCCAGCGTGCGCCACCCGGGCATCGCGCAGGTGTACGACTTCGACCGCGGGCCCGACGGCCGGTTCCTGCTCGCCATGGAATACGTGGAGGGTGAGACTGTGGCCCAGCGCCTGCGGCGCGACGGCCCGTTCGCGCTCCCCGAGGCCATCAGTGTGCTGCGTATCGTGGGGGACGCGTTGAACCACGTGCACTGGATGGGCATTCTCCACCGCGACTTGAAACCTCAGAACATCATGCTGGGGTCAGGGGGCGTGGTGAAGCTGCTCGACTTCGGCGTAGCACACGAGATGGCCCAGCTCCCGGCTCCCGATGGATGCCAGGCCGGCACCCTCGCCTACATGAGCCCCGACCAGCTGCTGGGCGACGCTCTAGGTCCCGCGAGCGACATCTTTTCATTGGGCGTCGTGTTCTACGAGATGCTCACCAACCGGCTACCCCACGCGGGGACGACGGTTGCTCAGCTTCGAACCCAGCGCCTGCTGCGCCCGCCCACCCCGGTGCACTGGCTCCGCCCGATCGTCCCTCGCGCATTGGGGGAGGTGGTCGCGCGGGCCCTCCATCCCGACCCGGCCGAGCGCTGGCCGTCGGCGCTGGCGTTCGCGCAGGCGGCGGCGCGGGCGTTCGGAGCTGAAGGCGGTGCGACGGGGGCCGATGAGAGTTGATGGAGTGTGAGCGGGCGCGAGCCCGGGGATCAGGTCGCCGTCGCCTGCACCCCCGCCGCTACCCGAAGCATCGCCTCCAAGCTGCGCTCGACATCGTCTTCCGTCGTCGCCCATGACGAGACGCTGATGCGCATGGCGGTGCGTCCCTGCCAGACAGTCGCGCCGGCCCAACACGTGCCGTCCGCCTGAATCCCCGCGATGACGCGGCGGGTCAACTCGGCGTCGCCAAACGAGACCAGGACCTGATTGATCACCACGTCGTTCAAGATTTCGTACCCCACCTCCCGCAAGCCCTCGGCGAAGCGCGTCGCGTGACGGCAGGTGCGCTCGATCAGGTCGGCTAAGCCCTGCCGTCCGAGCGAGCGCAGCGCGGCCCACACCTCGATGCCTCGCGCCCGCCGCGAGAACTCGGGCGTGTAGTGCTCCGGCTCGCGGGCTTCGCCGATCACCAGGTAGGGCGCGTTCACCGCCATCGCCGCATGGAGGTGGCGTGGGTCGCGCACCACCACCATGCCGCTGTCGTACGGCACGTTGAGCCACTTGTGCGCGTCGATCGCCCAGGAGTCCGCGGCGGCAAAGCCCCTGATGAGGTGCGCGCGGGCAGGAGCCGCCGCCGCCCACAGCCCGAACGCCCCATCCACGTGCACCCAGGCGCCCGCCGCCTTCGCCTGTGGAATGATCTTGTCGGCAGGATCGAATGCGCCCGTGTTGACGTTGCCCGCCTGCAAGCAGACGAGCGTGTTGTCGTGCAGCGGTGGCAGCGCGTCGGCGCGCATCCTGCCCTGGCCATCCACCGGCACGCGGATCACCCGCTCGCCTCCCAGGCCCACCAGCATCAGCGCCTTGAGCACGCTCACGTGGACTTCTTCGCTTACCACGACGGTGATGGGCGGCGCGCCGAACAGGCCTTGCACCTCGACGTTCCAGCCGCGCCGCGCGAGCAGCGCATGGCGCGCGGCTGCCAGACCTGAAAAATTCGCCTGCGTGGCACAGGTCACGAACCCCACGCCGCACGCTGGTGGCAGCCCCAGCACGTCGAGCAGCCAGCGCATCGCGACCTGCTCCAGACGCGCGGCAATGGGCGAAAGGGCGACGATCCCCGCGTTCTGATCCCAGGCGGCGGCCAGGCCGCTCGCCGCCACCGTCGCTGGGAGCGAGCCACCGACGACGAACCCGAAGAAGCGGCCGCCCGCCGATGCCATCGTCGCGGGCGATCCGATTTCGTCGAGCAGCCGAATCACTGTCGACGGGTCGGTCGGATGCTCCGGGAGCGGTTCATCGAGCCGTCGCAGATTGGCCAGGGCCTCGGGAGTGGGGGCCACCGCGCGGTCTTGCAAGCCGGCTAGATAACGTGCCGCCCGCTCGGCGGTCGTTCGCAGCAGATCTTCCATCTGTGATTCCTTAACGATGAACCGCTCCGGTCAGCAGCTCGTGTCGCTGGTCCAGGTCGCGTAAACGACCCCGTTCCCCGACAGGGTGCCCGACATGGTCGTGCCGGAAATTGTGCCACTGGCGGTGGCGCCGGGGCTAGCGCTGATATCGGTGATGCTGACGCTGCTCCCGTTCACGGTACCCGTGAAGTAACCATCTGAGCCGTCGACGTTGTCGTACACGCCGGAGAGGGAGGTGCCCCGAAGGAGGGTGTTCCAGATGCCGTCGGCGCCGCCGGTGTAGGTGCCGCAGAACACCGTGACCGGATTGGCAGTCGTGTGCTGGTACGCCACGACGCTGCCCTCCACCAAGGAGTGCGTGTAGGTACCGAGCAGCTTGCCGGTGTCGTCGATCGTCCCGGCGATCGTGAAGCCTCCGCCGGAGACCGCGACGGCCTTGGTCGAGGCGACGTAGGTCCCAGTCACGGTTATCGGCGCCGCGCCCACGGGCGTGATCGTGCCCGTCGTGCTGGCGGCCACGGTCAGATCGAGCGACGCGCTCAAACTAGGGGACGACTCGCCGGCCATTGTCCCCTTGTATTGGCCCGCCAGGGTCGTCGGGCCGGTCACACCCGAGTCATTCTTGCACGCAGCGCCAGATGCCACCAGCACAAGTGCAGTTGCGCTGAGCAGTTGACGGACGGGTCGCATGGGCATGCCAGCTTTCGTTAGAGAGTGAGATTCGTAATCCCAAAAAGAAAATGAGACCGGCCGTGTGGATCCCTCCCACTCAGCCGGTCTCGCGATCCGCACGACAGCGCGCCTCGAGGCTCATGGCATCTGAGGTGCGTTGCAATATGCACCCGGGCCGGCCGCGCGCAACCTCGCGGACAAGATCGATTAGCGCGCCGCTCGCAACTGGTCGAACCAGTTCAAGACGACCACGAAATCTCCCATCGGTTTCGGGGATCGCACCATCACGAAGGCCTGCCCATCACGCGTCACGTCGTAGCTGCGAAAGACGGGATCGTTCACGTAGTTCCCTTGGAACAGTTCGCGCCGGGCGCCCATGGTGAACGTGGGGTGTAGGGTGATCGCGGCGACCATCATCTTGGCGCCGTTCCGGTAGAAGAGCTCGCGGCCGCTCGCCGCCCACACCGGCTCGGTGCCGCCGTCGAGCGACACCTGCCAGCGGCCGCCCGGTCCCGGGAACGGCCGCACGTACACCTCGAGCCGCCCCGACTCGTTCGAGACGTAGGCGATCCAGTGTCCATCCGGTGACAAGGACGGCGAGTGGTTGTCGAACTGGTTCACGACGAACGGCCGCGCTGTCCGAGGCCCCTGCAGCGACAACGTGTGGATCGAGCGCACCGGCCCGGCGCCTCCGGATCGGAAAATCAGCGTGCGGCCGTCCGGCGTGATGTCACCAGCCCACTGGTCCTCCGGCGCCACCAGCAGCGACTCGGCCGGGCCCGTGCCGTCGGCGGGAATCCAATAGAGGTCACCCTGGCTGAACTGGCCGCGCGAGTACACGATGCGCCTCCCATCCGGGGTCCAGATGGGCCGGTGGCCCGCTTGGTCGAAGGTAAGGCGGGTGCGGGTGTGCTGCGCCATGTCGTACAGCCACACGTCCGAGTTCACGAGGTCCGGCTCATCCACTTCGACCGCGATCCGTCGGCCGTCGGGCGACAGCCGCGGCGCGATGTAGCCTTGCGGCTCGGCGGGCAACACGCGCACACTGCCCACGCGGTCCACCATCACGAGGTCGCGAAGCGCCAACGGCCCGGTCACGTAGGCGAACGCGCCGTCCCGGGACATCCCCATCCTCGCCCCGCCGCCCGGTCCGACCACCACCCCATCGGCCACAGGCAGCGGCGACCCGGTGATCTCGAGGCGCGACGCGTCGAACGGCACCGCCAGGAGCGTTCCGCTCCGCGTGGCCACGACTACGTAGCCGGACGATACGTACCGCGGGTTGCTGCCCGCCTGCTCGAAGCGCGTGAGCTTCCCGGTCGCGAGGGTCAGCGCCCCCAGCCGGTCGACTCCCTTGGTGCGGATCTGCAGCAGCAGCACCTTGGCGTCCGGCATATAGTGGGGGAACAAGTACGATTCGCCGCGGCTGGTGTCCGCCGGGAACAGGAGCCGCGGCTCTCCCCCCGCGGCGGGCACCGCCATCAGGCCCCTGTCCGCGACAAACACGATCGTGTCGGTCGCCCCCCACGTCGCTCCAAAGGCGAGCCCGGGCACGGTCGCGACCACGGCCGCCGGACCGCCAGCAAGCGGCAGCTTGTACAGCCTGGGGCCCGAGAAGTACGCCACCCACCGTCCGTCCGGGGAGATGAAAGGGTTTCGCGCGTTCTGCGTGCCGGTCAGGGACGTGGGCTCGAGCTGGTCGAGCGTACGGCTGAACAGCTGGTTGCCGGTGGACGCGGCGCTCAGATAGATGATCCGTGACCCGTCCGGGGACATCGCTACGGTCGTACCCGCCGGTACATCTGACATTGGTGCGCTCGGCGGCAGGACCAGCGTGAACCGAGCCACCGGCCGCGCGGGTGGCTCGGGTCGCGGGCGGACCGAGACCCACAGCGCGAGGCTGGTCGCAATAGCGGCGACCGCCAAGGGTGCGACATCGCGCACGGCGCGCCGACCGAGGCGCTCCGGCGCCGCCGCCGACGAGTCCGGCGCGGCGGCCGCGGATACGCCGCTCCAGCCGGGTCGCGCCAAGGCGTCGACGAGCTGCGCCGCCGTCTGGAACCGGTCCGCGGGCAGCTTGGCCAGTGCCTTGAGGACCGCGGCCTCGACGTGCGGGGGGACGGACTCCCGCAGCTGTCGCAGCGGCCGCGGTCGGTCGGTCACGACCTTGGCGATCACGGACTGCACCGTCGGTCCGGTGTGCGGCGGCTCGCCGGCGAGCATCTCATACAGGACCGCGCCGAGGGAGTAGATGTCGCTGCGGGCGTCGATGACGCGGTCGCCCGTTGCCTGCTCGGGGCTCATGTACTGCGGCGTGCCGAGGGACAGCCCGGTTTCCGTGAGCCGCGAGCCAGCGGCGGCGGAGAGGGCGAGCGCGATGCCGAAGTCCGCCACTACGGCCTCGCCGTCCTGGAACAGGATGTTCTCCGGCTTGATGTCGCGGTGGATCACGCCGTGGCGATGCGCGTAATCGAGCGCACTGGCGACGCTACTGGCCAGTCCGACCGCTTCCTCGATCGGCAAGTGCTTCTCTCGCTCCAGGCGGTGCCGCAGCGATTCGCCTTCCACGTGCGGCATCACATAGTAGATCAGGCCGCCTGCTTGGCCGGAATCGAACAACGGCAGGATGTGCGGGTGCTGTAGCTGGGCGGTGACGCGGATCTCACTCAGGAAGCGCTCGATTCCGAGCACGGCAGCGAGCTCGGGACGCAGCACCTTCAGGGCGACTTTGCGATCGTGCTTCAAGTCCCTGGCGAGATACACGGTCGCCATGCCACCGGCACCGATTTCACGCTCGATAGTGTAGTGCTCGGCGAGGGCCGCCCCGAGACGTTCGAGCGCATCGGACATGGCGTCCCAAGCTATCGCGCGGCGAAACGAGCGGCCAGAGTGGCGCCGCGCAACCCTTTCTACGCTTCGCGCGTCCCACTCATCGGGCTCCACGTGTGTGCACGCCCGTCCAGGGAGGTCCTACGCGCTCGAAGCAGAGGGTCCTTGCGCTGTGCGCCATGACGGTGTGCGTCGCCCCGCTCGCCGCCGCAGCCGAAGCGCAGGCCGCCGGCGACACGAATCTTGTAGGCCTGTGGGCGGCGAAAAAGCGTTTCGGCCCCGACCTCCGCGGCCAGCTCGTCATCGACCGGAGGGGCGGAGGCGAGGAATGGCGCGCCGCGATCGCGGGGGGACGGAGCACGATCGTGCGTGCCGCGGGCGACAGCATGTCGTTCGCGCTGCCGGGCGGATCCTTCACCGGCCGGTTGGACGTGCGGCGCCGCGCGATCACCGGACAGTGGATTCAACCGGCCACGGTGACGAGCGGAAGCAGGTTCGCCACTCCCATCGTTCTCACCGCGTGTGGTCGTGACTGCTTCGCCGGTACGGTCGTCCCGGTAGACGACGAGTTCACGTTCTATCTGCGGGTGACCGCGCGGCCCGACGGCAGGCTCGCCGCCTTCCTTCGCAATCCCGAGCGCAACCTGGGCCGCTTCATTCGCGCAGACCGCATCGAGCGAACCGGGAGCGCCGTACGCGTACTCGACGCCACGGGCGAGGAACTGCTGCCCGGTGTGATGCGGGGCGACGTCATGACCCTCTTCTTCGACGATCGAGGCGGCTCGTACGACTTCCGGCGCGTCCCTCCCGACAGGGTCAGCGATTTCTATCCGCGCGGCCGGCCCAGCGTGCCGTACACGTATACGCCGCCGCGAGCGCAGGACGACGGCTGGACGGTCGGCAGCGTGGAAGAGGTCGGCATGTCCCGCACCAAGATCAGCGAAATGGTCCAGGTCTTGAGTGACGCGTCCAACGACTCGATGAACGCGTATCGCCTGCACGCCATCGCGATCGCGCGCCACGGGAAACTCGTGGTGGAGGAGTACTTCTTCGGGGAGTACGCGGACAAGCCGCACGATACGCGCTCGGGCGCGAAGACGGTGCTCAACCTGCTGATCGGCGCGGCCATGCAAGCCGGACTGCCGGTGAGCCCTTCGCTGCCGGTGTACGCCACCATGGGGGATTCGGGGCTGGCCGATCCGCGGAAACGCGCCCTGACGCTCGAGCACCTGATCAACATGACGTCAGGTCTGGACTGCGACGACAACGCTCCCGAGCCGCAACCGCCGGGCAGCGAAGACGTGCTCACCCAGCAGGGTTCCAATCCCGACTGGTACCGCATGATCCTCGACCTGAAGATGGTGCGGGACGCGGGCGCCCAGGCGGTCTACTGCAGCATCAACCCCCATCTCGCCGGCGGCGTGGTCGCGCGCGCCACGCATCGCTCCCTTCCCGATCTCACCTGGCAGCTCCTCGGCCGGCCGCTCGACATGCAGCACTATTACCTGCCGCTCGCGCCGCTCGGTGAGGCGTACATGGGTGGGGGGATGCGGTTTCGGCTGCGCGACTACATGAAGCTCGCTCAGCTGTATCTCAACGGCGGCACCTGGAACGGCCGGCGCATCGTGAGCGCGGAATGGGCAAAGCGCTCCACCCAGCCGCGCTACGCGATGGGTCGCGTGTGGAAATACGGCTATCTCTGGTGGATGGGCGAATACCAGTACGGGGAGCGCACGCTGCCCTACTACTTCGCGGCCGGCAACGGCGGCCAGATCTCGCTGGCCATTCCCGATCTGGACTTGGTGGTGGCGGCGTTCGGGGGCAACTATGCCGATGCGTCCGGCCAGACGACCAGCCGGGACCTCATTCCAGAGTACGTGCTGCCGGCGATCCTGCCGCGCTAGTCCGGCAGCCGTCACACCGTATCATGGCGTCGCCAGTCCATAGAGGCGAGGTCGTGGGCCAGGAGTTCGCTGGGCTCCTCAAGTTGCCGGTGGAGCGGACTGGGACGAAGGTGATCAGCCTGTGAGGCACCCGCTGAAACAACCCTTTTCGAGGTCCCGTCATCTAACCGGGAAACCTCTACCCCAGGCCGTTCATGCTTCTCGGGTTGCCGCTTCTCGCCGCCGTCACGCTCTCCAGTCAGAGTCAAGATCCGCCCCCGCCCCCGGCCCCCGCGAGCAGGGTCGTCGCCACCCGTGCCGCTCAACCGCCCGTCATTGACGGGCGCGACGACGATGCCGTGTGGCGGGAGGCCCAACCGATTACCGGATTTCAAGAGTGGCGGCCCAGTGAGGGCGGAGCGCCGAAACTCCCGACCGTCGCGAAGGTTGCATACGACGCGGGCAACCTGTACGTGTTCGTGCGGGCGTTTGATCCGCACCCCGACAGCATCATTACGGTGCTCGCCCGGCGCGACTACTTCACCCCTTCCGACATGATTTGGCTGTTCCTGGATTCGTATCACGATCGCCGCACCGGCTATGAGTTCGGCGTCAACCCCTCGGGCGTGAAGCTCGACGCGCAGATCTACAACGACGGCAATGAAGACTTCGCGTGGGACGCGGTGTGGGACGTCGCCACGCGCCGCGATTCGCTGGGCTGGACCGCCGAGTTCCGCATCCCGCTGTCGCAGCTGCGCTACGGGCGCCAGCGGCAGCACACCTTCGGCCTCACCATCGATCGCGATCTGTATCGCTACGCCCAGCGCGTGAGCTGGCCGCTGTTCCGCCAGTCGAAGGCGGGGTTCGTGTCGCAATTCGGCGAGGTCGACGGGTTCGACGACCTCGAGGCCCCACGCCGGCTCGAAGCGGCCCCCTACGTGGTGACCAAGAACGTGTCGCAGTTCACCCCGACGGGCATCGGTCGCACGCAGGACGTGGCAATGGGCGGCGACCTCAAGTACCGCGTCGCCTCGAACCTCACACTCGACGCGACGTTCAACCCCGATTTCGGGCAGGTGGAGGCGGACCCCGCGGTGCTGAACCTGAGCGCGTTCGAAACGTTCTTCCGCGAGCAGCGGCCCTTCTTCGTCGCCGGACGCGGGCTGTTCCAGTTCGACGTGAACTGCACCGCGGTGAACGACTGCAGCACCGGCGAAGGGCTGGTGTACTCTCGCCGCATCGGACGCGCGCCCGAGCTCGCGGGCACGTACTCCGACACCACCTCACCCGTCTTCACCCGGATCCTCGGCGCGGGCAAACTCACCGGGCGTTTGCCGGGCGGGCTCACGCTGGGAGTGCTCGATGCCGTGACGCAGCACGTCACGGGTGTGGGCGGCGCCACGATCGAGCCAACCAGTGCGGCTGCGCCAGGACCTGCGCGGCGGTGAGAGCAGCATCGGCGCCATCGTCACCGCCGTGAACCGCGACAACGACTCGTTCACGACACAGTACCTGCGTCACAGCGCCTACGTCGGCGCCATGGATTTTCGTCACCGCTTCCCCGGCGGGCGCTACGAGATCTCGGGATCGCTTGACTTGAGCCGCGTCGCGGGAAGCGATTCGGCGATCGCGCTCACGCAGCGCGACGCGGCGCACTACTACCAACGGCCCGATGCCCTGCGGTATGACCCGACGCGCACGTCGCTCTCGGGCGACGACGAATCGCTGCAGTTCGGCAAGGTGGGCGGCGCGCACGTGCTGTTCCAAACCGGCTACGAGCGCCGCTCCGCGGGGTTCGAGATCAACGACATGGGCTACCTGCAGCGCGCCGACCAGCAGGCGTGGAGCACGTGGGTGGGATACTTCGATCGCCACGAGCGCGCCCTGTACCAGCGGTTCCAGTGGAATTTCAACTGGTGGCAGTACTGGACGACGGCGGGGCTACCCGAGGAGCGGGCGTTCAATACCAACACGCACATCACGTTCCGCAACACCTGGTCGTTCCACATGGGAGGGACGCTGGGCCAGCTGGGCGAGACCTACTGCTACTCGTGCGCGCGCGGCGGCCCGGCCGTGCGGCAGGATTCCTACATCGCACCATGGGCCGGTCTGAACGGCGACGACCGTAAAACAATCGTGCCCTACTTCTGGGTCAACTACTCGCGCGGCGACGGCGGGCGGTCACACAGCATCAATCTGATGCCGGAGGTCGACTTCAAGCTGGCGTCGCGCGTCACCGCGGCGATCATCCCCAACTACACCCGCACCAGCAACGCGGTGCAGCCGCTCGGTCCCGTCACGGACACGACCATCGTCCCGCACGTCACCCGCTACGTGTTCGCTCACCTCGAGCAAAAGCAGCTCGGCGTGACCATGCGCTTCACGTACCCGTTCACGGCCAGCGCGACGCTGCAGGTATACGCCCAGCCATTCGTCTCGAAGGGGACGTACAGCAACGTGCAGCAGCTGTCCGCCACCCCGCGCGCTGCAGACTTCGCGAGTCGCTACGTGCCGGACCCGGTCGTCGCCGACAACCCCGGCGGATTCAACTACAAGCAGTTCCGTTCGAACGTCGTGTTCCGCTGGGAGTACCGGCCCGGCTCGACGCTGTTCGTGGTGTGGAGCCAGGGGCGCCACGGGTCGGCCGGCGCGGAGGGCACGCACGGCTTCGGCGGTGACCTGAACGATCTGTTCGACCTACGGCCCGACAATGGCTTCCTGGTGAAGCTGTCGTACTGGATCAACCGCTAGTGGCGGCGCTCCGCCGACCGCAATCCCAACACGCCGTTGATCCATCGCACCAGCGGCAGCATCAAACGGAAGTCGGCTTCGAGCAGCGCTGGCAGCCGCGCGCTCGCCGCCTGTGCGTCGGTCAGCGCCCGGCCCACCACGAACGACTGGAACTTGAGCCACCGGGCCGCTGCGTGGTCCGGCGCAAAGCCGCGCGGAACGCGAAGCAGGACCGCCTCGTCTGATAGGCCACCGAACCGGCGCACCAGCCGCCGGTCGGTCACGATCCTGGTGAATCGGTTCGGCTCGCCGGCGATGGCCTCACGTAGTTTGAGGAGGGGGTCCCGCGGCGGCATCCACATTCCGCCCCCAACGAACGAGTCGCCCGGCGCAATCTGAAAATAGAAGCCGGCGCCCGCTGCTTCGCCCCCGGCTCCGCGCCCCACGGCACGCGAACCGTCCCGGTGAAACAGCCAGCACGACGCGTGTGTTTTGTACGGCGCCTTGTCGGGTGAAAAGCGGATGTCCCGGTAGATGCGGAACATTGAGCGCTTGGCGTCGCCCACGATCTCGGGCGCGAACCGCGCCAACCTGACGTCCAACTCCTCGATCAGCTCGAGCATCGGGCGTTTCACGACCGCTTCATACTCGGCGCGCCGCGCCTCGAACCACGCCCGCTCGTTATGACGCTTGAGACCGCGCAGGAACGTCAGCGTCGCCGTCGAAAACAGGGTCACCTTCCCCCGGTCGCCTTGTACAGCGCCGCGTACGCCGTCGCCGCGTCGATGCGCCC
>WNEY01003973.1_pt1 | contig 11193 bp, 7 predicted proteins | sample 5400531 | NCBI WGS metagenome assembly WNEY01 (sample SAMN13153338, study PRJNA577476) | soil metagenome | isolation source: 200 cm saprolite under Douglas fir tree site 1 | place: USA:California | collected 2015-04-18
TGAGTATCGGACACATTCCCGTGCGCATGAAAGTGCTCGGCGATCCCCAAGGCGGTCTGTTGCCGACCGGAGAGGCGTCATACCGCCCCGCCACGCCCGACGAACTCGCCAAGCTGACGCAGGAAATCGACAAGGGATTTCGCCAAGGCGCCCTCGCCGAAGGCATGGGCGTGAACTACACGCCGGGCGCCACGCACTGGGAAATCGTCGAGATGTTTAAAGTCGCGGCGAAGTATGGCGCATCGGTTCATGTGCATCTGCGCTATGGCGGATTGAAAGAGCCGAATACCGGGCTTGCGGCGCTGGAAGAAGTGCTCGCGGCGGCCGTCGCGACAGGCGCGCCTCTGCACGTGGTCCACATCACCAGCATGGGACTGAAGTACACGCCCCAACTAATCGCCATGGTCGAAGGCGCTCAGCATCATGGGCTCGACGTCACCACCGAGTGCTATCCCTACACCGCGGGAAGCACCGCGCTGCAGTCCGCGATTTTTGATCCCGGCTGGCAGGAAAATATGGGCATCACCTACAAAGACGTGCAGTGGACCGCAACCGGCGAGCGGCTCACCGCCGAGACCTTCGAGACGTATCGCAAGCACGGCGGCATTGTGGTGATTCACTCCATTCCCGAAGAAGCCGCGCGCACCGCGGTCGCAAATCCCATCGTGATGATTGCCAGCGATGGCATGCCCATCACCGGAGCGAAAGTGCACCCGCGCGGCCAGGCGACGTTCTCGCGCGTGCTGGGGCATTACGTGCGCGAAGAGAAAGCGCTCGACCTGATGACCGCCTTACGCAAAATGACCCTCATGCCCGCGCAGCGCCTCGAGAAGCGCGCGCCCGTGTTCAAGAATAAAGGCCGCATCCGCGTGGGCGCCGACGCGGACCTCACGATCTTTGATCCCGCGCGCATCATCGACAAAGCCACCTACGAAGAGCCCTTGCAATATTCCGAAGGCATTTCGTTCGTGCTGGTCAACGGTGTTGCGGTCGTCAAAGACGGCCAGCTCGTTGACGGCGTTTTGCCGGGACGCGCCGCGCGCGCTCCGCTCACCCAATGAGCTCGAGACACAAGGCATTTGCATGATTCCTGCCAGCCAAATGCGCGCGACGACGGCGCCGGGGCAATTCATTGCCTGAAAATCCCGCAGCGGCAAAAACATCCGGTGCGCATAACGCGGTGCTCGCAGGCTTCCTCGGCTGGACCCTGGACGCCTTCGATTTCTTCATCCTTGCCTTTGTCTTGGCGCCCGTCGCCAAGGAATTCGGGCAAACCATTGCCGCCATCGCGCTCACCATTACCGCGAGCCTTTCCACGCGATGGATCGGAGCCATTGTGTTCGGCCTCTTCGCCGACCGCTACGGCCGCCGCATTCCCCTGATTGCCAACATTCTCTACTACTCGCTCATAGAGGTTCTCTCCGGCGTCGCGCCCAGCTACAAAATTTTCTTTCTCCTGCGTCTGCTCTACGGCATCGGCATGGGCGGCGAGTGGGGCGTCGGCGCCTCACTCACGATGGAGTCCGTCCCCGTCAAATGGCGTGGACTCCTTTCCGGCCTGCTGCAGGAAGGTTACGCGCTCGGCTTCTTGCTCGCCGCGGGAGTCTATCGTTTTGTCTATCCCCATTGGGGATGGCGGCCGCTGTTTTTCATCGGTGGTCTGCCCGCGCTGCTCACACTCTTTGTGCGCGCGAGAGTGAAAGAGCCCGAAGCCTGGCATCGCTCGCGCACCGATTGGCCCTCTTATCGCCGAGCCATGCTGGGCCATTGGAAGCGCTTCGCCTATTTGGTCCTGCTCATGGCCATGGTGAACTTCATCTCGCATGGCACCCAGGAGATGTATCCGACCTACTTGCAGCAGCAACGCGGGTTCAACCCCCATCGCGTCTCGGACTTCACCGCGTTTTCGATGGTCGGGGCAATTCTCGGCGGCTTGGCCTTCGGATATTTTTCTGACCGCCGCGGCCGTCGCCGCGCCATGGTCACCGCCGTGCTCCTCGGCGTGCTGGTGATTCCTCTCTGGGTCTTCGCTCCCAATCTCCCGCTGATTCTCGCCGGCGGTTTCCTGATGCAGTTCCTGGTGCAAGGCGCTTGGGGTGTGATCCCCGCGCACATCAACGAGCTCTCGCCTGATGCCTTGCGAGGATTCTTTCCCGGTCTGGCCTACCAGCTCGGTGTCCTCATCGCCGCGGGCAGCCCCTATTTGGAAGCCCGCATGGCGCATTACATGAGTTACGGCCGCGCCATGGGGATCTTCGCTGTGGTGGTCTTGCTCGTAGGAGCCGTCGTGATCGCCTTGGGCCCCGAAGCCCATCGCGCACACTTCGGCCGCGGCGACTCTTCGTAGTGGCGCGTCCAGTGGCAGGAGTTCGGGGCGCTATGCTAACATCAAACAATTCACCGCGCGCCCGTAGCTCAGTTGGATAGAGCGTCTGGCTACGAACCAGAAGGTCGGGAGTTCGAGTCCCCCCGGGCGCGCCACTTAACTTGCTGGCACGCCAACAAGTTCCGAATCTCGCCTCTTAGGTTCAGCGACGGATGCCCTCGCCGCCATCTGAGGACTCACCAAGAAGGACCTTGGTAAAATCTTCGACGCGAGGAAGAAGCTCGCAGCGTTTCAACCTTCAAATCATATCGAGCGAATAGCTAAGCGAGCATTGGAACAGCTATTGTCTTCGAAACCGGGTACAAAGGAAGTAGGCAGACCAAAAAGAATTTCGGCAAAGGAACGCCAGCAAATGCGTGAAAGAGCGGACAAAATGAAAGCCGCCGGCCTGAGCCCGAGACGAGATTGTGGCCCAGTTCGCCGAAGAGTACGGACTCGGGCTCTCCTACGCTCGGCGAATCCTCGAAGACCGGGGCGGAGCTAAAGAACCAGCATAGCGCGATACAGTAGGGGTAGCCGTTGGTCAAGTTCTCGGATTTTGACCGATCATTCTTGTAGCCGACCTCCTAACGTAGGTACGTAGCGTTGCTTGACCTAGATTCGTAATCCATGACTCCTGGGGCATCGCGTGAACTGATTCGACAACGCGCCCAGCGAATCCTTTGTCATGGGCGCCTTTTGGGAGTATGAATGAGAAACCTCTCCGCGGTGCGGTCTGTTGACGCATCTCCGTAGTTGGAGCCGTTTTTGGGAACGGCCACCGCGTTAACAATCTAGTTCCCCTTCCTGTGATGTGAGACCCCTTCGGGCCGATAAGTTAAGTATTGATTCGCGTCGCGAAGCAGCGACAGGCCGCCTTCTTTTTCAGGCGGCCGAGAGAGCTTCGGCCGCGGTATTCGTTGTCGATGTATTGATCTAGATCAAAAAGAGGAGAGAGTAATGAGGTCCAGTCTATTCGATAGCTCCATCTTAGCGACCGCTCAGGAGGCGGTCGAATTCATCACCAACATTCTAGAATCTTCCACGGAGTACTCCGTTATAGCAAAGGACCTCACGGGAAAGATCCTGCTTTGGAACGAAGGCGCACGACGCCTATACGGCTACGAGCCCGATGAAGTTGTCGGTAAGACAAATTCCTCGATTCTGCATGCACCCGATGATGTCAAGGCTGGCGTCCCCAACCAAATGATGCGAGCGGCACTGGAACAAGGCAAATGGGAAGGAACGCTCGTGCGTCAACGAAAAAGTGGCGAGCAGTTCACCGCTCGCGTCGTGATCACGCCGCGCCGCGACCCCTCGGGCAAGCCCGTGGGGTTTCTGCTGATCTCGAAGGATATTTCGGACGAAATACGCCTCACGCAGTACGCCCGGAGCCTGATCGAAGCGAGCGTGGACCCGCTGGTCACCATCAGCCCGGAAGGCAAGATCACGGACGTCAACGAGGCTACTGTGAAGGTCACCGGCGCACCACGCGAAAAACTGATCGGCGCGGACTTCGCCAACTATTTCACGGAGCCGGAAAAGGCACGCGAAGGTTATCAGCGGGTCTTCTCGCAAGGGTTCGTCACGGATTACCCGCTGACCATCCGGCATGCCGAGGGACGACAGACCGATGTGCTGTACAACGCCTCGGTGTACAAGGACGCCCGTGGCAACGTGCTGGGGGTGTTCGCGGCCGCGCGCGATATCACCGCGCAGAAGCAGGCGTCGCAGTATGCGCGAAGCCTGATCGAAGCGAGCGTGGACCCGCTGGTCACCATCAGCCCGGAAGGCAAGATCACGGATGTGAACGAGGCCACCATCAAAGTCACCGGCGCAGCGCGCGAAAAACTGATCGGCGCGGACTTCGCCAACTATTTCACGGAGCCGGAAAAGGCACGCGAAGGTTACCAGCGGGTTTTCTCAGAAGGATTCGTCACCGACTACCCGCTGACCATCCGGCATGCCGAGGGACGACAGACCGATGTGCTGTACAACGCCTCGGTGTACAAGGACGCCCGTGGCAACGTGCTGGGGGTGTTCGCGGCCGCGCGCGATATCACCGGGCGCAAGAAGGCGGAGGAGAGGTTTCGTGCCGTGCTCGAAGCGGCCCCCGAGGCCATGGTGATTGTCAACAAGGAGGGCCGGATCGTCCTCGTCAATGCCCAGACTCAGAAACTCTTCGGCTACGGGCGCGAAGAACTGCTCGGTAAGCCGGTGGAAATGCTCGTTCCCCAGCGGTTCCGCGGTGCCCACCCTGCACACCGAACCGGTTACTTCGCCAAACCAACCGCACGTCCGATGGGCGCTGGCCTTGACCTCTACGGCCAGCGCAAAGACGGATCGGAATTTCAGATCGAGATCAGCCTGAGTCCGCTGGAGACGGAGGAGGGCAAGCAGGTCTCAAGCACGATCCGCGATATCACGCTGCAGAAGCAGGCCTCGCAGTACGCCCGAAGCCTGATCGAAGCGAGCGTGGACCCGCTGGTCACCATCAGCCCGGAAGGCAAGATCACGGACGTGAACGAGGCTACTGTGAAGGTCACCGGCGCACCACGCGAAAAACTGATCGGCGCGGACTTCGCCAACTATTTCACGGAGCCGGAAAAGGCCCGCGAGGGCTACCAGCAGGCGTTCGCGAGGGGCTTCGTCACAGATTATCCCCTGACGATTCGTCACTTTGAAGGCCGGTTATCCCACGTCCTGTACAACGCTTCGGTCTACAAAGACGTCAACGGCAAGGCCCTCGGCGTCTTTGCCGCTGCGCGAGATGTTACGCCTCTCAAGAAGGCCGAGGTGGAATTGGCGGACCAGCGGACGCGAGAACTCGAGCGGCTGGCTGAATTGGAGCGCTTCCAGAAACTTACTGTTGGCCGCGAACTTAAAATGATTGAGCTCAAAAAAGAGGTTGAAGCCCTCAAGAGGCAGCTCACGGAAAGCGCTACATCGGCGCAACTACAATGAACCTCGAGATGACAGACCGTGGCACGGGCGCATCGCCGCTGCACACCAGACATCCGGCCTTTCCTCCTCCGCGGGAATCCCTATTAGAGCGTACCTCACTCGAGGATGCCCAGCGCGCGCTGCTCAACATCCTCGAAGATTCCGGGGCGGAGAAAGCACGGTTAGAGGAGGCCCAGCGGGCGGTGCTCAACATCCTGGATGATTTCTTAAATGAGAAGACACATTTGCAAGGAACCCAGCGCGCGGTGCTCAACATCCTGGAAGACTTCGATTTGGAAAGGATCAAAGTCGAAAGGTCGGTGGGGGAACTGAAGCGTTCCAATGACGAACTGCAGCAATTTGCCTATGTTGCATCACACGATCTGCAGGAGCCGTTGCGCATGGTGGCCAGTTACACGCAACTCTTGGCCAAGCGCTACAAGGGACGTCTGGACGCCGACGCCGATGAGTTCATCGATTATGCAGTCGACGGGTGCAATCGCATGCAGGGGTTGATCCAGGATCTGCTGGCGTACTCGCGCGCGGGGACCAACGGAAAGGAGCTCCTCAAGATCTCCAGTGAAAAGGCTTTGAAAGATGCGCTCGCCAACTTGCGAGCAACGATTGAGGAGAGCGGTGCGGTGGTGACAAACGACGCGCTGCCAGCCATTACCACGGACGATACGCAATTGGCGCTGGTATTCCAGAACCTCGTCGGGAACGCCATCAAATACCATGGCCCCGAAGTGCCGCACGTGCATGTCTCGGCTAACAAAAACGGTGGCAAGGAATGGATCTTTTCCGTGCGGGACAATGGCCTGGGAATTGACCCGCAGTACTTTGAAAGGATCTTCATCCTTTTCCAGCGGCTGCACGGGCGAACGGAGTTCAAGGGCACGGGAATCGGACTAGCCATTTGCAAGAAGATTTTGGAGCGGCTGGGCGGCAGGATTTGGGTGGAGTCGCAACCCGAAAAGGGCTCCACGTTCCACTTTGCCCTGCCGGAAAGGGATGGGAAATGACGGAATCCATTGGAAGGGACGCGGCACCGATCCAAGTTCTCTTGGTTGAAGATAGTCCCGGCGATGTCCGGCTCACGCGGGAGGCGTTTAAGGACGCCAGAGTGCTCATCAACTTGCACGTGGTGTCGGATGGGGTAGAGGCGATGGAGTTTCTAAAACGCGAGGGCAAGCACGCCAAGGCTCCTCGGCCGGACCTGATCTTGCTCGATCTGAATCTGCCCAAGAAAGACGGCCGGGAGGTTCTGGAGGAAATCAAGGGGAGTCAGACGCTGAAAAGTATTCCTGTCGTTATTTTGACGACCTCTGCATCTGGGGCGGATATCAAGCAAAGTTATCAATTCCATGCGAACTGTTACATCGCCAAGCCAGTGGACCTCGAGGGGTTCCTGAGAGTGGTGAAGAGCATCGACAGTTTCTGGCTGTCGGTGGTGAAGTTACCGCGCGAGGCACACTGATGAATGAAAAGCCACTCCAAGTTCTTCTGGTCGAGGATAACGTGGGAGATGCCCGTTTGCTCCGCGAGGCGTTCCGCGCGGAGAGAGCGGGCAGTTTCGAATTGACGCACCTCGTAAGGATGAGTGAAGCGGTGGTTCATCTCGCGAAAGGTGGAGTGGACATCGCCCTGTTGGACTTGGGATTGCCGGATGCACATGATCTCGACGCCGTGCGGCGGGCGCACGCGGTCGCCCCAGACGTCCCGCTGATCGTGTTAACGGGCTTGGACGACGAAGCCTTGGCCACCCAAGCCATAAAGGAAGGCTCGCAAGACTATCTGATTAAAGGCCAGATCGAAAATCGTGCGCTTCCCCGGGCTCTTCGCCATGCCATTGAGCGCCAGCGCATGCAAGCGGAGTTGATAAAAGCCTCTGAGGAGCTAAAAAAGCTCGACGAGATGAAGTCGAACTTCATATCCATTGCCGCGCATGAACTCAGGACTCCCATGACCTCCATCAAGAATGCCGTAGACGTTATATTAACGAAAAAGACCGGAGATTTGACCAGAGAGCAGGAACAATTCCTACTGATGGCCCAAAGGAACATCAACAGATTGAACGGTCTTGTCGGTGATCTGCTGAATATTTCGAAGATTGAATCCGGTAAATTTGAGCTTTTGTTGGCTAAGATTGATTTGAAGCAATTAATTGAAGGTGCCCTAATCACACTCCGCCCATTAGCCGAAAAAAAGTTCCTGCCATTGCATCTTAATTATTCTGTCGAAGTACCTGCCCTACGTGCAGATGCCGGGAAAATAGAGCAGGTGCTGATCAATCTTATTAACAATTCAATAAAATTTACGCCTGAGAGCGGGGTTATAACCGTAGATGTTCATCAGATGGAGAATGTGCCGGATATGCCCGATGGCGTGCTGGGTTATGTGGAGATATCAGTTGCCGACAACGGTATCGGAATACCCGAAGAACACAGGCAGCATTTGTTCGAAAAATTCTATCAAGTGGAGGGTTCGTTATCGCAAAAGGAACGGGGCGGTACGGGTTTAGGTCTGGCGATCAGTAAAGGCATTATTGAAGCCCACGGGGGTAAAATCTGGTTTGAAAACAATGAAGGGAAAGGGAGTAAATTCAATTTTACTCTTCCGATCGTTGATGTGGAGCAAGATTGTTTCACGCTCAAAAATGAACTGTCAAAGGCAAAACTAAAAACTCTCCCCCTGTCCGTCTTAATTCTCAATGTAAGCAATATGGAAAATCTGTTGAAGTCTCACAATGAAATGGGCAATGAGCAAGTACTAAACATAGTTAAGGAAAGAATCGTTTCTTTTGGAATAAAGGCAACCGACAAAATAGCAGTGTCCCCGCTCACCAATGAAATCATTCTGATTGTGCCTGATACGGACAAGCTGGGAGCGCAGGCGTTACTGAAAAGGATCTTCCACAATATCAGCGCACAGAAAGCTGCACTTGGCGATTGCTTTCATTCGATCATCGCTTCTATCGCCACGTACTCCGAAGATGGAACATCGGATAAAGAGCTGATTGAGTTCGCAAGAGGGGAAATAAAAAAGCAAACAAATAAATTAAGCGCGGGTCAAGCGGCCAGAGACAAAAAAAGGGTGCTCATCGTCGATGATGAAACGGATATCTTAGAATCGATAAAGTTCACCCTGGAACAAGAAGGAATTGAATGTATTGTAGCTCTTGACGGAGAAGATGCCCTTGCCAAGGCGAAGAAGGAAATGCCGGATCTTGTTTTGTTGGACGTCATGCTCCCCAAGATGAACGGCTACAAAGTCTCCAGGCTTCTTAAATTTGACGAAGCTTTTAAGCAAATACCCATAATCATGTTAACGGCCAGGGCCCAGGAAAGGGACAGGCAAGTTGGAGCCGAAAGCGGGGCCAACGAATACCTGACAAAACCCTTTGAGATGGCCGAACTCGTGGCGCTCGTCAAAAAATATACCGATGTTTGAGTAAGGAAATGGCCGGCCGAATTCCGAAGAGCGGAAGCGTTGTCAATATAAGGAGCGTGGATTCCTTGGAGAAGGGTCTTGTCAACGAAGGTTTGGTTTCCGAGGAAGATCTTAAATCTGGCACCCTGCGCGCAAAGCGCGACGGCGTGCCCCGTGGCACGGTGTCGACGGAATCCAGGTTGATAACCGAGGACAAAACCTCCAAGTTCATCGGAGAGAAAGGTCAGGTGCCCTCGGTAGAGCTCAGGAATTACACGATAGACCGCGCCGTGCTGGATCTCATCCCGGAGAAGATCGCCCGCCGATATAACATCATCCCCCTTTTCAAGATCGAAGACGTCCTAACCATGGCCATGTCCGACCCCATGGACATCGTTGCGATCGACCAGATATCGGCCCTCGTCCGATGCAAGACGGAATCGGTTATGGCCTCTGGACAGAGCATCAAAACCGCTATCGACCAGTGGTACGGCGTGGGCGAGGCGAGAAAAACGCTGATCGACGAACTTACCACCGAGATCAAGGAGGCGCACACCGAAAAGGACACTGGTCAGTCGGTAGATCCGTATCGAAAGCAATTATTGGAACTGCGTCTTAAATCGGAAGCCGAAGAAGCTCCCATCATAAAACTCGTTAACAGCTATATCGTCCAGGCGATCCTGGAAGAGGCAAGCGACATCCATCTAGAACCCAAGCAGGATTGCCTGCTCGTTCGTTTCCGCATCGACGGACTGCTTTTCGACAGGGAGCGGTTGCCGCGCAAGCTAATTGCTCCGATTATCTCAAGGATAAAGATTTTGTCCCTGCTGGATATTTCCAAAAACAAAATCTCCCAGGACGGCAGAGTTGGAATGGTCATAAGGGACAGGAACATCGACATCCGTACCTCCACCTTTCCGTCCATGCATGGAGAAAACGTGGTGTTGAGGCTCTTGGACAAATCAAAGGGGCCTCCGTCGCTTGGCGATCTCGGTCTTTCCAAAGATAGTCTGGTGATTTTCAGAAAAATGATTAGTGCCACGAAAGGGATCATCCTTGCCACCGGCCCTACCGGAAGCGGAAAAACAACCACCCTTTACTCCTGCATGAGCACTCTCAGCACGTCGCGAATGAACATCATGGCCGTCGAGGACCCGATCGAGTACGAGATGGAGGGGGTGGTCCAAAGCCAGGTGAACCCATTGAGCGGAGTAACGTTCGCCAGCGCACTCCGGTCCATACTGCGCCAGGACCCCGATGTCGTCTATGTCGGCGAGATTCGGGATTCCGAAACCGCCGAGATTGCCGTGCGGGCCGCTCTGACCGGACACTTGGTTTTCAGCACCCTGCACACGAACAACGCAGTCGGTGCGATTACCAGGCTCCGCGAGCTCGGCGTAGCGCGAGACTTGCTGTCCTCGGTCCTGAACTGCTCGTTCGCCCAGCGCCTGATAAGAAAAACATGCCCGCGGTGCGCAACAGATTACCAACCCGAGAAAGAATTTCTCGAGAAACTGAATCTCCCCTTAGGCACGAGACTTCGCAAAGGCCAGGGGTGCGATTTCTGCGGCAATACAGGATACAGGGGAAGGATGGGGATCTTCGAAATTCTGGTCATCGGCAAAGAAATGAGAGCTTTGATAGAAAGCGGGGCCTCGGAAGCCGAGATTCTGGAAGTCGCACACGCCAAGGGCGCGAGGACCTTATTGGAAGATGGCCTGCACAGGGTGATGAAGGGTTTTACCACCTACGAAGAAATTAAGAGGGTGATCGAGGAAGAGTGACCATGGCAAAGATCCTGATCGTGGATGATGATAAAGATACTCGCCAGCTCTTTGTGTCCCTGTTTTCTATATGCAGGCGTGATACTTGAGGCGTCGATCTTGCAGTTCGAAAGCACCAGTTCCAATAACAGTGATCTAGGTGATCGGAGCTTTCTTGTCCCGAGTTTTCTAGGGAAGCCTTGAACCTTCAGGCTTTCGCAGGCTGATACTGGCCCTCGCCCTTTTCGACGTGGCTCCAGTTCAGCTCCGCGAGATAGAGCTGGTTGCCATCCGGATCTTCGAATCCGATGAAAGAACCGGCCTTGCCTTCGTTGATCACTTCACCCTGGAATCGAACACCCTTGGCCTTCAGCGCGCTGACGGCGTCGCGGATGGAACCTTTTAGCTGCAGCCCGATCGCCATGGACCCTTTTCGCCCAGCCGAATACTCGGATGACCCCGGGTGCAGCCCGATGGTGAGTCCCGTTCCTGCCTCGATCGAAGCCCAGTGGTCGCCAAAGCGATAGGCGAGTTTCAGCCCGAGCGTCTCGGAATAGAAGCGCACAGCTCGGTCCATGTTCGAAGCGTACACGGTTACATTTCCGCCTGAGAACATCGTTCCCTCCTTGTGTGGCCCATGAGGCTATCCCATGGTTTGGTAGTGGCCAAATTTGACGGACGCTTCATTTCAAG
>WNEY01003974.1_pt1 | contig 11190 bp, 9 predicted proteins | sample 5400531 | NCBI WGS metagenome assembly WNEY01 (sample SAMN13153338, study PRJNA577476) | soil metagenome | isolation source: 200 cm saprolite under Douglas fir tree site 1 | place: USA:California | collected 2015-04-18
GACTGTTACGGATCTTCTCGACCATCTCCGCGGCCTTGCGGTCCCCCGCCAAGATGGCTGCATACCCGGGATGTTCGTCATCTCGGCCCAGCGGCTTCCAGAATACGACCGAAGGCAGCGTATTGGCATCGATGGCGCGCAGGAACTCATTCTCGTCTTTGAGATGCTCGGCCCTTCCGGGCGTATCGCCGCCGTATGCGGCGAAATACGCGAAAGGCTGATGATGATATTGAAACGTACTGTCCGCATGGCCGCTGACCGCGTCGGCCCAGCCCCCCGCGTACCAGGCCCAGCTGATGCCTTTCTCCGAGAGCCGGTCGCCGATGGTGGCGTGGGTCTGCGCGGGTAGCAGCCGGTGAGCCGGGATATTGCGATGGTGGGGCGGGAACACGCTCTCCATGAGGTTCACCGCCCAGAAATGCCCGTGATCGTCCCAGATCTCCGGGTCCTGCGGCGGGAATGCCGAGGGGTTGCCGAGCATCTTGTGGTCGAGGATCGCCCAGTCTTCCGGGCGGATCTCGGGCGAGCAGGCGCAAATCAGCCAGAAATGATTGAGGAATGACCCGCCTTGCGGCAATCGAAGGAGGGCTCTCTCGTCTAACGAGCACTAAATCGGATATTGTTCTCATGGATCTGCAATATGCGCCTGCGTTACTCGCAGCGAACCGGAAGCCGAGCGCAAAACGCATGGTCGCTCTGATCGGTGACGTGGCGGAAAAGGCGGGCATCAACGTTTTCAGACGTTTTGCGCTGATGCGGCACTGGAGCATTGACGATCGAATTCCATTCGACCAGATGATCAGCAATTTTGATGCTAACCAGCTACATCAAAATGACTGGAGCTACAACTGCGTGGCGCGGGCACTTGCTGACGCGATTGCCGACGCAAAGGGACGGCTGGTGTGAAAACCGTTTCCTTGGACTCGTGCGGAAGGCGGATAAACCGACCTTGGTAGCGTATGGTGACGAAATACCAAGGCGGTCGCGCGCCGAAGTGGAGGCACTGCCGCCCCGCTGCCGAATATTCGAATTGAGTGACTGCCCAAGAGCAAGCTGTCGATCCACGAAGAATTTCCCGAAGCGGTGGCTTCCGTTGTCAGGCCGTTCCTGATGGAACAGTCAAGGTTTTTAGGAGATCGCTAGGCATGGCGCTCCACGAACACCCGCATCACGGTCAGATCATCGTCATGCCACGCCCCGGAGTTTCGGGACCATCGGCACATCGTGTCGGTTCACTGCGTTGCGATCATTCAACCGGTTATCGGAGGCAAAGCAAGCTTGGCTGCCCATCCAACGGAATTTTTATGAGTTAACGCCCTTGCTGAATCATATCAGTCTCCGAGCAGTTCATGCGCGGAGACCCTGAGCCGCCCAGGTGCCGGCACGCCTTCATTCGGCCGCACGAGCTCCGCCGCCGCGATCGACTCGTCGATGCGCACTTGCCCGATCCGATCCCAATCGAACAAAAAGAGAGCCTCGTAATATTTCGCGATCTCAGGGTCGAAAAATATCAAACTCGCATCGCGGTTTAGGGTCGTTCCGGCGCGGGTCCAATTCTGGCTTCCCACTAGAACGATCTGGCCATCGATCACAACGCCTTTTGTATGGCAATTCGTTTGCACGCGGATTTTGGTGGGGCTGGTGTCAAAGCCGAAGTCTTTCAATCCGGTCAGGGTCTGGCGCACGGTCGGAAAACGCCGAAAGATTATCCGAACATCCATGCCCGGATCCTTCTGCTTCTTGAGCAATGCATCCAGGAGCCCTTCATAGATATCGCCGTTCTGGCCGCGCTGCTTGGCATCCAACGACTGATTCTGGAAATAAAGACTTTTGCGCGCGTTTTGAATGAGCGGCAGCACGTGCTCGGCGTAATTGTCAGGCGTCAGCAAGGGCTGTACCCGAACCTTACGCGTAATCACCAACGGCGGCTGATATTTCGCGGCGACCCTCGCTTCTTCATCGGTCGCCCGGAAATATGCCTCGGGCACCCAGAATTCAGGCTCCGGCGCCGGTAGCGCCTCTGCCACTGCCGTGGCTTCCTGCTCATCGCGTAGAAGGTGCCTTTCGAAAAGGCCGGCAAGACCTGGATGAGAGATCAAGACATGCCAGTCCCGGTCATATTGCTCGATCAGGGGCGGCGTCTGGTCGTTGTCTTTGATGGGGTCGAACGGCGGTTGGTTGGACGAACGCCAGCTCCCGCTCGATAGCCAAGACTCCTGACCGTCACGAACCGCGAGCTTGATGTGGTACGACGTTGCAAACAGGCGGTTCGGTCCGGAAACGGAAGCCCAGGCAAACGACAGACGCTTGCCCGCTGCCGCGGTCAGCCTGTCCACCGTTTCCTGCTCCGTCAGATCGTTCGCCGTCGTACCTTTCTTCTGTTCGTCCCGGTTCTGCAATACGAGGCTTACGTGACGTGAGTTCGGCTTGATCGACCCGGTGCAAGCATTCACGATGTGGGGCGCGGTGAATTCATACATGCCTATCGTGAGCTGCTTTTTGATCCGAGCGAGGAACGGCTGCAGAGTTGGCCATCCGGCGTCCGGACTGGCGTGCGCGGTGACTACCATCTGATCATTGAACTCGATCAATGGCAGATCCGGTCTTTTCTTGTAGTTGCTGATCAATTGGCTTCGGGCTGCTTCCAGGGCCTCCAGCAGATCATGCGATTCTCGATCAGCCACGGTTGCAACCGCCACATCCGTGGGAATTCCTCCAAATGAGGCCGGGATCGGGGTCAACCCCGCCGCCTGGAGCTCCGACGTAGTTAGCTTCCTTTTCACAGAAACGACGATGCAACGCTCGTCGGTAATCCAGCCATCCGTGATGCGATAACCGGGATTGACCGAGATCACGTCAGCTCGGGGCGAAAGCAGTTTTCGCGCCTCGGCCACCGCTTGTGCTACGGCTTCGCCGGTTGGCGGCGTTGCGGCTCGAGCGGCGGAAGTATCTACGCTCGCTGGGATCGGGGCCGGTACGGACGCGCTCACGCTAACTTGCGATGCAGTGGACGCTGCAGTTGACGTTCCGACCGAGATAGTTATCTGCAGTGGGATAACGATAGTCGCCTTATCCGAGGGCATGTTGTCACCAGAGATGTTGGAATTGTTCGATGTGTCCGGATTGGCAATCCCAGTGTTCGAGTCCGTGGACACTGTTATGGCGGCCGTTTGCCGCGCGCGCTTCAGCAAAGTCGAGACAACAGGGGCTGGGACCCCATAGTTGGTCTTCAGGAAAACACCCGAGAAGTGCAGCGCAGCCGCTTCTCCGGTCAGCATATCGATCACGGCGGATCCCGAATTTCCGCCGAGGGTGGTGCAATCGTGCATAAGGGCGTTGTTCTCGAGGCCGGTGATAAAGCCCGGAGCAAGTCGTTTCTTGTCGAATACGTTCCCGAAAATCTTGGCCATCAGGTCTTGGTCAGGAATGCGAGGGTCCCGGCCGGGATAGCCGACTACCGCGACCATGGTCTGGCCGGGAAGTAGTTGCTGCGACAGCTTGATCGGTTGAGCGAGTTGTGCAATCTGATTTGGCTGCAACTTTAGGAAGGCGACATCAGGCCCTGTGTCGCTCGCTATGAAGAAAATCTCACTGATCGTGAATTGAGCCGTTGCCGCGTTGCCGATTTCCTCGAGGAAGTCGATGTCGACTGCGACCGGATTGCGGCGATCGAATCCGAGTTGGAACGTGAATCCCGTCTGCCCCCGCTCGGCGAACTCCAAGGCGACATGCCGATTTGTCACGATCAGATCCTGATCGATCAGCCAGCCGGTACCAATGTAGGGCAGACCGAGCGGCCAGTTGGTTGCCTCGACGCGGCCCACAGCCGCGATCGCGGGTCCTAGCGCAGCCGCAGATTGCTGGAGCCGGCTCTTCCAAACGGCGCTTTCCGGTTCTTCGATGTTGAGGTCGACGCTGCCGCCGGAAATCCCAAGGACGGGGCGGCCAATCCGCTGCACGATTGACTCGAGCTCAAGTTCGGGCGCCGGCAGTCCCTCCGTCGTCGGGGCTTCTGCCAGCTCGGGAAGTTTGGCGAGCCGCCTCAGTCCCTTGACGGCAGCCGGAAGCCAGGCGGGCTTTTGTTTGGCCTGGACAACCTTATCGACGTCCACGGCCAATTCGGAATCGGACGACAATATCCGTCGGCTTGCGTCTGCGATGTCCTGCCGGCTGTAACGCATGGCCCGCTTCTACCCGGTGTTGGCCTCTAGTTCTCCCGACTCAGGACGTCCAGTACGCCGGTCTGGCCGCTTTCGGGCAGTTAGCCTCCCGTACGCAGTTCGCGCTAGATCGCCCCTGGAGCGCACCGCGGTCACGGTTGCCATGGAATGTCCGCTCATCGGCAAACCCCCACTGACGTTAACGTGCAAGCCTGCGCTCTCAGATCCGTTCGCCGAGTCGCAGACGTTTTCCGATCATGGCTGCGGCGCGCAGGGCAAGCGCGGCGATGGTTGATGTGGGATTGGCCGTAGAGCTCGTCGGAAATACGCTGCTACCGAGGATATAGAGATTGCCGAGGTCGTGGGAACGGCAATCCTGGTTGACGATCGACTCCTTTGGATTTGCTCCCATGATGGTAGTTCCCATTATATGGCCCGAACCGCCATAGATCAGATCCGGGCCCGTATCCCCTTGCAATACCATCTCATTGTCGATTCCCATGGATTGGAAAATGTGCTTGTGGAGCTCGACGATGGTGTCGAACGACTTGCGGACATAATGCCGCTCGTCATCAACCCTGTACTGGATTCTGGGAAGCTTGATACCGAATTTGAGCAAATCCGGATTGGCTGCCTTATCCGATTCGTTGACGCAGTTTTCTTTGACTGGAAGTTGTTCGCAAGCGCTGTTGAGCGTGATTTGCCGCACAGCGTGATCGGATATCTTATCGCGGAGCTTGGTTCCGAAATAGCCACGGTTGGCGACGAAGTCGAGTAGCGTCCCCGGCCTCCACTCCTCAGGTGCCGTCGTTGCTGGAATGTTGCCCCCGCGCGGTGCGCCCGAAGCCGGCACTGTCGACCACCCATCATTCTTGATGGAAACCTTGAAGGCGGCAAACTCGCTGCGAAATGCTCCATCTCGAAATCCCTCGATATCCGAGGTAGTCTGCGGGCCGCGGAACGGAAACAGCGGCGCCGGCGCTAGCGCGAACGATTGCTTGATCGGATGATCCATCAAGTAGCGGCCGACGAGGCCGCTGGAATTGGCCGCCCCGCTAGATCGAAACAGGATCATCGGAGTTTCGATGGCGTTAGCTGCCAGGATTACGATTGTTGCGGAAACCGACTGCTCACCGGCATCCACTCCACCGCTCGATGACCACCGCCGGTACCAGACGCGTCGCACATTGCGGCCGTCCTGATCGAGCTCGAGACGGCTGACGATCGCCTGCGTCCGTAACTCGACCCCCGCCGCGAGTGCTTTCTCAACGTGGGTGACGGCATCGTAACGGGCCCGAATGGGGCAAAGTGGCACGCAAGACGTGTGGCCGTCACATGCAGGCCGTCCGTCGTAAGGTTGGGAGTTGATCGCATGCGGAACGTTGGTAACCCGCAGCGACACCTCGCGGAACGGTTTTGCCGAAACGGCGCGGGAGACGTGAGCATCGAGATAGCTCGGGACGAGCTCTGGCATCGGAAACGGGCGACTTCGGTACGCATTGAATTTTGGTACGAAGAATTCATCGACTTGCTTATCGTTGCCTGCGACACCCATCTCGTATTCTGCGTCGACGTACCATGGCTCCAGATCGTCGTAGGTGATCGGCCAGTCGAATCCCAGGCCGTAAAGGGATCGCATCCTGAAATCGTTGGGAATCATGCGGATGAAGATGCCCTGCCAGTGCCAGGTGGATCCCCCCACCAGCCGCTCGTAGTAACTTTTGAACAGGTCACTCTTCTTCGGGTCGGGATCGTAATCGTAATACGGCTTCCCTATCGCCTGGTTGGGCTGCGGCGCCAGGATATCATCGCCGCAAAACGGCGAGTCGGGCAGCTTGGTGGGGGAGGCCATGTAGCTGCGCGCCAAGGCGTACCGCCCGAGCGAATCCGGGGCGACCCCTCCAGCCTCGATCATCAGCACGCGAAGCTGCGGTCGCGCTTCTGCCAGCCGGTAAGCGGCTAACGCACCGGCTATACCGGACCCTACGATAACCACATCGAATTCCGGCTCGGTCTCGGGCATGACTTCCTCTCAGGTTGAAATTATCCGACCATGATCACAGGCTCGCAGCATCTGCCCAATATCCATAGGGCCCGCCGCGTGTCATCGGCGCATGCGCATGGATTACCCGCCACAATAGAGCCTGTTCGTAGTGTTCCGGCGGGCCGTATACCCAAACGAGGGCTTTTGTCTTGTCATCGGGCAGGAAAAATGCGGATACGTACCACAGATAAATCAACTGTTGCGCCGGCTCTTTCGCGTCCGGGTGCTTTGTCAGCATTGCCGAGATCACGCTGTCATCGGCCGGGCCGGTTTTCGGCGCAACGTCCTGGAACGCGCTGATGAGGGGCATCAGCTTGCCGGCCAGTTGCGGATTACTGGCAAAACGCTCAAGGTATTGCCTCGCCAAGTTCTTGTTCAGCGATTCGACCCCAGTAATCCCTTCCGACAGTCTGAGAAAATCCGGTTCGATACGCTCAAGGGCCTCGTAATTGAACGGAACCGGCTGGAAGTTCGCACGGCATCCCGGCTCCTGGCCTTCGAACGGTGTGCCCATTTGGGCCAAGCCGTTCTCACTCCGGCCGATGATACCAAGCATTCCCAACGCCGCGCCACCCCGCAGCACCGTGCGCCGAGGAATCGGTGCGGCTCCCACCTCAGACTGATGATGGTTTCTGTCGTCATCTTGCATGTGATTTCCTCCTCACAACCCGAAATCTCGGGGTCCTTCGAATCTAGCTTGAGCGCGCCACTTGGGCACAAAGCTGGGCGCCAACCCGAGGACAGGATCTCCGCTCGATGTGGTCAGCAACGAGATTGTCGGGCTTCTCCATCGCACCGTCGATCTTGCCGCGCTATGTAGCAGGGCGCGCTCGGGCCTATCGCCCTAATCTAAGTTGCAAACCTGCACACGACGATATCCAATGATATTGCCGGACGCATTGGTGACTGGTTTCCGGGAGATGGAGCAACCGCTTCCAACTGCGCGACCAGCAGCGGAGCCTTCCAGAAAAACGGGCGGCGGAGGGCGCCCCGGTGAACCGCGCGAACCGCCGCCACCCTTAGCCAAGACTGGGGCGGACATGGCCAGGACATACATGACCATGATACCGACGGTGAAGCCGCCTGCGATTGGCTTATGGAAGTTGAGCATGATCTGCCTCTTTCGTTCGTATTAAGCCGAGGTTCGTTTCTTCCCAACAATAGCATTCCTGAATCCTACGGTTGTGAACTAATTCACAGCCGCGAGGATTTTTTCGCGGAGGCGCTTGGCTTTCTCAATGTAGAAAGGGGCTTTAGCCTTGCGATATTCTTCGAGAGCTCCGCCGATGGCGTTGAGCGCATCGTCGCGTTGGGTTGGGTCGCTGCTCTTATCAAAAAGGGCAAGATGGGCGAGTGCGAGTTTCTCTTGCGTCTGCGCCCAAAGGAATGGGGTATCCCCGCGAGTCCTTTCCTTCAAGGCCTCATGCAGGGCGGCAACGGCCTCCCCCAGCCGGTTCGTCCCCTTCTCGCGATCGCCGAGGATCACAAGCGCGGTGCCCAAATTGGTTTCGGTAAAAGCCCAGTCCAGCGGCGCGCGGTCGCGGGGTTGTTCCGCCAACGCCATCCGATAGGCATCGATCGCCTCCTCCAACCTAGCCGTTCCGCTCTCACGAGCTCCGATGGTTCGAAGCGCATTGCCGAGACTGGTCTGGATCTTGGCCCAGTCGAGCGGGACACGCTCGCGGGTGCATTCCTTCAGCGCTTCGCGAATGGCTACCACAGCCTCGTTAAGCCGTGCCGTCCCGCTTTCACGTTCTCCCAAAGCTCGGAGCGCGTTGCCCAGGCTAGTCTGAGTCTTCGCCCAGTCGAGCGGCACGCGATCGCGAGTGTTTTCCTTTAGCGCCTCACGAAAAGTGCCGACGGACTCCTCCAGCCGCGCCGTTCCTGCCTCGCTCTCTCCAAGCGTTCGGAGCGCATTACCTAGATTGATCTGGGTCTTGGCCCAGTCGAGCGGCACGCGCTCACGGGTGTTTTCCTTCAGCGCCTCACGAAAAGCGGCAACCGCCTCCTCCATTCGCGTTATTCTGCCTTCCCTCTCTCCGAGAATCTCAAGGACCGCGCCAATGTTATTCTGGGTCCGGGCCCAGTCTAGCGGAACGCGTTCACGTGTTCTTTCCTCAGCAGCATTGCGATACGCGGTGAGGGACTCTTCGAGCCGGGCCGTCGTGGTCTCGCGCGCGCCAAGTGTCTGAAGGGCGGCACCCAGGTTATTTTGGGTCTTGGCCCAGTCGAGCGGGACACGCTCGCGAATCCTTTCTTTCAGCGCTTCACGAAAGGCAGCACTGGCCTCCTCCAACCGCGCCGTTCCGGCTTCCCGCTCGCCATGACGCAGGAGCGCATTCCCCAAGTTGGTCTGGGCCATGGCCCACTGGAGCGGGACGCGTTCACGCGTCCATTCTTTCAGCGCTTCACGACAGGCGATGACGGCTTCTTCCAGCCGGACAGTTCCGCCCTCGCGCTCCCCAAGAGTGCGGAGTGTATTGCAGAGGTTGTTTTGAATCATCGCCCAATCGAGCGGCACAAGCTCGCGAGAATTTTCCTTAAGCGCTTCACGAAAGGCAACGACGGCCTCTTCCAGCTGCACCGTCCCGCTTTCGCGCTCACCGAGCCGCATGAGTGCGCTGCCAAGATTGTTCTGGGTGACGGCCCAATCATCTGGCATGCGATCGCGCGTCCATTCCTTTAAAACATTGCGAAACCCTGTGATGGCCGCTTCCAACCGCGCCGTTCCGCTCTCACGCTCCCCGAGGGCCCAAAACGCGAGACCCAAATTGTTTTGGGTCCTTGCCCAATCGAGGGGCGCGCGTTCCCGAGTCCACTCCTTCAGCGCATCGAGATAAGCGGTGACCGACTCTTCCAACCGCGCTGTCCCGCTTTCCCGTTGCCCAAGGGCCAAAAGCACATTGCCGAGATCATTTTGAGTCGAGGCCCAGTGTAGCGGCGCGCGCTCGCGGGGTGTCAGATGGACTAGCTGGTTGTATCGCTCAATCGCCGAAAGCAAAGCACTGTTATCACCGAGTTCGTCTCCCTGCTGATAGAGGGCGCTTGCCTCTTTTTGTAGGTAGCTGATCCGCCTGTCCTCGTGAGCGCTTTTTGGAGGAAGCAGTGCAGCAGCATTGGCGAAATGCTTTGCGGCTTCGCCATACCGCAACCGGGTAAGTGCAATGTCACCGCGTCGGGCTGATGTCTCAGCCGCTTGGACCGTGAGGCGGTCGAAATCGCGTCTCTGCTCCATCTCGACATCCGCCAGCATGGCGTCCGCCTCTGTCAGCTGGCCGCCTTCGATTGCTTTCTGCGCATCGGTATTCAGGGCAGCGATTTTGGGATCGTCGCCGGGCTGAGCCGATGCCGTTGCCTGAAGTTCCTTGAAGCGCTGTGCGATTTCGACAAGCTTCGCAGTCAGGCGCTCCGGGGAAATGTCATTCTCGCCGAGAATGGCAAGCGCGGCACGCACTTGGCGTCCATTAAGGTCCAATTTTTCCTTGAGTAGGACGATGTTCTCTCGCTGTTGAGCGGTCAGTTCTTCCAGGGGACGTTTTGCATCGCGAACAAGTTCATCCACCTTCTGTTGCGGTATGCCGATGATTACCGTGGAGCCGGTGACACTGCCCCCAATAGCGATGCTACCGGTATCCGCCCTGATCTGAGCATACGCGGCGGTAATCGACCCGAAGAAGCACATGCCCAATGCTGCAATGAAGGACGAATACCGCTTCATGGCCGGGCTCTCATTTCGGTTTCGACGCGCACTCCGTATTGGTCGTGGCGCCCGTCGTGATAGTCGCGCCGGTCACATTGCCGCCTATGGCGATGCCACTACACTCTGCCTGGACGTTAGCAGGCGCAGGCTCCGAAGCTGCAGGCTGCTCTGAAGCTTTCGTCTCAGCAGGTTTCTGGAGAGGAAAGAAATGGATAAAAGCCGCCCAAAGTCCCGTCGCCACAAATACCAGCCCGCCTCCGATCCAGCCCAGAACCTGCTGATTGCGCTTATCACGCAAGAACCGCCAAAACGAGTTCATGACAGTTGTCCGGCACGGGAATACGTACCTAGATTAGCACAAACCAGCACTCTTAGCACCCCTCCCGCCGGGGGCGGCCGGGCGTTCCTGGGGTGTGGTGGTTAAGGACACGTAACCTGCCCGCCCAAGGTGACGACCTAACGGGAGCGGCCGACCCTAGCTAAAGCAGGTTGCTCGGCGGCTTAGGCACTCGCGGTACCTGCAGTAGACTGCCGCATGCCATCAAGTTCCGGGCACGATTGAGACGTCGCGCGATGGCTCTTCGAGGGTCCCCTGGCGATGCTTAAGCGGAAATGCCCGAGACAACGCCAGAGACCGCGTTTGACCCGGAACGATCGCCGCCTATGCCGCATGCCCATGGGTCGGTAGTGCGTCGTGCGAATGCGGCCCGATGCGGTGTTGCCGTTCACCTGACTCGTCAATCGGATTGACGTGCACAAGGACCAACGACAGATGAGGAACCGCGTGCAGCAAGCGATACCGCACCGCGACTGCCACCGCGTGCGGGTCAAGGCGGAGAACTATTTCACTTCGAAGACATTACAGCCCTGGCCAAGTCGAAACGCTATGGGCGGTGGTAACGGGGTGGAACATGGCCGAAACCACGAGATCGTGAACCGATTTTCAGCCCTGAGTCGGACAGGCCCTTGCGGCCGATGACCCGCTTGGATGTTTTACCGGCACGGGGAAACGCAGGCTCCCCGTCAGACGCCGCTGCTCTGGCCATGCCTTCTCGGCACGATCCAGATTGTTCGACCCGAGACGGTTCTGCGCTGGCATCGGTCCGGGTTTCGGGCGTATTGGCGCTGGAAATCGCGAAATCGGGGTGGCGACCCAAGATCGAGCGGGAACTGCGGGATCTCATCCGCCGCATGAGCAAGGAGAATCCGCTCTGGGGCGCGCCCCGGATCCATGGCGAACTTCGCAAACTCGGGTTCGAATTGGCCCAGTCGACGGTCTCGAAGTA
>WNEY01003976.1_pt1 | contig 11189 bp, 13 predicted proteins | sample 5400531 | NCBI WGS metagenome assembly WNEY01 (sample SAMN13153338, study PRJNA577476) | soil metagenome | isolation source: 200 cm saprolite under Douglas fir tree site 1 | place: USA:California | collected 2015-04-18
TACGTTGCCGGCGGAAGTGTGTTGACCGTATCGGGAGCGATCAGGTTCTCGACGTACATCACGTCGCTGTATTTCGGATTCTTTGTTCCCGTCGAGGCCCAAAGCGGCCGCTGCACATGAGCGCCTTTCGTCTGCAGTTTCTTGAACCGATCGGAGGTGAAGACCTTCTTGAACTGCTGATAGGCCATCTTCGCGTTGGCGATGGCAACTTTGCCCAGCAGGGATTGAAGCTCACGGTCACCGCTCTGCTTCAGCTTCTCTTCGATCTGCTTGTCCGCCTGTGTGTCGATGCGGCTGACGAAGAAACTGGCAACCGAGTGGATGTGGCCGATCGGCAGGTTCTTCTCCACCCTCCGCTCGAAGCCGCGCAGATAAGCCTCCATCACCTGGCCGTACACGTTGTTCGAGAAGAGCAGCGTGATGTTGATGTTGATGCCGTTGAAGATCGACTCCTCAATCGCCGGCAGTCCTTCCGGCGTCGCCGGGATCTTCACCATGATGTTCGGCCTCTCGAGTCGCTCGAACAGCCGTTTCGCTTCGGCGATCGTTCCCTGCGTGTCGTTGGCCAGGGTTGGGCTGACTTCGATGCTGATGAATCCGTCGCAGCCCTTGCAGCGGACGTAGACGGGCCGGAAGATGTCGGCGGCCTCGGAAATGTCCTTCAGCACCAGCGCGTCGTAGATTTCATCGCGCGATTTGTTCTCGGCTGCGAGCTGCCGCAGCTGCGCGTCGTAGTCGCCGCTGCCGCCAATGGCCTTCTCGAAGATCGTAGGATTGGACGTCATCCCGCGCAGGTCGTCTTCGTCGATCATCTGCTGCAGCCGGCCGGTGGTGATCAGCCGGCGCTCCATCTGGTCATACCAGACACTCTGGCCAACCTTGGCCAGCTCGACGAGGGGGTTGCTCATGGGGTCCTCCGCTACAGAGGCGAAGCATATCGCTCGACCTTGGCGAGCGGCTAGCGCTACAATTGCCGCGGGTTCGAGAGACAACTGGCAGGGAGCAATGACGGAATTTCCGACGAATGTCTCGGAAATGCTGAGCGTCGGCATTGCCGCGACCGAGCGCGGTGAATACGAGGGGGCGCTGAGAGTTTTGTCCGCGGTCTACACCAGCGTTCCGGCGGACAAATTGCCCGGCGGCCTCTCCAGCTACGGCCTTTGTCTGGCCCAGGTGCAGGGGAAGCGGAAGATGGGTGCGGAGCTGTGCCAGAAGGCGATCCAGCTCCAGGGCTACGAAGGGAAGCATCGAGCCAACCTCGTGCGCGTCTACATGGTGGCCAAGAACCGGAAGAAGGCCGTGGAGACGCTCGACGACAGCTTGCGCAAGCTGCGGAACGACCCCGAGTTGATGCGCGTGCGTCAGGAGATCGGATACCGCCGCGCGCCGTCGCTTTCGTTCCTGTCGCGGCGGAACCCGATCAACAAGTTCTTCGGTCTCTATTCGGCGAGGCTGCAGAAGCGGGCAAAGATCATCGTCGTCGTCACCGCTTCACTTCTTTACATCGGGATGATCTTCGGGATCTTCAAGCTGATCGTGAAGTAGCGCCCGGTTGGCGATTCGCGCCACAAAAATCGAAACAGCAAAGGCGATGACCACGCCGATCACCGTAATGATCGTTTTTGTTTTGCTTTGCGTCGCCGCTGCGGCTCCCGCGGCACCGAGGTAGACGAAAGCGACCGTGCCGGGAAGGATGCCGAAGAACGTGGCCACCGCGTACTCCAAAGCTCCGATTCCCGTCAGGCCGAAGGCGTAGTTGACGAAGAGGAATGGAAAGACGGCCGCGAGCCGCACCAGCACGACGATCTTTGCGCCTTCTCGGGCAATGGCGCGATCGACGGCGAGAAATTTCGGATTCCGCGCCACCATTCGCTCGACGCGTTTTCGGAAAATGGTGCGCGCGAGTAAAAAGGCGATCGTCGCGGTGAGCGTTGCGCCGATGGCGACGACAATGCTGCCGCCGACAACGCCGAACAGTGCGCCCGCGCCGATGGTGAGAATCGAAGCTGGAACGAAAAGGCCGATGATCGCGTAACCGAGCGCGTAGACGACATAGCCGATGGCCCCGAGACCCTGGACGTACTCGATGAACTGCCGCACGGCAGCAAGTTTACTGGGCGGCCCGCGCGCGCGCGTACACCTGCGTAAACTCCGCGCCGTAAAGGAGAATGTTCGCGGACCAGAAGATCCACACGAGCAGGACGACGAGGGACCCTGCCGCGCCGTAGCTCGATCCGATCGCACTCTTCCCGAGATAGAGACCGAGCGCGAATTTGCCGAGCACGAAGAGCAGCGACGTGAATGCAGCTCCGAGCCAGACGTCGCGCCATTCGATGCGAATGTCGGGCAGGTAGCGAAAGATCATCGCGAACAGCACCGTGATGACGGCGAACGAAATGAGCAGTTGAACGGGTTGCCAGAGCGCCTTGGCCAACGCTGCCAGCGCCGCATCGATCACCAGAGACACGAGCAGCAGGAAACCCACGCCCAGGACCATGGTGAAGGAGAGGAAGCGCTTCTTGAGCATGGTCATGATGCCGCTGCTTTTTTTTTCTTCGACGTTCCAGATCGTGTTGAGCGCATCTTTGAGCTGGCCGAAAACGCCCGCAGCGCCGAAGAGAAGCGTTAGGACGCCGATCACGATGGCCAGAGTTCCGGTCCTGGGCTTGTTCGCGCTGACGAGCATTTCCCCTATCGCTTTCGCTCCGGCATCGCCCGTCAGCGTCCGCAATTGCCCGATGATCTGCGCCTGCGCCTGACTCTTTCCGAACACCAGACCGGCGATGGCGATGGCGATCAGCAACAACGGCGCGATCGAGAAAAGCGTGTAGTACGCGAGCGCGGCGGCAAGGCGCTGCGCTTTGTCGTCGGTGAATTCAGTCCACGCTTCTTTGAGAAGCTGGAAGTAGCGCTTCATGAACCTCATTCGTGAGCAAGCGATGTTCCATTCGTCAGGGAAGGACCATGAACCCTTCGCGCGTGGCCGCCTCTGCCAGACGATCGTCGACGGTCACCAGAGGAAGGCGCCCGGGCTCATCCTCGCAAGCCAACAGCGCGGCGGCGAGCTGCATCGCATCGGCAGCGCGGAGCGTGTGTGCTGCCAGCAGCCGGCGGGCACGGCGCACGACAGCCGCTACATCGGCAACCGTCAAAGCATTGGACAACGTGAGGTCCATCTGACGCTGCGCTTCGGCGCGCACAACCTCTGACAGCTCATTGCCACGCCGCCGTCGCCATAGGGCGCTGGTGATTTCGACCTCGGAGAGAACCCACACCACCAACTCCGGATCTTCGCGTGAGAGATCGCGGACGGACCTTGTCGCCTTCTCGTCCACAGTGATGGCCACGAGCGCGGAACTGTCCCAGAATCTCATCTTCCTTCGCGGCGCTCTTCGAGGATCGCCTCGACGACGCTCCGGCGGCTCTTCAGCGGCGCTCTCCGCAGGAGGGATGAGTCGATCCGGCCGGTTCCACGCCGGATCACAGACCCCTGGCGCTCGAGTCGCTCGATAAGGGCTTCCATGGTTTCGTCGGATGATTTTTCGCGCCTGACCATGGGGACGATATCGGCCACCGGGGTCTGGCGATCAAAGACTCGCACGATCCCCCCTTTGCGCACGTAATCAATGTAGCGGCTGAGATCCCGCTTTAATGTGGATATGTTGGTCTTTTTCATAGGACCATTATAGTCTCATCATCATCCACCGCACGCAGCTCTCCAACTCGCGGTGCATTCGCTCTGCGTCGAGGTGAACCGGCCGCCCGTGACCCGGCAGAACCCACTGGAAGCGGTAGTCCAGCAGGCGGCGCATCGATTCGATCTGCTCGCTCCAGGAGTACCAGCACGCGTTTCTGAAAGCGATGAGCCGTTCCTCATCGGGATCCCACGCCAGGTGATCGCCGGTGAAGAGAAACTTGTGGCGATAGAGGAAGACCGAATGGCCTTTGGTGTGACCGGGAGTGGGGATCATCAGCATCTCGCTATCGATCTGCACGGGATCGAGACCTGACGGCTGCCGTTCGACGGATGCGGTCCGGCTGCGCACATCGTCGCGGTGCAGCACGCGCTCACATCCGAAGCGCTGGTGAAACTTTTCGTGATCGGCGACGTCGTCCTGATGTGTGAGCAGCATGCGCCGCACTCCACCCATCGCTTCGATGTTCTTGACGAGCGGATTGGCGAATCGCGGTGAGTCGACCAGCGTCTTTGCATCCTGCAGGTAGTAGCTGATCGCGCCGAACGATGACTCGGACGTGTAGCCGCAGCGATAAACGTCCTCGTTGGTCAGCTCGGGCAAGCTCGCGATCGCGGCCTTCATGTCGCGCTTGGCGATGTCGCCGATGGAAGCGGTCGGACAGGCGATCAGGGCCCGCTGCGCCGCCAGCAACTCCTCGGTCGTCTCCGGTTGGTGATAGACGGCCGACTGGTCGCCGATGTCGTAGAAGACCGTGGGCGCGATCTGGCGACAGGCGTCGCAGTCGATGCACGTCGAGTCGACAAAGAAGTCGCCCGGGACGTTTTCGGCGATTCTCAGAGCAGTGCGGGCCATCCTGGTAACCGGGAACTGGCAACCGGGAACGAAAACCGTTTATTTTCGCTTTAGGCACACGAATGTTCGACAACCTGCAGGACAAGATGGACCGGGTCTTCAAGACCCTGCGCGGCGAAGCCAGCCTCAACGCATGGCACATCGAAAACGCGCTGAAGGAAATCCGCGTCGCGCTCCTCGAGGCGGACGTCCACTTCAAGGTGGTCAAAGAGTTCACCAACCGCGTCCGCGAGAAGGCGGTTGGCGAAGAAGTGCTCACGGCGTTTTCGCCGGCGCAGCAGGTCACGAAAGTCGTCCGCGACGAGTTGCAGCAGCTTCTCGGCGGGACTGCAGTCGGCCTGGCGCTCGTCGGCAGCCCGGCGGTGGTCATGATGGTTGGCCTTCAGGGGTCAGGGAAGACGACGACGTCCGGCAAGCTGGCGTTGCATTTGAAGAATCGCGGACGCCGTCCGTTCCTGGTGCCGTGCGACGTCTATCGTCCCGCGGCAATCGATCAGCTCCGCATCGTGGCCAACAACGTGAAGGTTCCCTTCTACGAGCTCGGCGAGCAGCGCGAGCCGATTCAGATCGCCAAAAACGCGACGCAGGAAGCGAAGACGCTTCTGTATGACACCGTCATTCTCGACACCGCGGGACGTCTGCACATCGACGACGAATTGATGCAGGAGCTGGAAGCGATCAAGCGCGACACGAAGCCCAGCGAGATCCTCTTCGTGGCCGACGCCATGACCGGCCAGGACGCGGTGAAGTCCGCAAAGGAATTCGATGATCGCCTCGGTGTCACCGGCGTCGTGCTGACGAAGCTCGATGGCGACGCGAGAGGCGGCGCGGCGCTGTCGATCAAATCCGTCGTCAACCGTCCGATCAAGCTCGTCGGCACGGGCGAGAAGTATGAAGACCTCGACCTCTTCCATCCCGACCGCATGGCCCAGCGCATCCTCGGCATGGGCGACGTCCTGACGCTGATCGAGAAAGTCGAAGCGGAAGTCGATCGGAAGGAAGCGGACAAGCTCGCGCACCGCGTCTCCAAGGACAAGTTCACGCTCGAAGACCTTCGCTCGCAACTGGGCCAGGTCAAGAAAATGGGGCCGCTGTCGCAGCTCGTGGGAATGCTCCCAGGAGCAGCAAAAATCAGCGAGGATCAGATCGACGAGAAGGCCATCGTGCGCATGCAGGCGATCCTCGACTCGATGACCCGGAAAGAGCGCGAATACCCGCAGATCATCAACGGATCGCGTAAGAAGCGGATCGCCAAGGGCTCCGGGACGACGGTGCAGGAGATCAATCGGCTGTTGAAGCAGTACCTGGCGATGAAGAAGATGATGCGCTCGTTCTCCAAAGGGTTCGGCGCGCGGCGTTTCGGCAAGATGGTCAAGGGGTTGCCGCCGGAATTCCTCCAGTGATAGGGGGTCAGGCCTTTCCTTTTCCCTTTTTCTACAACCTGGAGAAAGAGGAAAAAGGAAAGGCCTGACCCCCTCCGGACCTCCGGAATTCCTACAGTAGAGTTCGTGTTCGGCAAGCCGTTTCGGGATAGTCTAGAAAGAGGAGCGTTGGAATGCTGAAAATTCGTTTGCGCCGCGGCGGGGCCTCCCACGCGCCGTTTTACCGCGTGGTGGTCTCCGACTCGCAGCGGACGCCGAGGGCGTCGGTGGTGGAGCAGATCGGCCACTATGATCCGAAGAAGAATCCCGCGGACGTGAAGATCGACCGCGAGCGCGTCGACTATTGGGTGAGTAAGGGCGCGCAGCTGTCGCCCACGGTGAAATCCCTTCTGAAGAAGACGAAGTGAAGGAACTGGTCGAGTTCGTGGCGAAGTCCCTGGTCGACGATGCCGACTCGGTGAGAATCCGCACGCACGAGCGCGACCAGGCGACCATCATCGAGCTCGAGGTCGCAGAGCAAGACCTCGGCAAAGTCATCGGGCGGCAGGGCCGCACCGCGCGCGCCATGCGCACGCTGCTGACGGCCGCCGGTCAGAAGATCCGGCGCCGCTTCATCCTCGACATCCTCGATTAGGTCTCAGGCCTCGGGCGTCAGGCGTCGGCCCCGCCCTCCTGACGCCTGACGCCAGATGCCTGACACCACGGGTCGCATCGCCGTCGGCGTCATCCGCAAAGCGCACGGCGTCCGCGGAGAAGCGAGCGTCGAGCCGTGGACCGACTCGGCCGAACGTTTCCAGCAGCTTTCCGCGGTGACGCTCGTTTCGCCCGATGAAGAACGCACCCGCGCAGTGACCATCGAGTCTTCGCGCCCTCACGGCGATCGCGCGCTCGTGAAATTCGCGGAGATCGCCACGCCGGAGGAAATTCAGGAACTGAAGGAGTGGACCATCGAGATTCCTGAGAGCGAGGCGCGGCCGCGCCAGGCGGATGAGTACTTCCTCCACGATCTCGTCGGCCTTCATCTCATCGACGCGACAGGCGCCGACCGCGGCGAAATCATCGAGGTATACGAAGGAGGCGGAGGGATTCTGCTGCACGTGCGCCGAGCCGACGGCAAGACCTACGAGGTCCCATTCGCGCAATCGATCTGCACGAAAATCGATCTGCCTGAAAGAAAGATCGTCGTCGATCTGCCGGAAGGCATCGATGAGGATTGATTTCGTTACGATCTTTCCGCGAATGTTCGATCCCTTCCTCGCTGAGGGCGTGATCGCGCGCGGGATCAAGCAGGGCCTGCTCGACGTGCGCGTCTGGGATTTGCGGGACTTTGCCGCGGACAAACATCGATCGACCGATGACGAGGCGTACGGCGGCGGCCCGGGAATGGTGATGCTCGCGGAGCCGGTGCTGCGGGCGGTCGATGGGATTGGCGCCGGGCCACACATCGTCATGACTTCGCCAAAAGGTCGCCGATTCGATCAGCACGTTGCCCACGAGCTGCTCGAGCGCCAGTGGATCGTTTTCCTTTGCGGACGCTACGAGGGTTTCGATGAACGCGTCAAAGAAGTTCTCCATCCCGATGAGGTCTCGATCGGCGACTTTGTCGTTTCCGGCGGCGAATTGCCGGCGATGCTCATGGCCGACGCCATCGGCCGGTTGGTGGAGGGCGTCGTCGGCAATGCGGACTCGGTCGTCGCCGACTCGTTCTACGAAGGCATTCTCGACTATCCGCACTACACGCGTCCGGAGGAGATCCGCGGCAAGCGCGTCCCGGAAATCCTTCTGTCCGGGCATCACGAGAACATCCGCAAGTGGCGGAGGGAGCAGGCCTTGCGCGAGACGCTGAAAAAGCGGCCGGATCTCTTGAAAACGGCCGAGCTGGACGATGAAGCCCGCGAGATTCTGCGGCGGATCGAGAATGAAAAATGACGTCGGCCGGTTCTACCGGCCGCGCAGCACGCTAAAATACGAGGTACAACCATGCCTGAAATCATGAAATTAGTGGAGTCGCGGGAGTCCCGAACCGACATCCCCAACTTCGAGCCCGGCGACACCGTCAAGGTGCACGTGAAGGTCAAAGAAGGCGACAAAGAGCGTATCCAGGTGTTTCAGGGCATCGTCATTTCTCGCAAAGGAGGCGGTACCCGCCAGATGTTCACCGTCCGGAAGGTATCCGGAGGCGTTGGAGTGGAGAGAATGTTCCCTCTCTATTCACCGTCGATCGATCGTATCGAGGTTGAACGCCATGGCCGAGTCCGTCGCGCAAAGCTCTACTACCTCCGGGATCTCCGCGGAAAAGCCGCACGCATCGAAGAAAAGCAGCAAGGCTAAGAAGCGGACCGTTTTCGACCGACTCTTCGCGGAGTTGGCGCGGGTCGCCGAGATGTCGGCGATTGAGCGCCGGCTTCGCGAATTTGGTTTTCGGGCCATCGCCGGCACGGATGAAGTGGGCCGCGGCTGCCTCGCCGGTCCTGTGGTTGCCGCCTGCGTCATCCTCGATTGGGAGCCCACCCTCCTCGGCGTCAACGACTCCAAAGTCCTCGACGGGATCGATCGCCTCTCGGTCTGCCGGCACATCATCTGCCGCGCCCGCGCGATCTCCGTCGGCTCGGTCGAACCTCACGCCATCGACGCGATCAACATTCTTCGCGCGAGCAAGCTGGCGATGGCCGAAGCGGTCGATCTCCTTCCCGTGCGGCCCGACGTGCTGCTCCTCGACGCGGTCACCGTCGAGTCACTGGAGATGCCCCAGATCCCGCTGATCGAAGGCGACAAGCGAAGTGTCTCCATCGCCGCGGCCTCCATCGTGGCCAAGGTCTACCGCGATCTGCTGATGGAGTCGTATCATGACCGTTACCCCGTTTACGATTTCAGGCACAACCGGGGATATGCGACGGAAGGCCATCAGGCCGCATTGAAGGTCTACGGCCCCAGTCCGATTCACCGGAAGTCATTCGAAGGGGTCGAGGAATCGATGCTACTGTTCGGGCGAGACGGAGAAGATGGCGATCCAACGCGATAAAGTCATCGCCAACGCCGAGAAGCTCGTTGCCAAAGGCAAGATCGAGCCGGCCATCAAAGAGTACGAGCGTCTTCTCGACGACAATCCCAGCGACGTCAACACGCTCAACCGCATCGGCGATCTGTGGGTGCGGATCAATCGCAACGACGAGGCGGTGAAGACGTTCGGCAGGATCGCCGATCACTACGCGAAGGACGGCTTCTTCCTCAAAGCGATCGCCATTTACAAGAAGATCAACAAGCTCGACCCGTCGAAGCTCGACGTGTACGCGAAGCTCGCCGATCTCTACGCCAAGCAAGGCCTGGCGATGGAGGCGAAGAGCCAGTACCAGGTTCTCGCCGACTACTACATCAAGCATGGTGAGCCCGGCAATGCGCTGATGATCTACAAGAAGATCTCCGAGCTCGATCCGAATTCGATCAACGTGCACGTCAAGCTCGCGGATCTGCACTCGCAGGCCGGACAGACCGCCGAGGCGCTCAAGGAGTATGACCGCGTGGGGCGGATGCTGCTCAAGCGCGGCATGCTCGATGAAGCGGTGCAGGTCTTCAAGAAGGCACTGAAGATCGACGCGAAGAACGTGGAGCTGGTCGAGTCGCTCGTCGCAGCGCTCATCGAAGCCAAAGATTTCAACAATGCACAGCAGATCGTCGAAACAGCGCTGGAGACGAACAAGAGCAATCCGCGGCTGCTGGCAATGTGGTCGCGCATCCTCATCGCCAAGGGCGACATCAACTCGGCCAAACAAGCTCTCGAGAAAGGCCTGGCCGCCGATCCGAACGAGCCCGCCACGCGCGAAGCGCTCGCCGAGCTGTACATCAAGCAGAACAATCTCGACAAAGCGCTGGAGATGATCAATTTCCTCGTCGACAAGGCCCTCAGCCGCGGCGAGCGAGGAACTGCGGTCGAGTTGCTCAACCGGATCCTACGCGTCGATGCCGGCCATATCCCCACCCTCGAGCGGCTCGTGGCCACATACACGCGTCTCAACGAAGAGACCAACATCCTCGCCTCGATGAATAGCCTCGCCGAGGCGCACATCGCCAAAGCACGCTACGCGCAGGCAGCGACGGTGCTGGAGAAATTGATTCAGCGCGAACCGCAGAACGCGCAGCACCGCAACAAGCTGCAGTTCGTGAAGTCACAGACCGGAGGCGTGGATACGCTTCCTCCACTACGTGGAAGAGAAGCTCCGCCGCCCTCAATGGAAATCGAGGAGCCGGTGCCGACGATCGAGAGTCTCGAAGAGGAGCCCTCGATCTCGCTGGAGATGGATACCTCGCAGCCGATCGAGCTGGACCTCGGCGGCTTCACTCCGGGCCCGGGCCCTCCGCCGCCGCACCTCAAGCCAGCGGTTGAAATCGCAGCGGAGCAGGAAGCGGCGGAGAGCGGCGACGATCTCGATTTCATCACCGAGCATTTGACCGAGGCGGAGGTCTTCGCCAAGTATGGGCTCGCTGAAAAAGCAGCGGAGCACCTCCGCGCGATCATCGATCGCTCTCCGAAGTATCTCGCCGCTCACGAAAAGCTCTATCGCATTCTTCTCGACGAAGGAGACAACGAAGGAGCCCGCGCCGCCGCCAATCAGTACGTCGCCCTGCTCGAAGAAAGAGGCGATACCGACGCGATCGGAGTCGTCAAAAACGAATTCAGCTCGCGCGGCCAGACTCTCGCCGTCGGCGCTCCATCGCGACGCGCGCCGACCATGGAGCGACCCGCACCCAAAGCCGCTCCGGTCGAAGAAGAGTTCAGCCTCGAGGTGGAGCCGGAGCTCGAAGCGGCCGCTCCGCCGGCCGAAGATCTCGTCATCGAAGAGGAAATCTCGTTCGAAGAAGAGGCTCCCGCAGCCCTTGAAGAGCCGGGCCTGACCTTCGAAGCGTCTACTGAGTCGGAGCTCTCACTGGGCGAAGAGCCCGTGGAGGAACAGCCATTCTTCGGCGTGGAAGCTGTCAGCTCTCCGGAGCCGGAAGTCGTCGAAGAGACCGTCTCGGAAGAGGAGCTGAGCGAAGTCGATTCCTTGATCGGACAGCAGCGGTTGAAAGAGGCTGGCCAGAAGCTCGACGCGCTCTCCGTCCGCTTCCCGTTCCATGCGGAGCTTGGGAAACGGCGGAAACGCCTCGATGCTGCTGTTGCCGCGGCTGAAGCAATCGCCGCAGCACAAAAGGCGAAGGCGGCTAAGCCTGCGGCGAAACCGGCGCCTGCGGCAGCGCCCCCAAAACCCCCTGCGCTGTCGCG
>WNEY01003978.1_pt1 | contig 11188 bp, 8 predicted proteins | sample 5400531 | NCBI WGS metagenome assembly WNEY01 (sample SAMN13153338, study PRJNA577476) | soil metagenome | isolation source: 200 cm saprolite under Douglas fir tree site 1 | place: USA:California | collected 2015-04-18
ACGATATCAAAAACGGCAAAAATTTGAAGCGGAATCAGCAGCCAGTGATAGCGCCATTCGCGTACAGGTTTAGTAAAACTCAGATACAACAAAAAGCCGTAATAGACCACATCATGCTCAACGTGCCCAGAAGGGTACGTGGGAAACGGAACAAACGGGGTATAGAGATGGATAGGTTCGGTATGTGGATTTGGCCGTGGACGGCCAATTATTTCATCAAGGCCCACGTTGAGAGCAGCAGAAAACACAATTGCCACCAGGAAAACGCAGGCAGTCTGAAACCATTGAACCGCCCCCGGTTTGCCCCTGAGACGATAGATTGCACCTACAAGCAACATACCGAAGAACCAGACAGCCGTCGCAATATATGAAGGAGTAGGGTTATCCAGTATACTTGGAAAATCCAGCACATCGATTAACCACTGGGGCAAGTGTAACCCCTGAACTGTCTCGGTTGCTGAAAGATCAATAGGATAGGGGGCAGGGTGAGAATGAATGACGAGGCAAGATGCGATGAATATGATCAAGCCAATAAACCAGAGAATGCCCTGAATGCGATACCGTTTTTGAGCATCCTGCCGATTCTCGCCACCTGCGGTCGTAGCAGCAGTTGGCGTCTGCATTCCCTTTGCCTGGGGATTCGTTGTTTTAAACATATGTAACCTCTGTGCTAAAAAGTTCCTTTGGCATCTATACATACATACACGGTTGGATAAACTTAGCGGGATACAACACGCTAGATTGGAACTCTCTGTTGCCAATGCCGGTGCTCTTGTGACAATATGTCCATAGATTCTCAGCAGTACATTTGTGGTCAGAATAGCCAGAACTGGAAGCAATCCAAACCATCAATGGCCTGAACGAGCCGCGCTTCATGAGCAGCAACGCCGGTAAGGGCCAGTATGACACGAACGGTACACACCCATCAGCCATGGAAAATGTTTTAGAGTATCGTACGGCCCAACCCAGAGTAGTGAATCCCCAGGTCTTGCTTCAATTGATCACGGCTGGCGCGCAGGTCGTCTCGGTCATCTGCGAAACCCCGACATTAGAGGATGTTTACGCCTCAGCTATGGTTACAGGCCCATTGCAACAAACCCTGGAAGAAACGCCGCTAAACGAGACGAAGATCTCTTCGCTCACGCAACAGGAAGGGTAGGTCGATGATAACAGAAAAGCAAAACTCTGCCGCTCGCGCTACATACAAAAAGGCAAGTGCTCTGCGCATTACGTGGGTAATTGCCTGGCGCCAGATTATTGAAGCGGTACGTGATCGATCAATGTTGGTCATGACAGGCTTCAGCATCGGCCTGCCGCTCGTAATATTGTTCTTCATTCTCAGTTCTGCGCTACAGGGTCCCAGGGCGGCGAGTTCCGCAGGCTCGACGATAGAGTTTTTCCTCCTGTGGATAGGGGTAACCACAACCACCCCTGCAATTGGCATTGCCTCTGGCGTCTTCGCCGGCGATAAAGAGCGGGGATGCCTGACCCCTCTTCTAGCAACACCGGCATCCAACGTATCCATCTTTGCCGGTAAAGTGCTGGGAGCTGTCTTACCGGCGCTTGGCATCTCAGCCATAGGCATTCTTGCCTGTTTCGGCGAAATAGCGCTCTTCTTTGGCCCAGAAAGGCTGCGTTTTCTTCCCCTGGGCCTCACAGTGATGATCCTGCTGCTCATTCCCGCTGTATCCTTCTTTGCTGCCGGGCTGGCAAGCGTGATCTCCTCGCGGGTGCGCACATTTCAAGCGGCCCAAACCTACTCATCCTTTATACTGGTCTTCCTCTGGTTTGGGCTCATAGCCCTCTTGCTCCTGGCATCGACATGGGGACTCTGGGCGTTCGCTGCTGCGGTCGCCGCTATCTACGTTGTCGATGTACTGCTCATCGTGCTGAGCGCTGTCACCTGGCGGCGTGAAGAGGTCATGGCACGCCAGTAGTTTACCTCACCTTGCAGTATCTTTGCAATCCTGCCTCGCCCTCTTTCATTACATGGTCATGGCTGGCCCGGAACATGGGCTCTGATACAAAGCCCAGTACATTGAGAATAGGATTATGCACCCGTACATACCAATGATATACTATGCGCGTTCCACCATCTGACCGGCTGTAAAACAACGTTTCTAGCACGCCTACTAGATCACCGGCTACCACGGATCGTAAGCGCCGTTCTTTTTCCACATCTACGGTAACTGTCTTAATATAAAAAGGCGGAGCCAACCGGGCCACACTTTCAGCCTGTTTAACCCGGTAAACAATTTCACGTCCCTCCGGGATTGCCGGAAGAGATACTACACTGTCCACCGCCATTGATGGCCACCATTTGTATTGCTCTTCTGGAGTAGTCATGATTTTGTATACATCAGAAACAGGGGCATCTATATTCCACTCGGTTTCCCAGTCATAGACACGCACCAATCTCCCACCGCCGAAAATTGCTCCAGCACCGAAGCCTAGGGCGGCAAATACGAGTGGGCGTAACCAATTCTTGTTATTATTGCGTGCCATAAAAATTTCCTCCTCTGCTAGCTAAAGCAAGCGATATTTCATATCGGGCCATGAGCCATCTGCTAACGTCATTGAAGCTGTCTGTGGCCGAAATATATATCAGTTACGGGAAAAAAGAAATTCTGGATTACTACCATCATTACATCTTCATTTACAACCAGCTGAAACAAATGTACTATTATGACCAGGCATTTCTCTTTTAGCACCCAGGCCCAGCAGAGAAGATAAAAGAGTACATAGAAAGGCGGACGTACAATGGACAAGATCATCACCCAATCCGTTCGACTGCACTGCTCTCCCCAGCACGCCTTTGAAATGTTTATCATCAACAAGCACCTCGAATCCTGGCTCACTCAAGTCGCTGAGGTCGAACCCGTGGTGGGTGGAAAATACGAGTTATTCTGGACCCCTGACGACAGGGAGAATAACAGCACCCTTGGCTGCAGGGTAACCGCCATTGAGCAAGACAAGTTTCTTGCCTTCGAGTGGAAGGGGCCGCCACAGTTCAAGCACTTCATGAACAATGCCGACCCGCTAACCCATGTTGTTGTCTTCTTCGTTCCCTGCGAGGAAGTATTAACTCCGTGTACAGATGTCTATCTCATTCACTCCGGCTGGGGAAGTTCAGCAGAGTGGGAAAAAGCCAGGCAGTTCTTTGTCAGAGCCTGGGAAGAGGCCTTCGAGGAACTCCGCCAGCAAGTGAATGATTGAGCTAGCTGCAAGGAGCTTGCCAGCAAGCTACAGGCGAGGATCAACAGGCTCGCTTTCCAGGGCCAGCACCCCAAAGGCGCACTCATGCACGCGGCGCAAAGGTTCGGCTTGGACAAAGCGTTCCAGGCCCTCGATACCTAAAGCAAACTCACGTAGGGATAGAGAACGTTTTCTGCTCAGCCCACGCTGGCGTAATTGTTCCAGGTTCTCAGGCACATCGTACTCCGGGCCATAGATGATGCGCAGATATTCTAGTCCGCGGCATTTGACAGCAGGTTGTACAATGCCGCGTCGTCCCCTGGAAATAAAATCATACGGCTTAACCACCATCCCTTCACCGCCGCGTCCAGTTAGTTTCAGCCACCAGGCTACCCCTTCTTCCACACTGGCGGGATCACTTACATCCACCTGCTTATAGGGTGTAGCCAGCAGCAACTCTTTATCAGCGCTGTACAACTCCGCAAGAGTTTCCATATGCCATACATGATTCTTACCCACATGCGCTTCCCCTTGCGTTGCCAGGATATGAAAAGGCGCCAGCTTAAGATCAGCTACAGAATGGACAGGCCAGCAATAATGACGATAAGCAGCCACGTATTGACCCGCCAGCTTTTTCTGAATACGGTATTTTGCCAGCAGCAAGTCCGTATTGAGACCATGTTCCGCTGCCCTTTCCAATAGGGCTACAGCCTCGCTCAGGGCAACGCGAGAAGCAGTTCCTACAGCAGCATACTGCTGGAGCAGCAATGCCTGCGCCTTAACCGACCATGGCATAAGTTCACAATCCAGGCAGACCCAATCAGTGGAAAATTTCTCCCAGAACCCGGCAGCAGCCAGGGCAGAACGTACTCTCGATAACAACTCAGCTTCAAGCCCTGTATCATCAAAGAAGCGCCTTCCTGTACGAGTATAACAGATACCTATGCCTTCACCGGTCACGCCAAAGCGCCGGCGTGCCGCATCCTCATCCCGGCACACAATAACTACTGCACGCGACCCCATATGCTTCTCTTCACACACAACATGCGCGATACCCTCAAGTCGATAATAGGCAAAAGCTTCAGCAGGGTGTTCCAATAATCCTGGCTCCTGGCTCGTTTCGCATGGCGACATGGTTGGAGGCAGATAGATGAGCCACCTGGGATTAGCTGCAAAGCGGCTGATAACTTCCAGTGCGGCAATGGCGTTTTCTTCGCGAATCGTGATCGCTTGTTGCAGGCGGGTAGTGATGATGCGCTTGCCCGAAACATCCTCCATGTCCAGGACGTCATCATGCTGTTGTTGTGCTGTAAGAGTTGAAGGCTGCTCCTCTTGTAACAGGAAAGGCCTCGCTGGCTCACAGTAGGTCTGCGCAGCCGGAACAGAGACAAGTTCCAATTCAGGGTAGCGCAAGGCTGTTAGCTTACCGCCAAAGACACAACCTGTGTCGATATTGATGGTACGATTCAACCATTCAGGCTCAGGCACAGGAGTATGACCATATACCACCATAGCCTTACCACGATATTCGGCTGCCCAATTGTAGCGAATCGGCAAACCAAATTCGTCGGTTTCACCCGTCGTTTCACCATACAATGCAAAGTCACGCACAGCTGCAGAACCACGCCCCTGCATGGACTCTTTCATGCCTGCGTGCGCGACCACCAGTTTCCCATCATCCAGGACATAGTGACTCACAAGATTGTCGAGAAAGCCTGCTATCTTCTCGCGGTACTCCTGTGGCTCCTTGTCTAGCTGCTCCAACGTTTCCGCCAGTCCGTGAGTAATCCTCACATCCCTCCCGCGCAACTTGCGCAGTAGTTTTACATCGTGATTACCTGGAATGCAAAATGCAGTGCCAGACGACACCATTTCCATAGTCAGGCGGAGTACATCTAGAGCGCATGGCCCCCGATCAACCAGATCACCCAGGAATACTGCTTTCCGCTCCTGGGGATGCTTCACCAGAAAATGAGGGATGCCTTCTCCTTGCGTCTCAACCTCATAACCAAGCTGCTTGAGTAGCTCTTGCAATTCGTCGAAGCAGCCATGCACATCACCAATGATATCGAATGGTCCGTGTTCTTGCTTGAGGTTATTCCACAGTGACTGGCGCTCGATGTGGGCTTCATCAACCTGCTGTGGTGAATTGAAGGTATAAAAGGTGCGGAAGCCTTCACGTTTCAGATCATGAATGGAGCGCCGCATCTGACTCATTTGTCGACGCACTACATGAGCTCCAAAGTTCCGCTCTGGCCGGTGCCGATTGCGTTCATAGCAAATCTGCTCCGGCAGATTAAAAACAATCGCAACCGGCATAAAATGGTACTCACGAGCCAAAGCCAGCAGAGGCTTACGATCCTCAAGTTGAACATTGGTAGCGTCAACGACGGTTAACTTGCCAGCAGCCAGGCGCTTAGCAGCAACGAAATGCAGCACCTCAAAAGCATCATTGGTAGCATGCTGATCATTTTCATCGTCTGAGACCAGCCCACGACAAAAATCTGACGAGAGTACCTCGGTGGTCTTAAAGTGAGAACGGGCAAAGGTAGACTTACCAGAACCAGAAGGTCCAATAAGTACAACCAGTGAGAGTTCCGGGATAGTCAGTTTCATTACACTTGCCTCGAGAATACTCCCATCTGTGATGGTGCTCCTACTATCCCATCTTCTGGTCCTACGGACAGAAAACGTACAGCATATCCGAAGCGTTCTGCTACTCTATCAGCCCAGGCCTTAAATTCTTCACGAGTCCATTCAAAGCGGTGATCTTTGTGCCGAAACTTCCCAGCATGTAAGGTTTCAAACTTGACATTGTATTCTGCATTCGGCGTTGTCATTATCACCGTTGCAGGCCTGGCAAATTCGAAGAGCACACGCTCAAAAGCAGCAAGACGAGGCGGATCTAGATGCTCGATCACCTCCACCACCGCAGCAGCATCGAATCCCTCCAGGCGCTTGTCACGGTACGTCAAAGCGCCATGAAGCAAAGATATGCGCTCCTTTTGTTTAGATGGTAAACGATCGATATGCAAGCGATGCTGGGCAAGTTCCAGAGCACGATAGGAAACGTCTACCCCCAGAATCCGCTCGAACCTCTTATCTTGCAGGAGCAGCTTCAATAGCTTGCCCTCGCCACAACCCAGGTCCAGTACGCGCCTGGCTCCGCAATCGCGCAGTACAGCCATAACCGCTTCCAGCCGAAGCAAGTGCAGATCCAGACGTTCCTTCTGCTCTCCAACGATGACCTCTTCTACAACAGGCGCCGCCTCAAGCGTATCTTCCTGGTCGACCTTCTCCTCGACGACTAGACGGGCAATCGCGTCGCGTGCAAGGCTATGCTTGTGCTTTAGATAACGATAAGCAATTTGCTGGCGTTCGGGATGTATCTCCAGCCAGCCTTTACCATGCCGCAGGAGCTTCTCGACTTCGTCATCACCTATCCAATAGTGCTTATCGTCGTCCAAAACTGGCACCAGCACATAGAGGTGCGCCAACAGCTCGCTCAGGCGGCAGGTAGCCTCAAGCGTGACTGTAAAATAAGAACTCATCCCCCATTCCGGGCGCTCTTCGTCCAGGGTGTGGCCGGTTACCATCAGCGTATAGCCCAAAGGCTCAAAAAGGCGCTTGAGAAAGCCTTCGCCGCCACGACACGGTACAACAGAAAGTGTTGCTTGCAGCGGAATCCTGGCCTCGGCCAGCTCAGGCCGACTGGTACAACGTCCGTTGAGAGCTGTGCCCAAAACTTCAGAAATTGCCACGCTCAAAAACGAGGACGCCACATAGGGACGATCATTGACATACTGTTCCAATGCAATAGAACGGTCTCTGCCGCGAACAAGATGCAAAGAGTCAATGTCAAGTAGCAGCGCAGCCGTACATCGCTCATTGCTGGCCTCGGGATAGAATATATGGGCCTGGCCAAATGAGAGCGTAAATGACTGGACATGCGCTGGATTTTTATGCAGCAGATATCCCAGATCAGTCGCTGGCTGGTACGTGGTTGTAATCGTTAAAAGCATGAGTTTCCTGGCTCAGCCCAAAGTAAGAAATTCTTTTCTTATGCATTAAGATGTCTTGAGGCATTGTAGCATTGCTTCAGCTTATTTGCAATAAAAAGGCAACTTGAAACCATATGATAAAAAAGACATGCTTTAAGTTCGACTTTGTACATTTGACCCAATAATGTACAAAGTCGAGCTCCAGACCTCCCTTAGAAACCTACCCTCCATACTAGGTAGGCACGTAGCCATCTGGACGGATAGTTGCTAACCTAGCTTGGCTCATGTGCCTCGAATGGCTGCGGAACTCCTATGCGTCCGTCGGACCAGGCCACGTACAGCGTTTCACCAACGTATGGAGCGCTCGGCGTGGCAATGATGTAGTTATCGGTGTAGTCCCCGAAGTTCGGGAAGATGTCCGATGAGACGTTAACCCAGTTGGACGCTACATCGGTCACCAAAGAGTTGGTCGTCACAGCGCTGCTTCTACGAGGATCAACATTGATCGCAACGTACACGTTGGTAAGCGCCGTAGTCGGTGAAGAACGACCATAAAACGAGATGTCCAGCAGTCCAGCCGCATCAGCATTGCGCAAGGCCGGCAGGAAGTGCCAGCCGCCCGTGCTGCTATTGACACGTACTGGCGCAGTCTGAACGCCGGTCAGGCTTACCAGGTTAAAGCTCTGCATCAGGATGTCACCAACCGGGTGCAGGCGGGCATCATTCCAGATCATACTCACCGTCCCGAACTTGTCGCTTACTGCCAGGCGTGGGAAGTCGATCATCGGGAAGCGGTTATAGCCAGGAATGTTCGCAAGCTCCAGCGAGGTGATGGTGACTGCATTGACGGCTTTGGGGCCACCACAGGGTGATGTTGGGGCCAGGTTCAGGCACGAGAACGGTACATAGTTCATCACATTCTGTATGGGCTTAGAGCTAGAGGCGCAGGCAGCCAGAAAGAAGCTGGTAGCCCAGTTGTGCTCATAGGCAACATACACATCACCGTTTTTCACGTCTACGGCCGGGTATGCACCCTCGTTCTCACATCCCTGGGGGTCAGACGGTGCCACGACGAAGTACGGAGCAGCAGGATGAGTCAGCGAGCCTCTGCCGCCATTGAAACACACAGGTGCCCCCGCCGTGCCACCTGCAGGTCCTGTTCCACCAGTCGATGTCCCAATGTCGCAGACTGCAAGATCGACTGTGATGGTTTGCTGGAAGGTGGTAGGATTGAAAACGAACTCCGTGTAAGTCGCGTACAACCGGCCATGTACCGGGTCAATCGACAGGAAATCTTTGTCGAGCATGCCGCAGAAGGTGAACCCGGACTGAGTTGTACATACCGAACTCGACGCGACGATAATGGGCTGGCTGCAGCTTATCAGGGCCGACGTACCCGTTCCAGTAGCCTTGCATGCAGCCATGGCTATATGCGTACGCTGATCGGGAGCGGTGAACGAAGGGAGAAACAGGCTGCTGACGTAGAAGTAAGCTGTTCCCCCAGAGCGCCAGGCCTCGACACTCGGGTCTCCGAAGTAGGCATCGTTGCTGCAATTATTATTGGGCAAGCCACCCTCGTCCGTAAAAGAGCTGCCACCATTTGCTGAGAAGCCGTAGCCCGTCAGTTCCTCTTTATGCATAGGAGAGGGACAGGGTGAGAAGAAGCCGGTGGCATCGTTCCATGCCTCAACAGTGTAAGGTCCGACAGCAGCAATGGAAGTCTCCGATTGGCCATAGGTCTGCGCGCCTGCAGGATTAACGTCCTCGTGAGGATTGGCAGCATCTACATTCTTGACGGAGGTTGAAGGCGAGACCCGCGGATTTCCTGGACCGCTCGGTTGAGGCCCATGGCAGTACGCCTGGAGTCCTGACGAAGCTTGATACGTCTTTCCAAGATTCTGGCAGAAGGCACTTTTAGTTGTGTTCCCTGAAGCATACGCGTGCGGTGAACTCCCGCTCAGTGCTACTCCAGTTGCAAAAGCAACCACCAGGGCAAAAGCGATCAAAATAGAAAGCATGCCCTTACAATTAACAACTCGATTCATCTTGATAATAGCCTCCTTATTGTTTTTCTCCTCGACACAGTTGCTCCTGCTTCGCATGGAATGCTCATCCTTGGCTTTATTCAGGAGTGCTTATGAGAGTACACGAGGGCTTCAACATACGAGGGACTATCTACGAGCACTGCGATACGAGTACGCACGACGACTACGTCGCTAGTAAGAGAGTCGCGTACATTTTCGCTCCAAAGGGTTTCCCTCCACCTAAAAAACTCTTTTGAGAGCCGGGCTGCTGTCGTGGGATAGATCAGTAATCTGCGAGACGAATCGGGGTCAAATAGCGCTCAGAGAACAAAAAAAGCAGAATTTTGCTCCCCCTAATAGATAAGAATAACCAAGAAATTCATGTTTGTCAAGTGTTTGTATGGGAAAGAGGTGATAGCATTTGTACCAAATCTACATAATTATTAAGGTGAATCTATAGAAAAATAAATGTAACTTCTCAGATCAACATCTTCAGGGCTTGATATCCGATCAACGCAGCGAACAAAAGCGGGCAGTGGCAAAGTCGCTGCCCGCTTTTGTTCGCTGTGTTGATTGTTTTTGTAGTAAATCTGGCAAAGAAACACATTACGCGTGTTCTAAGCGGCGCAGCTCAATTTGCCCATTGCGCACACGCACGTCGAAAGTCGGCTCGGCATAGACCGCCGGCCCATTGACCACACTACCGTCAGTCATGCGGAAGCAGGAGCCATGCCAGGGGCACTGCACAACATCGCCATGTAATGTTCCTTCATCTAAAGGCCCACCAAGATGCGAGCAGGTGGCACCAATGGCGTAAATTGATTTGCCCTTTTTCAACAACACCGCTGGAATACCAGCCGCATCCACCCGTGTAAGCTTCCCTTCAGCAAGGTCTTGTACGCTCATGACCGCTACAAAGTCATCGGAGCCGCCTTCAAACGCCACATGGTTCACACCGATGCCCTTGGCAAAGACCAGCTCACCTCCCAGGTAAGCCGAGAAAAGAGAGGCAAGATAACCAATAGTTGAAAAAGCTATACCTGCACGGCGTTGACCTAGACGTCTCAGGATAAGTGAGACCAGATACGTGATCGAAATAGTGCCGTTGAGTAACCCATGCATCAGACCTACGCGCCGGTCGGCGCCAATCTGGTCGCTCCAGTCGGCCACACCGGTAACAACTGAGCCTGTTGCACCCAGCAAGCCGAGCAATAATGTGAGATCGGCACCATCGGCCATCCCTTTGCTCTCCTGATTGAGCCAGGCAAAGTCAAGCAGCATCGTACCGCTCCAGGAACCAAGAGGTATATCGGTCAGAACGGGGTGTACAGAGTGCCCAAGCCACGTACCATTCAGGAGATCCTTGAGTTTGCGAGTAGGCTGGCCGGGCTGGCCAAAGAAAGCTAACAGCCAATTCTGAATTGGTTCTCCGAGTTTATCAAGCCATGTTTGACTCTCCACAAACTCCCCGATAACATGCCGAATTGGCGGATTGAGCGGCGGTGTTTCAGTCCAACTTTTTTGTTCTGGCATCACTTCTGAAGACATTGATTTTCTTCCTTTCTGAGAGACAAAATACAAATTTCTCGTTTTGCCATTCAACTGACAATAAGCCAAGAGTAATCACGCGGTGGGTTAATGCCCAATACAGAGAAAGGAACTTCTGGTTGTCGTCGTTCAAGTATGTAGGAAGCAACTGCCGTATTGTGAGCATAGAACAACCGGGCGCAGCGCAAGGCGCTTTGTAATGAACGGAAACGCACCCGCATCTCCTGGTCTAATGGCAACACTACATACTGAAAACCATGGCCAACCAACCAGTCGTAATCCTCCCTACGGGGCCAGATAACCACTATTTTACCACCTGGCTTCGTCACCCGCTTGAGTTCTGCTAAACCTACTTCGCCCCCTTGCCCTGGCTCAGCAGTGAAAGCCGAGCACGAGAGCGATACGTCAACACAGTTATCC
>WNEY01006254.1_pt1 | contig 11188 bp, 11 predicted proteins | sample 5400531 | NCBI WGS metagenome assembly WNEY01 (sample SAMN13153338, study PRJNA577476) | soil metagenome | isolation source: 200 cm saprolite under Douglas fir tree site 1 | place: USA:California | collected 2015-04-18
CGAATGCCGAGCGGTCGAAGGCCCTTCGCAACCCTCGCTTCATTGAGGGCCACCGCAACCGGCTGGCGTTCCGCAGAGACGACCAGGACGTCGAGATCGGGCAGGTCGTCCGCGGGACCGTACGGATCGTCGATCGACTCGATCCGGGCGTGGCGCCACTTCCTCCCGACAAGGAAACGTTTCAGGTGGCGCTCTCGGACCGGGTAGGGATTCACGCGGGGTCGGGATTCCTTCGCGAACCGATCGGTCGTTAAGCCGATGATGACGGCGTCCGGCCGACCGTCGAAGGCGACGCGGAGCAGAGCCTCGTGGCCTGCGTGCAGGATATCGAACGTCCCGCCGAGGACGACGCGCATTTGGCGGACCATCCTGTCGACACGATATAAGAATGTCTCATGGAGACAGACGGCCCTCGTGAATCGCGAGGAGGTCAGAGTACAGAGCGTAGGCCGCCTGTCGCAACGCCGGTTGACGCTCGATGATCTGCAGCTCCCTCAGCATGTCCGTCCGCACAACGAGAGAACTCGACGTGCCGTCGACGGAGAAGAACGGATGATAGAGCGGGACGGATTCTAGGGAAACGGAGGCCCTCACGATCCGCCCGTCTCTCCACCCGCGGGCGATGAGCTTCATGCGTTTGCCTGCCGACCGCGCCGCCTCGATTCGGTCCGACGTCAGGGATGCGATTCCCTCCCGCGGCACCTGCTCTGGCCGCAGACGGCCTCCCATCAAGACGTTCGCAAGGAGGCACGCCTTCACGGTCGCGTCCCAGCAGTCGAGGTCCATCGCCGGGTCCGTCTCGAGGAGGCCCATCTCCCTGGCTGACTTGACTCCTTCCTCATACGTCCGGCCGGCCTCAATCATCGAGAGGATCAGATTGCTTGTGCTGTTCAGAATCCCCTCGAAGGACAGGATTCGGACGCCGCGGAGCGTTTCCTGGAATAGGTTGAACACCGGCGCGCCGTCCATCACGGTCCCCTCGTACCGGAACCCGAGGCCGTGCGTTCGGGCTAATTCCTTGAGGCGTCGGTAGTGATAGACGACCGGGCCCTTGTTCGCGGTGATCACATGCTTTCCGCTCGAAAGGGCCGCGACGATGTGGTCCACGCCGATCTGCCGCGGCCCAATTCGCAAGGGCGTAATCTCGATCACAACGTCGGCCCGCGCACGGCGGATGTACTCGGCCGACGGTCCGCGAACCCCGCGGCCGCAGGATTCCAAGGAGGAGGCGCCCGCGTCAGCGAGCCGCAGGGCCTTCCGCAGGTCGATCCCCTGAGCGCGTTCCACGGACCCGTGCCGGCCGGTGAGGATTCCCACGACCGTGGCATCGAGGCCGTGGACCTTCTCGAGTTCCGATCGACGTTCCAGAAGGAGTCGCGCGAACTCCCGGCCGACGTTGCCGAAACCAGTCAGCAGGATCCGACAGCGCATCGCAGGATCGTCCTCGGCCCCTCACGGCGTGCCTTTCTCCGCGACCAGTGCACGCAGGATCCCATCGATTCGGCCGAGTCCTTCGGACAGGTACGGTCCCGCGTGTCCCATCCCGATTCGGATGTAGCCGTCGATCCCGAATTGGTCTCCGGGCACGATCAACGTGGACTTCTCCTTCAGCAGACGCCAGGCGAGATCCGAGGAGTTGATGCGCAACCCGTATCGCAAGAAACAGATCGCCCCCGCGACAGGAGGAATGTGCGTGAACAGCGGTCCGTGGCTCGCGATCCATTCGCTGAGGAGGCCATAGTTGCGTCGGAGGATCGACCGCGTGCGGCCGAGGATCTCCTCTCGACGGCCGGAGGACAGGGCGATCTGCGCGAGCCGGTCTGAGAGATAGGTGGGTGTCAGCGTCGTGTAGTCATGGAACGCCCAGAGGGTCGCGATCGTGTCGGCAGGACCGGTGAGCCAGCCGATCCGCAACCCTGGGAGGGCGTAGGCCTTGCTGAGGCCGTTCATCACGAGCGTCCTTTCGTATCCGCCCCACAGGCTCTCCGTGTAGACTTCGTCGGACAGGAGCCACGCCCCGGCGTCCCCCGCGGCATCGAGCACCGCTCGGCGTTGTGCCTCGGCCATCACCGCGCCGGTCGGATTGTTTGGGTTGCAGACCGCGATCGCCTTCGTTCGGCGGGTCACGAGGGTCGCGAGCTCGTCCGGGTCGAACTGCCATCCGAGGGCCTCCCGAAGCCACAGGGGACGGACCTTCCCGCCAAACATCTGGACGAGTCCCCAGCTTTCCATGTAGTTCGGCAACAGGAGGACGACCTCGTCGCCCGGCTCGACGAGATGCCAGATGGCCAGAAGGCATGCCTCGGATGAGCCGTTCGTGACCAAGACATGATCCGGGGTCGCCCCCGGGTACAGCGACGCAATCGAAGAACGCAATTCCGGCGTCCCGTTCCCTTGCGAGTATGCAAGGGGATGGTCCAGGAACCGATCGATGGCCGCCTCATCGCGAAGGAGCTCCCGCAAGGGGAGTGGCTCCACGCCACTCTCCGAGAGGTTGAATTCCACCGCGTGTTCCCATGTGGACTGCCATCGCTCCATCTCGAAGGGGACGAGCTTCATTCGCGCAAGACCGTCCATCGTGGCGGCTCGGATTAATGTTCCCGCGGACTGTGGAATTCGGGCCTTTGACGGTCGATGTGCGATCGACAATTTTCCTCCGCGAAATTGGGAAAACGTAGAAGTCTCCCGTAGACCGTCCGCGCGCGGGAGCCGGTCGCATGCGAAGGGGAGAATTGGTACTGTTCGTCATCCTCGTGATCGCCGGACTCTACTTCGTCCTCTTCCACAAAGATCCATTGCCCCTGAACCACGAGGCGATTGGGCTGGGCAATCTGCACTTCGTGCACGACATCCTCGGGGCGGTGCTGTTCGGAATCGCGGTCTTCATCTGGTGGCGTTCGAGGCGATCGGCGCGGCTCAAGACGCCTGCGTGAGCGTCTCCGGAGCACCGCTGCGAATTCTCGATCCCTCCTCTTCGGGCGGCCATGGTGACGGACCCAGCGGTCGTTTTCAGCCCACCTCGGGGCGGGGAAACCCCACGGAACCGGCTGCCGATTCGCGGCTACCGCTACAAAAATATTCCGCTTACGTTAAATACTACCCACGCATTGCGGCGGCCCGGACGAGAGGGGGCATGAGACGTCTCGGCGTGGTCGAGAACATCGCCCACGATGGGACGGTCCTCATCCGCTCGGAGTTCGCCCCCTCGCGAGGCGCCGACGTGCGTGACAAACGGAACCGGCCTTTGGGACGGGTCATGAAAGTATTCGGACCAGTCCAAGAGCCCTTTGCCGCGGTCCGCCCGGTCGGCCCCGCCTCCCTGTCCCTGATCGGAGCCGACGTCTTCGTTGATGAGGGAAACCATGCCAACCAAGAAGATCGAAGAGGCCGAAGAAGTCACTAGATGTCCGGAGTGCAACTCGGGGCACCTCTCGTTCGACTACGAACGCGGGGAGCTGATCTGCGAGGAGTGCGGCCTCGTGCTGACCGACCAGATGATCGATCAAGGCCCGGAATGGCGGGCGTTCGACGTCGAACAGGGCGAGAAGCGTGCCCGTACCGGCGCCCCGATGACGTACACGATCCACGACAAGGGCCTCTCGACGACGATCGGGTGGAAGAACAAGGACTCCTACGGCAAGTCGATTCCCACCCGGAACCGGGCCCAGCTGTATCGCCTTCGGAAGTGGCAGCGGCGCATCCGCGTGAGCAATGCGACGGAGCGGAATCTCGCCTTCGCGCTGAGCGAGCTCGATCGGATGGCCAGCGGGATGGGCCTGCCGCGGAACGTCCGTGAGACCGCCGCGATGGTGTATCGAAAGGCCGTGAACAAGAACCTGATCCGCGGTCGCTCGATCGAAGGCGTGGTCGCTGCCTCCCTCTATGCGGCGTGCCGCCAGTGCAATGTCCCGCGGACGCTCGACGAGATCGCGAATTCCTCTCGCGTGGGACGCAAAGAGATCGGCCGGACGTACCGTTTCATGACGCGGGAGCTGAAGTTGAAACTCATGCCGACAAAGCCCCAGGATTACGTGTCTCGCTTCTGCTCGGAGCTCAAGCTGAGCGGCGAGGTCCAATCCCGGGCGGTCGAGATCCTGAAGGACGCCCAGGACAAGGAACTCACATCGGGCCGCGGACCGACCGGCGTTGCGGCCGCCGCCATCTACATCGCGTCGATCCTCTCCAACGAACGGCGCACGCAGCGGGAAGTCGCCGACGTCGCCGGTGTGACGGAAGTCACCATCCGGAACCGCTACAAAGAACTGACCGAGAAGCTCGGCATCAAAGTGGAACTGTAGCCGGACCGGCGCGCACCGTCCGCTCGCCTCAATCGACTCGGCTGAGGATCAGGGCGCCCGCGATCCAACCCGCGAGACCTGAAACCAGATAGACCGCTTCGAAGGCGGGAAAGGCATATGGCGCGACGACGACGAACGCGATCGCGAACAGGGTGGCTGCGATCCAGATTGGCCAGAGCTCCATCGTCAGCCGCGGCCGGAAGCGGAATCCCGCTCGCACGATCAACAGAGAGGCCCCGAGGGCCATCGCGAGTTGTTCGCTGAGTCCCACGAGGTCCGACGACTGCCGACCTGCGAGAAGACGAGTCAGGTTGTACGCCAAGAGAGCCGCGAACGCTACGAAGGTCACCGCGACCAGAAGTCGAATCGCGGACCAGCCCCGGCGCAACTCGAAGCGCTTTCGGATCCCGCGGTACAACAGGGTGGGTGACGCGACCCGGAGAACCGCGGTGATTGCCACGATCGGGAGGAAATCGGTCGGGCTCGAAACGGCGTACGTGACGAGCAAAACCGCCGTGACGCTCAGTGCGAAGAGAGCTCCGATCACGACGGCGACGAGGGGGCGACTCGCCGAGAACAGTCGAATGTGGACGAGGAGCGGAACGAAGAGGAGGACGACGGACCCGGTCGCAAGGAGCCCGGCGAATGCATAAACGAAGGGCGCTTCGGCCGACGCGGACATCTCGGACCAGGACGAGGTTCGGACCGAAAGGCTTTCGGCATCGTTCTGGAGGAGGCAGGACCAACCGAGTTCCATTCCGCGCCCGCGACGTACCTCTAAGTAGAGGTATGCCGACGAAAGACAACTCTCCGCGTGGCCGGCCTAGGGCAGTCGGAGCGTTCCACGGATCAATGGCGCGATCTGGCCCCCGACCCGGATGACCTTCGGCTTGCCGTCCTCCGTCTCCACGCTGACCTCGATCCGACTCGCGTGGTGGATCTCCATCCCCTGTTCGACGATGAACGTCGGGGCGGGTAGTTTTCCATTCGCGGCCAGGTAGGCACCGCAGGCACCCGCGGCACTTCCAGTGGCCGGGTCTTCGATCCCGAGGTCCGGGACGAAGCTGCGCGCGTGGACCGCTGCGTCCGGAGCGACGGCCTCGAGGGCGAAGGTATAGCACACGACCTTCTCCCCAAATTTCGACAGGACTTTGCGAAGGTCCCGAAGATCCGGGTCCAGTCCTTTGACCACGTCGAGGGATCGGAGCGGCACCTGCAGGGACTGAATCCCCGTCGCGGCAATCTGTGGCACGAGGCCTTTCAGCCCGACATCCTTCGCTCGGACACCGAGGGCGTCCGCGAGCGGCTCGACGTTCTTCAACTCCGCGCCGAGCGAGGGTTCGCCTTGGGTCATGATCACCCTCTTCACCTGGCCGCCCTCACATAGGAGCTCGAGGGGCAACACGCCGATCTCCAACTCCTGATAAATCACCGAGGAACCGTCCGGATGCGGGACGAGCCCTTCTTGGGCCGCGACGTAGGCGGTCCCGATCGACGGGTGGCCTGCGAACGGGATCTCTCCGCCCGGCGTGAAAATCCGGTTCCGATAATTCGCCGAGGGGTTGCTCGCCGGAAAGATGAACGTCGTCTCGGAGATGTTCATCTCCCGCGCAATCCCAAGCATCTCGGCCGACGAGAGGCCCGTGGCCCTCGGGAATACCGCGAGCGGATTCCCGGTGAGGGGCGTGTCCGTGAAGACATCGATTCGCCAGTAATCGAAGAATCGTTCCGACATGGATGGGACCTTCCCGCGAGGATGGCGATGCCCGCTCTTAATCCTCGCCCGACAGGTTTTTGCGCGTCTCCTCCTTCCCGCGCCGGAGGGGAGACGCATCACCGCACTCGAGGGCGGAAGCCGTGACGACCTGACGATCGAAGACCCCCGGGTCTCGGACCGCGTGCAGAAGTTCCCGGAATCCGTGATCCGAGAAATGACTCGCATCGCGGCGATCCACGATGCAATCAACTTGTCCCAAGGCTACCCCGACTTTGACCCCCCGCGGGAGCTCACGGAAGCGGCCAAGCGCGCCCTCGACGCCGGGTATAACCAGTATGCGATTACATGGGGAGCGCCAGAGCTGCGAGACGCGATCGCGCGGCGCGCCAAGGCCTTCAACGGAATCGACGCGGACCCGGAGTCGAACCTCGTGGTCACGTGCGGCGCGACGGAGGCGATGATGGCCGCCATGCTCTCCCTGATCAACCCCGGCGACGAAGCCGTGATCTTCGAACCGTTCTATGAGAACTACGGACCGGACGCGATCGTCAGCGGCGCGCGACCGCGATACGTCCGCATGGAATGGCCGGACTGGTCCATCGACGAGGAGGACCTCAAGTCTGCGTTCACAAATCGCACGAAAGTCCTGATCCTGAATACACCGAACAATCCGACCGGAAAGGTCTTCGACCGCGACGAACTCAAGGTCGTCGCCGACCTTTGCGCGGACCACGACGTCGTCGCGGTGACGGACGAAATCTACGAGCACATCATCTTCGACGGGGCGAAGCATGTGTCCCTTGCCACAATCGGCGACATGGCGAATCGGACGATCACGGTCAATGGCCTCTCGAAAACGTACAGTGCCACGGGATGGCGGGTCGGCTGGGCGATCGCGCCGAAGACCCTCGCGAACGCGATGCGGCGGACGCACGACTTCCTGACGGTCGGCGCGCCGCATCCGTTGCAGATCGCGGCGGCCGCGGCCCTGGGTCTTCCTGAGTCGTACTATCGAAATCTCGCGTCGATGTACCAGAAGAAGCGGGACTTCTTCGTCCGAGGTCTTCAGGAGGCAGGCCTCGATTGCCGCCCGCCGAGAGGCGCATACTATGTGATGGCGAACTTCGGGCGCTTCCCCTTCGACGACGATCGGGCGTTCGCCATGCATCTCGTCGAGCATCGGCGGGTCGCAGTCGTCCCGGGGGGATCCTTCTACGGAAATCCCAAGGACGGGCGGAGGTTCGTGCGGTTCATGTTCTCAAAACGGGACGAGACGTTGAAGGAGGCAATCGACCGCCTCCAGGGATTGCGGGACGTGCCGTGAACATGGCCCGCGGGGCGGACCTCGTGTTCGTCGGCGGGAAAATCTTCACCGCCGCGCGGGTTCGGCCTTGGGCCAAGGGCCTGGCAATCCGCGACGATCGTATCGTCGCCGTCGGGACCGAGGCCGAGGTGGAACGATGGGCGGACCGGCGGACTCGTCGGATCGATCTCCGCAATCGGGTCGTCGTTCCCGGATTCATTGACGCGCACGCCCACATGGCGGACAGCGCAGGGGAGCTCGGGTGGACCCGCCTCGGCGGGACTCGATCCATGGATCAGGCCCTGACCAAGCTCCGGAAGGTCGCTGCGCGGACGCCCCCTGGGGAATGGGTCATCGGCATTGATTGGGATGAGGCGAAGTGGACGGATCGGCGGTATCCGAATCGGGAAGATCTGGACCGAGTGTCGACGGACCATCCGGTCGTCGCACGCCGAATTGACTGTCACATGGGCTCCGTGAACTCCCGGGCGCTCGAGAGCGCACGCGATCTCGTCGGACTCCGTGGATTCGAGGTGGATGGCTCGGGGAGGCCGACGGGAATTCTGAAGGAAGACGCCTTCTCGGAACTCCATGACCGTTTCGCATCGGGGCCTGCCATCGTCGAGCGGAACCTCCCACGAATGGCGCAGATGGCTCATCGTCTCGGCATCACGTCGATCCACGATGTAGTCTCGATCTCGGCATGGCAGGCGTACCAGCGGGCCCACCGGAAGGGCCGGCTCCGACTCCGCGTGTATGGGATGGTGCCTGGCGCCGCGACGGCCTCTCTTGCGCAGGCAGGAATCCAATCCGGACTTGGAGACGAGTGGCTCCGGATCGGCCCTGTCAAGGTCTTTTCCGACGGATCCCTCGGGGCCTTCACCGCGGCGCTCGATTCACCGTACGACCGGCGGGTCGGGGAGCGAGGGATGTTAGTCTATCCTCCGTCCGGGCTGAGGGCCATTTTGGAGGAGGCCCATCGGGCGGGTCTCCAGACCGCGACCCATGCGATCGGGGACGCTGCGGTGCGCCTCGTCACAGAAACGCTCACCGCGATCGAAGAGGAAAATCCGCGAGAGACGTTGCGTCACCGCATCGAACACTACGAGCTGCCCGACGACGACGTCCTTCGACGGACGAAGATGGCGCGTCTCATCGCATCGTGCCAGCCGAACTTCATCGGGCAGTGGAGCGGACCGGGAGACGTGTACGAGGACCGGCTCGGCCCGATCCGGATGGCGCGGAACAATCCATATCGTCGTATCGTGCGCCTCGGCATCCCGCTCTGTTTCGGGTCGGATGGAATGCCATACGGCCCCCTATACGGAATCCACTGGGCGGTGAACGGATACTTCGAGGACCAGCGGCTCTCCCCGGAGGAAGCGTTCCGAGCCTACACCGCGGGAGGCGCGTACGCTTCGTTCGAAGAACATCGGAAGGGAACGTTGGAAGCGGGGAAGCTGGCGGATTTCGTCATCCTCGATGCGGATCCATTCCGCAATCCGACCGCAATCGACCGATGCCGCGTGCGAGAGACGTGGATTGGTGGAAGTCGCGTCTTCCCTGCGTCGAAATCGTGATGGGCCTGCGGCGTCCGTCGCGCCCTCGTTCCTCGGCGTCACGAATCCTTGGAAGATGCCGCGGCACGGAACGCGCGGAAGACGCTTCCCCATACCTTCCCGTCTGTGCGAATCTTGTTCTCGTAATTGTTCATCGACGCCCACGCCTCGAACGCGGCTTTCGTCTTCGTGTCAAACGTTCCGGAGGATGGGCCACGATAGAAACCGAGCTTCGAGAGACCGGCCTGGATCTCGCGGACCACGCTCGCGTTCAGAGGGAGGACATCCTTCGGATCCTCGCGATTCAACAAGGTCACGTCGTAGATGTTGAAGACCCGGATCAGCTCCTCGATCGGTTCCGGATGGTCGTCGACTCGGATGTCGATCCAGCGGTCATTGAAGCCGCCATAGCCGCCACGGTCGCGGACGACGAGGAGAGCCGCAGATTGCTGACCTCGTTTGTCACCGCCCGCCCGCTGCCCGGCGCTCAGGGCCGCGAGGAGCCGGACCGGAAGATCCCCCTGCGTCACTTCGAATGCATGGCCCATCCCTTTCACGACGTCCGCGCCCGCGAGGAGGTTTCCTTGGCATGCGTAATTCCGGCCGACGAGGTGGCCGGCCCATGGAAAGCACTCCTTCCCGGTGTACGAGGCGGACCGACCTCGTGCGTCCACGACGCCGGCTTGCCTTTGCGCGGCTTCCTTGTCGGACTTCACGAGACGCTGTAGCACATCCTTCGGCACCACGCCTTGCTTCAACATGGTGAGGGCCTTTGGGCCGTACGTCGTGTTCGCGTAGGACTGAGTCGCGACGGCGCCGACTCCGGCCCGGGCGAAGGGCACGACGGCGCCGACGGCCACGAACTTCGATTCGACTGCGACCCCGAGGTCCTTCGTCTTTGGATCGAAGCCGACGATGCTGAAGGTCGAGGACCAGAGCGGCCGCATCGGTCGGGACATCGGATTGCAGCTTATCCCGCTTCCCGCAAGACTTAAGCGCAATCCCCAACTCCGACGATGCGTCCATGTACGTCCTCTTGGACCTCTATGGTGTCCTCCTGGATCACGAGAAGACGTTCCGCGGATATCGGGACCGGCTGGCGGATCTCCTGGCCGAACGCTTCGGAGGTTCGCCCGATGCATGGCGGCGGGCGCATGACGATGCCTTCGTGACCTATACGCGCCGGGCGAACGAAGCCGACTGGGAAAGCCGCGGCTATGGAGACGTCGTCGACGAGCTCGATGCCCAGCATCTGGTCGAGATGTTCGAGCAGATGGGCACCGCCGCGAGACCGTCGGAGCCGCTCGCCCTCTCCCGCGAACTCGAACGGGAGGCCTTGGCCGGCGTGAACGCGCGATATCCGGACGCGCGATCCTCGATCGAGCGGCTACGTGCCAAGGGGCACCGTGTCTACGTCGCCACGGGAGGGAGCGAGACGAACGAAGCGGCCCTTCGGGGCGCGGGCCTCGCCGGTCTGATCGACGGGATCTTCAGTGGGCACTCCCAGCATTCGCACAAGAGTCGGCCCGCGTATTGGTCCGACGTGCCGAGGTTCGTCGGGGCGAGACCCACAGACTGTGTGCTGGTCGACGACCGCCTCGATTACCTCGAGGCTGCGGCGTCCGTGGGGATCGTGGCCCTCCTCCTGGATCGCAAGGGCGCGCACCGTCCCGACGCGATGCCCTCCTATGTGACGGCGACTCTCCGGAACCTGGCAGGACTCCCGCACTGGGTCGAGACCTGGACCTCGTCCCATCCCTCATGAGCTCGCTTCGCCGAACTCGAGGAGTCGTTTCTGGCCCCGTTCCGGCGTGTGAATCGCGGCGAAGTCAACGGCCGGGAGGCCGAGGATCTTCCGGAACTGGTCCGCGCAGGCGGGGCCGAAACCCGCGAAGTGGTTGTTGAAGAGGACATAGGCGCGGCTGACCCGGTCCTCCACCGAGCGGAGTCGGCCGGCCCATTTCTCCATTTCCGCGGTCCGGTCGATCTGGACGCGGCCCAGGTCGCTCAAGGAACGATCGCCGATGAACCGGAGGTAGACGAAATCCGCGGTGATTTCCGGGGTCGTGTTCAGGTACTGGACCTCGTTCCAGACGAGCGCGACCTCCCGCCGTTGCAATGCTTCGAAGATGTCCGGTCGCATCCAGGAACCGTGGCGGAACTCGACCGCGTACCGATACTCCCGAGGCGAGCCATCGAGGAATGCGAACAGGCGGTCTCGGCCGTCGTCATGGTGCAAGAACGGCGGCAGTTGGACCAGGAGCGTCGCGACCTTCGGTCGCAGCTCGCCGATCGACCGGAAAAACCGATC
>WNEY01003979.1_pt1 | contig 11184 bp, 10 predicted proteins | sample 5400531 | NCBI WGS metagenome assembly WNEY01 (sample SAMN13153338, study PRJNA577476) | soil metagenome | isolation source: 200 cm saprolite under Douglas fir tree site 1 | place: USA:California | collected 2015-04-18
GCCGCGCAACTCGTCCCCGCCGGGCTGGACTCCGGCGGGCTGGGGCCGGGTCGGGATAATGACCTGGATCTGGTGCCCGGCCAGGAGACGGCGGCGCCCGTGGATGACTGGGTGGTGGCCTGGCTGGCGGACGCGGGCCCGGTGCTGATCTACCGGTCGCCTCAGGTGGCGGAGGAGCTGCTGCGGGCCGTGCTTGGCCAGCTTTCCGTCAGTGACCCGCGGCGGGCGGGTCTAGAAGCGAGCTTGGTCGCCGCCCTGTTCCGCCTGGAACGGTATCAGGAGGCGGAGCAGGTCGGGGTGCGACTGCTGGCCGCGGACACCGATCCGCAGCGGGTAGCGGAGACGTACTGGCTGGTGGCCTACGCAACGATCAGGACCGGCCGGGTGGAAGAGGCGAACGCCCGGATAGCGCAGGGACTAGCGCGGCCAGGGCTGCCGGCGTCGCATAAGGCCCGGCTGCGTGCCTTGCACGCGATGACCGTCACCCCGACTGGTGAGTATGACCGGGCCGAGGTCATCGCGCGCCAGGCGCTGGCTGGGGCGGACCAAATTGGGGACCGGCTAGCGGCGGGATACGCGCTGCACGCCCTATCCAATATCAGCTACTACCGGCGGGAGCTGGTCGCACGGCTTGAGTACATCGACCGGGCGCTGTCCGTGGTCGAGATGGACCCGCAGGCCACCGACCTGCGGCTGCTATTGCTCGGGAATAAGACTCTCCATCTGTCGAACCAGGACCAGCGGGCAAAGGCGATCGCAGCTGCGCGGCAGGCGCTGGCGCTGGCCGAGCGAGCGGGCACGCCCCGGGTTCCGCGGGTCCGGTTCGACTTGGGGCTTCTGCATTTCGAAGTGGGCGAATGGGACGACGCGCTCGCCGAGCTTGAGCAGGCTTCCGCCGCCGCCGGATCCCCCGACCAGCGGGCGGCAGTCAACGGGATGTGGGCGCTGATCGCCGGGCACCGCGGTGACCGCGAGACCGCCGCCAGGCACCTGCGCGCCGTCGGAGACGTGGACCTGAGCGCCGCTCCCGCCGCATCTTTGTACTGGCTGTGGCTGGCTAAGTCGCTGTCCGCCGAGCAGGACGGTCACCTGGCCGAGGCGACGGCCGTGCTCGCGGAGTGCTTCGAACCTGGCCTGGCCAGGCGATTGCCGGGGGTTTACTTTCTGGCGACGCCCTTGGCCCGGCTGGCCTTGGCGGGTGGTGACCGGGAGACCGCCTTGATGGCGGTGCGAGTGACGGAGTCGGAGTCGGAGCATCAGCCGCTGCCGCTCGGAACCGCGATCGTGAATCACTGCCGTGGGCTGGTGGCGAGCGATCCGGCGCTGGTGCTTTCAGCGGCGGACTATTTCCAGGAAGTCGGCCGGCCCCCTGAGCGGGCACAAGCGCTGGAGGACGCGGCGGTGCTGGAAGCCGAACGTGGTGTGCTCCCGGCGGCCGAGCGGCACCTGGCCGAGGCGGTCGGCGTCTACACCGCACTGGGTGCCGCCTGGGATATCGAGCGGGCGGGCGCGCGGCTGCAGCCGTACGGGGTGCGGACCCAGCGGGCGGCGTTCCGGGCGCGGCCGGCGACGGGGTGGGAGGCGCTGACCCCGACCGAGGTGAAGGTGGCTTACCTCGTGGCGGCCGGGCGGTCTAATCCGGATGTGGCCGCGACGCTGTTTTTGTCCCGCAACACGGTGCAGACGCACGTCTCGCACATCCTGGCCAAGCTTGGCGCCCGGTCCCGGGCCGAGATCATCCGCGAGGCCGTCCGCCACCCGGCGGCACGCCATACCGCCCCCGCCTGACACTGCACGAGCGGATCTTTGAACCTCGTGCCCGCCAGGGTCGTAGCCGCAGATGAGCCGTTATCGGCGAAGCCGGGACTACGTTCGGGTGGTTCCCGGCCCGTCCGTCAGCATCGGAGGTCGAAGATGAGAAAGCGCTGCGGTGCGGCGGGCTGGCTTGTGACCGGTTGTCCCGCGGGCCCCGGTCCAAGGAGAATGAATAAGAGGGCCAGGTCATGTGTGCGAGCGGGCCATGAGGGCCCGCGACGAGTCGCCCGGGTGCCCGCTTGCCGGTATCACCGGCCCTGGGGCTGCCAAGGCCGGACGACATCCTCGACCCGGCCGTCGGTCCGGTGGTGCTGGCTGGACGTCTTTCTCGTGGAAGGTATAGACCGATGAGCACAGCGAAAAATGAGCCATCTGATGTGGCCGTGCACGAGTTCGCGCAGCTTCTGGCCGGCTGGGTGCCGGATGAGAAGCTCGCCGCCGTGCGGCAGACGCTGGCCGGCGGCCAGCCCGCGGCGGCCGCGGACGCCGCAGTGGCGATGGTGGCCGAGCACGACGTGCCGCTGCTGGCTGAGGACATAGACGCCGCCGGGTCGCTGGGCGGAAAGAAGGGTGCGCTGAAGGATGTGCGGCCAGTGGCCAGCTATCCCCGGCTTCCGTTCCGGTTCAGCGCGTTCGACCCGGATGAGCGCCTGGAGGCCGACGACCTGGACTGGGTCATGGCGCAGGCCGCCCAGGTTCGGAGCGCACTGATCGCCGGCGTGTGGCGGACCTGGCGATTTCCCACCGATGGCGCCGGCGAGCCGGATGCGCAGGAGGAGATCCGGCCGAGCGCGGCAATCGATCCCGATGATCCGGGCCGGGCCCACCGGGTCTACATCGTGCAGGTCCCTGACAGTGCCGTCGCACCGACGCTGACTGGTGAATTGCAGGACGCTCTGGCCGGGCACGGGGACGCCGGCGTAGAGGTCATCGGCCTGGACACCGCGCCGCCGCCGTACCAGGCCGCGGCCCTGGAAGGCTCGGCGCTGCTGTGGGACGCCCAGGACGACGAGCCGGCGGTCAGCAACGGCGAACCGCCGTTCAAGATAGCCAGGGTCTTCGACTTCGCCACGCCGGACACCGGGCCAGGCTTCGAACCTGGGCACCGGGTCGTCACCGACACCGTCGAGCGCGACCGGATGCTGCACTACCTGACCTCAGGCACGACCGTCCTGCACACCACGGCGCGGACGCAGGATGTGCTCAACCCCGATGCCGGCCAGGTCGTGCCAACAAGCTTCCGCACCGACGGCGAGTGGATCTGGACCGACACGGTGGCGTACTACCTGGAACAGCACGGCCTGGCCCCCGACGAGGAACTGGCCGCGCACATCGACGCTTGCTTGGAGGCAGGAGACGTCGATGCGGAGACCGACTACGAGACCGCAGTCGAGGCCGCGAACTTCCTGCTCTACCCGCCCCCGGAGCACGCACGCCAGGCCGCCTGGACCCCAGGAGCGGGCGACTAACGCATCGCCGGCGCCGACGGCGTAGGCAGGGCTGTGGCTGGAGCTATACGTTACTGCCATGGCGCCGATAGAGCGGCCACCGAACTGGGTGGGACGCGAAGATGAGCTGGCTATCCTCGGCGCTGGTGTCGAGGCCCTCCGCCATGGGGAGGGCGCGGTGGTCTGGGTTGAGGGCGAGTCCGGTATCGGCAAGTCAGCCCTGGTCGCCGAGGCTCTGGCCGCAACCACCGACCCTGGATGGGAGGTCGGATGGGGAATCGCGGACAGGCTCACCGAGCGGCTGCCGCTGCGCGTGATGCTGGACTGCCTTCAGGTCAGGCCAGGCTCCCCTGACCCGCGGCGGGCGAAGGCCGCCGAGTTGCTCCGCAGCGAGCGGGTAGGGCTGATCTCGGCCGGCGACGCGTCGGCTATCGGCGTTGAGGTACTGGTGACGCTGGTCGACGAGCTATGTGCCACCGCCCCCACTGCGATCGTCATCGACGATGTCCAGTGGGCCGATGCGCCGTCATTACTCGTCTGGCATCAGCTCGCCGCGTCGATCACCCAGCTGAGGCTCCTGCTGGTCGCGACGTGCCGGCTGGCACCGTCCCGACCGGAGGTCAGGCAGATGCGCGGTGCGGTTGCCCGGCGCGGCGCTCAGGTGATCACGCTTGGACCGCTGCCGGAAAAAGACGTGGCTGCCTTGGTGACGAAGATGCTCGGCTCGTCATCAAGCGATGACGCGCTGAACAAGCTGACTGCCCAGGCGGCCGGCAATCCGCTTTACGTGCGCGAGCTTATCGACGCCCTGGTCCGCGAGCGGACGCCGCAGCTGACCACCGAGGGCGCGGCGGCCGCGGAACGGCTGCCCGTTTCGCTAGCCTCCGTGCTGAGTGACCGGCTGACCTCGGTATCGGCTGAGACCGAACGGATACTGCAGACCGCAACCCTGCTCGGCGGGAAATTCACGGTCACCGACCTGGCCGTACTGCTACGCCAGCCGGCGCTGGAACTGGCGGCGAGCCTCCAGGAGGCAGTGCGGGCCGGCATCCTGGCCGCTTCTGGCCCTGAGCTGGCGTTCCGGCACTCACTGATCCGTCAGTTCCTCTACGAGGGCATGCCGGCGGCGCTGCGCACGGCCCTGCACGCGGAGGCCGCGCGAGAACTCGCGACTACCGGTGCGGATGCGCTGAGCGTGGCGCAGCAGTTGTTCGCCGCCGGACGGCCTGGCGGGGGCTGGGCCAGGTCCTGGCTCGCGCAGACCGCGCCTGTTCTGGCCACCCGGGCTCCGCAGCTGACGGCCGACCTGCTGCAACGGGAGCTGGCGCAGACGCCCAGCGGCGATGAGACCTGGGAAGGACTGACGACCAGCCTCGTCCGGGCCCTGCTCGCCGCCGGTTCCCACGCGGAGGCCGCGCGGCAGGCCAGCCAGGCGCTGTCGCTGATGACTGATCCGGTGCGGAGGGCGGAAACGTACTTCGCGTTGGCGGACGCTCAGCTCAGCATGGGCCGCGATGCCGATGCGGCCGGCACGGTGCGGCAGGCGCTGGCGTCGGCCGAATTGCCTAACCCGTGGCAGCCCCGGATGCTCGCCCTGCTGGCGATGCTTGAGCGGGCGAGCACCGGCGACCTCGACGCGGCCGACGCCACCGCGCGGCAGGCTCTTATCGTCGCCCGCGAGGCCGCCGACGAGTCCGCGACCGCCCACGCCCTGGTCGATCTGTGGCTGAGCAATAGCATCAGGCGCGACCATGCCGCCGCGCTTGACTACCTCGACCAGGCGCTGGCTGTACTTGGTGACGATCCTGACCACGCGGACCTGCGCTCCTTCGCCCTGGACAGCCGCATCTTCACGCTGCAGAATCTCGACCGCTGGCCGGACGCCGAGCTAGCCCTGCAGAGGGCACGCGAGTACGCCCGGCGAAGCGGGAGCCCAGACGGGGCGACCTGGGCTAGCGCGGCGGTGCTGCGGTATTGGCTCGGCCAGTGGGACGACGCGCTGGCCGAGCTGGGCTCGGATGAGCCAGATGTCCTGGCGGGGACGCATTCCTATCTGCGCGAGCATTGGTCCGCACTGCTGGTGCATGGCGTCGCCGCGCTCATCGCCGGACGCCGGGACCAGCGGGTGACAGCCGGCCAGCAGCTTCGCCTGGGCCTGGCCTTGCCGATCCTCACCATCCCGGACCGGGAGAACCAGGACTTCCTGCTCGCCGCGCATGCGCTTGCGCTGGAGCAAAGTGGTGAAACCGGGCAGGCCATGCGAGTGCTGGCCGGGATCTTGCCCCGCCGCGACGCCGAGATGACGTTGATCCACCAGTGGCTGCCTGATCTCGTCCGGCTTGCGATCGCAACCGGCGATGAACTGACCGCCAGGACCGCCGCGCAGGCCTGTGCGGCGGAGGCCGCCGCGGAAACCCATCCGGCCAGGGCGGCCGCGACAAGCCTGCGGTGCCAGGGGCTGCTCAGCAGCGACCCGGCTCCGCTCTCCGAAGCCGTGGCGCACTACCGGACGATCGGCCCCGCCGTTGAACTGCCCGCCGCGCTCGAGGACCTGGCCGCCGTGCTGGCGAAACGCGGCCAGGAGGATGAGGCCAGATTCGCGCTGACCGAAGCCGTCGGCCTGTACGAGAGTCTCGACGCTCGCTGGGACATCAGGCGAGCTGAGACCAGGCTCGGCCCCTACGGCATCAGACGGGGGACACGCGCCCGACGCCCAGCGCGGGCTGCCTCCGGCTGGGAAGCCCTCACGCCGACCGAGGTCAAGATCGCCTATCTGATCGGCGACGGGCGGTCGAACCCCGATGTCGCGGAGCGCCTGTTCATGTCCCGCAACACCGTGCAGACCCACGTGTCCCACATCCTGGCCAAACTCAACGCACGATCACGCGCCGAGATCGTGCGCGAAGTGCTCCGCCAGAGCATCGCCACCTAGCGCCATGGGGCCCCATGTATTCAGTGCACGCCCAATTTTCAGGAAGAAAGCTTTGCGGCGGCTGAGTGTCGCGCCAGAGCCAGTCCGTTGGCGGGCGCAGTGAGGATCGGCCGCGCCCGATCACTCACCGTGGGTTAGCTCGCCTAGAGCCTTGATAATGAGCGCTCGTGCACCTGCTCCGCGGAGGGAAGACTCGCAAAGATACTCAAACATCCTGGTATATAGGCCGACTTCCTGGGGGCGGGTTACCTCGATGCTGGCGGTGGGAGTCTCCAGCGCGACGAGGGAGTCGTCGAAGATCCAGAACCCGGCTGATGGGACTCCGGCTCGTTCGGTCATCATCGGGATGACCCTGAGCGAAACTGTCGGTATCGACATCACTTCCAGCAGTCGGCCGAGCTGTCCTGCCTGCGTCTCGGCTGTGCCGAACCACGTCCGCAAGGCTTGCTCTTCCAGAACGACAGTGAACTGCTTGCCGGACTCGTACAGAACCCGCTGGCGCTGCATGCGGGCTTGAACCGCTGCGTCAAGATCACCGGGGACCTCCAGAAAGCCATACCAGAACGACAGCATCGCGGCGCAGTAAGCCGCAGTCTGGAACAGTCCCGGCACGACGTTGTGCTCGTAGATCTGGAAGACGCTCGTCCGCTCATACAAAGGGACAGTGTGCGGACCGAGGACCCGCTTCATGCCCGCGCGAGCCTGCCGACGGAATTCCAGGTAAGCGGATTCAACCGCCCGGGCAGATGCAATGACGTCGGGAACATGCTCCTCCGCACTGCATGCGCGGCACCAGTCGCCAATGTCCCGGTCGGACGGTGCCTGAACGCCGTGCTCGATCTTGCTGACGCGCGTGAAATGCTGCCCCGTGGCCGCCGCCAGTGCTCGCCCCGACAGGCCCGCGTCCTGGCGGATCTCACGCAGACGAGCGCCCAGTGCCCGCTGGGCATCCCTCGCCGAGCTAGAGGCAGGCGTAGCCACGGTGCGGTATCGCGAGCGTCCAGACTGCCTCAAACGCGGCCCGGCACAACCGCAGATCAGCCGGGTCCGATGAGCTGACCATGCCTTCTGACAGGCCATCTCCCGCGTACAGCAGGAACACCGCCAGCCGGTCATCAAACAGGTAGAAGTCGTTGCCAGGCAACGCGACCGACGACGCCATCCTCCGTGGCAACCAGCGGATATCCTCACCTGCCTCCACCATCGGGTACGCGATGCTGCAGGACCAGCGCTGATATTCGCTCAGCGGCTCGGACACTATTCGCGCCCGACGCACCGACCTGCCAGCCCTTACATGCCCCCGCAGTGTGCCGCACCAGTCCGCGAGCCACTGGAGTTCGTCCGGCTCGCCCGCCGCCCACCTGGCCATGTGAGGCAACTCGACCGCCGTTCCGTAGGAATCGCGCATCTCAAGATGAACCGCTTCACGATCGAAACCGGACTTCAGCAGCTCCTCGAACTCATCCGCTGTTACCGGCTTCACCGGTCTCCCATCTGGAGGAAGGCAATCAGCCTGTCCGGAATCTCCACCGCCGTTTCCCCGTCCGGGATGGCCATCTGAGCCAGGGCCTCAGGATCAGTCACGACCCAGCCCTGCACCACCCACGATCCCCGATCGGTCCGGTACACCGTAGGTGAACCAGTGGGGTTCGACTCCGGGTCCTTGCCGACGAACATCAGCTGCATCTAGGTCTCCTTTGCGCCGAGGTTGCGAAGGTTGCGCACCACAAAGTGTGTGAGGCCATTCTCAGATTAGTCAAGACATTTGCAACCTCCCAGCTCAACTCCTGATGATCAACGTTGCCCAATCAACGCAACAGTTCGCAACATAGTGGACTCCCGTGCACGCCCGTTCCTACGATCGCGATAGGCCGTTACTTGACCCGCAGGTATCCGGCCAGTACGGCAAATCAGGAAACGGAAGGCCGTGTCCCCGGGCCAGCACCAGCAGCGCACCGGGATCCCGTCCCGGGTGACTGCCATCCCGACGATGACCTGCGGCAGGTCCGGGCGGGAGTCCTTGCTCTTGCCGTAGCTGCGGAACCCCGCCTCATCAGCCGCCTCGCCAGCGGCGCCGGTACCGGTGCCGGCGCGCCGGCCGTTCTCGTCCCGGGGCAGCACCTCATCGGCGTGCTCGGTCTCGAAGTAGGTCGAGGTGGTATCTCTCTTAACCGGCTGATCATGAGCGGCCCTGAGCGGGCGACACGCCGTTGACCTGCTGATACTTGCCAGAGGTGCGGGTCGCCTGCGTTACATGTTCCGCATGACCGACAGTGATCTCCTGGCCGGCGACTCCGGTGCCGGGTGGGTGCTTAGCGGCCCGGCCGCGCCGCGGTCTCATCTACGGCCAGGGTGGTCTGGGTCAGGTAGGACACCTTGGCCGAGTCGGGCACTTCCAAGCGTGGCGACGTCCGCGCTGTCCTTGACCACGACCGTGGCCTGGGGGGCTTCGCCGACTGTACCCTCGACCTCGTCGTGGCCCACGTGGCCGATGAGGACGACCAAGTTACCAAGCCTGGCGAACCGGCGCGCCTCCGCATGGACTTTCTTCACCAGCGAACAGGTAGCGTCGACCACCGCTAGTCCTCGGTCGCTGGCCTCCCTGCGGACCGCGGGCGACACTCCGTGAGCCGAGAACACCACGGTGGCGCCGCCGGGCACCTGGTCGAGCTCGTCGACGAATATCGCGCCGCGGGCCTCCAGATCGGCCACCACATGCTTGTTGTGCACGATCTGCCGTCGTAACTATACCGGGCCGCCGTGCCGCGCCAGTGCCTGCTCGACGGCCTTGATGGCGCGCTCAACGCCGGCGCAGAACGAGCGCGGGGAAGGCAACAGGATCGCGCGCGCTCCCGCGACCGACAGCCAGTCGTCCACAAGGCCGCGGGCATGCGACTGCCACGGCTCGGCAGCGGCTGCTGCCAGAGCGATCCCGCCGCCAAGCTCCGCGCCCACCACCATCCGGTGCTGCCGCGCCCCGCGCGGGATCGGGGCCCGGCGCAGCGCCTTCCGGCTCACAGTTGGCGGCCACCAGGCTTTCTGCGGCTACGGTGATCTCGTGGGCGGCCCGCCGGTCAGCCCACTCCCGAGCGCCCGTCGTCTCGATGAGGTCTGCGATGCGAGGCAGTTCGTCGGGGTCGAATGGCTGCGGGCGCTGGTAGAGCTCAGCAAGCATCTGCCCGGGCGCCGTTCCTGAGTTCATCGCGGCCGTCACCACCAGTGACTTCTTGCGGCTCATGAGATCGGAGTAGACCGGCTTTCCTGTGACGAGCTGATCCCCCCAGATGCCGAGCAGGTCATCGACTAGCTGAAGGGCGAGACCAAGGCGGCGGCCGAAGTCGCCAAGCAGCTGGACTTGCCTGGCGTTCGCACCACCAGCCAGCGCACCGTGCGAGTAAGCACAGTCGAGCAGCGCGCCGGTCTTGGCCGCCGCCATGGTCAGGCACTCGTCCATCTCGATGCGATCGCGCTGCTCGAACGAGACATCCAGGGACTGTCCATGGCACAACTCGGTTGTGCATCGGCTCAGCGCCCGCACCGCGCTGGCGCAGCACGCCGGGCTGACCTCGGCCAGGCACTGTGTGGCAAGCGCCAGCAGCGCGTCCCCGGCGAGGATCGCATCGGCGACCCCGAACACCGTCCATGCTGTGGCCCGGTGACGGCGCACCCGATCGCGATCCATCACGTCGTCGTGGAGCAGTGTGAAGTTGTGCACTAGCTCGACTGCGACCCGTTTGTCGGCGTCCCCGCGCTATCCCACCAGCCGAAGTGGTAGCCGGCGATCCGCCGCATCGACGCTGGCAGTTGCGCTACGGCATCGCGCAGCGCCGAGTCAATCGCTTCCCGGCTCCAGGCCAGGATTTCGCTGGCCGTCTGGTTGATGACCGGCCTGGTTTTAAGCTGAGTACTCATAGCACGGTCCTTGCTATGCCAGGGTGCTTGTTGCGGCCGACAAGGCCAGGCCGCGATCGCGGTCCTCAGGCGGAACAGAAGCACCGGATCGGGGGATTCGCCGGGTCAGCCTGAGCAGAAGCCTGCGTGGATGGTTGATGGCAGCCAGCGGTGCTGGACGAGTGTCAGTACCCGGGGCACAGGCAACGTCCCAGTGCTGGACGACGCTGGCCAGGGCGAGGGTCATCTCAGTCATGGAATAGGTGTCGCCTACGCACTTGCGGGCGCCGCCGCCGAAGGATGTGAAGGCTTCGCGGCGCGGGCGATCTGGCCCGGGAAGCCATCGGTCGGGGTCGAACTTTTCCGGGTTGACATAGCTGGCACTGCACCGGTGAACGGTCGGGGGGCTGAATATCAAGGTCGCGCCCGCCGGAAGCTGCGTCCCCGCCAGCTCCACCGCCTTCCTGGTGATCCTGGTGAAGATCCAGCCGGGCGGATAGAGTCGCAGCGACTCGTTCAGCACGTTAGCTGTGTACGGCAGATTCTCGATGTCGCCTCGGTTGGCCATCCGGTCGCCGATGACCTCGTCGGTCTCCTGCCGGAGCCTGGCCAGGATGTCTGGGTTAAGCGTGAGCAGGTACATGGTCCAGGCCAAGCAGGCCGACCCGGTCTCGGACGCCGCGAGCAGCAAAGACATGACCTGATCGCGCACCTCTACGTCACTCAGTCCTTCGCCCTCATCCTCATCTGGCGTCGCGACGAGAATCGACATCAGGTCACCGTGATCCACCCCGCTCTGGCGGTAGTCGGAGATGATCCGGCCGACCGTCCGCTCGAGATATGCGAGGGCCTCGCTGAAGCGGCGGTTGGCCCGGGTCGGGACGCGGTGCCATGCTTTCGGCAGGAACATCTGGGCCACGATGTGATGAAGCACGGTGCTGAAAGATTGCCGGATGACGTCGATGTCTATCTCGCCCGTGTAGCCGGCAAAGAACGTGCGAAGAGTGACTCGTAGGGAAAGGTCATAGAATGCCCGAAAGGCATCGATTATCTGGCCTTCTTCCCAGGAGTCCTCAACGAGAAGATCTCGTCCTCCAT
>WNEY01003982.1_pt1 | contig 11182 bp, 11 predicted proteins | sample 5400531 | NCBI WGS metagenome assembly WNEY01 (sample SAMN13153338, study PRJNA577476) | soil metagenome | isolation source: 200 cm saprolite under Douglas fir tree site 1 | place: USA:California | collected 2015-04-18
TCAGTACCTGCTGCGCGATCGACTGGCGGTGATTGTCGGTGAGCAACACAATGGCCATGATCGATCCCGGATTGGCGATGGTGGGCAGCGCCAGCGGAAAAACGGCGACGTCGTGACCAGGTTCGGTCGGTGATACGGCCGGGCCGCTGCCGAACACCATCTGCAGCCCGAACAGAAACAGGATGACGCCGCCGGCGAGTTGAAACGAAACCAACCGCACGCCGATGCCCGAAAGCAGCAGCTCTCCGAGGATGAGAAAACCCATCAGCACGAGGCCGGCGAAGAAAACAGCGCGCCTGGCGATCCTCGCTTTTTCCTCGTGTGCAGAGCCCGCGGTCAGAGGGACGAAAAGCGCCAGCGTTCCAACCGGATCGATCGTTACCAGGAGCATCAGGAAGTCGCGAACGATCTGGGCGATCACGCTGTGCGCCGCTCGCCGACCATGTGCTGCTCCTGAAGCGCGGCGATTGTGTGCAAGCCCTCACGAAGGGAACGGATGCCCTCGACGCATGCCGCGGCCGCGGACAACGTCGTGATGCACGCGATTCCGTGCTGCAACGCCGTGCGGCGGATGTACGTGTCGTCGTAGAACGACTTTCTGCCGAGGGGCGTGTTGATGACCAGCGTGATCTCGCCGTTGATCATGCGATCGACGACGTTCGGCCGCTCGTTCTCATGCACCTTCCAAACGAGCTGCGCGCGCACGCCGTTCTTCTCCAGAAACTCGCGCGTGCCCGACGTCGCCGCGATCTTGAATCCGAGCGTGGTGAGATCTTTCGCCAGCGTAACCACCACCGGTCGCTTGTCGTTGTCGTTGACCGACATGAATGCTGTGCCGCGCATCGGCAGATTGGTTCCCGCTCCAAGGAGGGCCTTGGCGTAGGCCTCACCGAAGCTGCGCGAGCTGCCCATGACCTCCCCCGTCGATTTCATCTCCGGACCGAGAACGCTGTCCTCGCGCGGGAAGCGGTTGAATGGGAAGACCGGGGCCTTGACGAAGTACTCCTGCACGTACGGCTCGTGGAGGAGACCCTGTTCGCGAAGGGTGATGCCGGCCATGACTTTGGCCGCCACTTTGGCGAACGGGATCCCGGTGGCCTTCGAGACGTACGGCACAGTGCGTGATGCGCGAGGGTTCACCTCGAGCACATAGAGCTCGCCGTGCACGATCGCGTACTGCACGTTCATCAGGCCGACGACTTCGAGCGCTTTCGCCAGCTCCACAGTACGGCGGCGGATGCGATCCTGCTCGCGATGGCCGATGATGTAGGGCGGAATCACTGCCGTGGAGTCGCCCGAATGGATCCCCGCCTCTTCGATATGCTCCATCACGCCGGCGATGACCACGTCCTGACCGTCGCAGACTGCGTCGACATCGAGCTCGATCGCATCTTCCAGAAAGCGATCGATGAGAATCGGGTGGCCCGGAGCGGCTTCCATCGCGTAGCCGATGTACTCGCGCAGCGTCGATTCGTCATACGTAATGGCCATGGCCCGTCCGCCGAGGACATAGGACGGCCGCACGACGACAGGGAAGCCGATCCGCTGCGCCACTTCGACCGCTTCGGCTTCGGTCACCGCCGTCCCGTGCTCCGGAACGAGAATGTTCTGCTCTCGCGCCAGCGCCCCGAACCGCTCCCGATCCTCGGCAATGTCGATCGATTCGACCGACGTCCCCCACATCGGCACGCCGGCATCGGCCAGCGCTTTTGCCAGTTTCAGCGGCGTCTGCCCGCCGAACTGCACGATGACGCCTTCCGGTTTCTCGAGGTCGACGATCTCCAGGACATCTTCCAGCGTCAGCGGCTCGAAGTAGAGTCGATCGGACGTGTCGTAGTCGGTGGACACCGTCTCCGGATTGCAGTTGACCATGATGGTCTCGAAGCCGATCTCGCGCAGCGCGAACGAGGCGTGCACGCAGCAGGTATCGAATTCGATGCCCTGTCCGATCCGGTTCGGCCCCGACCCGAGAATCATCACTTTGCGGCGTGAGGTCGGATTCGCTTCGTTTTCCAGTTCGTAGGTCGAGTAGAGGTACGGCGTGCTGGCCTCGAATTCAGCGGCGCAAGTGTCGACGCGTTTGTAGACCGGACGGATTCCGGCCGCATGCCGCTGCTCGCGGATCTCGCTCTCGCTCATGCCGGGCAGCATCAGGCGTGCGATGTGCGCGTCAGAGAAGCCGTTGCGCTTGGCATGACGCAGTGCCGCCGGGGTCAGCGGCGCTCCACTGAGCTGCCGTTCGTTCTCGATGATCTCGCGCATCTCGCGAAGGAACCATGGATCGATCGCTGATAGCGAATAGATCTCCTCAACCGACATCCCGTTGCGGAAAGCGTCGCCGATGGCGAAAACGCGTTCGGGGCCCGGAATCCGAAGCAAATCAGGAATCTGCTCCGGCGGTGTTCGGCGGGATTCCAGCCCGTGAACGCCGATCTCCAGCGAGCGCAATCCCTTCTGCAGCGCCTCGTTGAACGTGCGTCCGATGGCCATCGACTCGCCCACCGACTGCATCGAGAGCCCGAGGACGGGCGGGGTATTGCGGAATTTCTCGAAGGCGAAGCGCGGGACCTTGACCACGACGTAATCGATGCTCGGCTCGAACGACGCCGGCGTTTTCCTGGTGATGTCATTCGGAATCTCGTCCAGCGTGTAGCCGGCGGCGAGCTTGGCGGCGAATTTCGCGATCGGGAATCCGGTGGCTTTCGACGCCAGCGCTGACGAGCGCGAGACGCGCGGATTCATCTCGATCGCCAGGCGACGGCCGGTCGTCGGATGCACGGCAAACTGAATGTTCGAGCCGCCGGTCTCCACGCCGATCGCGCGGATGATGCGCTTCGCTTCGTCGCGCATCGCCTGATATTCGTCGTTGGTCAGCGTTTGCTGCGGCGCTACGGTGATCGAGTCGCCGGTGTGCACGCCCATGGCGTCGAAATTCTCGATCGAGCAGACGATGATCACGTTGTCGGCTTTGTCGCGCATCACCTCGAGCTCGAATTCTTTCCAGCCGATCACCGACTCCTCGACGAGGACCTTGTGCACCGGCGACAGCTCGATTCCATGGGCCACCGCGGAGCGCAGCTCTTCCACGTTGTAGGCGATCCCCCCACCCGTCCCGCCCAATGTGAACGATGGCCGGATCACCAGCGGGTAGCCCATCCGCACCGCGAACTGCTCTGCCTCTTCCACGCTCGCGGCGTAACCCGATCGCGGCACCTCGACGCCGATGCGCACCATGCAGTCTTTGAAGAGCTGGCGATCTTCGGAGGTCCTGATCGCGTCGTAGTTTGCGCCGATCAACTCCACTCCGTGCTTCTGCAACACGCCGCGCTCCCACAAGACGCTCGCCAGATTGATCCCCGTCTGGCCGCCGACCGTCGGTAGAATCGCGTCGGGTTTCTCGCGCTCGATGATCTGTTCGAGTGTTTCCGGAGTCAGCGGCTCGATATACGTGCGGTCGGCGAACTCCGGATCGGTCATGATGGTCGCCGGATTCGAATTGACCAGGATGATCCGGTAGCCCTCCTCCTTCAGCGCCTTGCACGCCTGCGTGCCGGAGTAGTCGAATTCGCACGCCTGACCGATGACGATGGGACCGGAGCCGATGATCAGAATTGATTGAATGTCGGTCCGCTTGGGCATGGGCCGCGCAGATGATAACAGTGCCGAGTGCCGAGTGCTGAGTGCCGAGATTTCGTACACTCGGCACTCGGCACTATGAAACGTTTCGTCGAATGGGACTCACTCGAAGTACGGATCAACGGTGAGAAGCTGAACGCGTTCGTTCAGCCGTTTCGCGTCGATCCGATCGAGCGGCTGGAGTTGCGCTTCGATAACGGACTGATGCGCATCGTCGGATCGCTGCGGAAATTCGTCAGCGTGCCGTTCGAAGTACAAATTCGCGAGATCCTCGCCAACGGGCGAACGGTGCGTGTACCCTTGCACGGCGTTTCGGCGTTCAGAGCGATTCCGATCCCCCGCTTTCTTTTCAGAATCATCAAAAACCGCCTGCCCGCCGAATTCGTTCGTTATGAAGAGCCGGCCACGCTCGTTTTCTCGTTGGACCGTTTCTTGCCAAATTTTGTGGACGCGGAGATTCAGCGCGTCTGGATAATCGACGGCGGCCTGGCCATCACTCTTGGAAGAGGTGGCGCCGATCTGCCCGCCAACAGGGAGGAACCAAATGGAGGAGACACGAACCGATCCACCGACCCCGAGCCAGGGGGATGACGTCGAGCGCCGCCTCCGCGAGGAAGTTGAGCGCGGCGAAATCAGCAGCGAGCGCGCAAGACGCTTCTACGATCGCGTGCGCACGTCGATTCAGGAATACCTCGATCGCAAAGGCCGCGTCCTCGGCAAAACCGCCGAGTATCTGATGCTCGTTCCGGATATCTTCATGCTCCTTTGGCGTCTGACGACCGATCGCCGCGTGCACGGAAAGGACAAAGTGCTCATCGGCAGCGCGGTGGTGTACTTCATCCTCCCGTTCGACCTCATCCCGGAGGCGATCGTCGGCCCGATCGGCTATCTGGATGATCTGGTCTTCGCGGTCTATGTTCTGAACAAAGTGCTGACGAGCACCGATCCTGCGGTTCTGCGCGAGCACTGGAGCGGCAGCGAGGATGTGCTCGGCGTCATCCAGCGCGTACTCGGCGCGGCCGACTCACTCGTCGAGACGAACGTCGCCGGGCGGCTGAAGAAGATGGTCAAGCGCTGACCGGCATCGGCCCTGTGTAGCGTGCGCGCGGTCGGATGATCTCGTCACGCCCGTACTGCTCCATGGCGTGACCAATCCAGCCGATCGTGCGGCCGAGGGCGAAGAGCGCGAGCGGGATTCCAGGCTTGAATTTGAGAGTCAACGCCAGCGCGACCAGGGCGAAGTCGATCGTAGGCTTCTCGCTGAGGAGCTCTTCGCCTTCTGCGGCGACGTGGCTGGCAAAGGCGAGCTCCTTCGATTTAGGCATGCGCTCACGAAGCATCTTCATCAGCAACTGGGCGCGAGGGTCGCCGTTCGGGTACAACCGGTGGCCGAACCCGTAGATCGCCTCGCCGCGGCGCATCCGTTCGGCCATCGCGCTCTGAAGATCGCCTGCGCGGCGCAACTCGTCGAGCATCGTTTCGATCCGTGCGGTCATTCCCCCGTGTTTGTTTCCTTCGATCGCGCTCAAACCCGCGGCGACGACTGCGTATGGATTCGATCCGGCGGAGGCAACGCATCGGGCAACGAATGAAGACACGTTGAGCTCGTGGTCGGCGCAGAGGATGAGCGCCGCGCGAATCAGGTCGCGCGCACCAAAGACTCGTGGGGCCCAGCGCTTCTGCAACGTCTCGTCGACGGTCGAGGCGAGTTGGGATGATTCGGCGGCAACGCTGGTCAGCAGATTCAAGATCCGCCATCCTGTCTGCGCCACGGCGTGCGGGCGGAGGTCGTACGCCAGCGGGTCGCGCGCGGCAACGAGCGGAAGAACCGAGCCCGCCCGATTGGTGAACGGCAGCCCCTCGGTAGAACCGCGTCCGGCGATGACGTGCAGGGGCGTCAACGCGAAGGATCCTGTGGTCATGCTTCCCGTCCAGATGAGCGAAGCGACTTCCTCGACCGAGCGCGTCCGGGCGAGCGTGGCCACGTCCTGGCCGTGGTAATAGAGATGATCGCCAGCAATGAGCGTGATGGCCGACTCGAGGACAGGGCCGCCCCAATGCAAGGCGCGCTCGGCGGCATTCGCCGGCCTCCTTCGCTCGATGTCTTCCGTCACGTAGAGCCGGCTGCGCGGATTGTTCGGATCAGGAACCGACCGGATCAGGCCGCGGCTGACGTAGGCATAGAGCGTCGGCAGACTGATTCCCAGACGCTTGGCAGCCTCCGACGCGGTCACCATATGTTGATTTTATCATCAATATTGACGTGATTGATAAAATCCGTGCATGGATCCAGGACTCGAAGGAGTGGTTGCTGCTGCGACGTCGCTGAGCATGGTCGACGGCCAACGCGGAGAGCTGATCATCGCCGGCTTTCCGGTCGAGGAGCTGGCCCCGAACGCGACGTTCGAGCAGACCGTTCAGTTGCTCTGGAATGCGGATCTGCCGGATGTCTCCAATCGCCAGTTGCCAGAGATTGCCCACGCAATCCTGCGTGCGGCCGCGGAACGCGGCGACGACGCGATGGATGCGTTGCGCGCAGCAGCCGGCGTGCTGCTTCCCGAACAGCTCTTCCCCATCCCCGACAATCGTCGCCGCCTATCGGCGGCTCCTGCACCGCCAGGAACCGATCGCGCCGCGGCGCGACCTCAGCCACGCCGCGAATTACCTCTACATGCTCGCCGGCGAAATGCCATCGAAGGAACGCGTGCACGCGCTGGAGACGTATCTCAATACCGTCGTTGACCACGGCCTGAACGCGTCCACATTCACCGCGCGGGTGATCACCTCCACAGGATCGGACCTCGTCTCGGCGATCGTCGGCGCCGTCGGGGCCCTCAAAGGCCCGCTGCACGGCGGCGCGCCGGGGCCGGCTCTGGATATGGTCTTCGAAATCGGCGACGCATCACGGGCCGAAAAGGTGCTCCGACGGAAGATCGAATCGGGAGAGAAGCTGATGGGCTTCGGCCACCGTGTCTACAAGGTACGCGACCCGCGCGCTGACGTTCTCGCGGCGGCGGCCGAGCGGCTCTACGCGCGCGACGGCGACATGCGGCTGTACGAGCTTGCGCGCGTCGTCGAGCGCACCGCTATTCGCCTTCTCCAAGAGTACAAACCCGGCCGGCGCCTGCAGACAAACGTCGAGTTCTACACCGCCCTGCTCCTGCACGGCCTTGGGCTGGAGACACCGCTGTTCACGCCGACCTTTGCCATCAGCCGGGTCGCCGGCTGGATCGCCCACTGTTGGGAACAGCGTCGGACGAATCGCATGATCCGGCCCCAGTCGGTCTACGTCGGGCCGCGTGGACGGACCTGGAAGACGCAACCCGAACCCTGTCCCGCCGTATGCTAGCCGTGGAGGCATAGTCGTGGTCACGCTCATGACGCTCTTCACATTCTTTTTCCTGGCCATGGGCGCCGTGGCGCTTCTGGTCTTGGCGTCGGTGGCGATCAAACTAGCGTTCAAGCTGATCTTTTTGCCGATCAAGCTGCTCTTCCTGCCCATTCTGGCGGTGGTGTTTGTGATCAAGTTCGTCGTGATTCTCGCCGTCGGTGCGCTCGTAGTGGCCATCCTGATTCCGATCGCCATCCTGCTGGCGATCTTCGTCGGCCCCTTCTTGCTCGTCTCGGCGCTCACGTAAGATAGGCGGGTGGCGAAACCGCGCGCGCTCATCGTCGACGATGATGAGCCGATTCGGGTGATGTTGGCGGCCATCGTTCGTCAGCACGGATTTGCGGTGGAGACGGCGCGCGATGGCCGCGAAGCCATCGACAAAATCAAGAGCGGTCGGTTTGATGTCATCCTCCTCGACTTGATGATGCCGCACGTCAACGGCTACGACGTTCTGCAGTACATCCGCAAGAGTCAGCCCGATCTTCTCCGCCGCACGATCGTGGCCACCGCGGTACCGGAGCGCGAACTGCAGCGGGATCTGACCGAGCCGGTTTTCAAAGTGCATATGAAGCCGTTCGACCTTCCCCAACTGATGGCGGACGTTCGGACTGCCGCGAGGAGCTGAGCGGGATGCCGCAGACACCGCACATTGAACGACACTTCACCGCCAGCGCGATCGTGCGGGACGTGGTCATCGGCATGGCGGATGGTCTGACAGTCCCGTTTGCGCTGGCCGCTGGATTGAGCGGAGCGGTGCAGGAAGCCAGCATCATCGTCACCGCGGGCGTCGCGGAAATCGCTGCCGGCTCGATCGCCATGGGCCTCGGCGGCTACCTCGCGGCGAAGAGCGACGCGGAACATTACGTCGCCGAAGAGCGTCGCGAGCAGCAGGAAATCCGTGAGATTCCGCGCGAGGAGATGAAAGAGGTCGCCGACATTTTCCGCGAGTACGGCATCGCCGATGAACATATCAAGCCCGTCGTCGAAGCGATGGCGCACCGGCCGAAGCAGTGGGTCGATTTCATGATGCGCTTCGAGCTCGGACTGGAACCGCCGGATCCCCGACGCGCGCGCACCAGCGCCGCGGTGATTGCCACTGCGTACGTAGTGGGCGGCCTCATCCCGCTTGCTCCGTACATGCTCCTCCACAGCGCGCGATCGGCGCTGATTTTCTCGATCGTGGTGACCTTGATCGCCCTGGCGGTTTTCGGCTTCGTGAAGGGCCGCTACACCGGCGCGAAACCGATGAAGAGCGCGCTGCAGACCACGATCACCGGCGGACTGGCCGCGACAGCCGCGTTCCTGATCGCTAAGGCGATTACCTGACCATTTTGGATTTTGGATTTTGGATTTCCGATTCAATCCAAAATCTAAAATCTAAAATCTAAAATCGCCCATACTGCTTCGCGTAATACTCGCGAAACTCGGTGCTGCGCTCCTTGATCGACCGCCACCATGCCTCATTGTCGACGTACCACTGCACGGTGCGCCGCAGGGCGTCATCGAAGTTCGTGGCGCACTTGAAGCCGCGGCGCTCGAGCTTGTTCGTGTCCAGTGAGTAGCGGCGGTCGTGTCCCTGGCGGTCGCCCACCTTCCGGATCAGCGATTCCGGCTTTTTCAACAGCTCGAGGATTTCGAGAGTGATCTCGCGATTCTCCCTCTCGTTTCCTCCGCCGATGTTGTACACCTCGGAATTCTCGCCATGATCGATGAGGAAATCGATCGCCGCGCAGTGATCTTCGACGTACAGCCAGTCGCGGATGTTGCGGCCGTCGCCATACAGAGGCAGCGGCAAATCGTCGATCGCGTTGGTCACGAACAGCGGAATGAGCTTCTCCGGATATTGCCACGGCCCGAAGTTGTTCGACGCGCGCGTGATGATCACCGGCAATTCGTAGGTCTGCGCGTACGCGTAGGCCATCCGGTCTCCCCCCGCCTTCGATGCCGAATATGGATTGCGCGGATTCAGCGGATCGGTTTCTTTGAACGAGCCGTGCTCAATCGAGCCATACACTTCGTCCGTCGAAATCTGAACGAATCGTTTCAGCTCAGGCGCGTGCCTGCGCGCTTCTTCAAGAAGAACAAGCACGCCGAGGACGTCAGTCTGGATGAAAGAGCCGGCCTCCATGAGCGACCGGTCGACATGCGTCTCGGCGGCGAAATTCACCACGACATCGACGCCGCTCCCGTCGACGCCGTTGTAGGCCTCAGCGACGTCCGACGGATTGGCGATGTCGCCCCGTACGAAGCGGTAGTTCTTCTTCCCTTCGTATTCGGCGAGGTTCTCGCGGATGCCGGCGTACGTCAGTTTGTCGAGATTGGCGACCTGCGCGGCGTCGCCATACTTGCGAAAAAGGAAACGGATGAAATTCGATCCGATGAAACCGGCCCCGCCGGTGACCAGGTAACGCATACCGTGTGTGAGTTTATCCTAGCGCCGCGGATGACCTACTGGGACAACCTGCGGGTTCACGTCGACTACGACCAGAATTGGATGGCCCATCCCCTCGTGCGCGAGGCCATCAACAAGCGCGTCAGCGGAGATCGGAACGTCTGGCCGATCACCGCTCTGCGCCGCCGGCTGGGGAAACCCATCGGGCCGTGCCTGAGCATCGGCTGCGGTCTTGGCGGACTGGAACGCTCGCTGATCGAAGAGAGCATTTCGCGCGACGTCACCGGGATCGACATCAGCGAATCCGCGCTCGCCGAGGCTCGCAGAGAGGCCGGCGAGCGGCAGATGCCGATCCGATATGTTCCTGCCGATGCGCGGCAATTCCTGCGAGAGCACGAAGCTGCGTTTGACGGGATCTTCTTCCATCAATCGCTGCATCACTTCGATCACCTCGATGAGCTGATGGGCCTCGTGGCTCAGGCGCTGCTGCCAAATGGTTTCCTCTGGTACGACGAGTACGTTGGCCCGTCGCGCGACGAGTGGACGTGGTGGAAACTGCTGCCGGCGACGATCGCCTACTACCGCCTGCCGTCGCGCATGCGCCGACCGCATCTGATCCGAGCACCGATCAACCGGGAAGATCCAACCGAAGCGATCGCGTCAAGCAGCATCGTGCCGGCGACGGAGCGGCGATTTCGAATTGTCGACCGGCGCGACTACGGCGGCAATCTGCTGGCGATGCTCTATCCGAACCTTCGCAAGCCGCCCGACTTCGATCGCTGGATCGCGCGCCTCATTGAATGGGATGCGGAGGCGATGCGGCGGCATCCGAGCTATTCGACCGTGGTGATCGCTGAACCGCGCTAATAGATCGCCCACAAGTTTATCCCGAGCGCAGCGAGGGATCTGGCGGCGAGCACCAGATCCTTCGGCGCTGCGCGCCTCAGGATAAACTCCGATTAATAGATCGCCCAGTAGCGTGTCAGGTAGTCGGCGAACGTCAACACGAACAGCACACCGAGCCAAACAAATGAGGCGATGACCACCACCCAGGTCAACCGCGTCGAATAAATCACGTGCATGAAGAAGAGAATGACCAGCACGGCCTTGGTCGTGGCGATGACCAGCGCAATGGGCGTGTTCGCCCAGCCGAGGTTGACCGTCGAGGCGAACCACGTCAGCAGCGTGCCGATGGCCAGCGCCAGAAAGACGAAGATGTACGTCAGCAACGGAGTGATGTGATGCGGTACGGCGTGTTCATCAGCCATGCGGAACTCCAAAGTGTGGAATGAGATACAGGAAGGGGAAAAGAAAGATCCAAACGATGTCCACGAAGTGCCAGTAGAGGCCCATCACCTCGACGGGTCCGTAGTACTCCGGACCGAAATCCCCGCGCCGCGCGCGCCAGATCATCCACAGCAGCAGACCGACGCCGATCACCATATGCAGTGCGTGCAGGCCGGTCAGACCCCAATAGAAAACCATGAACAACTGCACTTTGGGGGCGACATCCGGAATCTCGTTCCAGGTGAAGTGCGCACCCGGAAAAAGTCCTTCTTGCCAGTGGGCGTGATACTCGAAGGTTTTGATCCCCAGGAAGACGCTGCCAAATAGGAGCGTGACGGCGAGCATGGCCACGGTGCCGCGGCGGTTGCCGAGCTGCGCGTTGCGCACCGCCATGGCCATCGTGAACGAGCTGACGATCAGGACCAATGTGTTGATTCCGCCAGCGAGAGTGTTTTGTTGCTCGCCGGCAATCGCCC
>WNEY01003983.1_pt1 | contig 11181 bp, 10 predicted proteins | sample 5400531 | NCBI WGS metagenome assembly WNEY01 (sample SAMN13153338, study PRJNA577476) | soil metagenome | isolation source: 200 cm saprolite under Douglas fir tree site 1 | place: USA:California | collected 2015-04-18
GAGAGTGCTCGTCATGTGGAATCCTCCCCTCAGCGCTCCAGCTCGAACTCCGCGCGCCGCGCCTCGTCCATGAGGATGGTCCAGACGTGCTCGCGGAGCTGGGCGAAGCGCGGCGAGGCCAGCGTGGCGCGGGTGCGCGGCCGCGGCAAATCCACCTCGACGATCTCGGCCACGGTGCTGGGCCGGCCCTTGAGCACCATCACCCGATCGCCCATCAGCACCGCCTCCTCGATGGAGTGGGTGACGAAGATCATCGAGGTGGGCCGCATCCGCCAGATGCGCAGGAGCTCGAACTGGAGGATCTCGCGCGTCTGCGCGTCGACGGCGGCGAAGGGCTCGTCCATCAGCAGCAGGTCGGGCTCGACGGCCAGCGCGCGGGCCAGGCCGCAGCGCTGCTGCATGCCGCCGGAGAGCTGGTAGGGATAGGCGTCCTCGAAGCCGGCGAGGCCGACGAGATGGATGAAGCGCGGCACCCGCTCGCGGATCTCCGCCTTCGAGGCGCCGGCGAGGTCGAGCCCGTAGGCGACGTTGCCGCGCACGGTCTTCCAGGGGAAGAGGCCGAAGTGCTGGAAGACCATCGCCGTCCTCGGGAGAGGCCCTTTGACCGGCTTGCCGTCGATGAGGATCTCGCCCTCGCTCATGGGGATGAGGCCGTCGAGGCAGCGCAGCAAGGTGGTCTTGCCGCAGCCGCTCGGGCCTACCAGCGCGACGATCTCGCGCTGGCCGACGGAGAGATCGACGTCGCGAAAAACCTGTAGTTTTCCGTAGCGCTTCCCCGCGCCCCTGACGGCGATGCGCGGCATCTCCGGGGAAGGGCTGGGCTGGATCATGGGCGGCGTCACGCGACCCGCTCTCTCACTTGGCGACGTCCTTGCGCGCCCAGTAATCCGCGGATGCCTTGCTCTTGGCCAGCGACTCGGGGGTCTCGGTGCCCGGGGCCATCGAGGCCGAAGTCCCGGCCAAAACCTCATGATGCTCGATGTTGAGGGTCCGGAGCCACTTCTGCTGCCCCAGCGTGATGGCCACGAAGTAGCCGAGCTCGACCAGCTCCGGCTCGCTGAAGTGCCGGTGCAGCCTCTCCCAGAGGGCGTCGTCGGTGTCCAGGCCCCAGACGATGGCGTCGGTATAGGCGAGCGCCGCCTTCTCGCGCGGCCCGTAGCGCGGCGACTTCTCGAACTCGAGCAGGGCGAGATAGTCCTCTTCCTTGAGCCCCGCCTTGGCCGACTTGATCGAGCGCTGGTTGCCGCAGTACTCGCACTTCACCGATCGCGAGACGTAGACCCGGCACAGCTCCTTGACGCTGTGGTCGAGCACGCCGTTGCGGAACACCGCCTCCCAGGTGTTGGCGAACGACCAGAAGGCGGCGGGGACGTGGGCGCGGATCGCCTGGCTCTCGGGGCGCGGAGTGCCCTCGCGGCGGCAGCGATCGAGCTCCTCCTTCATCTTCGGATCGCGGATGGTGTCGGGATCGACGTAGCTGATGCGCTGTCCGGGCATGGAAGACCCTCCAGGAGAATCGCAGACGTTTGTCTCAAGAACCAGATCGAGTCAACAGCGTTTGACCCCGGCGTGCCGCCTGTGGAATGAGGAAGCGTGCAATCGTTTGCCGGGACGCGATCGAGAGGCTGAACATGGCCAAGGAGCCGAGAGCCGTCACCCGCGACAAGGTGCTCGACGCCGAGGCGCTCAAGCCCGGCTACAACTGGAGCCGGCAGATCCCGGCGCCGGGCCATTCCAGCGTGGACTTCGAGGAGCGGGTCAACTTCCGCCGCCTCCACGACTACCGGCTGGCCCGCGCGCGCAAGGCGCTGCAGGGCTCGGGCCTGGGCGCGGTGCTCTGCTTCGACAACAACAACATCCGCTATCTCACCAGCACGGTGATCGGCGAGTGGTCGCGCGACAAGATGTGCCGTTTCGCGCTGCTCACCGGCAACGGCGAGCCCTGGCTGTGGGACTTCGGCTCCGCTGCCGTCCATCATCGTCTCTACGCGCCCTGGCTGCCCAAGGACCATTGCCTGGCGGGGATGGTGGGGCTGCGCGGCTCGGTGGCCCCGGATGCGGGCCTCTTCAAGCGCGCCGCCAATGAGATCAAGGCCATCCTCAAGGAGCAGGGCGTGGCCGGCATGCCCGTCGGCCTGGACATCGCGGAATTGCCGCTCATCTTCGCGCTGCACGACGCGGGGCTGGAAGTGCGCGACGGCCAGCAGACCATGCTCGACGCAAGGCAGATCAAGAACGTCGACGAGATCGTGCTGCTCAACATGTCGGCGGCGATGGTGGACGGCGTCTACCAGGTGATCGCCGAGGCGCTCAAGCCGGGTGTCCGCGAATGCGACATCGTCGCGCTCGCCAACAAGACGCTCTACCAGATGGGCTCCGACGACGTGGAGGGCATCAACGCCATCGCCGGCGAGCGCTGCATGCCCCATCCGCACAACTTCACCGACCGCATCATCCGGCCCGGCGACCAGGCCTTCTTCGACATCATCCAGTCGTTCACCGGCTACCGCACCTGCTACTACCGGACCTTCAACGTGGGCCGCGCCACCTCCGCGCAGCGAGACGCCTACCAGAAGGCGCGCGAGTGGATGGACGCTTCCATCGCGCTGGTCAAGCCGGGAGTCGCCACCGACCAGATCGCCGCGGTCTGGCCCAAGGCTGAGGAGTTCGGCTTCGCCAGCGAGATGGAAGCTTTCGCGCTCCAGTTCGGCCATGGCCTGGGCCTCGCGCTGCACGAGCGGCCGATCATCAGCCGGCTGGTCTCCTTCGACAAGCCGATGGCCATCGAGGAGGGCATGGTCTTCGCGCTGGAGACCTACTGCCCGGCCAAGGACGGCCATTCCGCCGCGCGCATCGAGGAGGAGCTGGTGGTCACCGGGAACGGCTGCCGGGTGATCACGCTCTTCCCCGCCGAAGAGCTCTTCGTGACAAACCCGTATTGAGGAGATCGATGGCGTCCGACGATATCGACCGCTCCACGCGGCTCGCGCTCTACCGATCGCAGGTCGAGATCCGGCTCCTGGAGAAGCGGGCCTACGATCTCTTCCTGCAGAACCTGATCAAGGGCACCAGCCACCTCTCGCTCGGGCAAGAGGCGGTGGCGGCGGGGTTCGCTACGGCCATGCGGCCCGACGACTACACCTTCTGCACCTACCGCGGGCACTCGCACACGCTCGCGCGCGGTGCGCCGATGCTCGGCGTGCTGGGCGAATTGATGGGCCGCCGCTGCGGGCTGATGGGCGGCAAGGGCGGCTCGATGCACCTGACCAGTGTGGCGCACGGCGCGATGGGCTCCTACGCCATCGTCGGCGCGCACCTGCCCATCGCCGCCGGCGCGGCCTGGTCGGCGCAGTTGCGCGGCAGCGGGCAAGTCTCGGTGTGCTTCTTTGGCGACGGGACCTGCAACATCGGGGCGTTCCACGAGGCGCTCAACTTCGCCGCGGTGTGGAAGCTGCCGGTGATCTTCGTCTGCGAGAACAACCAGTACATGGAGTACACGCCCATCCGCAGCGTGACGGCGGTCGAGCATCCCGCCGCCGACCGCGCCGCCGCCTACGGCCTCGAGCGCATCGTCGTCGACGGCAACGACGCCGACGCGGTCTACCGCAAAGCGCGCGAGTCGATCGGCAAGGCGCGCGGCGGAGGCGGCCCTTCCCTGATCGAGGCGATGACCTACCGCACCAGCGGCCATTCCCGCGCCGATCCTGCCAGGTACCGGCCGCCCGGGGAGCTGGAGGAGTGGACGAAGCGCGACCCGATCGCCCTCTACCGCGCGCGCCTTCTCGAGCTGGCCTTCGCCGAAAGCGAGCTTCAGGCGATCGACTCCGCCGTGCAGCGGACAGTGGACGAGGCGACCGCAGGAGCGAAGGCGTCGGCGCCTCCGCCGCTGGAGGTCATCGACAAGGACGTCTGGGCCGACGGAGGCTCGTCGTGGCGGAACTGACCTACCGCGAGGCGGTGGCGGCGGGCATCGCGCAGGAGATGGAGCGCGACGAGCGCGTCGTCTTCCTCGGCGAGGACGTGGCCGCGGCGGGCGGGGTCTTCAAGACCACCGTCGGGCTCCTGGAGAAATTCGGTCCCCGCCGCGTGCGCGACACGCCCATCTCCGAGCAGGCCATCGTCGGCGCCGCGATGGGCGCGGCGATGACGGGGCTCAGGCCCATCGCCGAGATCATGTTCTCCGACTTCTTCGGCGTTTCCTGGGACATGATCGCCAACGAGATCGCCAAGGCGCGTTACATGAGCGCCGGGCAGCTGACGCTGCCGCTCGTCATCCGCACCGCCAACGGTTCGGGCTCGCGCTTCGGCGCGCAGCATTCGCAGAGCGTGGAGAACTGGGCGATGGCGGTGCCGGGCTTGAAGGTCGTGGCGCCTTCCACTCCCGCCGACGTGAAGGGCCTGCTCGCCGCGGCCGTGCGCGATCCGGACCCGGTCATCTTTTTCGAGCACAAGGGACTCTACGCCACCAAGGGCGAGGTTCCTGACGGCGAGCACGTCGATCGGCTGGGGACCGCCAAGGTCCTTCGTCAGGGGAACGATGTCACCATTGTCGCGCTCGCCGCCATGGTGCCGCGCGCGCTGCAGGCTGCGCAGCGGCTGGAGAACGAGGGTATCTCGGCGACGGTGATCGATCTCCGCTCGCTGGTGCCGCTCGACACCAGAACGCTCCTCGCCGAGACGAAGAAGACCGGGCGCCTCTACACCGTCGAGGAGAACCCGCGCCTCTGCGGCTGGGGGGCGGAGATCGCTTCCATCGTCGCGGAGGAGGCCTTCTACGATCTGGACGGGCCCATCGTGCGCATCACCACCCCGCAGGTGCCGCTGCCGGCGGCCGACGAGCTGGAGGACAACACCGTGCCCACCGTCGAGCGCATCGTCGATACGGTGCGGAGGACCGCGGGCTGATGGACGTGGTGATGCCGCAGCTGGGCGAGACGGTGAAGGAAGGGACCGTCACCGCCTGGCACAAGAAGCCGGGCGAGACGGTGCAGGCCGGCGAGCGGCTCTTCGAGGTAAGCACCGACAAGGTGGAAACCGAAATCCCCGCGCCGGCGTCAGGAATGCTGGCGCAGATTCTCGTCCCCGAGGGCGAGACGGTCCCCGTCGGCGCGCGGCTGGCAGTGATCGAGGAGACGGCCGGCGCGGCGGCGGAAGAGCCGAGGCTCTCCCCCGTCGTGCGCAAGCTGCTCGACGAGCACCGGCTCGATCCGGCGCAGATCCGCGGCACGGGAGCGGACGGGCGCATCACGCGGCGCGACGTGCTCGAGCACATCGGGCGGCAACAGGCGCCTGCCGCCGGCGAGCCCCGCCGCGTGGCGCTGAGCCGGATCCGCAAGCGCACTGCCGAGCAGATGGCGCTCTCCTGGCGAACCATCCCGCACGTGCTCCAGGCGATCGAGGTGGACTTCCACGCCGTGGAGCAGGCGCGCGGGACGCTCACTTACCTGCCTTTCGTCGCCAGCGCGGTGTGCAAGGCCCTGGTCGAGTTTCCCGCCGTCAACGCCACCTTCGAGGGGGATTCGCTGCTCCTGCACCGGCGGGTGAACCTCGGCATCGCCGTCGACCTGGGCGAGGAGGGGCTCATCGTCCCGGTGGTGAAGGACGCGGCGCAGAAGAAGCTGCCCGAGCTCGCGCGCGCGATGCAGGCGCTCTCCGAGAAAGCCCGCGCCGGCCGCCTGCTGCCCGACGACGTCACCGAGGGGACCTACACCATCTCCAACTCGGGAAAATTCGGCACGCTCCTGACCGCGCCCATCATCAATCCGCCGCAGGTCGCGATCCTCTCCACCGACGCGGTGGTGAAGAAGCCGGTGGTCGTCGGCGACGCGGTCGTGGTGCGGCCGGTGGGCGTGCTGGCGCAGTCCTTCGATCACCGCGCCTTCGACGGCGCCTACTCGGCCGCCTTCCTCCGGCGGGTCAAGCAGATCCTCGAGAGCGAGAACTGGTCCGCGGCGCTCTCCCCGTAGACCCCCGCACCACCAGCTCGGGCCGCAGCGTGACGTGCTCGACGGGCGCGCTGCGATCGTGCAACCGGGCCAGCAGCGTGCGCGCCGCCTGCGCGCCCATCTGGTAGTGGGGAATGCGGACGGTGGTGAGCGGCGGCCGGAGCTTGTCGACGAAGGGCATGTCGTTGAAGCCGCTCACCGCCACGTCCCGGCCGGCGCGCAGGCCCAGCTCGTCGAGCGCATCGTAGCAGCCGACCGCGAGCAGGTCGTTCGCCGCCACTACCGCCGTGAAGCGCCGGTGGCGCGCGCGCAGCCCGAGGAAGACGCGGCGGCCCTCGCTCTCGCTGAAAGAAGCGCAAAGGCCGATCAGCCGCGGATCGGCCTTGAGACCCACCGCCTTCATCGCCTTGAGGAAGCCGCGGTGGCGGGCGAAGCCGGTGGAGACGTCGAGCGGACCTGCCAGATGGGCGATGCGGACGTGCCCGCAAGCGGCCATGTGCGCCACCGCCAGCTGCATGCCGAACTCGTCGTCGTTGACCACCGAGGAAACCTCGCCTGTGGCCACGGTGCGGTTGATGAGCACCAGCGGGATCTCCTCGGCCAGGCAGCGGTCCACCAGCGGATCGCGCCGCCGGGCGGTGGCCATGATCAGCCCGTCCACGCGCCGGCCGATCATGTTCTCCAGGATCACGCGCTCGCGCTCCTCGTGGTTGTCGGTGTTGGCGAGGACGGCCGTGTAGCCGGCAGCGCCGAGCGCATCCTCGATGCCGCGGATGATGGGCGGGAAGACCGGGTTGGTGATGTCGGGGATGAGCACGCCGATGATGCGCGAGCGGTTGGTCTTCAGGCCGTAGGCGATGGGATCGGGCTGGTAGCCGAGCGCCTGGGCGGTCCGGGACACGCGCCGGGCGATGGCCTCGGTGATCATCTCCCGCGTCTGCGGATTGAGCGCCCGCGAGGCCGTCGAAGGATGGACGCCCGCCCGCCGGGCCACGTCGCGGAGCGTGACACGCCGCATGAACGCATCTTGCCCGATCCCGCCGCGCTGGCTATAAGCTTTTTCTGCAATCGATTGCGCCCTCTGGGAGAAGCGGACCATGGCGGATTTGCGAAAGCACAAGATCGGCTGGATCGGCACCGGGCGCATGGGCTTCTCCATGGCCGCGCGCCTGCTCAAGAAGGGGGCCCAGGTCGCCGTCTACAACCGCACCCGCGCCAAGGCCGAGCCGCTCGCGCCCCTGGGCGCGCAGCTCGCCGACTCCCCGGCGGCGCTGGCGGATCGCGACATCGTCTTCACCATGGTGGCCGGTTCCGGCGATCTGCTCGAGGTGGTGAGCGGGCCCAAGGGCCTGCTCTCCCGCGCCGGGCGCGCGCCGAAAATCCTCATCGACTGCTCGACGATCTCGCAGGAGGCCTCAGCCGAGGCGCGCGGCGCGGCGGCGGCGGCGGGCTGCGCCATGCTGGCCGCTCCGGTGAGCGGCAACGCCAAGGTCGTCAAGGCGGGGCGGCTCAGCCTGGTGGTGTCCGGCAGCAAGGATGCCTATGACGAGGCGCTGCCCTGGCTCGAGTCGCTGGGCGAGGGCGTGAGCTACGTGGGCGAAGGCGAGCTCTCGCGCATCGTCAAGATCTGCCACAACGTCTTTCTCGGCGTAGTGACGCAATCGCTCGCCGAGATCACCGTGCTGGCGGAGAAGGCGGGCGTGCCCCGCCATGCCTTCCTCGACTTCATCAACAAGAGCGTGATGGGCTCCACCTTCAGCCGCTACAAGACGCCCGCCTTCGTCAACCTGGACTTCGCGCCCACCTTCACGCCGGTGCTCCTGCGCAAGGACCTCGACCTGGGCCTGGCCGCAGCGCGCAAGCACGAGGTACCCATGCCGCTCACCGCCGCGGTGCGCGAGCTGGTGCAGGCGCTGATCGGCAACGGCTACGTCGATTGCGACTTCGCCGCGCTGCTGCAGCTGGAGGCCAAAGCGGCGCGGCTCGAGCTGAAGCCGGAGAACGTCGCGGTCAGCGACGGCCTCTCCTAGCCGAGCTGCTCGCGCATCCAGTCTGTCATCGCCGGCCGGTACTTGTAGGCGATGTTGTTGCAGACGTGGTTCCCGTCCGGATACATCAGCAGCGTCGCCTTCGGCGCCTCGCGCGCGATGCGCTCGGCCTGCTCCGGTGGAAAGAGCCGGTCTCGCGCCCCGTGGATGACCAGCAGCGGGCAAGTCACCTTGCCGAGCACGCCGCGGAGCGTGAGCGCCTTCGACTTCTCGAACGCCTCGGCCTCGTCGCGCGACTTGGTATAGAAAACGTACCCGCCCTTGGTGAGCGGATTGAGGGCCGCCCAGCATTCGGACAGGTCGTACGGCCCGGCCAGCGCGATCACCGCGCGCAGCCGTTTCTCCTCCGCCGCCGCGCGCGGCCCGTAGATGCCGCCCATGCTGATGCCCATCAGGCCGGCGCGATCGAGATTCAAGTCCTTGCGCCCGCGCAAGCCGTCGAGGATTTGCGCAACCACCGGCCCCCAGCCGGCGCGGATGGGAAAGCGCGGCGCGTTCTCCGACTGGCCCGGGCCGTCCACCGACAGCGTGGCCATCCCGCGGCGGAGGAAATCGTTCTCGATGGCGTAGAGCTCCTCCTTGGAGGAATCGAGCCCGGGCACGAGCAGCACCAAGGGCGGCCGCGACTCGCCGCGCGGGCGCCGCAGGATCCCGGGAATGACCGCGGCCTCGAAAGGCAGCTCGATCCGCTCGCCCGGCGGATCGAGGTGCGGCAGCGCTTTCTGATAGGTGGCGATGGTCAGCTCGCGCAGCTTGTCGTGCAGCGCGCGATCCTCGAACCAGAGGAACTTGCCCAGGTGGTAGCACCAGGCGGCGCGCTGCCACGCCTCCGCCGCGCTGACCATGCGCCTCCCGCGCGCAGCCTCCTCGGCGAGATCGCGGTGCACCTCGCCCACCCGCAGCCAGGCCGGTCCCCAGGCCTTCCACTCCGAAATCGAGGCGAGCACGCCGTCGAAATCGTTCATGTCGATGCCGTTAGCCACGAAGCGCGGCCGCCAATGGCTGGCTGCGAGCTGGACCTTGTTCTCACCGGCCATGCTGTCTCTCCCTGATGCGGATCATTTCCCCGCCGCCTTGCGCTTCCACAGCTCCCAGGGACGCGAGAGCGTTCCCTCCATCGCGGTCTCGGCCAGGCGCGCCTCCTCGGCGTCGAGATAGGTCACCTTCTTGCCCAGCGCCATGGCCTGGGCCTGCAGCCGCGCATTGACCTCGGTGTAGACGCTGCGGAAGACGGCGTGCGGAAGGCTCGGCCCCACCACCGCCGCTCCGTGGCCGCGCATCAGCACTACGACGTGCGAGCCGAGCGTCTTCGCCAGCGCGGCGCCGAGCTCGGGCGTCTTCACCAGCATGTCGGTGGCGCCCGCGGCGGTGCGGATGTCGAAGACCGGCACGCCCGAGCCGAGGAAAGCACTCATGTGGTAAAGGGGCCGCAGCGGCACACCGGTGGCGCCGAACGGGATGAGCGACGGCGCGTGGTTGTGCACCACCGCGTTCACGTCCGCGCGCGCGCGGTAGATCCCTGCATGGATGAAGCGCTCGAGGAACAGCTTGGCGTCCTTGGGCGCATCCCTGGCGTTGCCGTCGAGGTCGTGCTCGAGCAGGTCGGCCACGGTGACCAGCTCCGGCGCCAGCGACCGCGACATCCAGAAGCGATCCGGAGCGGCGGGGGAGCGCACGCTCACGTGCCCGTAGCCGTCCAGCACACCCTGATCGACGAGGATCTTGTTTGCCGCCACCAGGTCTTCGAGCAGCTTGACCGGCCGCCCGGCCGCCTCGGGGGCCTGCGCCATGAGCTTGCCGGCCACCATCGACGCGGACGCGAGCGCGGACTGAAGCATCAGACTGCGGCGTGAAAGCACCGGCATCATCGCCTCCTTGACAGGCTGCGCGCACCGGTATCTAGTCCGCGCCACAATTTTGCAAGTGTGCGGGAGCGTCCGCTCCCCACGTCGCCGCGTCTTTCTTTGTCATCAGGAAGGAGCTGACGGCATGTCCTCCAGAATCTCAAGGCGAAACCTGATCAAGACCGGCGCAGCGCTGGGCGCCTCGACTCTTCTGCTCCCGAAGAAGTCGCGCGCCGCGGCGAAGACGCTGCGCATCATCCAGTGGAACCACTTCGTGCCCGGCTACGACAAGTGGTTCAACGGCACGTATATCAAGGAGTGGGGGGCCAAGAACGACACCGAGGTGATCGTCGACAACATCGGCATCCCCGCCATCAACTCCACCGCGGCCGCGGAAGTGGCCGCGCGCAAGGGGCACGATCTCTTCCTCTTCCTCTGGCCCAAGCCGGTCTACGAGGAGGACGTGATCGACCACGCCGAGATCTACCAGGAGTGCGAAAAGAAATACGGCAAGCCCATCAACCTGGCCGTCAAGAGCACCTACAACCCGAAGACCAAGAAGTACTTCGGGTTCTCCGACAGCTTCGTCCCCGACCCCATCAACTACCGCTACGACCTCTGGGGCGAGGTGGGCATGAAGCCCGACACCTGGGACGACATCCGCGTCGGCGGCAAGAAGATCAAGGACAAGACCGGCACGCCGGTGGGCATCGGGCTTTCCGCCGAAATCGATACCTCGATGGCCATGCGCGCCATCATGTACGCGCACGGCTCGCACGAGCAGGACGAGCACGGCAACCTGGCGCTCAACAGCAAGCAGACGCTGGAGACGCTCAAGTTCGTCAAGGCGCTCTACACCGAGACGATGACCGACGAGGTCCTCGCCTGGGATCCCTCGTCCAACAACCGCGCCATGCTCGCCGGCAAGAGCTCGCTGGTGCTCAACGCCATCTCCATCACGCGCGAGGCCGAGAACAAGAGCATGGACATCAGCCCCAAGATCGGGCTCGCCAAGGCGGCGAAAGGCCCGGTGCGCCGGATGGGGCTCGAGCACGTGATGAACTGCTACGTGATCTGGAAGTTCGCCCAGAACATCGAGGGAGCGAAGAAGTTCCTCGTCGATTACGTGGGCAACTTCCACAAGGGCTTCGAGGGCAGCGAGTTCTACAACTTCCCCTGCTTCCCCAAGATGGTGCCCGACATCAAGCAGCTCCTCGCCAAGGACTCGAAGGGCCAGCCGCCCGACAAGTACCTGGTGCTGGCGGACGCCGAGGAGTGGGCCACCAACGTGGGCTTCCCCGGCTATCCCAACGCGGCCATCGACGAGCTCTACTCGAGCTGGAC
>WNEY01003985.1_pt1 | contig 11179 bp, 13 predicted proteins | sample 5400531 | NCBI WGS metagenome assembly WNEY01 (sample SAMN13153338, study PRJNA577476) | soil metagenome | isolation source: 200 cm saprolite under Douglas fir tree site 1 | place: USA:California | collected 2015-04-18
CGAAGCGGTCGTGTGTGTCGCCTTCCGGCTCTTCCGCGACAACCCGAGCCAGCTACCCCTCCGGCGACAGGACGAAGAGCGCGAGGCGCGTGAACGCCCGTGTAACTAAGTAAGTCGCACTCTTGGGCTCTTCGGCGCCCGACTCTCCGTCCGGCGCCTCTCCCTCAAACGCCTTTACTCCGTGGCGCGACGAGCGCCCCGAGAATCGCGCCGGCCAGCAGGAGCTGCAGGTGTGCCGGGAAGCGCCCCGTGCCAGCCGCGGCGGTCGTGGAAGAGCTTGCTGCCGCCCGGGCGCAGGAACGGGAGGACGTGCTCGAGGTCAGGGGCGGAGCTCGCCGCGGCACCGAGCGTCGCCGGATCGAGCGGGCCGCGCCGCGCGGCGAGGAGGACGAGGCCCGCGAAACCGCTGGCGATCTCGAAGCGGCGCGAGCGGATGTCCTCGTGCGGCAGGCGGTCGCCGCGAGGTGGAGGATCGGCCCCAGGAGGAGCGCCGCGAGCCGCGAGCCGCTGCCGGCGCCGGCCGCGGCGCCCGTCGCCACGTGGAGCGCGACGATCACGGCCGCCGTCCTAGCAGATGTGGCCGCGCGGCGCGCTCGAACGCGCGGACGAGCTCGATCTACGTCGGCTCGAACTGCAGTAGCCGAGCGGGAGAGAACAGCTCGAGCAGCGGATCGTCGTCGCCGAGAATCGCCGCTGCGACGAGCTCGCCGCACATGAGGCCAAGGACGTTGCCGTGGCCGGAATAGCCCGCTGCGACCCACACGCCGTCGTGCGCCGGCACGCGGCCGACGAGCGGGAGCAGATCCTGCGTCAGCCCGAAGATTCCCGCCCACCGGTGGGTGACCTCCGGCAGCTCGCCGAGCAGCTCGACGAGAAAGGCGTCGAGTGCCTCCTGAATCGGAGGCGTCGTCGTCTCCTCGTCGGTCATTTCGGTGAGGATGGAGAAGTCGCGGAAGCCGCCCAGGAGGATCCGCCCGTCGGGAAGTTGCTGCCAGTAATCGAACCCGTGGCGCGCGTAGTGCGGATAGTCGAAGAGGCGCTCGCCGAGCGGCGCGGTCGCGAGCACCTGCCCCCGCGCGGGCCACAGTGCGTCGTCGAGCTCGGGAAGAATCCCGCGGCCCGACCCGTCGGTCGCAATGACGATCTGCTCGGCGTCGAGATCGTCGAGGGACACGACATGGTCGTGTTCTCGAAACTCGACGCCCTCCTCCGCCGCCAGCGCCGCCAGTCGCCGCACGAAGCGTGCCGGCTGCACGGCGCCATCACGAGGGTGGAAGATCGCGCCGCGGAAGTCCGGCCGAAGGTGTGGAAGCTCGTCGCGCCATTCCGCTGCAAAGCCGTCCTCGCGTAGCGCTTCGAATTCGGCGCGGATCTCGACGCCCTCCTCGACGTCGGCAGCTAGCCGCAGGCTGCCGGTGCCCCGGAAGCTGTCGCCCGCGAGCGACTCCAACCGGTCGAGCGCAGCCTCGGTACGCAGCCAGAGCTCGCGCGCCGCGTCGGCACCGTACGTCTCGCGCGCGACGTCGTAGCGCGCGGCGCCCCCGCGCAAGGCGAAGCCGCCGTTCCTGCCGCTCGCACCCTCCGCGATCCCGCGGGCGTCGTGCACGCGAACGCGCAACCCACCGCGCGCCAGCGCGAGCGCACAGGCGCACCCGGTAATACCTGCACCGATGATCGCGACGTCAGCCTGATCGAGCGCCTTAGCCGCGACAGGGCTTACCGATTCGTCCAGCCAAAAGGGCGTCTCCACGTCTCGATGCTAATGGAGCGTCCCTGGTCAACCGGCGCCGGCACTTGCAGACGGGCGGAGCGCTCGCAGAACGATCCGGTCCGCCAGTCTTGGCGAGACTCGCGCGAGCAGGGCGAGCTGCTTGACTCGAGCGATCCGAATCTCCTCCCGATCGCGCTCCAGGCCCGCGACGATCGCGTCGACGACGACCGCGGGTGGGATCTTCGGGACCTCGAGATTGCGCGTGAACTCCGTGTCGACGACCGGCGGCAGGACCTCGAACACCCGGATCTGTTTGTCAGCCAGTTCCGCCCGCAACGAGCGAGCAAGCGAATGCAGGGCGGCCTTGGTCGCAGCGTAGACGGCTAGGCCGGGAACGGCGGTCAGCGCGACCGCAGAGGACATGAACATGACTCCACCTTCCCAAGCGGTCTCGAGTAGCGGCAGCGCGAGCCGCGTCATGCGGATGGGGCCCATGAGGTTCGTCTCGACTTCTGCGACGCTCGTGTTCGCGGCGCCGGGACCGGAGAGCGTGTTGCCGCGGATGACTCCTGCGCTGTTGACGAGTAGGTCGAGACCCCCGAGCTCGGAGGAGATCCACTCGATCGCGCGCTGCGCCTCCTCCTCGGAGGTGACGTCGAGCCGAAGCGTGCGAAGCGCCGGCATTTCTGCGCGTGCCCGGTCGAGCTTGCTCTCGTCGCGTCCGGCGATCACGACTGCGTTCGTTTGGGCCAAACGGCGTGCGAGCTCGAGGCCGATGCCGGAGCCTCCGCCCGTAATCAAGATCTTCTTACCTTCCAGCCTCATCGGTTCGGCTCCTTTTTGTACTGATAGGTCAAAAACGAGTGAAAAAAGAGAACGCCTGTTCAATCGAGTACCTTGAGCGTCACCTCCACCACGTCGTCGGCGACCTTGCGATCGCTCGTCTTGACCAGGAGACGGAGGCCGGTCAGCGCATTGGCGAGGTAGCGCGCCGTCGCGCGGACGTTGATGCTCGCGTCGAGCTCCCCGGTCCGCTGACCGCGCTCGAGCGCACGGCGGAACGCACGCGTGGTCCGCTCGAAACCTTCTCCCGCGCGGGCTGCGACCGCCGGGTCGGAAGCGGCGAGCTCCGCCGCCGAGTTCACCAGTAGGCAGCCCCGACGATTTCGGTCCGCCCACAGGGCATCAACCGTTCCGCGCATCACTGCGGCGATGCCGGCCCGGGCCGACGGAGCTTCCTCGAGGACCTCGCTGAGCTGCGTCAGCCGGGCGGAGCGATAGCGATCCAGCGCTTCGATGAAAAGGGCGTGCTTGTCGCCGAACTCGTTGTAGAGGCTCGCGCGGCCGATCCCCATAGCGCTCGTTAGGTCGTCCAGCGAGGTCGCGTCGTATCCCTTCGCCCAAAACACGTCGAGCGCCGCCTCGAGCACGTCGTCCCGCACGAATTCCTTCGGTCTGCCCACCACTGGGGACAGCGTACTCAATTTTAGACTGTTCAGTCAAGAAGTCCCGAGAGTCAGCACCCGATAGACGCCCTCCCCCTCAGCGACGAGACCGGCTAGCTCGAGCTCGGCGAGCGCCGCTCCGACTTCAGCGGCAGCGAGACCGCTCGCCCGGACGAGCTCGTCGGCACTGGCCGGCATGAGATCGAGCAGGGGATGAGCCTTCGTCTGCTTCGGAGCCGGCGGGACGATTCCCAGCGATTCAAGTACGTCAGCGGCACTCGTCAGCGGCGTCGCGCCGAGACGCAGTAGAGCGTTCGTGCCTGCGGACAGCGAGGACGTGATCTCGCCCGGGACTGCTAACACCTCGCGGCCTTCCTCGAGCGCAAAGTCTGCGGTGATCAGCGCGCCGCTTCGCTCTCGGGCCTCCACGACGACTGTCGCGGCACACAGCCCGGCGATGATGCGATTCCTCGCAGGGAACCGCCAGGGCGCCGGTTCGATTCCGGCCTCGTACTCCGACAGAAGCAGCGAGCCCTCGGCAATGTCGCGCGCAAGTCCGGAGTGCGCAGCCGGGTAGTCGCGGTCTATGCCGCAGCCCAGGACGGCGACGGTGTGTCCATCCGTTTCGAGCGCGCCACGGTGGGCCTCGCCGTCGATTCCCCGGGCGAGCCCGCTCACGACCACGACTCCCGCTGCCGCGAGCTCTCGTCCCAGCATGCGTGCGACCTGAGCGCCGTAGGGCGAGCAGGCCCGTGCGCCGACGATCGCGACCGCCGGTCGCGACAACAATTCCGGATCACCGGCGCCGCGGAGATGCAGACGTGCCGGTGGATCGTGGATCGCGCGCAGCAACGGCGGCAGCTCGCTCCTCCGCAGAACGGTCACGCCGCGAGCTCGGAGGGCGCGCGGTAGGCGAGCGCCTCTGCGACATGCTCCGGGAGGACGGCGTCACTCCCTGCGAGGGCGGCAATCGTCCTCGCGACTCCCGCGACCTTCGCTCGCCCGCGCCCCGAGAGCGGAAGCCGCTCCACTGCCCGCGTCAGCAGCGCGTCTGCTTCGGATGTTCGCCGGGGCAGCACCTCCGCCAGTCGCAGGCGCGCTGCGCAGACGCGCGTTCGCACGGTGTCCGAGCCCTCGCCGCCGCCCGCTTGCAGCTCAGAAGCGCGCGCCCGCGGCACCGTGACGACGAGATCGAAGCGATCGAGGAGCGCCCGCGAGAGCTTGTCGCGGTAGCGCGCGAGCCGCTGCGCGGAGCACGTGCATTGCGCGCTGGGATCGCCGCGCGCGCCGCACGGACAGAGGTTCATCGTCCCGACGAGCTGGAATCGCGCCGGGAACTGGACGCTTCCCGCGGCGCGGGCGATCGTGAGCTCCCCGTCCTCGAGCGGCTGGCGCAACGCCTCGAGTGTGGGTCGCTGGAACTCGGCGAGCTCGTCCAGCAGGAGCACACCACGATGAGCCAGGCTCGCCTCCCCGGGGCGAAGGCGCGGCCCGCCGCCCACGATCGCCGCCGTCGACGCGCTGTGATGCGGGGCCCGAAACGGCGGGTAGCCGATCAACGGGTGGTCCGGATCGACGAGACCCGCGACCGAGTGGATCCGCGTCACCTCGAGCGCCTGCTCCTCTTCCAGCGGCGGGAGGATGCCCGGGAGGCGCCGGGCCAGCATCGTCTTCCCGATTCCGGGCGGGCCGCCCAGGAGGATGTTGTGCCGGCCCGCGGCAGCGAGCTCGAGCGCCCGGCGGGCGCGTTCCTGGCCGCGGACGTCGGCGAGGTCGAGCGGCCGCCGCCGCGGCTGTCCGTTGCCGACGACGTACTCGGGCGGCTCCAGCTCGCCGCGGAGGTAGGCGACGGCATCCATGAGGTGGCGGACGCCAACAGGCTCGACTCCCGCGAGCGCAGCCTCGGCACACGCTTCGTAGGGGCACACGATCCGCTCGAGGCCGGCACGCCGAGCACCCTCGGCAACGGCGAGCACACCGCCGACTCGACGCAGACGCCCGTCCAGCGCAAGCTCGCCGCACGACACGTGCTCCTCGAGCCTGTCGCGCCGGATCTGATGCGACGCCGCCAGGAGCGCCAGGGCAATGGGCAGATCGAATCCGGACCCCTCCTTCTTCAGCTCCGCCGGCGCCAGGTTGACGGTGATGCGACTGCCGGGCCACTCGAGCTCGGCCGACAGGATGCCGCTGCGGACGCGCTGCTTCGCCTCCTGACACGCGCGATCGGCGAGCCCGACGATCGTCAGCGACGGTGTCTTTCCGCCCTGGATGTGCGCCTCCACCTCGACGCGCCGCGGCTCGAGGCCGACCAGGGCAAAGGTAACCGCGCGAGCGAGCACACATCGACGCTATGGCACGACGTGCAAGGCGTCTGTGCCGGCTCAGCGCCGAATCCGTGACTAACCGCACAGCCCCGGCGACGTATCTACTAGATGATGGTGATAGGTGCGACCTTCGTCGCGGCGATTTCGCTCCTGACCGGCCTGGGCGCGGATCAGTCACGGGTGTTGTGGCAGGGCCCGGCACTCGCCGGTGACGCCGTCGTCTGGGGGGAAGAGGCAGGCGCAACGGGCTCGCTTCACCAATGGACGCAGCGCCGCGGCGAGCGCGTTCTCTATCGCAGTGACTCGCTTGCCCTTGGTCGACCGCTCGCGGCCTCCCGCACGCTCCTCGCGTTCGAGCGCACGTATCCCAGCTGCAAGCCGCAGCCGAACTTCGTCTGCCCACAGGCAGAGGACGCTCTCGTCGGTCCACCGCAAGGGCCCTTCCGGACGTTGATTCGGCCGCGTAAGTGCTCCATGCCGACCCTGGGCAACACGCTCGCGCTCGACGGCGGCATGGCCGCATATCTCGAAGTCGACTGCGAGGGCCAGCGGATGCGGGTCGTCGTGCGTGACGTTGGACATTCGGGGAGACCGTCGATCGTCCGAGACGCCGTGCTCTCGAGCGGCTGCTGTCGCGACGTCGCGATCGCAGGACGGTTCGTTGCCTGGAGCGACAGGAACGAGGTCGTCGTCTATGACCGGCTCGCCCGCCGCATCGCATACCGGGCGAGCATCGGGCCCGAGGCAGGCATCGACGTCGATCTGGGCTTCGATCTTCAGCGAGACGGAAAGCTCGCCGTCTCCTACCGCTTCGTCGAGATCGCACGAGCGGGCCCGACGACGATCGCTTGGCTCTCGCCTTCAGCCCCCCGTCTTCACGTGCTGCCTCTCCGCGGTAGCGACACCCGTATCCGCATCGCCGGCGACCGCATCGCGGTCGAGCGCTACCTCAGTCCGAGCGCAAGCGTCCTTGTCGTGGCGGACCTCGCCGGCCGGGCACGGCCGGTTGCAGGCTTCGCTCCGCTGGTGAGACTCCGTGGCCGCTTCGACTTCGACGGTAGACAGATCGCTTGGGCTTCTGACCGTGTGACGTCCACCCGCGTGGACTGCCCCCCACCTGGACAGGGACGGCCGTGCGTCCGTCGCGAGACCGGTGTCACCTCGATCTGGATCCGCGGGGTCGTCGCTGGCACGCCCCGCCTGATCGCGCGGCTGCCCTTCGACGACACGATCGCCCGGTCCTAGAAGCGCGCCACGAGCACGTCTTCGAAGAACTCGCCGGCTCGTCGGCTGGTGCGGCGGTTCACGTGACGGCGCAGCCGTTCCTCGAGCCGGAGCCCGGCGCGCGCGAGGATCTCCGGATAGAGATCGCGGCGGTCGTTCACGACGATCAGGACCGGGGCACCGCGACGCAGCGCTCCGGCGGCATTGACGAGCGCCTCGACGATTCCGTCGGAATAGGCCGCCAGCGCGGCGCGTGACGTTCCCGCTGCCGCGGCGCCGACTTCGAGCTCGCGCCGATCGTCGAGCCCGAGCAGCTCGTAGGCGTAGCGATGCTGCTCGTGGTAGTCGATCAGCCCGGGATACGGCGGGGACGTGAGCACGCCGTCGAAGCGCTCCCGGAACCGCTCCTCGCGGACGTCACCGTGAATCACCGTGGCCGCTCGCCCGCGGGCGCGCACGCGCGCGAACTCCTTCAGCCGCGCCAGCGTGTCGAGCGTGTACCGCCGCAGGAACTGCGACGCGGTTGCCACGGGACGGCACTCCCGGCGATGCTTGTGGCACCAGTACGGCTCGAGCTGTGGGTCTCGCGGGAAGTCGAGGTCGAAATGCGTCGTCCGGCGCGCAGACCGCGCGGCGCGCGCGAGCATCACGCGCAGGACGTCCGCATGCTCGTATTCGTCAATCAGTGCCCGGAACCCCTGCAGCTCGTTCGCAGCATGCGGTGCGTACCAACGGCGAACGTACGCCGACGGCCGCTCGCCGGTCGTTTCCCGACTCGCCCGTGCGCGGCGCGCAGCTCCTGTTCGAGGACGAAGGGATTGTACGAGCGTGTCTTGACGTCCATCAGCAGGCAGTTGAACGCCGCCACGTCCACGCCCGTCGCGTCGAGACCGCTCTCCAGCGCCTGGACGAGCGTCGTTCCGGAGCCCGCAAAGGGGTCGAGCACGTGCTGGCCGGGACGGAAGTACCTCGAGAGCACGATCTCCACCAGCTGCGGGATGAACTTGCCGAGGTAGGGATGCAACCGGTGGACGTGCTTCGTCCGCTCGCGCTCGGGCAGGTCGCGCTCCGACCAGGAGAGCGCGAGGTCGATGTCGGCGTACAGGGCGTCCTGCGTCGGGGCCACCCGGGCCTGTTCGACGCGGCGCTCAGAAAGCCTGGGCAACGCGGTGCAGCCGCCCGTCCCGGACCGCCATCACATCGAAGGAGACGCGCAGGCCGCTTGCTTCGGGATGCCGGGCGAGCCAGCTTTCGGCGGCCCAGCGGATGCGCCGCTGCTTCTCCTCGTCGACCATCTCGAGTGGATCCCCGAACCGGTCGCCCAGCTTCTCTTTGACCTCGCAGAAGACGAGCCGGCGGCCGCGGCGTGCGACCACGTCGAGCTCATAGCCGGCCACCCAGGCGTTCTTCGCCAGGATGCGGTACCCGCGCGAGCGGTACCACCAGACGGCGCGTCGCTCGGCGCGCTTGCCGCGTCGGGGAGTTCCCACGCAGCGAGGCTACGCCGAGTGGACGCACATGACTGTCAGGGCTCACGCACGGAACTCAGCACCCGCAGCTTCGCTCGGTCGACCACCACCAGCGCGCGCCCACGGGGCCCGCGCACCACGATGTGGCCGTCGCCGTCCAGCCGAAGCTTGAACTGGAACAGCCTCTTCGGCTGCTTCCGCCACGGCAGGTCGATGCAGACCGCGCCGACGTTTCGGGTGTCGAGTGCGTGGATGAACGTCTTGCCGCTCCCGCCGTACAGGGTGTAGGCCCACCTCCCGTTGGGAGACGTCGCACGCGTGACCGGATATCCCTGCATCGTCGTCTCCGACTCACGCTTGTCGGTGACGACGTTCGGCAGCAGGCGGCCGGCGCGGAAGTCGTACGCTCGGACGCGATACTGAGTCAGATTCTGCGTCGAGAGATGCTCGACGAGATAGAGGTACCTCGCATCCGGTGAGAGCGCGTCGAAGGAGAAATCGCCCGCGAGACGCACCGTGTGGATGATGTGGATCTTGCGCATGTTGAGCAGCGCGAATGAGCTCTGTTTCTTGAGCGACGGGCCCGTGTTCGCGTCGCTGACCAACAGCGTGTGACCGTCGGGCAGCAAGCCGTCGGTCGTCCCGTCGTACGCCACCATCGGGATCCCCCAGTTGCCCTTCAGCGGAATGAACCGGAGAACCCGGCCTCCCTGCCGGCTGACGGCCTCGATGGCTGTCGAGTCTCCGGCCGGGACGGCGACGTAGCGGATGCCGCCTCGCGCGATTCCGTCCCAGCCCTGCACGGCGCCTGGGCCTCGACTTCCGTCCCCGAGCGCGCTCGCCGCCGTCGTCGCACAGACAACGCCGATGGCGACCGTCGTGAGCAAGCGTCTTCGCATCTCAGCCTCCCGTCGTCGCTCTACGACGGCTGTACGCCTGTCGCGGCCGTTTAGGTCCGCTAGCCCCGCTTCGTGAGGGCGGCGTGGATCTCGCGGGTGAGGGCTGCGACCTGCTCGGTCAGCTCCTTGTCCTGCCGGGTCAGGTCGGTGTTCGACCGGAGCAGCGCCTCGAGCTTGTCCGTCTCCGCCCTGATCGCCGCGACCCGCTCTTCGGCGCGCCGCTCGATCTGCTCGTGGCGCTTCTCGGTCGTCTCGTCCGCGACCTTGTCGCGCTCCGCCTGCCGCGTCTGGGCCAGGAGGATCAGCGGCGCCGCATACGCGGCCTGGGTCGAGAAGGCGAGGTTGAGGAGGATGAACGGGTAGGGATCCCAGCGCGCGACGAACGCGGCGGAGTTGACCGCGATCCAGGCGATGACGAGGAGGGTCTGCCCGATGATGTACCGCGGCGTGCCGAAGAAGCGCGCGGCTTTCTCCGCCGCTTGCCCGAATGGGTCTTCCCCGAAGGCCCCGTGCTGCTGAGCCACGGGACCGAGGGTACGGCGTTAGGCGGACATCGCCGCCAGCTCGTCCTCGCTCAAATAGCAGAGCGCTTGGAACGAGCGGCGATGAATCCGGGAAGGTCCCCGCTCTCGCACGATCCGCGAGTGGCCGGGGGTGATGTAACCGACGTGCGAGGAAAAGCCGTAGTGCGGAAAGAGCGCGTCCATCCGTCGCATCAGGCGGTCCCGCGTCACCTTCGCGACGATCGACGCGGCGGCGATTGCGGCGCTCTTCTCGTCGCCGTCGACGACCGCTCGATGCTCCGGCGCCGTCGGCCCGAGCCGGAAGCCGTCCACGAGGCACGCCTCCGCGGGCGGCGAGAGCGCGCGCAGGATCTCCCGCATCGCCGCCAGGTTCGAGCGGTGGAGCCCGTTGCGGTCGATCTGGCCGTGAGGGATCACGCGCACGACGACCTGCTCGGCGCAACCCATGACTGCGCGGAAGAGCTCCTCCCGACGATCCGGCGGACACTGCTTCGAGTCGTTGAGTAGGCCGAGCGGCCGCACTTTGTGATCACGTAGGCAGCCGTAGTCGAGGAGGACGCCGGCAACGACCAGCGGGCCCGCCAGCGATCCGCGCCCCGCCTCATCCGTCCCTGCGACGAAGCGCGCGCCCAGCTTCCGGTCGAACCTCAGCAGCTTCTGGCCGGTGCGGAGCGCCACGGCCGCGAGGATACCCGGCTACCCAGACGCGTCCGGAAGGGGACTCTTGTAAGTCCCCCAACGAGCGGGATTAACGAGGGTCGGGGAAAGACCGCCCCTCTCTCATGTGGCATCGCAAGCGATGCCTAGCCGGCGGTCTCTTGGGGAGCCTCTTCGGGAATGTCGCTCTCAGCGACATCGACCGGCTCAGCCGCACGCCCCGCCCCGCGGCCGCCGTCCTGCCGGAGCTCCCGCACGCGCGCCTTCCGCCCCAGCTTGCCGCGCAGGTAGTAGAGCTTGGCCCGGTTGACGTCGCCGATCGCGGTGACCTCGATTCGCTCGATCTTCGGCGAATGGAGCGGAAACGTCCGCTCGACGCCGACCCCGAAGGACTGCTTGCGCACGGTGAACGTCTCCCGCGCCCCGGCTCCCTGGCGCTTCAGGACGATGCCCTCGAAGACCTGGATCCGCTGCCGCTGGCCCTCGATCACCTTGAAGTGCACGCGCACGGTGTCCCCAGCCTTGAACTGCGGCAGGTCGTCGCGCACCTGGGCGCGTTCGAGTGTCTCGATCACCTTGCTCATAGGGACGGTTTCGTTAGGAGTTCGATTTGGGTCGACCGGTCATTTCGGACGGACGCACGGGCGGAGCCCGTGCGTCCTGAGGACGGCACCGCAAGCGGCGCCTCAGGAAACGCGGCCCGTGGGCCGCCGCGGAATGCTAGCGGAAGCGGTCGGCTTCGACCCGGGCCGCCGACGCCTCGTCAAATCCCGCCGAGTATGGACAGTTCGTCACACTTTCGGGCTCTTGCCGATCGAGCGGGGGCACCGCGTGATCCCGTCAGCCGCATGCTACGAGGACCCGTGTTCGGAAGCTCTCGAAGCTTGGCAGTCCGTAGGCGCGGCGCTTGATCACCTTGATCTTGT
>WNEY01003988.1_pt1 | contig 11176 bp, 9 predicted proteins | sample 5400531 | NCBI WGS metagenome assembly WNEY01 (sample SAMN13153338, study PRJNA577476) | soil metagenome | isolation source: 200 cm saprolite under Douglas fir tree site 1 | place: USA:California | collected 2015-04-18
CGGCGTGCCCGAGGCGTGGACGGTGCTGACGGCGCTGGCCGAAGTCACGCGACGAGTCTCCCTCGGGCCGCTCGTGCTCAACGTGGCCAATCGCCAGCCGGGACTCCTGGCCAACATGGCGGCGACGCTTCAGGCGGTCTCGGGCGGGCGATTGCTCCTCGGGCTCGGCGCCGGCGGAAATCGCCGCACTCCGTACGCCGTCGAGCAGGCGGCCATCGGCCAGGCGGTCGAGCGCGACGAGGTCCGCGCGCACCGCGTCGTCGAGGCGATCGGCCTCATCCGCCGGCTCTGGTCGGGCGAGTCGGGATTCCTCCGGCCCGAGCCTCCGCCGCCGATCATCGTGGGCGGCTTCGGCCCCCGCATGGCCGCGATCGCCGGCCGGCACGGGGACGGGTTCAACACGCAGGCCTTCCATCCGCAGCTTGGCGATCTCATCAAGCGCGCCCGCGACGAGCACACGGCGTCAGCCCGCGACGCGTCCCGGTTCGTCATGACCGTGTTCGCGGGGCTCGACGAGCACATGCTCCGGGCGGACTCACGGCAGCGACAATCGCTCGAGCGCGCCGGCGTGGAGACCTGATCCTGCTCGTCTCGCCGCCGTTCGATGCGGGGGAGATCCGGGGGGCGGGGAAGCTTCTCACCGCGCGGTAGGGGAGAGCGTCCAGCGGAAGGTGATCAGCCAGGTGGACGCGCTGCTGGCCGGCCTACGGTCGGATCGGAACCGCCGATCAGCGGTTCGAGCGCCACGAGGAGTCCGGCGTCGCCCCAGAAGCTCGTCGGCGAACTAGTCGCGCGTTTCGGCCACCACGAAGCCGTGGTAGCCCCTCTTCTCCAACTCCTTCAGCTTCACCACCGCCTGCGCCCTCTGCGCGAACGGCCCCACCCTCACGCGTACGAGGGAGTCGGGATGCAGCGCAGTCACGCGCGTCGAGGCCGTCGAGATCTGCTGCGCCAGCCGGGCAGCGGCGTCGGCGCTCTTGAAGGCGCCGAGCTGGACCCAATAGCTGGCGCGCGGCGCCACCGGCTTGCGACGCTCGGCCGACGGGGTGGGGTCGTGCGGCACCAAGCGTTGCTGGGCGGTGGGGTGCGGCTCAGCGGCGGGCGCGAGCGCCGGCGGTGGCTGCGGCTGGGTGGCGGCAGGCTGCTCGAAGGGCGTGGCCGGCGGTGCTGGGGCGACCGTCGCGGGCGCCGGCGACGGCCCCGGAGCGAGAGGCCTGGCCGTCGGCGTGGCGGTTTCGGCGGCAGGCGTCGGGAGGACGCCGACGGGGACCGGCGGATCGTCGGCCGCGACCATCCGGATGGGCCCGGGCTGGACGTGCCCGGTCTGGGCCGGCGTCGCGGCCTGCGGCGAGTCGGATAGCTTGTTGCGTATCTGCGCCACGAGATCGCCGTACGACGACGCCTGCATCACGCGGTGCACCTGCGCCCGGTAGTTCCCGACCAAGCTCACCCCGTCGATCGTCACGTCCTGCACCGCCCACTGCCCCCCGCGCCGGCCCATCCGGTAGTCCACCGGCAGCTCGTTCCCGCTGCGCGTGAGCATGGTGGTGGTGACCGTCGCCGCATCGCCCTGGACCGACTCCCCCACGAAATTGATCGCGAATCCGCCGCCGCTTACCCGCGCCTTCGACCCCACCATGGCCACGTAGCGGCGCTCGAGAAGATCGGCGAAGAGCCGGACGAACTCCTCCTGCTCCTGCGGCGTCCGCGCCGGCCACTCGCGCCCGAGCGCCAGCGCCGCCGCCTCGCGGAAGTCGAAGACGTCGTTCGCCAGCACGAGGATGGCCCCCCTCGGCTCGTCGGGCCCGCGCTCGGGATCTGCCGTATGGATGATCGCGTTCGCCTCATCGAAGAAGGCGCGCAGCCGCTCGGTGGGCGTACCCGCCCACGCGTGGTCGGCCAAGAGGAGCATCAGCGCAGTGACGATCGAGGTGATCCTCGGCTTCATCCGTTCCTCCCAGCAGCAAATGGCGATGTCCAGAGCGCGTACATACCTGCGCCGAGACGACGCTAGCCCCGGAGGGCGGATTTTCTTGCGTTTTTTGTACGGGCCGGTCGATCAGGCGCCGGGGATGCCCGAGCGGCCGTTACCCCGACGAGCCGATCGACCTCCGCAGCGGAGATGGAGAGCGGCGGTGCGGAGACCGTCCAGCAGTCGCGCGTTCATCATACCGACGGCTACGGTTTCCCGCGGGCCCCGCCGATAACCGCAGCAAGGGAGGACTGGAAGCATGAGGCTTGCCCAGTCACCCCACCCTGAACGCTTGAACACGAGGGAGACCGAGATGCGACTGACGAAATACCTGGCTCTGCCGAGAGAAATGACGCCCTTCGAGCAGCGGTACCTGGTGCGTTTGAACAAGATCGCGCTGATCTTCTTCTATCTGCACATCCCCGCGCTCATGGCCGTGGCCTGGGTGGCAGGGACCGGTCCGCTCTCCGCGCTCGGACTGAGCCTCGTGGTCATGGTCGGTCCCACCATCGCCTACCGGACCATCCAGCATCCCCGCTCCCTGTCGGTGGTGTACGGGATCACGGCCATGCTGATGGGCGGCCTCCTCGTGCACTTCGGCCAGGGCCCGGTGCAGATCGAGATGCACTTCTACTTCTTCGCCCTGCTCGCGATGCTCTGCATGTTCGCCAACCCGATGGTGAACCTGGCGGCGGCCGTCACGGTCGCGCTGCACCACCTGATCGTCTGGCTGATCGTGCCGAGAAGCGTCTTCAACTACGAAGCGGAGTGGTGGGTGGTGCTCGTGCACGCGGCGTTCGTCATCCTGGAGACCGTCGCCGCCTGCTACATCTCGCGCGAGTTCTTCGACAACGTCATCGGCCTGGAGAAGATCGTCGAGGCGCGCACGGCCACGATCCGCGAGAAGCAGCGCGACATGCGCCTGATCCTCGACCACGTCGAGACCGGGCTGATCACGGTCGACCTCGATGGCCGGATGTCGAGCGAGTGCTCGCGGGTGGTGGAGCAGTGGTTCGGCGCGCCCGTGGCCGGGCAGAAGCTGGCCGGCTGGCTCGGCGAGCGCGACGCCAACTACGGCGAATGGCTCGAGCTGGCGCTGGAAAGCGTGAAGGAGGGAACGCTCCCGGCCGACGTGGCGCTCGGCCAGTGCCCCTCGCGTCTCGCCGACAAGGACAGGACGTACGCGGTGCATTACCAGCTCATCATCGGCGCCGACCGGGCGCCCGAGAAGATCCTGGTGATCGTGACCGACATCACCGAGCGGCTGCGCAAGGAAGCGGCCGAGCGGGGCCAGGCCGAGCTGTTGCAGCTCTTCCAGCACATCATGCGCGACAAGTCGGGGTTCATCGAGTTCCTCACGGAAGCCGAGGGCCTCATGCGGGCGCTCCGCAGCGGCCAGTACGACAGCGTCGAGCACATGAAGCGGATCATCCACACGCTCAAGGGCAACTGCGCCATCTTCGGCATGCGGCGAGTCTCCGAGATCTGCCACGACCTGGAGAACGCCATCGCCGAGGAAGGCCAGGCTCCGAGCGCGGCCCAGATGGGCGGCCTGTACGAGGCGTGGGCGCTGATTCGGGCCGACCTCGAGAAGCTGCTGGGCGAGCAGCAGCAGAGCTCCATCGAGATCGACGACGCGGACTACCAGGCCATCATCAAGGCGGTCCTCGACGGCGTCGACGCCCGGATGGTGACGCGCATGATCCAGTCCTGGCGGCTCGAGCCGGCCGGCCGGCGCCTGGCCCGCATCGAGCAGCAGATCCGCGGCTTGTGCGAGCGCATGGGCAAGAGCAAGGTCGCCGTCGCCATCGAGCCGCACGATCTGCGCTTCAACAGCGAGCACTTCGCGCCCTTCTGGTCGGCGTTCATCCACGTGCTGCGCAACGCCGTCGACCACGGCATCGAGGGCAGCGAGCAGCGCCAGCAACACGGCAAGCCGGAGCAGTCGCTGATCAAGGTGTCGACGCAGGTCGAGGGCGAGCACTTCGTCGTGACGGTCGAGGACGACGGGCCCGGCGTGGACTGGGAGGCGCTGCGGGCCAAGGCCAGCGAGCTCGGCGTCGCGGCCAGCGCACTGGACAAGACCGAGAACCTCATCTTCCTGCCCGGCGTGAGCTCGAAGACGAGCGTGACGGAGCTGTCCGGACGGGGCGTCGGTATGGCCGCGGTGCGGGATGCCTGCGCGGCGCTCGGAGGCAGCGTGAAGATCGAATCCCGGCGTGGCCTCGGCACTCGGGTCAGCTTCGTGCTCCCCAAGGATCAGTCGGTGTACGAGGGACATGCGGTCATGCTGCGGCGGACACGGAGAGCGGCCTCGGCCTGAGCGCGCTCAGCGGTTCAACCGGGACACGATCAGAGGAGAGGGAGATGGCCAAGACGATTCTGGTGGTGGACGATTCCGACACCGTACGGCAGCAGGTGTCGATGGCGCTGAAGCAAGCCGGCTTCGCGATCGCGGAGGCCGCCGATGGACAGGAAGGGTTGGCCATGATCGACGCCAACCGGAACATCGCGATGGTCGTCTGCGACGTCAACATGCCGCGGATGAACGGGCTCGAGATGGTCGAGTCCGTCAAGCGAAAGGCCGAGAACAAGTCCCTCCCCATCCTGATGCTGACGACGGAGGGGCAGCCCTCGATGATCAAGCGCGCCAAGGAAGCGGGGGCCGTCGGCTGGATCGTCAAGCCGTTCAATGCCACCCAGCTCGTGCAGACGGCAAAGCACCTGACCAACGTCTGATGCTCGGCGCATCGTGGTTCGCAACGCGGCCGGCCGTCGACACGGCGCCGGCGGGCTGCGCCGACGTGGTGCATCAACAAGTCTTGGCCGAAGTTGCCGAGGGCAAGGAACGGATCGCCGCGCAGGTCGAAGACCTGAAGGTGCTGACCGGGCGCGAGATCCTGGCCTGTGGCGACGTGCTCTCGTCCATCGTCGACAACGTTCGGGCCCTCGTCTCGGAGACGGATCGGACGGTGCAGGCGTCGCTCGCACGCTCCGAAGGTCTCACGTCTCGCTTCGTCACGGAGATGCAGGAAGACCTCCTGGCCCAGGAAACCGCCGTGAAGCAGGTGTTGCTCCTGGCCGACGGCATCGAGGACGCCATCGACGCCATCAATGGCCTCGCGCAGTCGTCCCACATGCTGGCGATCAACGCCAGCATCGAGGCGGCCCGACTCGGCAGCCACGGACGGGGCGTCGCGGTGATCGCCGACCAGATGCGCGAGATGAGCAAGACCGTACGGACGACGGCCGACACCGTGCGCTCGTCGATCGGCGCCGTGCGCCAGGGCCTGCCTCCGGTGAGGGAGCGCGCGACGTCGATGCACGAACGGACCCGCTCCTTCATCGACGTGGTCGCTGAGCAGGTCAAGTCGGCCTCGCTGCAGACGGACGCCGGCTCGGCGGGCAGCGGCCGGCTCGACGCGGTGATCGAGCTGTCGAACGTTGCGCTGTCCCATTTGCAGTTCCAGGATCCGCTCGTCCAGAAGCTGACGTCGATGAATCGCGACCTCGACGTCCTCGAAGGCCGGGTGCGTCGGGTGCTGGACGGGGACGTCGATCTGGCGGCGACCGAAGACGATCGATCGACCGGCGATGTCGAACTCGCGCCGGGCGAAGTCATGCTGTTCTGAGGGGAGAGGCGAATGAGGGTGAACGACGCGGCACCCCTCGAGGTCGTGAACGATCTGTACGTCGAGGCCTGCGGTGAGCTGTTCGCGGCCTATGGCTTGACGGCCCACCTTCAGGCCCAGGACACCGACCGGCGCGAACGCAACAAGGCGGGCTACGTCTCGGTCGTCAGCGCGACGGGCGAAGGAATCAGGCTGCTGTCGATCGCGAGTATCGACACGGATCTGCTGGCCCGCACGCATCTTCTGGGAATCGAGCACACGTCGCAGCGTGTCCTGCAGGACTGGTGCCGGGAGCTGAACAATCAGCTCGTGGGACGGATGAAGAACAAGCTGCTGGAATTCGGCTGCGATGTCATGACGGGATTGCCGGCGCTGATCACGGGCACCGACATGGAGACCGTCACCCAACCGGACTCTGAGACCCGCCAGTTCTTCTTCGCCTCCGTGCACGGGTGTATGACGCTCACCCTGGAAGCGCTGCTCGCCCCCGATTTCAAGCTCACCGAGGGAACGTCGCCCGCGGAGGCCGGGGTGGTGATGCACGCCGGGGCGGTTCTGTTTTGAGTCGATGCTCGCGACTCGTCGCCGTCGCCCTCGTGGTGATGTGCGCGGGCGCGTTCATCGGGTTGTCCGTGGGCCGCACGCCGCCGGAGCCCGGGCGCCGTCATCGGTTGGCCGTGGTCGAACAGACCTTCCTCGCCGTCGAGGGCGGTGGACCACTGCGCGTCCCCGCACTCGTTGACGCCGACGGCGCGGCGTTCGCATCTGGACGATTGCAGGGGCACTGGAGCCTGATCTTCTTCGGCTTCACCGCGTGTCCCACCGTCTGCCCGACCACCCTCCAGGCGCTGAGCGCCGTCGCGCGCGATCCCGGCAGTGGCGTCTCGTCGGGGGCCACGCAGATCGTCTTCGTCTCGCTCGATCCGGAGCGCGACACACCCCCACGCATGAAGAGCTACCTGGCGCACTTCGGCGGCTCCATCCTGGGACTCACCGGGCGTCGTGACGCCGTCGATCGCTTCAGGGCCGAAGTCGGCGCAGGGTCTTGGATGTCTGGGTCGAGGGTCGATCACTCGACGTCGCTCTTCGTGCTCGACCCGCACGGCCGCCTGGCGGGGATTCTCCTTCGGCCCGCTGATCCTGCGCGCATCCTGGCCGACCTGACGACCCTTCGAACCTCCGCTGTCGATGCGAAGCGTGTGTCGCTGGCTCAGTAACGGGCGGGGCTGGGCCGGCAAGTTCCTCCTCGCCGGCTGGATCGTCATTGCGCTGACCGGGCTGGCGTCGCTGTCGCTGAGCCACATGGCCGCCATGCCGGAGCCGGACGACGAGGCGCGCCTGACGCGGGCGATGCTGGCGCTGCGTCACGACACGACCACCAACTTCCTGGTCCATGTCATCTACGCGGGCTGCTCATGCACGGAGCGGCTGTTCGCACACCTCGTGGAGCGCGGCCGCCTTCCCGGCAGCGAGGAGCTCGTCTTGTTCGTCGGGGAGGATCCCGTGAAGCGGCAGTCAGCCGAGCGGGCGGGGTTCGCCTTCACCACCGTCTCCGCGACAGAGCTCGCCGACCGATACGGGCTCGAGGCCGCACCCGTCCTGGCCGCCTTCGATGCGACGGGGCGGCTGCGTTACGTCGGCGGATACTACGCCCACCCCTCGACCGTCTCGCCACTCGACGAGAAGATCTATGCGCAGCTTGCAACCGCCGCGTCGCCGGAGCCGCTCCCGGTGTTCGGCTGCGCCGTCAGCGCGCGCCTGCAGAAATCGGTCGACCCGTTGGGCATCGTGTATTCGAGCCCGGTGGGCCTCCGGTAGCGTCACGCCTTACATCGCGCGACCCTCGTAGGTCTTCAGCGGCTGGGCGCGGCGCAGGCGGTACTCGCTGCGGCGCGCCAGCTCGACGATCGGCGCGGTGAGACGCGGCGCCGCGCTCATGAAGCGGAGGAGCGTCGCGCGATGCGCGCGCGCGTCGTCCTCCGTGAACGGATGGGGGCCACGCTCGAGACGCTGCCACAGGAACCAGATCCGCTGGTCGACGTGATAGTCGAAACGCACCTCGCGTTCGAACCGGTCGCGCGTCTTCGTCCGGGCCGCGTCCGCATCGCCGATCCGGTCGAGCAGGTCGTCGGCGACTCGCACGGCCTCGTCGTGCAGGGCGGCGAAGGCGCTGTCGTACGCCGCGTCGCCCCCGCGCGAGTAGGGCAGGAACGTGTTGCGACCACCGAGCGAGAACTCTTCGGGGTCGAGGATGTGGCGCCAGCCCGGATCGGCGGCCGGCTGGTCCTGGCGGCTCGCCCGCGCGAACAGCGGCGCCCACGCGGGCCCCAGGAGCGTCAGATGGAGATGCCGCGAGACGGCGAGCCCTCCGCGCGACGCGCCCGTGCCCGACGCCCCCATCACCGCCGCGACGTCGCGGCGCTCGACACGCTCGCGGTAGCCGATGAACCTGGCCTGAAGGTGCGCGTACTGCGTCTTCCAGCCGAGCCCGTGGCCGATCCCGATGGTCATGCCCGCCGACGTGACGTTGTCGTGCGCGCTGATGACGATGCCCGCCGCGACCGGACACACGAGCGTGTCCTCGTTGGCCGCCGCCGGCCCGTAGTCGATGCCGCCGAGATTGTAGTCCTGACGGCGGACGTGGTCCTGGAACGATGACGCGCCCAGGCGAAGATACGGCGGATGTTGACGGTCGCGCACGCCCGTTGCCAGTGCGGGCGTGAGGTCGATGAGCCCGCGCGGAGTGTCGGGAGCGCACGCGCTCGCGAGGCCGGCGAGACCGAGGGCGAGGAAGTCCCGGCGGTCCAGCGGCCCTTGGGTCATGGAAGCCTCCTCGGCGTCGCATCGGTTAGAGTAAGGCGGAAAGGATCACGCGTTGAAGACGGATCTGCTCCTGATCCCGATGAGCGCCCGCTGGGCCGACATGCGCGCTGCCGCGCTGGCCGCGGAAGAGACCGGCTTCGATGGGATATGGACCTGGGATCACCTGCGCGATCCCGACGGCTCGTCCGGAGAATCAGGCGTCCCGGAAGCGTGGACGGTGCTGACGGCGCTCGCCGAAGTCACCCGACGAGTTTCGTTGGGGCCGCTCGTGCTCAACGTCGCCAATCGCCACCCTGGAATCCTGGCCAACATGGCGGCGACGCTTCAGACGGTCTCGGGCGGGCGCTTGCTCCTCGGGCTCGGCGCCGGCGGCAATCGTCGCACGCCGTACGCCGTCGAGCAGGCCGCCATCGGCCAGACGGTCGAACGCGACGAGGTCCGCGCTCAACGGGTCGTCGACGCGATCGCCCTCATTCGCAAGCTGTGGTCGGGCGAGAAGGGATTCCTCAAGCCCGAGCCTCCGCCCCCGATCGTCGTGGGCGGCTTCGGCCCCCGCATGGCCGCCATCGCCGGCCGCCACGCCGACGGGTTCAACACGCAGGCGTTCCATCCCCAGCTCGGCGATCTCGTCAAGCGAGCCCGGGACGAGCACGCCGCGTCGGGCCGCGACGCCGCGCGCTTCATCGTGACGGTGTTCGCCGGGCTCGACGAGCGCATGCTTCGCGCCGATTCACGCGCTCGCCAGTCGCTCGAGCGCGCCGGCGTGGAGCGATTGATCCTGCTCGTCTCGCCGCCGTTCGACGTGGGGGAGATCAGGAGCGCGGGAAAGGTGCTCGGCGCGCAAGCGTCGTGAGTTGCGCGGGGTGGCTCGACAGAGCTATCGTCCGCGCATCGGCCTGAGTGGAGGGAGCGCTCATGAAACCCTGCCTCGTCCTGGCCGCGGCCGCCCTGCAGTGCCTTGTGCTCGTGTGCAGCCCCGTCGGCGATGCCGACGCTCAACCCAGATCGGCGGCCCCGCCCAGAGCGGACTCATCGGCGCCGAAGCCGGAAGGCGAGATGCGCTGGGCGCTGTACGTGACGCTTGCCCCTCAATGGTTCGATCCCTCCGAGGTCCTGGGCCAGATCACGCCGTTCTGGGTGCTCTACGCCATCCACGACGCTCTCGTGAAACCCATGCCCGGCAACCTCATGACGCCGAGCCTGGCGGAGTCATGGACGGTGAGCCCCGATCAGCGCGTCTACGAGTTCAAGCTGCGCGAGGGACTGAAGTTCCACAACGGCGATCCCTTCACGGCCGAGGACGTGAAGTTCACCTTCCAGCGTTACAAGGGCGCGAAGTCATTCAAAGAGAAGGTGCGCGAGGTCACCGTCGTCGATCCCTACCGCGTCCGTTTCCAACTTCACGAGCCCTTTCCCGACTTCATGGCGTTCTACGGCACCCTGGCGACCGGGGCCGCCTGGGTCGTGCCCAGGAAGTACGTGGAGAAGGTCGGCGACGACGGCTTCAAGAGGCAGCCGATCGGACTGGGGCCGTATCGATTCGTGAGCCACACCCCGGGCATCGAGCTGGTCATGGAAGCGTACGAAGGCTACTGGCGCAAGATGCCGTCGGTGAGGCGCCTGGTCTTCAAGAGCGTCCCCGAGGCCACCACGCGGGCGGCCATGCTGAAGCGGGGCGAAGTCGACGTCGCGTACCTGCTGGATCCCCCGCAGGCGCTGGAGCTCCAGCGGGACCGCACGCTGAAGCTCGCGTTCTCCGGCGGCATCGGGACCACCTTCCTGGATTTCTTCGACCAGTGGGATCCGAAGTCGCCCTGGGCCGACAGGCGGGTGCGCCTGGCCGCCAGCTATGCCATCGATCGCTGGGCGCTAAGCGAGGCGGAGACGCTGGGGGCCTCGAAGCCTGCGGGGAACATCGTCCCCCGTACCTTCGAGTTCGCGCTGCCCATCGAGCCCACGCCGCACGATCCGGTCAAGGCGAAGCAGCTCCTGGCCGAGGCCGGCTACCCCAACGGGTTCGATGCCGGCGAGCTGTACCAGACGCCTCCGTATTTCTCGCGGGGCGAAGCGGTCATGGGCTATCTCGGGGCGGTAGGCATCAAGCTCCGCATGCGGCCGATGGAGCGTGCGGCCTTCTTCTCGGCGTGGGCCACGAAGAAGCTGCGGGGCGTGTGCGTCTGCGGTACGGGTCTCTACGGTAACGCCGCCACGCGTGTGTCGGAGCTGGTGCCGAGCGACGGCGCCTACGCGTACGGCGGCTATCCCGACATCGACGCGCTCTACAGGCAGCAGGGTCTCGAGACGGACCGGAAGAAGCGCGAGGCCATGCTGTACCAGATCCAGCAGCTCGTCCACGAGCGCGTGCGCTTCGCCCCCATCTTCGATTATGTCTGGCCGAGCGGGATCGGGCCGCGCGTGGAGGAGCCCGCGCTGATGCTGATCAACCCCTATCCCTGGTCGGCGCCCCTGGAGGAGGTGCGGCTGAAGAAGAAGTGAGGAGGGAGTACCCTAAGTCCCGCCCAACGCCATGACCACCGCCACCGCACGGGCAGCACCCGGCCCCCTCGAGGTTGCCCGTGCGCTCGCGCCGCGCATCCGCGAGCGGGCGGCCGAGATCGAGGCGACGCGGCAGCTACCCCCGGATCTCGTGATGGAGCTGGCAAACGCCGGGTTGTTCAAGGTCGCGCTCCCGGAGGCCGAGGGCGGTCTGGGCGCCGATGTCGTGACGGCGCTGCGGGTGATCGAGGAG
>WNEY01003990.1_pt1 | contig 11175 bp, 10 predicted proteins | sample 5400531 | NCBI WGS metagenome assembly WNEY01 (sample SAMN13153338, study PRJNA577476) | soil metagenome | isolation source: 200 cm saprolite under Douglas fir tree site 1 | place: USA:California | collected 2015-04-18
GGCCTGGTTCTTTCGGCCCGGTTATTTCAGCCCGGTCCATTCAGCCCGGGCCACTTAGCCCGGCCATGCACGCGTCAGCGGCAATATCCGTGAGCAGCGACATCAAGCTGAATGGGGTGACGGCATCGGCACGAGGCATGCCGGAAATAGCGCTGGCGGGGGTAGCCGGTGATCAGCCCGGTGGGCCGGGTCCGCGGAGGCGGCCCGTTCGGATCTGCGACGACACCCTGCGACTACTCGGGTTCACGATCATGGAATGGGGATCGGGCCAGCGCTGGCGCGTGGCGCGCGGGCGGCTAGAGATCGATGCCGGTACCCGGCTCCAGCCGGGCGAGAGCGATGCCGCCCGGCTGGGCAGCCACCTTGAGCAGGTTTCCCATCAGGTTGAGGCCGTTGGAGTTGAGCAGCCCATCGTGAATCGCGTAACCGCGTTCAGGCGCCACGGCGCGGGCGTAGTCGATCATCTCCGAGACCTTGAGCCACGGCGCGTTGATCGGCAGCAGCAATGTGGGCAACCGGTCCTCGGGAACGGTGAGCGCGTCGCCGGGGTGGAAGACCTCTCCGTCCACCGCGAACCCCGTGTTGGCGACGATGGGGATGTCGCGGTGAATCTGAGCGTGGTCGTGGCCATAGACATGAACGTCGAACCCGGCGGCCGTGAAGGTGTCGCCATGTGCCACTGTGTGCACTCGCGGGCCGAACTCGGCGAGCTGGGCGGCGACGGCGGCATTCGTCCACAGGTTCAGCCCGGCATCCCCGCTCAGTGCGGCGCGCACCCGGTCAGCGTCCAGGTGATCGGCGTGCTGGTGGGTGATCAGGATCGCGTTCGCCCCAGCCGTGGCGTCTGGTCCGCTCCAGATACCAGGATCGATGATCAGTGCCGCGCCGTCCTTCTCGAGCCGTACGCAGGCATGCCCCAGTTTTGTCAGCCGCATCGCTTCTCCCGGCGCTCTTAGATCTCCGGCGAATAGATCCCCGGCGAACATACCAGCGCGGCTAAACGGGGCGAAACTGACACCGTATCCAGGTGGTCACCTGGGACACCGCGGCCGCGGCGCCGATCAGTAGTATGCCCGAGTCGAGGCGGCTTCCCGCGCCCGAGGCCAGCTGGGCGCGGGACCTGCCGCGGCAGTCTGCGTCCGTCTCCTCGTCACGAGCCGCGAAATGCCAGCCGGGCGACTCGTCGGCTCTGACGATGAAACGGACGACCGGGCGAAAGACGGAGCGGGGACTCGGCGGCCGCCAAAACACTGCGCTGGGGGCAGTTACTTACAGTAAACCATGTGGCGCTGGCCGCGGATACATACATGCCGGTCAGGAACCTGACGCACGGCGATTACCCAAGCCGCCATCCGAGCTATCGCGCTGGGCGAGATAGCGCGGGCCGCAGGATGGCCGGATCAGCGAGCGGCGGCGAGGGTGTCCAGGACCTGCTGGCCGTACCGGGCCAGCTTGGTCTCGCCGATGCCGCTGATCGTGCCGAGCTCGGCCAGGGTGGCGGGCGCCTCGGCGGCGATCTGGCGCAGGGTCGCGTCATGGAAGATCACGTATGCGGGCACGCCCTGCTCCTTGGCGGTGGCGCCGCGCCAGGCCCGCAGTTGCTCGAACACCGCCACGGCCGCCGGGGCAAGCTCGGCCGCCACCGCGGCGGGAGCCTTCGCGGACCGGGCGGTCTTAGCGGCCCGTGCGGCTCGCTCGGGCTCGCGGCGCAGCAGCACCTGACGCCGCCCGCCCAGCACCTCGCTGCTCGCCTCGGTGAGCGCCAGCGTGCCGTAGTCGCCCTCCACCGCCAGCAGGCCCTGAGCCAGCAGCTGCCGCACGACCCCGCGCCATTCGGCCTCGCGCAGCTCCGCGCCGATGCCGAAGACAGTCAGCGAAGCGTGGTCGTGCTCGATCACCTTGGCCGTCGTGCGGCCGAGCAGGATGTCGATCACCTGCCCCGCGCCGAATCTCTGCCGCCGCTCACGGAGCAGCCGGAATACCGCGGACAGCAGCTTCTGCGCCGCGACTGTGCCGTCCCAGGACTGCGGCGGCAGCAGGCAGGTGTCGCAGTTACCGCACGGGGCGGCGATCTCGCCGAAGTAGGCCAGCAGCTGCGCCCGGCGGCACTCGATGGTCTCGCACAGGGCCAGCATGGCGTCGAGGTGGGCGGCCAGGCGACGGCGGTGGGCGGTATCACCCTCGGAGCTGTCGATCAGCCGGCGCTGCAGCACGACGTCCTGGAGCCCGTAAGCCAGCCACGCCGTAGCGGGCAGGCCGTCGCGGCCGGCCCGGCCTGTCTCCTGGTAGTAGCCCTCGACGGACTTGGGCAGGTCAAGGTGCGCGACGAAACGCACGTCCGGCTTGTCGATGCCCATGCCGAACGCGATAGTGGCCACCATGACCAGGCCGTCCTCGCGCAGGAAGCGGGCCTGGTGGGAAGTGCGGGTGCGCGCGTCCAGGCCGGCGTGATACGGCAGCGCGGGGATGCCGCTGCGTTCCAGCAGCTCGGCGGTCTTGTCGACCGAGGCGCGCGACAGGCAGTAGACGATGCCCGCCTCGCTCGGGTGCTCGGTGCGCAGCAGCTCCAGCAGCTGGCGCGCTGGCTCGGCCTTCGGCGCGATGCGGTACTGAATGTTCGGGCGGTCGAAGCTCGCCACGAAGTGCCTGGCGCTCTGCAGGCTCAGCCGGGACGCTATCTCGGCCCGCGTCGCCCTGGTGGCCGTCGCGGTCAGCGCTATCCGGGGCACCTCGGGCCACCGCTCGTGCAGCGCGGAGAGGGCGAGATAGTCCGGCCGGAAGTCGTGCCCCCACTGCGCCACGCAGTGCGCCTCGTCGATAGCGAACAGTGAGATCTTGCCGCGGTCCAGCAGCCGCAGCGCTGACTCGGCCCGCAGTCGCTCCGGCGCCAGGTACAGCAGGTCAAGCTCGCCCGCGAGGAACGCGGACTCGACCTGGTGCCGCTCGCCGGGATACTGGGTCGAGTTAAGGAACCCGGCCCGGACCCCGATCTCAGTCAGGGCATCGACCTGGTCTTGCATGAGGGCGATCAGCGGCGAGATAACCACGCCGGTACCAGCGCGGACAAGAGCGGGGATCTGATAGCACAACGACTTGCCGCCGCCGGTGGGCATCAGCACCAGCGCGTCGCCGCCCGCGATGACGTGGCCTATGACCTCGCTCTGCGCTCCGCGGAACGAGTCGTATCCGAACACGCGGCGCAGTACCCCGACTGCGTCGGTCAGATCCTGGCCGGTTCCCGCGGAAGCCACCCGGTGATTCTAGGCCGCGCAACGGACATAGCGGCGGCGGTCGTCAGCGGGAGGCCAGCCCTCGCAGCAATTCATCGACGACGCGACGGGCGTAGCCGTCCTCGACCGGTTCCTGCCCGTACCGGCCGCGGGCCAGCACGGCGCCGCTGAGCATGAACAGGGCCGCCTCGACGTCGGTCTCCTGCCGCAGCTCCCCGGTAGCGACACCGCGCCGCAGCACCGACCGCACCACTTCCCGGCGCGGCTCGACCACGGTCTCCATGTACCGTGCCATCAGCCGGGGGTATTTCAGGCCTTCTCCCTGGAGCAGGGCGAACTGCCGGGCGCGCCGCGGGTCGGCCGATTCGGCGCACATGGCGTCGAGCAGGGCCACCAGGTCCGACCTGACTGACTTGCCCTTAGGCGCGGGCAGCGGCACCTTCAGTGCGGCCAGCGCATCCAGCAGCAGGTCCTCCTTGCCCGGCCAGCGCCGGTAGATGGTGGCCTTGCCGACCCCGGCGCGAGCGGCGACCTTCTCGATGCACAGTCCCTCGGGGCCCGACTCGGCGAACAGGCTCAGGGCGGCATCGAGGATGGCCCGGTCGGCCTGCTCGCTGCGAGGCCGCCCTGGCCGCCGGTGCGGCGCGGTTTGGTCAGCCTGCGGGCCAGGCCGTCCCTCGGCGGCGGCAGGCTGGGCCTTCACTGGTTGCATGGCGACCACTCAGCTGTCCACGCCGGCCGGGGCGACGAAGGTATCGCGCTCCTGCCCGCCTGCCTCGCGCCCGTTCCCGTGAGCCGTGCTGCCATTGCTTGCGCCGACGTGCGGCTGGTGGGCAGCCGGAGGGGCCGGGGAAGAGGCGGCGGCAGGGGCGGCGATGGGAGCCTGGTCTGCCGCCGACCGATCCGGCAGCGCTCCGCTCGCCAGCGCGGGGAGGCCCGGCATCCACTTGACGATGACGATCACCCCGGCGATCGCGATGATCGCCGAGACCGTCGACGTGATGTGCATGGCGTGCACGAACGAATCATTGGCCGCCGGGAGCAGCCGCTCTCCGGCCGCGCCGAGATGCTGGGCGGCGGCCTGGGTGGCGGAGATCGACGCGGTGACGGCGTGCCTCGCGGCACTGGGAACCGGGCTCAGGTACGGGCCAAGCCGGGCCCGATATGCCTGGGCGAGGATGGAACCGAGAACGGCGACGCCGAGTGCCACGGCCACCTGCCGGGAGATATTCGTGATCGCCGACCCCGCCCCGCCCCGGTTCCTGGGGACGACCGACATGACCGATTCGGTGGCCGGCGGCATCACGCTGCCCATTCCAGCACCCTGGACAAAGAAGATCACCTCAAGCACCCAGATAGGAGTGCCAGTTCCCAGCAGGGTATACCCGTACAGCGCGGCCGCGACCATCAGCAGGCCGACGGCGCACACGCGCTTGGCGCCGAACCGCCTGACCAGCCTGGCACTGCGCGGTGCGCACAGCAGCTGGCCGACGGCCAGCGGAATCGTCAGCAGGCCCGCGTGCAGCGGGCTGTAGCCGCGGACGTTCTGCAGGTAGAAGCTGGTGAAGAAGAACGCGCCGGCGAGCGCGAAGAAGGTCAGCATGATCGCCCCGGCAGCAGAGGACAGGCGCGGATCGCGGAACAGGGCGACGTCGAGCGAGGGATGCTCGATCCGCGACTCGTACCAGATGAACGCGGCGAGCACGGCGAGCCCGCCCACGACCGGGCCCAGCACGTCGGGCCGCAGCCACGATCCGGTGTCGCCGCCCTGGATGATGCCGTACACCACCAGGACCAGCCCGGCGATCGAGAGCAGCACGCCCAGGTAGTCGACCCGCCCCGCGGCCGGGCTCTTGGACTCCGGCACCAGGAAGAAGATCGCGACCACGCCGACGGCCGTGAGCGGCACGTTGATGAGGAAGACAGAACCCCACCAGAAGGAGTCAAGCAGCAGCCCGCCGACGATCGGGCCGATGGCGATCGCCACGCCCACGGCGCCGGCCCAGATGCCGATCGCCCGCGGCCGCTCTCTCGGCTCGAACACGTAGGTGATGATCGACAGCGTCTGCGGCATCACCGCGGCACCGCCAAGGCCCATCACCGCGCGCGCCCAGATCAGCTGATCGGGCGTCTGCGCGTACGAGCAGAGCAGCGAGGCCAGGCCGAACATGGTCATGCCGATCATCAGCATGCGCTTGCGGCCAATCCGGTCGCCGATGACGCCGAAGGTGAACAGCAGCCCCGCGAACACCAGCGTGTAGGAGTTGATGGCCCACTCAAGCTGGCTCTGGCTCGCGCCCAGCCCGATCCTGGGCTCGGAGATCGTCTTGAGCGCGATATTCAGGACCGTATTGTCCAGCACGATCGCGGTCAGGCTGATGATCAGGACGCTGAGGATGATCCACCTGCGGCCGTCGGCTGTCTTCAGGTTCATGATGCCCTTCAAGATCGCCGGGAAGGCATCGGCCTCAGCCGGCGTTCGGGTAGTCACGGCACGCGGCGCCGCGGCCGCGAGGCCTTCAATAACGATACGGAACGATATCGTATCGCAATGAGGCCCCGCAAGTCACCCTGTCGGCGGCGCGTGCCGCATGTCATGATCGAGGTGTCCGGGGACGCCGCTGGGGCGCCTCGAGACGCGGAGGCCCCAATGACTGCACGCCACGGTGATCCGATGCTGGCCGCGACTATCGCGCGGACCGCGGATCAGGACCCCGCGCTGCCTGATGCGCGGACGCCGGACCAGGAAATCCCGCGGGCTGCTCCCCGGTCCGCGGTGCCCGAGCCGCTCTACGGCGGCACCGCCGCGCGGCGGATCACCGTCCGCGACATCACCGCCGCCAAGGCGCGCGGCGAGAAATGGCCGATGCTCACCGCCTACGACGCCCTGACGGCCGGGATCTTCGACGCGGCCGGGATCCCGGTTCTGCTGGTCGGCGACTCCGCGGGAATGGTCGTCTACGGCCACGACACGACGATCCCGGTGACCGTCGACGAACTTATCCCGCTCACCGCCGCGGTGGTTCGCGGTTCCAGCCGGGCGCTGGTCGTCGCGGACCTGCCGTTCGGCTCGTACCAGGGGTCGGCCACCGCCGCGCTCGGCACCGCGACCAGGTTCCTCAAGGAGGCGGGCGCGCACGCGGTCAAGCTGGAGGGCGGCTCACGCGTGCTCCGGCAGGTCGAGGAGCTGGTCGCGGCCGGGATCCCGGTGATGGGACACCTCGGCCTGACGCCGCAGTCGGTGAACGCGTTCGGCGGGTACCGGGTGCAGGGCCGCGGCGAGGACGGCGAGCGGCTGCTGTACGACGCCAAGGCACTGCAGGCCGCCGGCGCCTTCTCGGTGGTGCTGGAGTGCGTGCCGGCCGAGCTGGCGGCCAAGGTGACGGCCACCCTGACGATCCCGACGATCGGCATCGGCGCCGGGCCCGGCTGCGATGCCCAGGTTCTGGTCTGGCAGGACATGGCCGGGCTGTCTGGCCGGACGGCGAAGTTCGTGAAGCGCTACGCCGACGTTGCGGGCGTCCTGCGGCAGGCGGCACAGTCGTTCGCCGCCGACGTCACCTCCGGCAGCTTCCCGACGCCGGAATACTCCTACCGCTGAGCCTGCAGCGGGCCAGAGGCCGCAGGCCAGAGCCCGCAGCGGGCCAGAGGCCGCAGGCCAGAGCCCGCAGCGGGCCAGAGGCGGCGGGACGGCGGGCGCGGGCGAGCCGGCCGACGGCGAGCCGGCGGGGACGGGAGTGGCCAGGGGCAGGCCCGTTTCGGCTAAATGTCGGTGATGCGCAGCCCGGCGTGGGCCTTGTAGCGCCGGTTCACCGACACGAGGTTGGCCGTCAGCGCCTCCACCTGCCCGCAGTTGCGCAGCCGGCCCGCATACACGCCGCGCATGCCGGGGATCCGCGACGCCAGGGCCTGGACCAGGTCGGTGGCCTCGCGGTCATCGCCCAGCACCAGGACATCCAGGTCGAGCTCGGCGACCTGAGGATCGAGCAGCAGGGTCGCCGACACGTGGTGGAACGCGCCGACCACCCGGCTGCCGGGCAGCACCGCGGCCGCCTGCTGCGCGGCGCTCCCCTCGGGCACCGGGATCGGGTAGGCACCGCGCTGGTCAAAGGCCATCGGGTTCACGCAGTCGATCAGGATCTTGCCCTCCAGCGCGCTGGCCAGCTGGGCGAGCAGGGCGGCGTGGCCCTCGAAGGGGACCGCGGCGATCACGATGTCGGCGGCGCGGGCGGCGTCCTCATTCGAGACTCCTGTGACCTGCGGGGCGGAGCCCGCGGTGGCCGCGGCGGCGGCGGCGCGGGCGGCGTCGCGGGATCCGATGATGACCTGGTGGCCGGCCATCGCCAGCCTGCGGGCCAGGCCCCGGCCCTGCTCCCCGGTACCGCCGAGGATCCCGACCACCAGGCCGGCGGCGCGCTGATCGGGGCTGGGCACCATCTCGTCAGCGGCCATCCCCCGATACTGTCAGACCCCCCGATCGCGGCGCGTCCCTGCCCGGCGGCTGCTCCGGCGCCGCAGGCCGCGGTGACCGATGCCCTATTCCCGCCCGCTATGGGGCGACTGCCGGCACCCAGTGACCGGATGGTCACGATTCTCCTGGCGCAACCCGGCCAGGTCGGGCACCATAGGCAGATGAACGCCGACCAGGTGGCAGCTCTGCGTGACTTGCTCGCACCCACCGGATGGCTGGACCGGACCCGCTCGTTCGCTCGCGCCCTGCGGGAGAGCGCCCGGACCCCCGAGGGCCTGCTGATTATCGGGACGCCAGACGACGAGCCCTGGCACATGACCGCGCACCTGGCGGACGAGAGCCGGCTGGCCGGGATCCCCGAGCTCGCGCCCACGTTAGTCCGCTGGGCGCCGCCAGCGCAGGCGCCGCCGCACCTGAGCGTGGGCATCGAGCGCCTTGAGTCGGCCGCCAGGGATGAGACGCTCCTGGTCGTCAGCGCGCAGTCGGCGCCTGCCGGCCTGCTGCAGCGGCTCGAGGATGTCAGGAAGACCGGGACCACGATCTTCGCCCTGGACCGGGGGGATCCCGAGCTGGACGACCTCGCGCACGAGGCACTGGCCGTCCTGCCAGGAGCCGCGCCCTGCTCGTTCGACGCCGCTCAGCATCTGGTCAGCGCGGCGGCCGGAGAGCCCGGCGGCCGGCGGCCGCGCAGGGCGAGTGGCACGACGGCGCCGGCCGACGGCGGCGCCCGGCCGAGAATCGGCCTGCGCAGCAGGCTCGCGCAGCTGCTGGACGCGGTCAGCGGCACGCCAGTGGATTAAGACGTCAGGAGTCGAGGCTGAGCACCATCGTCGGCCGCTCGATGACATGGTCCTCGCGCAGCGGCCGCACCGCGGTGCCGATCGCGAAGAACTCGGTAGTGTGCGATCCCCAGGTGTGACTGTGCTGGCGGAGCTGGACCCCGACGATCCCCTCGGCATGCAGTTCCTCGGCCTCGGCCTGCATCCGGCTCATCGCCAGCTCGCGGGCGTCATACAGGGCCTGGGTGAACTGCTCAAGCTCAACGTTCTTGCCGATGTTGCCCAGCTTCCCGCCGAGCTTCTGATGCGCGATGTGGTAGACGCAGGACCCCATCACCATGCCGAGCGGGGCGTACCCGGCCCTGATCAAGGTCCAGAAATCCTGGCCGGACAGGTCCGAGGTGAACGGCAGGTTCTTGTTGTTGCGCCATTCCTTCACCCCGCCGCCGCCCGCGTCAGGCTCTGCCTTGACGGCGGTGCCCACGGCGATGAACTCGGCGATGTCGTTGCCGAACTCCTTCATCTCGACGTCCAGCCTGACCCCCACGATGCCGTCCGCGCCGAGCGTCGTCGCCTCAGCCTCCATCCGGCTCATCGCCAGCTCCCTGGCGTGGTACATGGCCTGCGAGAGCACGTCAAGCTCCTGGTTCTGGCCCCAGCGGCGGACCTGCAGGCCGACATGGTAGATCGAGCTGCCCAGCACCAGCCCGAGCGGGCGGAAACCGCATTCGCGCACCAGCAGGAACTCGTTCACGGAGAGATCCGAGGTGAAGATAGAACCGGGCCGTCCCGGCTGAAGCTCGGCGAGACGCCGCATCGCATCCTGCGGGACGCCCTGCACGCCGAGATCGGTGCTGGTCTGATCTGTCATTGCTCTCCTTGACTGCGTTTCTGCATGGGCCGGGGCTGGCGGCCGGCCGGCGGCCGCCAGCTCAGCGTCCTAGCTTCACCCTGGCGGCCTGGCGGCGCTGCGGATCGAGAGACAGGATGGCCAGGCTTGAGCCCCCTGCCTTCCGCTGCGGGCGGGCGAACTGCGCCGTGGCCGTGCCCACGATGGTGCACTCCACGATGTGGTCCTTCCTGTTCTCCTGCATGGTGCATTCCCGCTCGCGGACCCGCATGTCCATGGTGGAAACGACGACGCCTTCCGCGCCCAGCTGGTGCACGTCCCGCTCCAGCTGGCCGCGGGCGTCATGACGGGTCTGGTTGACCAGATCGGTGTAGCCGGCCACCTCCGCGTTCCCCGTCCCCCAGCTGGTCTGGTTCACGGTCATCCAGTCATCGTGCCGCGAGCCGATCGAGATGCCGAGCACGAGGCCGGCCGGGACCCAGCCCGCCATGATCAGCTTGGCGAAATCCTGGCCGGACAGGTCGGAGCTGAACGGCGTGGTCAGCGGCACGCCTCCGGGCGCGCGCACCGCCGTGCCGATCGCCTTGAACTCAAGGCCGCCGGCCGGAAAGCCGCCGATGGTCAGCGACACCCCCACGACGCCGTGACCGCCGAGTGCCGCGCACTCGGACGACATCCGCCCGATCGCCGCCCGGCGGGCCGTGTACAGCGCCTGCACCATCGGGCCGAACGAGCCCGTGGCGCCCGTGCCCGACACGCTCGTGACGCTCCGGTAGGGCGAGGCGAAGCCGCCGAAGCCCGCCCAGGCTCCGGGGCAGGCATATCCGCCGGTGTAGCCGATGTTGTAGACGGCCGCCCCGAGCACCTGGCCGACCGGCTCGAATCCGACGCTCTTGATCGCGGTGAACTCGTCCGCGGTCAGGGCCGAGCCCCAGGTGCCGCTGCCCCTGATCTCGGCCATCCGCGCCTCGGCGGCCGGGGGCAGCCCCGATCTGTGCCGGTCCTCAGTCACCGCACGCCCCTTTCGGCCATTTTGGCCGTTCGTGCCTACGATACCGGCAGCGCCCCGCGCGCCTGCCCGGAGCTGAATCGCGCGATCGCCGTCCGGGCGGCCGGGCCGCCGCCTCGTCAGTCGTCAGCGGCGTCCCACTCCTCGTTCCGCCGCCTGGCGGTCTCCAGGGCGCGGGCTGCCTCCTCCTTGCTCGGATACGGGCCGAGCCGGTCTTTGGCCGGGCAGCCGGCCTCGGGCTCCACTGTCTTGTGCTTGAGGCAGAACCACCACTGCTGCTTACCGTCCATGCCCACTACACTCCCAGATCATGACGACTACGCTCCAGCCTGGCCGGATTTCACCGCTGCGGCCGGTTCCCGCGCACATTACGGTCCCGGAGTATGTCGGCAGGAAGTACCCGAGGACCGGGGAGCCAGACGTCAAGGATCCCGCGACGATCGAGCTGATGCGCACGGCGGGCCGGATCGCGGCCAGGGCGCTGGCCGAGGTCGGCAGGCACGTCGCTCCGGGGGTTACCACCGACGAGCTGGACCGGGTCGGGCACGAGTTTCTCTGCGCCCATGACGCCTACCCGAGCACCCTCGGCTATCGCGGCTACCCCAAGTCCCTGTGTACGTCGGTCAACGAGGTCATCTGCCACGGCATCCCCGATGACACCGTGCTCGCCGACGGCGACATCGTCAACGTGGACATCACCGCCTACATCGGCGGGGTGCACGGCGACACCAACGCGACCTTCCTGGTCGGCTCGGTCGATGAGGAGTCCGCTCTGCTGGTCGAGCGGACGCGCCAAGCGATGATGCGCGGCATCCGCGCGGTGGCGCCCGGCCGGC
>WNEY01003991.1_pt1 | contig 11174 bp, 9 predicted proteins | sample 5400531 | NCBI WGS metagenome assembly WNEY01 (sample SAMN13153338, study PRJNA577476) | soil metagenome | isolation source: 200 cm saprolite under Douglas fir tree site 1 | place: USA:California | collected 2015-04-18
ATCGACGTCGAAGTAGCGCGCCGTGCGGACGCGACCGTCCTCGACGATCAGGACGTGGCCCGGCGCCAGGCGCAGGATCCCACGATAGAGGGTCTCCTCGAGGTCGACGAGGCGACTGCTCAGATACTCACCCACGACCCCCTCGTTCGGTTCCGGGCCGAGCGGCAGGTTGTCGAGCAGCTGGCGCAGCTCCGAGCCCCACATGAAGGTCTGGCCGTAGGCGCAGTAGTAGAACGGCCGGATCCCGAGCGGATCGCGGGCGCAGAAGAGCCGGCGGCGCCGGCGGTCCCAGATCGCGAACGCGAAGTCGCCGACGATCCGTGAGGCGCAGCCGTCGTCCCAGAGGGCGTAGGACTGCAGCACCAGCTCGGCGTCGGTGTCGGTCCGGAGATGGACGCCCGCGGCTCGCAGCCATGCGGCGAGCTCAGCACGATTGTCGACCCGGCCGTCGAGCACGAGGCAGAGGGTTTCGCTCTCGTCGAGCAACGGCTGCTTCTCACCCAGCGACTCCGGCGTCGTGCGCGAGATGCGGTGCCCGAGGCCCGCAGGCCCGTCCGTCCAGTGGCCCTCGCCGTCCGGACCGCGGTGGGCGACCGCCGCAGTCATCTTCCTGAGAAGCGTGACATCGACCGCACGACCGTGGAGGCCGTACACGCCGGCGAGACCGCTCACGGCGCGCGCTCGCGGGGGGCGATGGTTGCGGAAGTGGGCAGCCAGGCGGGCATGCGGACGAGCACGGCGTAGCTCGCGGGCCCGGGATCCGCGCCGACGACGGCCCCGCCGAGCTCCACCCAGGCGTGGCCCTCGAGCGGCCCGCGGACCTTCGTGACCCCAACGACCAACTGCGCCGGCAGCCCGCGTCGCTTGAGGAGCGACAAGACGACGAGCGCCTTCGCGAGGCAGGTGGGCCGCGGCCGCCAGCAGCGGGCGGCGACCTCCACGAGCCAGGCCGTGCGCGGCGCGCCACGAGGATCGTCCTCGGCGTCACGACGGCGTGCCCGGGACAGCGCCTCGACGAGAGCGAGCGCGCGCCGGAGCCCGACGAGCCGCAGACCAACGCTGACGGGCGGCAGGAGGACCAGCGCGAGGGCGAGGAGCGCCCAGTCGTCTCGCGAAAGTCTCGCAACGCCGAGGAGCGCACGCGTGAGCCGGGCGCTACGCGGACTTCGCGGCGACACGCGTCAGTCCTTTCGCGCACAGATGGTCGACGAGCTCGAGTAGATCACGTTCGAGCACGGCGGGAGCGGCGTCGTACTCCGAGCGAAGCACCGCGAACACCGTGCCGAGGGATCCGTGATCTTCGATGAGCCGCCAGGTTCGCGCGCCCACTTCGTCGAGCCCGAAATAGACTCCCGTCTCGAGATTGAGGATCACGATCTCGCGGTCCAGCTCGCGGAACGTGATGTCAGGATTGATCGTCACCACGGAAGCCAGCGTGGGCCTGCTCATTGGCACCGTTCCTCGCACCGAATCTTCCACAATCATGGATTGAAATCAAGGGAGCGCGCGCCACCGTGTCATCGGCACCTCGTTTATGGCACGATGGGCGAACCGTGCAAGGCGGGAGGATCACGCGCATCGTCGAGCTCGAGCGCGACCCGCACTGGGTGCGGCGGGTACATCGTCACATGCACGGCTGGGGAGCCGCCGGCCTCATGGTCGACGCATGACGGCGCCAACGCGATGGCCCGAGGCCCGCGCGACGCGTGGGCTCGTCGCCACGCCGCACGCGCTCGCCTCCGAGGCCGGAGTGGCGGTCCTGAAGCGCGGTGGCAACGCCGTGGACGCTGCCATCGCCGCCGCGACCACCGTCGCCGTCGTCTACCCGCACATGAACGGTGTGGGTGGTGACAGCTTCTGGTTGATCTACGACGGCCGGCGTCACGCGCTCCGCGCGCTGAACGCTGCGGGTCGCTCGGCCGCGGCCGCCGATCTCGACACCTACCGCGCGCGGTTCGGCTCGGCGATCCCCGTGCGCGGCGGGGCGGCGGCGCTGACCGTTCCGGGGGTCGTATCCGGCTGGTGGGAGGCTCACGCCCTGAGCCGCGACGTGCTGGACTCCCCGATCGACTGGCACACCCTCCTCGAGGACGCGATCGCCCACGCCCGCGACGGCTTTCCGCCGTCGCCGGGCCAGCGGCGTGAGACCGCGGACGCCGCAGACCTCTTCGGCGTCGCGGCGCTCGCCGAGTTGCGGGCCCCGCTCTGGCGCATCTACCATCCCGCGCTCCTGGCGCGCGAGCGCTTCGTGCAGGCGGACCTCGCGACGACCCTCGAAGAGATCGCGCGGGGTGGTGCCGACGCGTTCTATCGCGGCCCGCTCGCCAAGCGGATCGCGCTGGGCGCGGCGGCCGCCGGCAGCCCGCTGACGGGCGACGATCTGGCCCGGCACCAGGCCGAGTGGGTGGACCCGCTGCGCGTTCCTTACCGGGGCGGCGAGGCGGTGAGCTGTCCGCCGCCGACCCAGGGCTTCGCCGCGCTCGCGATCCTGGCGTTGCTCGAGGGCTTCGACGTCTCCGCCCTCGGCGAGGCCGACTACGTCCACCTCGTCGTCGAGGCGACGAAGCTCGCGTTCGAGGACCGCGACCGTTACCTCGCCGACCCGGCGTTCTCCGCGGTACCCGTCGAGCGCTGCCTCGACCCGGCGCGCCTCGCCGAACGCCGCCGGCGGATCTCGCGACGGGCCGCGATGCGCGCGGCCGCGCCCACGAAGGGCGACACGATCGCCATCGTCACGGCCGACGCACACGGGAATGCGGTGTGCCTGATCCAGAGCCTCTACTGGGAGTTCGGCTCGGGGGTGATCGCCGGGGACACGGGCGTGCTCCTGCAGAACCGGGGCACGTTCTTCTCGCTCGACCCGGCTCACGCGAACCGACTGGCGCCACGCAAGCAGACCGCGCACACGCTGATCCCGTCCATGTATCTGGTGGACGGCCGCCCGCGCCTCGTCTACGGCACGATGGGCGGCGAAGGGCAGCCGCAGACGCAGGCGGCGCTCGTGACGCGGATGGTCGATCGGGGCCTCGGCCCGCAGGCGGCGGTCGAAGCTCCGCGCTGGCTCTTCGGGCGCACGTGGGGCGAGGCGACGCAGTCGCTCAGGCTGGAGGCGCGGTTCGGTGACGAAGTGAGCCGGTCGCTCCGGGAGCGCGGTCATGACGTGAGCGTCGTCGAGGACTGGAGCGATCTGATGGGCCATGTCCAGGTCATTCGTGTCGATTCCGACGGGCTCACGGGCGGCTCGGACCCCCGCGCCGACGGCGCCGCGCTCGGGGTTTGATGGACATGGGGGGCCCCGACATGGCCCCCCATACCCCCCAACGCTTGGCGCGCGCTCAGCCCTCAGAGCGTCCCCAGCGCTCGGCCAGTCCCGGCGAAGGCGTGGCGCTCCTTGTTAGTGCACCCGGTCAGCTCAGCGGAAGCTCGCGCTCGAAGACGCTGAACGGCGATCGGCGCGCGGCCTCGAGCGCTTTCCTGATTTGCGACTCGCCCCGCCCGGCGCCCTGCCGCAGCAGCGTCTCGAAGAACCCGACGTAGAACGCGTCGGGCTCGACGACCACGGCCAGGCGCGCGCGCATCCCCGGACCCGGAACCTTCATCCGAAAAGCCAGGGTCACGCTCTGCCCGGGCCGGAGCCGCGTGTCGAACGCTTCGCGCGAGAGGTCGAGGGCCACCTCGCGCCCGACGAGTTTTTCCTGCCGGCTTCCGGCCAGCACCTGCCCCGCCCCGTCCACCAGCTCCGCGCTCAGGACGACCCGCGGGGTGACGTAGGTCGGGAACGCGTGGCCGACGCGCGTGCTGGTCACGCGCAGCGTGACGACCGCGACGTCGCCGGGACGGTAACGTGCGGCCCCCGCCGCCGCGGTGATCGTGAGCCCCGAGCGCACCATGTCGGCGTCGTGGATGCCGCGCCACAGATGCCGCCGCTCCGGCATGTGGCAGTCCTGGCACTGGACGCCCTCACGGGCGAACCGGCTCGCCTTCCATTCGTTGTAGGTGTTCTCGAGCAGCTTGCCGTTCAGCGCGAATCCGTCGGGTGCGAACTGGTGACAGCTGCCGCAGAACTCGGATTTGAGGAAGGCGGGCGTGCGCGTGACCCCGTCGTGAGGCAGCGTCTGCCGTGGGACGCCGCTCGCGAGCGAGCCGTCACGGCGGGGCGGGCCGAAGCGCTGGTGGCCCCGCACGTGGCAGCCGGCGCACGGCACGCCCTTGGCGCGGAGCGAGCCGTCGTGCGCGGGGTTGGGCCGCACCTCGTCGCCTTCAGCGACCAGCGGCGACTGCTCGGCGAGCGGCGCGTGACACGTGAGACATCCGAGCGCCGACCGCGGATCGCCCTCGAGCATCTCCACGAGCTGACCCTCGAGGCCCGGACCCGTCGCCGCGGCATGCGTGCTCTCGCGCCAGTCGGCGAACTGCGCGGAGTGACAGGTCCCGCACGCCTCGGGGTGGAGCGAGGCCTCCAGCGGCGAGAAGCGCGCGGGCGGCGCGCCTTGAGGCGCCAGCGGCGGGCGCCAGTGCCGCCGGAGAAAGTCCTGGATCGCATCGGCGCCGACGGCGGCGGTGCCGAGCAGCACGGCCAGCGTCGCCGCGCCCGCGGCGCGAAGGGGCAGTCGCATCGACGGAAGCATGATAGCGCGGGCCGACTGGGGTACAGTAGGCGCGCAGTCATCCTGACCGTTCTGGAGAATCGTCGTGGACCCGTACCGTTTGCCGCGGCATGTGCGACCGACCCGCTACGAGCTACGGCTCGAGCCCGACCTGACGACGCTCACCTTCGCGGGCGAGCAAACCGTCACGCTCGAGGTCGCGGAGCCGACCTCGGAAATCGTCCTGAACGCGATCGAGCTGACGATCGACGCGGCGACGATCACGAACGCGCGGGGCGATTCGCGCCGGGGTGCCCCCCTCGCCGACGAGCCGGCGGAGCGCTGCCGGCTCACGTTCCCGTCGACGATCGAGCCGGGCACGTGGCGGCTGCGCCTGGCGTTCAGAGGGACCCTGAACGACAAGCTCCGAGGCTTCTATCGGTCGAGCTACAAGGACCCGAACGGCGAAGTACGGCTCATGGCCGCCACGCAGTTCGAGGCGACCGACGCCCGCCGCGCGTTTCCGTGCTGGGACGAGCCGGACTTCAAGGCCGTGTTCGCGGTGACGCTCGTGATCGACCCGAAGCTCACCGCCGTGTCGAACACGGCCGTCGTGGGCGAGCGGGTCGAGGGCGGACGCAAGATCGTGGCCTTCGCGGATTCGATGAAGATGTCCACCTACCTCGTGGCGTTCGTCGTCGGCGAGCTGGAGGCGACCGACCCGGTCCTGGTGGGCAAGGCGCCCGTGCGCGTCTGGTGCGTGCCCGGCAAGCGCCGGCTCGCCGCCTTCGGTCACGAGGTCGCGGTCGCCTCGCTCCGCTTCTTCGAGGACTATTACGGTCTGCCGTACCCGGGCGACAAGCTCGACTTCCTGGCGATCCCGGACTTCGCGGCCGGGGCGATGGAGAACCTCGGCGCGATCACCTTCCGCGAGACGGCGCTCCTGGTGGACGAGCGCGCCGCCTCGCACAGCGAGCTCGAGCGCGTCGCCGACGTGGTCGCCCACGAGAACGCGCACATGTGGTTCGGCGACCTCGTCACGATGACGTGGTGGAACGGCATCTGGCTCAACGAAGCGTTTGCCACGTTCATGGAGATGCTCGCGGTCGACGCCTGGAAGCCCGAGTGGCAGCGCTGGACGACCTTCGGCGTCTCGCGCGCCGCCGCCCTCTCGGTCGACGGGCTGCACTCGACGCGGCCGATCGAGTTCCACGTCGAAGCGCCCCGCGACGCCGACGCGATGTTCGACGTGCTGACTTACGAGAAGGGCGCGTCGGTGCTCCGGATGCTCGAGCAGTATCTCGGCCCGGCGGTCTTCCGCGACGGCGTCCGCGAGTATCTCCGGCGGCACGCCTACGCCAACGCCGACACCGGCGACCTCTGGGCCGCGCTGGGCCGCGCCGCGCGCCAGCCGATCCCGGAGGTGATGGACGGCTGGATCTTCCAGCCCGGCTATCCGCTCGTGAGTGCCCGGCTCGAGGGGGGCCAGCTCGTGCTGAGCCAGCAACGCTTTACGTACCTGCCCGAGCCCCTTCCCGGGTCGATGCCCGCGGCGCAGGATCAGCTCTGGCAGGTCCCGGTGCAGGTGCGGATCACCGCGGCCGGGCGCTCGGCGACCGAGCGCCGGCTGCTCGCGGGGGCGGAAACGCGGTTCCCGGTGCCCGAGCGGGTTGACGCGGTCCTCGTCAATGATGGCGGCCACGGCTTCTATCGCGTGCGTTACAGCGGCGAGCTCCTCGGGCACCTCCTGGACGCCCTGCCCGAGATCGCTGCGATCGAGCGGTTCAACGTCGTGAACGACGCGTGGGCCGTGACCGTGGCGGGCCTCATGGTCCTTCCCGATTACCTCGAACTGACGGCGCGCTTCCGCGACGAGCGTGACCGGAACGTGTGGGCGGTACTGCTCGCGTCGTTCGCCACGCTGAACCGCATCGTCGAGCCCCGGCACCGGCCGCAGCTCGCCGCGCTCGTCCGCGGCCGCGCGGCGCGCGCCTTCGCGGCTCTGGGCTGGACGGTGCGGCCCGGGGACGACGAGCTGACGCGCCAGCTCCGGGGCGATCTGCTGCGCGCTCTTGGGGTGCTCGGCGACGATCCCGCCGTGCAGGCGCGTGCCGCCGAGCTCTACGCGGGGACGGCGGGCACGGTCGATCCCAACGTGCTCCCGGCCCTCATCGGCGTGCTCGCCCACGCGGGCGACGCCGCGCGCTATGACGAATTCCTGCAACGGTTCCGGTCGGCGTCCACGCCGCAGGAGGAGCAACGGTACCTCTACGCCCTGGCCGCCTTCCGGCAGCGCGAGCTGCTCGCGCAGACGCTGGCGCGCACGATCAACGGGGAGTTCCGGACTCAGGACGCGCCGTTCGTGGTGCGGTCACTGCTGATGTCCGTCTACGGGCGCGAGCCCGCCTGGGAGTTCGTCAAGGCGAACTGGGACACGATGGAGCGGCAGTACCCGAAGCACGGGCTCCGGCGCCTGGCCGAGGGCGTCATCGGTCTCGCCACGCCCGAGCTGGAGCGCGACGTGCATGCCTTTTTCGAAGTCCGCCGGCCCGAGTTCGGCGGCAAGACGCTCGAGCAGTACCTCGAACAACTCCGTATCGCCGTGCAGTTGCGCGAGCGCGAATCCACCGCGCTCGCCAAGTACCTCGCGCGATTCGACTGAGGGACCATGCGACGACTGGTTGGGACGATCGCAGTGGCGCTCGCAGGACTCTTCACCCATGCGGCGGTCACGTGGGGTCTGCGGCGGATCTACCACCAGGCCCGCTGGGGCACGCTCTGACTTAACCGCCCCGACGCCTCCCCGGCTGACGGGCATCCGAACGCCGTCGCCGACCGATCACTTCGGCGCAGCCGCCGCGCGCCCGCGAGCGGCTTCGAGTGCCGTCCCGGGCGAGAACCAGCGCTGGGCGACGATCGTTGGGATTATCGCGCTCGCGACGACCGTCGTGACGAGAACCGAGAACTGGGCTCGGTCGAGGATGCCGGCGTTGAGGCCATAGAGCGAGGAGATCGTCCCGAAGGTCAGCCCCGTGGACATGAGGAGCGTGGTGAACATGGCATCCCTGGGAACCCAGCGTCGGGCGAGCGGATACACTCCGAGAATCTTCGTCACTTGCTTGACTCCGAAGAGCGACGCCAGCAGGCCGAAGTTCGCCCAGACGAGCGCCAGCGAGACGTTCATGCCGCCCTTGAGGAAGAAAAACGGCGTGAGGAGGGCGAACGCCACGACCCGGAACCGACGCGTCAGCTCCGGATGCTCGTGGAAGATGCGCGCAAGGGCCAGCCCGAGCACAAATGCGGGGAGCACGGCGTGGCTCTGCGCCTTTTCCGCGAAGAACATGAGCACCAGCAGGGCCGCGACGGCGCCTTTGATCTCCGGCTCGATCACGCGCGCGCCATAGCGTGAGAAGAACCACGGCTGGAGCGCGACCATGGCCCAGATGACGAGCACGGAGACACCCAGAAACGGCACGAGCCACCACGTCGGTCGGACGAACAGGAGGGCCAGCGCCAGCGCGGTGCCGAAGTCGGTCACGAAGGTCGAGGCCATGATCAGCTTGCCGAGCGGCGTGAGCGTCAGCCCGGTCTCCACGAGCACCGCGTAGACCACGGCGAGCGATGTCGTGGAGAGCGCGACACCGGCGATCTGGGCCGACGACGTGGACCAGCCAAGAACCCACGCACAGAAGAGCCAGGCCCCGAGGAACGGCGCCGCGAATGAGACGCCGCCGATCAGCGCGCTCTCCTTGAGCTTCTCTTGCATGGCCCGCGGGTCCACCTCGGCGCCAGCGAGAAACGTCAGGAAGATGCTGCCGAACGACGCGAGGAAGTCCATCCACGGCGGACTGGAAAGCCCAAGGAAGTTCCCGGCGATGACGCCGAGGCTGATCTCGATCAGCGCCACCGAGATGCCCAGCTCGACGGAGGCGACGCTCGCGAGGAGAATGAGCAGACCGGCGATCACGGCGATCAGGAGATTCTCCATCCGTTCCGTTCCTCTCTCCTGCTGACATGCTGCGCTCTCCCTGCCCGCGGGAGAACAAAAAACCCCTACCAGCGTCACGGCCGGTAGGGGTCATCAGCCTCACGATCATGGAGGCGGTCTCGGGCGAACCCCATCGCCCTCAGTCAGCGCCTTCATTATGGCGCGCTCGGGCCCGCGGTCAAGATGGGTCTCAGGCCGAAGGCCTCGCGACGCCGGTCCTCGACGAAGATCGCCGCGGGTCAGGCGATCGCGATCGGCGCGTCGGCGTACACCGTGTACGTGCGCGGCCGGCCCCGCTCGGCGTCGTTCGGGTCCACGTACATGATGGAGGTCCGGCCGCGGATCTCGCGCGGCAGGATCGCGACCCGGACGAAGCTCGTCGGCTCGTCCTTCGACGCGACGGCGAGCACGGGCTCGCGACCGCTCTCGAACCAGGCGCCGCCGGGCATCACTCTCCGCGCGGGTGCCTGGCCCACGGTGACGTCGAGCGCGCCGGCGATCAAACAGCGGATGCCACCGCCCCGGTGCCGGTGCGGCAGCGCGACGCCGCCGGGCGCGAAATCGACGCGATCGGCGCGCATCAAGTACTCCGCGCGAGGGTCGAGGTCGAGCGTGTGCTCGAGGAGGACCTTCGCCGCGCTTCCGGGCCCGTCGACCGGCGCCGAGCCGCGGATCAGCTCGTAACGCAGCACGGTGGCGCCCGCGCCCCCCGCGCCGACCTCGCAGGCTTCGGCGCCGTACCAGGCCTGATCCTCGAGAAGAGACACCTCACGCGCTCCGGTCACCGTCACGAGCGCGCCGCGGCGCACGTAGAGCACGCGGTTCAGCGCCAGCAGCGAGTACCGTCCGGAGGCGCCCAGCGTGTCCTCGCACAGGCGCAGCGCATAACCGGAATTCTCAGACGCCATGGGCGCATTGTACGCTGCGCGCGCTCCGTGATACGTTGCGGGGCGATGAGAGCCTTGATGCTCGGGCTCCTGATTGCGAGCGCCTGGCTCGCCGTTCCCCGCAGCACCGCGGCGTTCTCCATCCAGGAAGCGATCCTCCGCGTGAAGCCGGGGGTGGTGCTCATCACGGTCGAGGTGCGCGCGGACGTGACGATGAACTGCGGGCGCGGTCCCGTCACCGTCAGCCCTGCGCCGTTCATCGAAACGGGCACCGGGTGGTTCGTCGACGGCCGCGGTTTCCTCATCACGAATGCGCACGTGGTGGACCCCGCGTACCGGATGCCGCCGTGGGTGACGCACGAGCTGAAGAAGAAGGCGATCGACGAGGCCTGCGTCGTGCCGCAGCTCCGCGCGCGGGGGCTCATGCGTGGTGAACGGCTCGAGCTCGAAGAGGAGATCCGCCGGGAGGCTACGAGCCGGGCGCTCGCGAGCGCCCAAGTCGAGGCCCAGCCCCAGATCACCGTTCTGCTCTCGAACGGGATGAAGCTCAAGGCGGAGGTCAAGAAGTTCAGCCCCCTGCTCTTGCTCGACAAGGCCGGCAAGCCGCTCCCCGACTCGGGACGCGACCTGGCGCTGCTCCGCGTGCCCGACGGCGACTATCCTGCGATCGGGCTCTCGAGGCGCGATCCGCAAATCGGAGATCCGGTCCACGTCCTCGGCTTCCCCGGCGTTGTCAACACCCACGAGCTCCTCAATCAGAGCTCCACGCTCGAGGCATCGGTCACGAACGGCGCCGTGTCCGGCATCAAGCAAGACGCGATCGGCCAGGATTTCGTGCAGACCGACGCATCGGCCGCGCACGGAAACAGCGGCGGGCCGGGCATCGGTGACGACGCCGGGGTCGTCGGAGTGATGGTGGCGGTCACGCTCTCGCCGTCGGGCGGCGCCATCGTGCAGGGGTTCAACTTCCTGATTCCCGCGAAGGACGTCGCCCGATTCTTGCAGGGCACGGAAGTCACGAATCCCGGCAACAGCAAGTTCAACCCGGTGTGGACCGCAGGCATCGAGCTGCTCCTGGACCAGCGCTACAAGGCGGCCGTCGGGAAGATCTCCGAGGCCAACGCGCTGGTGCCGAATCTCCCCGACGTCAAGCGCGCCCTCGCCGAGGCCCGGGACAAAGTGAAGAATCCGCCGCCCCAACCATTCCCGTGGGCCTGGGCGACCTTCGGCGTGACCCTGCTGAGCGTCGGCGCCTACGGCGGGATGTGGGGCAAGCGCTGGTGGAAGAATCGCTTCCGGGTGGTGCCCACCCAGGTGATCGGGTTCATCGAGCGCGGGCTCAATCCCGTGCTGCTGGACGTGAGGACCAAGACCGACTTCGAGACGAGCCCGTTGAAGCTGCCGGGCTCGATTCGGCTCGAGCCCGAGACGGCCGAGCGCGCCCCGCTCAACCTCGAGCCCGAGCAGATGATCGTTGCCTACTGTACGAGCCCCGAGGAGCAGCACAGCACACGGGTGGCACAGATCCTCCGGCAGCGCGGCTTCAAGACAGTGCGCATCCTCAAGGGGGGCCTCGGCGGCTGGACCAACGCCAGGCTGCCGGTCGAGGCGAAGTCGGCGCTGCCCTCGATCGGGCTCGAGCTCTACAAGAATCTTTCGCTCGGCGACATCGAGCGGCGGCGATTCAAACCAGGCGACGTCATCTTCAAGGAG
>WNEY01017680.1_pt1 | contig 11172 bp, 10 predicted proteins | sample 5400531 | NCBI WGS metagenome assembly WNEY01 (sample SAMN13153338, study PRJNA577476) | soil metagenome | isolation source: 200 cm saprolite under Douglas fir tree site 1 | place: USA:California | collected 2015-04-18
CACTTCATCCGCGCGTACCACGTTCGGAACCTCAGTGACGAAAATGAGGTCGTTTCGTTCGGGCTATTCGACGGTGGCCCTGATTACTACAGGTCAATGCCGCGGGATCGAGAGACGGGTCGCGTCGACCGCATGAGCGAGTTCGTCGAGGAGATACTCACCGACGGCGTGTACGAGGTGATCGATGAGGTGACGCCGCCCGGCCGCTAGGACCGCACGACGCGCTAACTTTTGAGCGAAATCTTTCCACGCGCACCCGGTGGATGTTCTTGATGGGCGTCGTGGGTTCGAGTAATCTCGACGCTCGGGTCCGCAACTGAAAGGAGGCTCGTGATGCAGAAGCTGTTCGATTACCGAGCCTCCGGCCGCGCGGTTTAGAAGTCTCCACCGACTTCCGCTCCTGAGGCTCACCAGCTTCTCGCGCTGAGCTCACCGCGTCACAACGACGCGCCCTCTGACTTGAAGGAGCGATCACATTGACTAGAAGCATGACCGGCCCCGACGGCTACTTCGACGAGAGCATCGCCGCAACGTACGACGAGTCAGCCGCCCACCTTTTCGACCTGGCGGTCGTCGACCCCGCCGTCGACTTCCTCGTCGAGCTCGCCCGGAATGGACGCGCGCTCGAGCTCGGGATCGGCACAGGCCGCATCGCGCTCCCGCTCGCCCAGCGGGGCGTGCCAGTGCACGGAATCGAGCTGTCGAGGGCCATGGCCGCGAGGTTGCACGCGAAGCCAGGTAGCGAACACATCGGCGTCACGATCGGCGACTTCGCGACGACCACCGTAGACGGGGCGTTCTCGGTCGCCTACCTGGTCCGCAACACGATCATGAACCTGACCACGCAGGAGGCGCAGGTCGCGTGCTTCCGCAACGTCGCGGCGCACCTCGAGCCCGGCGGCTGCTTCGTGATCGAGGTGCTCGTCCCCGGGCTCCAGCGGCTCCCGCCCGGCCAGACCATCCAGGACTTCCATCTGAGCGAGACCAAGTGGGGGCTCGACGAGTACGACGTCGCGACGCAGGGGCTCATCTCCCACCACTTCACGTTCCTCGACGGAAGAATCACGCGCTGGTCCGTTCCGTTCCGGTACGCGTGGCCTGCCGAGCTCGACCTGATGGCGCAGCTTGCGGGGATGAGCCTGCGCGAGCGCTGGAGCGGCTGGAAGAGGGAGCCATTCACGAGCGACAGCCGCGAGCACGTCTCTGTTTGGCAGAAGCCGGAGTGATCCTAACGGGGAGATCGTCGCGCTTCGACAAGGTGCTCGCAGATCCGCGCCCGCACTGTCCCATTTCGTGAGCTGTCGTCAGTTCTGACGCTGCACGCACATGAGGGCTAAGCCGTCGACACTGGTGCCACCTCGGGCACCTGTTCCGCGTACACCTCGCCCTCGGGTGCCTGGAGGTGCGCAGGCTTCCTGCGCTGGACGAGGACGAAGTAAACCGTGCCCACCGCCGCGATGAAGATCGCGACGGTCCACAACACGGGCCTATCGTTGAGCCAGTGCCAGTGAAAATTGAGCGCTCTGAGCGTCTGGTTCGGAGTCGGGTTGCTCTGCACGCGCGGCCACGCGAAGTTGATGAGCATGCCGCCGCCCCAGGCGATCCCGAGCACCGTGAGCGGCAGCCCCCACCGCCCGAGCGAGAACGGCGCCCTCGCCTTCGGCCAGCCGCGTAGGCGCGCACGCAGCAAGGCGAAGTTCCCGATCAGGTAGCTGAGATAGATCATCCCGGTGGCCGCGATCGCGACGATGCCGGCGCCGGCGAACTGGAGCATCGGGATGAAGGCCAGGATCCCGATCGCGAGGCACGAGCCGATCGGCGTGTGCCATTGATGGTTCACCTTGCTCAGCAGCCGCGAGATCGGGAGGCTGTCGTCGCGGGACATGCCGAAGCAGAGCCGAATCGTCGACGTCTCGATCGAGAGGCAGCAGACGAAGATCGCGGCCGAGACGACGAGCAGGAAGACGGTCGAGAATGCGTTGCTGAAGTTGGCGTCGATGATCGCGCCCGGGCCGAAGCCGCCCTTGATCGCGTCGGGCAGATTCGGGATCGCGAGCAGGCAGGCGAAGAGGAACACGGCGCCGATCACGAACGCGCCGATGACCGACGCCAGCACGGCCTTGGGCGCCTGGGTGCGCGGATTACGTGTCTCCTCGGCGAGGGTCGAGGCGGTATCGAAACCGTAGATCACGTACAGCGACATGAACATCGCGACGAGGAACGTGCCCGTCGTGAGGCTCGTCCCGCCGGTGTGGAAGATCACCGCCGCGGACTGGTGGTGGTGGAAGAGCGCGAGCACGAACGCGAAAACGACCATGCCGAGGATCTCGAACAACACGCCGGTGTTGTTGATGATCGCGACCAGCCTGACGCCGAAGATGTTCAGGACGGTGATCGCCGCGAGCGTGATGATCGCGATGATCCGCTGGTTGCTGTGGTTGTTCGCGAGGTTCCAACCCATGTCGTTGAAGGCGGGGATCAGCGCGAGCGGCAGCGTCACGCACACTGACGTCACCGTCAGGATCCCCGCGAAGAGGTAGATCCAGCCGGCGAACCAGGAGTAGGTCTTCCCGGACAGGTACTTCGTCCATTGGAAGACCGACCCCGCGACGGGGTAGTGACTTGACAGCTCGGCCCAGCCCAGCGCGATGATGAACTGTCCGATCGCCACGATTGGCCAGCTCCAAATGAAGACGCCGCCGATCGTCGTCAGGCCGAGCGCGAAGAGCGTGAAGATGCCGGTCGACGGCGAGATGTAGCTGAATGCAACGGCGAAGGAGCTGAAGACGCCGAGCGTGCGGCGGAGCTCCTGCTTGTAGCCGAATCGGGCGAGATCTGCCTCGTCCCGGGACGCCTCGGGAGGCGTCTCGTCGCGGATGTCCACCATGTGGATTGCCCTCCAGGAGGTCGGGGTCTTGGCGATTTAGACAGGGCGCCCGGGATGTGTCAAATACAAACGAGCTAGCCTTCGAGTGTGCGGGTTGTCGCGTCGCCCGAGGCTCGAGAGGTCGTCCGCGAGGGCGGCGGCCGCCTATTCGTGTGGGCCAGGAAGAGCCGCTGCTGCGGGTCGGTCACGTACCTCCGGGCGTCCACCGAGGCACCTGAGCGGGAGTTCCGGCGCGTCGAGGCCGACGGCATCGACGTCTATCTCGCAGCCGGGATTCGCGAGCTGCCCAAGGAGCTGCACGTCGAGGTGCATGGTCGACGCCGGCGCCTCGAGGCGTACTGGGACGGCTGCGCCTACGTCGTCTGAAGCGCCTTGCGGAAGCGCGGCTCTGCGGCAGTCCGCTCCAGCCGTTCGAAGTGCTCTTGCGCATAGGCGTCGAAGTCGAAGTCGAGCTCCGAGATCGCGAGCTGCACGACCCCCCACATCGCTTCTCGGAAGTCGGACATGAAACGCATCAGGACGAGCGCGTCGCCGTCGTTGCTGCCGTAGGCGTCGAGCAGCGCTCGCTCACCGTCCTCCGCGAGCTCGTGGTTGACCGCGAAGTTGCCGAGGTCGAAGAACGGGTCGCCCATGCCGGCGTATTCCCAGTCGACGAGCCAGAGGCGGACCCCGTCGTCGATGAAGTTCGCATTCAGCAGGTCGTTGTGGCAAGGCACGACCGGCGCGCCGGAGCGCCGGCGCTCGACCCGGTCCGCGAGCTCCTTCGCGCGCTCGTACGCGGCAGGCACGGCGACGCCGTGCTCGAGGGCGGTGGCCCGGTAGGTCTCGACGACGCGAAAGCTGTCGAAGCGCCCGGGGATGGCAGGGCCGTCGTGGAGCCGGTGCAGCGCGGCACCGACCCGCTCGACGTCCAGCTTGCCGACCTCGCCGTCGACGAACCTCGTGACAAGGTAGCCCTCCGGCTCGACGAACGCGATCACCTCGGGCCCGAGCCCGAGCTCGGCCGCAACGCGGGAGGCGGCATGCTCGGCCGTGCGGTCGATCCCGAGCAGCTCCGTGTCCTTTCCGCCTACGCGAAGCACGAACTCGTCCCCGGCGACCTCGACCTTGAAGTTCCGGTTCGTAATCCCGCCGCCGAGCAGCTCGATCGTCACATGCTGCCCCGGCCATACCCGTTCGGCCAGCTGCTCCGGCTCCACCGGCCGATCCTAGACTGGGGCGGTGAGACCGGTTAGCGCCTGCTCGGTTTAGCGGAGTCTACGCGCGGATGCGCTCGCCTTTCGGGTCGAAGAGCGGTTCTTTGGCGACCGTGGCACCGATCCACTCGCCGAAGATCTCAGCCTCGACTCTCGTGCCAGGGTTCGCCGACGCTGCTGGCAAGTAGGCGAACGCGATCGAACGCTCGACCGTGTAGCCGTAGCCGCCGCTTGTGACGCGGCCGACGATCTCGCCGTTGACGCGAACCGGCTCGGAGCCGAGCGCGACCGACCGTGGATCATCGAGCACGAGGCACGCGAGGCGCCGGGTGGGCTCACTGGCGGCGAGCAGAACGTCTCGCCCGATGAAATCGCCCTTGTCGAACTTCACCGCGAAGCCGAGACCCGCTTCGAACGGCGTGTCCTCCGGCGTGATGTCCGAGCCCCACACGCGGTAGCCCTTCTCGAGCCGCAGGGAGTCGATCGCCTTGTAGCCACCGGCGGCGAGCCCGTGGCCTTGGCCGGCCGCCCAGATCGTGTCCCAGAGCCGCAGGCCGAACTCCATCGGGCAATAGAGCTCCCAGCCGAGCTCGCCCACGTAGGTGACGCGCACGGCGAGACAAGGAATTGAACCGACGGCGACCTCGCGTGCACGCATGTACGGGAACGTGAGCTCCTCCGTCGTCAGCGGCTGGAGGATCGCGCGGGCCGCGGGCCCCCAGATTCCGAGGCAGGCGTACGTCGAGGTCACGTCCTCGATCTGCACGCCCTCGGGCGCATGCAGCCGGATCCAGGCGAGGTCGTGCCGGCCGAACGCCGTGCCCGTCACGATGCGAAAGCGGTCCTCGGCGAGCCGCGCGACCGTGAAATCACACTCGATCCCGCCGCGCTGGTTGAGCATCTGCGTGTACGTGATCGCGCCGATGTCGCGCGCGATCTTGTTGTCACACAACCGCTCGAGAAAGTCGGCTGCCTCCTCCCCTGCGATCTCGATCTTGGCGAAGGAGGTCTCGTCAAAGAGCGCGGCCGTCGTGCGGCAGGCGACGTGCTCCGCACCGATTGCCGGCGACCACAGGCGACCGGCCCAGCCGCGCGGCCTCAGCGATTCGTCTCCCAAAGCCGCGTGTGGTTCGAACCAGTTCACGCGTTCCCAGCCGGACTTCTCTCCGAAGACGCCGCCGAGCTCCTGGGTGCGCATGTAGGTTGGCGAGACCCGTAGCGGCCGCCCTGCCTTGCGCTCGTGCCCAGGGCCTCGACGATCCATTCGGCCATGAGTTGCCCCATTCCGCCGGCGCCGGCGAGCCCGTGTGCGCAGAACCCGGCAGCCACCCAGAAGCCTCGTACGTCCGACGGCCCGAGGATGAACTCGCCGTCGGGCGTGAAGGCCTCGGGGCCGTTGATCAGCCGGATCACCTCTGCGTCCCCGAGCTCCGGCACCCGCACGACTGCGCCCTCCATCAGCTCCTCGAAGCGCGGCCAGTCCTCGGCGAGCAGCTTTGCGTTGAAATCCGCCGGGATGCCGTCCATGGACCAGGGCGCGGGGTGCCGCTCGTAACCGCCCATGACCAGGCCGCCGGACTCGCCGCGAAAGTAGACGAGCAGAGACGGGTCGCGCATCGTCGGCACGTCCAGCGGGACGCCGAGTGGCTTCGTGATCAAGTACTCGTGGGCCATCGGGATAACGGGGACGTTCACGCCGGCAAGCCGGCCGATCTCGCGCGCGAAGATTCCTCCGGCGTCGACCACGATCTCTGCCTGTATCTCGCCCCGGTCGGTGACGACACCCTTGACCCGGTTGCGGTCGACATCGATCGCCGTGACGCGCGTATGGGTGTAGATCTCGGCGCCGCGCCGACGCGCACCTTCCGCAAGCGCGAACGTCAACTGGCTCGGGTCGATGTAACCGTCGGTCGGCAGGTACGCCGCGCCGAGTACGCCCTCGGTCGACATCGGCGGAAAGAGCCGATGCGCCTCCTCGGCCGAGACGAGCTCGAGCGGCAGGCCGAAGGTCTTTGCCCAGCCGGCCTGGCGCGCGAGCTCCTCCATCCGCTCTTGGGACGACGCGAGGCGCAGCGAGCCCACCTCGTGCCACCCGGTCTCGAGCCCGACCTCCTTCCCCAGCGTCCGGTAGAGCTCGACCGAGCTCATCATCATCTTCGTCAGGCTGAGCGAGCCACGGAGCTGGCCGACCAGACCAGCCGAGTGGAAGGTCGAGCCGCTCGTGAGGTCGGCACGCTCGCACAACACGACGTCTTCCAAGCCGAGTCGCGTGAGCCAGTAGAGGATCGAGCAGCCGCCGACGCCGCCGCCGATTACGACCGCACGCGCAAGGTCTTTCACGCGCAGACCCTACCGGGGGCGGCTCTCCGCGCCCGTTCCGCGCCGACCGGTCCGGTAAGCCTCCTGGCGCGGGGTGAATTCACCCTCGCACGGCACGGTTGTAGCGTCCGTTGGCATCATTGCCAAGAGCTCTTGACCACGGACCTAGGCGAGTGAGAGGGCCCCTTGCAAGGTGGATGGTCGCGGCGATGGCCTTGCTCGCAGCCGTTGGTTCTGGCTGCGGCGCATCGTCGCGGAAAAGCGAGCCGCTGTCTGCCTGGCTCTCGTTCAACGCGGCTGCGAAGACCGTCACTCTGCGACTGATCGCCGCCTACAACGGCGCCTACGGCGGCTTCAACTTCAACGGTTACGGCAAAGGCCAGGTGCTCGTCGAGATTCCGCTGAGCTGGCGGGTGAACGTGCACTGCGTGAACAACTCAGCAAGCATCCGCCATTCCTGCGCGATCGTGCGCGGCGTGAGTGGGACGGCGCCCGCGTTTCCCGGCGCGGCGTCGCCGATACCGCAGGCGGGGCTTCCGCCACATCATTCCGCCGTCTTCTCGTTCGTCCCGACGCGCGTCGGAACCTACCGCATCGCCGACCTCGTCCCCGGTCACGAGCTGGCCGCGATGCGGGACGTTCTCGACGTAAGCCGCCGCCGGCTGCCGGGCGTCCTCCTCCTCCGCCCCTGAAGGCGCCGACTCGGCGGCGCCGCCCTCAGGACGCGCGGGCTCGGCCCGTGCGTCCGTCTGAACTGACCGGTCGAAAACGATCGAACTCATTGCGTTAGACGCTCTGAGCGCTCGCTACTCGTCGTGGCGGTGGGTCCAGAAGAACCAGCACACCGCCGCGAGCACCGCGAGCGGGATCACGATCGACGCCAGGATGACGAGGGCCGTCGCCTGGTCGCCGTTCGCCGCGAGCACGAAGATCACGCGCGCAGGGTAGTCGCCGCTTCTCGAGGTGTGGGAGGTGCGGCACGTTCAGAAATCCAGGACGCGCGGCGTCTTCGGCGCTACATTCACGACAAATGTCCGACAGCTGGGAAGACGGGGACTGGGAGGGCGAGGACGAGGCGCCCGATCGCGACGACGTCCTTCGCCTTGCCCGTCAGCTCGCGGAGCAGCGGGCCCACCAGCGGATCCACGACCTTGCCGAGCTCGACGACCTGAAGCGTGCGTTGCGCGAGCGCGCGATGGAGGTCGCCGCGCGCGAGGTGGAGGTCGAGCGCGCGTGGGCGGAGATCGACGAAGGTCAGGGCAGTGCCGAGACCGCGCGCCGGCGTGTGCTGCGGCTGCGGCGCGAGCGGCCGGCCGTCGACGGGGAGGATCATGTGCACGCGGAGGAGCTCCTGGCGCGGCGGGAAGCGGAGGTGGAGCAACGCTCGGCCGCGCACGAGCGGCGCGAGCGCGAGCTGCACGAGCTCGAAGCGGCCTTGCGAGCGCGTTCCGGCGAGCTGGGAGAGCGCGAGCTGGCCGATCAGGCCGAGCGCGAGCGCTTGACGGCGCGCGAGCGCGAACTGGCCGAGGCCGAGCAGCGGCTCACGCGCGAGGGCCGCGAGCGCGAGCAGGAGCTGGCACGGGAACGCGCCGAGCTCGAGCAGAAGCTCGCGCGCGAACGCAGCGAGCTCGCGCAGCTGCACGCCGATGCTTCCCGCACGAGCGACGAGCTGGCCGCGCACGCGTCGGCCGCCGAAGCAGCCGAGCAGGAGCTCAGTGCCGAACGCGCGCGATTGAATTCGCTTCAGACCGACCTGCAGGCCCGGGAAGCTGCGCTGACGGAGCGCGAGCGCGTCCTGACACTCCAGCAGGAAGCATCGAAAACGGAGCGCGAACGCGACGACGATGAGCGCAACGCGCAGCTCGCCGAGCGCGAGGCCGGGCTGCGCGCGCTCGAGTCGCGCGTGGCTGTGCGCGAGGCAGAAGTCGTGCGCCTGCAGACGGCACTGGCGGCGCGGGAGGAGGAGCTGCGCCGCCGCGAGCGCGAGCTCGACGACGCAGAGCGGCTGCGCGAGCGTGCGGCTGCCGTCCCGGTGGAGCCGTACGTGAGCTTCAGCGAAGGGCTCGATTGGATGGCGGATCGTTCCGAACGGCGCTGACGTCAGGCCGCGTGTTCCAGAATCACGTTGCGCGTGCGGAACACGCGCTCGTCGTAGGTGACCCCGCCCGCGTTCAGCTCGAGCTCGCACGCGAGCCACCGTTCCATGAAGACGTCCCGCTGCGCGTCCGGGACGGCACGGTAGGTCACCTTCAAGTCCGTGTTGAAGCCCTTGTCGTCGACGACGCGCAGCGATGACGCCGTGAGCAGCCGGTTGAGCTCCTCGTCGCGGACGACCGCGCGATAGCGCGACTCGTAGCCGACGCGCGCGAGGAGGCGCGCCGCCGCAGCCTTCGTGCGCTCCACCGTCGCCGCATCTGCGCCGAAGTGACCTGAGTCGTAGTTCAGGAACACGCGCCCGCCGGGCGCGAGATTCGCGCGTACGGCTTCCATGTACCGAAGCCGGTCGACGACGTGCTCCAGGACGCTGAACGAGACGACGGCATCCGCGGGCTCGACGCGCACGTCGTAGGCAGGCGCATGCATGATCTCGGCGCCGGGAAGGCGCCGCCGCGCCGCTTCGACCGCACCGGGCGACAGATCGACACCGAGATAACGCACATTCGGATGCCGGCGCAGGAGCTCGACGAAGTTCCGGCCGTCGCCGCAACCGAGATCGACGATGCGAAACTCGCCGTTCGCTCGACTCACGGCGTCGTCGAGCAGCTGCAGGCAGTAGAGCTTCGCGGTGTTCCCGCGCGTGAGCAACGCCGCCACGCGGCGAGAATACGCGCGCGTTACGGGGCGGCGTGGCCGAGCTCTGCGAGCACCTGCTTGCAGACCTCGACGACGAGGGGATCGAACTGCGTCCCGGCGCCCTGCTCGAGCCGTCGCAACGCCTCCTCGGTCGGCAGGCGCTTCCGGTACGGACGGTCGGTCGTCATCGCGTGGAAGGCGTCGCACACGAAGATGATCCGCGACTCGAGTGGGATCTCCTCGGCGGCCTTGCGATCGGGGTAGCCGGCGCCGTCGTAGCGCTCGTGGCAATGGCGCACGATCGGCCGAACTTCCTCGAGGCGGTCGATCGGGCCGATGATCCGCTCGCCGAGCTCCGGATGCGTCTCGATCAATCGCCGTTCCTCGTCGGTCAGCGGCCCCGGCTTGGCGAGGATCGCCTCCGGGATGCCGATCTTCCCGATGTCGTGGAAGAGCGCGCCCAGCTCGAGGCGCTTGAGCTGCCGCGCGTCGAGACCGAGGCCCTTGCCGACCTTCAGCGCGAGGTCGGTGATCCAACGGGCGTGCGACGAGGTGTACTCGTCGTTGGCCTCGAGGGCGTTGGCCAGCGCCTCCACGGTCTCCAGGAACGTCGTCTCGAGCGAGTGGAAGCTCGCCGCATTCGTCAGCGCGAGCTTCGCCTGGTGCGCCACGCCCGCAAGCAGTCGCAGGTGGCGCTCCGTGAATTCTCCCTCCTGCGGGACAGCCACGGCGATGCAGCCAAGGCGGCCGCCGTCCAGCAAGAGCGGCGCGACCGCGAACTCGCTGCCGACGCCGACCTCGGCAGCGCCTTCGATCTGCGCGTGCTGCTCCCGCGTGACGACGAACGGCTCCCTGCGTCCGAAGAACTCGCGTGTCGCCTTTGGATCGAACGCGAGCCTCGCGAGTCGACTTTCGTCGAGCTCCGAATAACCCCACATCGCACGGGCGACGATGCGCTCGCCCGGCACAGGCTGCAGCCAGACGGAGGCGCACGGCGATCCAAGCGTGCGCGCCGAAAGCTCGACCAGGCGGTGGACGACGTCGTCCATTCCCGCGGCCGTCGCCAGCTCGCGGCTGAACTCCAGCAGCGCGGTCGCGCGCTCCGCCTCGCGCCGCGCGGCCTCGTACAGCTTCGCGTTCTCGAGCGCGACCGAGGCATGACCGGCGAGCACCTCGAGCAGCCGCACGTCGTCGTCGTCGAACTGATTCAAGCCGAGCTTGGAGAGGACGATCACGCCGATGACCCGCGTGCCGTAGGTCAGCGGGACTGCGATGATCGACTCGTCGATCGGATCGGTGCCGGGGAGCTGGCGTGCGTATTCGTAGTTCGCCGCATCTCCGAGCAGCAACGACTCGCCGGTCGCTGCGACGCGTCCCGTCAATCCGACCCCCAGCTTCGTCACCAGGAGATCCATCGCGGACGAGCCGAGCGTCGACGAGAAGCCGCCGACGAATGCGATCGGCCGGATGTCCTCGCCCTCGACGACGAACACGCGACAGTTGTGGTAGTCGATCAGGGAGCGGAGCTCGTTCGCGATCACGTTGCCGATCTCGCGCACGTCGTTCAGGCGGTTCAGCTTGCCGCTCAGGCTCTGCAACATCTTCATGTGCGCGATCGAGCGGACGTCGCGGGTGCTCGGGACGGTCCTGTTCTCCGGCCGCTCGAGCGAGCTCTCTTCGTAGACGACGATCTGGTTCTTGCCGCGCGCCTTTGCCGTCATCATCGCCGCCTCGGCGCAGGCGATGAGCTCGCGCGGATTCATCGCGTGCTCAGGGCCGCGCGCCAGGCCGACCGAGATCGTGATCCGTCCCGCGGGCTCGAACTCCGCCGATGCCACACGGTCGACGAGCCGGCGTGCAAGCCGTTCCGCGTCCTCCGCATTCCGGGAGACCATCACGATCGCGAACTCCTCACCTCCAAGACGACACACGGCGTCGTTCGAGCGCACGACACCTTTGAGAGTCTCGGCGAGGTTG
>WNEY01003994.1_pt1 | contig 11171 bp, 6 predicted proteins | sample 5400531 | NCBI WGS metagenome assembly WNEY01 (sample SAMN13153338, study PRJNA577476) | soil metagenome | isolation source: 200 cm saprolite under Douglas fir tree site 1 | place: USA:California | collected 2015-04-18
TGAGCCGGTGGAGGCGTTGGCAGCCGAGCTTGCGAGCACGCTGCCCGGCGACCTCGACAAGCTGTACTTCCTTTCGTCCGGGTCGGAAGCCGTGGAGGCGGCGCTGAAGCTCGCGCGCCAGTATTGGGTGGAGCGCGGGCTCCCCCGGAAGCATGCGATCATCGCCCTCGCCCCCGCCTATCACGGCAATACCCTGCTCGCCCTGTCGGCATCGGCGCGGGAGCACTACCGGGCGTTCTATCGCGAGTGGCTGGTGGACGTCCATCGGGTCCCGGCGCCGTATCCCTACCGGTGTCCGTGCGGGGGTCACGACACCGGCTGCCCGATCTGCAGCGGCGCCGTGCTCGAGGAGGCGATCGCGCGAGTCGGCGCCGAGCACGTTGCGGCGTTCATCGCGGAGCCGGTGGGCGGCTCGTCCACGGGCGCGTCGACGCCGCGGCCGGACTACTTCAAGCGGATTCGCGAGATCTGCGATCGCCACCAGGTGCTGTTCGTGGCGGACGAGATCCTCGTCGGCGCCGGGCGCACGGGCACGTGGTGGGCGATGGAGCAGTACGGGGCGGTGCCGGACATCCTGGTAATGGGGAAGGGGATCTCCGGCGGGTACGTAGCGCTGTCCGCCATCGCGGCGCCGGAGCGGATCGTCGACGTGATCGCGACCGGCTCCGGGAGCTTCATGCACGCGCAGACGTACTCGCACCAGCCGGTGGCGTGCGCCGCCGGGCTCGCGACGGTACGCTACCTCAAGGAGCACAAGCTCGTGGAGCGGTGCGCCGAGATAGGGAAGGAGCTGCAGCGGCGGCTCGTGTCGCTCAAGCGTCTCCCGCACGTGGGCGACGTGCGCGGGCGCGGGCTCCTCGCCGGCGTCGAATTCGTCGAGGATAAGGTGACGCGCGCGCCGCTCCCTCGGGCGGCGAAGTTCGCCGAAACCTTCACCGAAGTGGCGCAGGACGAGGGGCTCGTCGTCTGGCCTAATGTGGGCCACGCAGACGGGACCAACGGCGATCTGGTGATGATCGCGCCTCCGTTCATCATCACGGAGCGCGGGATCGACGAGCTGGTGGAGCGGTTTACCGCGGCGATGGAAAAGACGGTGAGGAGCGTCCATGACGGCCACCGCACCCCAGCAGTCTAAAGTCACTTACACGTCGGCCAACGTCGACTGGGAGCTGTTCCACCGCCAGTTCGACGATGCGCTGGCGCGCGTCCGGGCGCAGCTCGGTAAGGACTACCCGCTGTACATCGGGCGAGACGCAGTGCCGTCCGGCGGCCCGCCGATCGTCGATGCCTCCCCGATCGACACCAGCGTGATGCTCGGGCGGTTCGCCACCGCGACGCCGGAACAGGTGGGGCGGGCCGTCGCCGCCGCTCAGGCGGCGCAGCGCGACTGGGCGCACCGGCCGTGGCGCGAGCGGGTCGCGACGCTGCGCAAGGCGGCGAGCCTGATCCGCGAGCGCAAGTTTGCGCTCGCCGCGATCATGGCCCTGGAGGTCGGCAAGAGCCGGCTCGAGTCCATGGGGGACGCCGAAGAGTCCGCCGACTTGATCGACTACTACTGCCAGGAGCTGGAGGACGCGAACGGCTTCGTGCGCCAGATGGGGAAGGTGACGGCGGTGGAGCAGAATACCGACGTGCTCCGTCCCTACGGGGTGTTCGCGTGCATCGCGCCGTTCAACTTCCCGCTGGCCCTCTCCACCGGCATGTCCGCCGCGGCGCTGGTGACGGGCAACACCGTCGTGTACAAGCCCGCCGAGGACGCCCCCTGGACGGGGCTCAAGCTGTACGAGGTATACCGGGACGCGGGGGTTCCCCCCGGAGGGTTCAACTACATCCCGGGAACGGGCGAGGTCACGGGGGAAGCTCTGTGGCGGCACCCGGGCATCGACGGCGTTGTCTTTACCGGCTCGAAGGCCGTGGGAATGCACATCTACCAGGGCCTCTCCCGCCAATGGATCAAGCCGTGCCTGCTCGAGATGGGTGGGAAGAACGCCGTGATCGTGCTGGACTCGGCGGACCTGGATGCCGCCGCCGAAGGGGTGACGCGCTCCGCGTTCGGGTTGCAGAACCAGAAGTGCAGCGCCACATCGCGCGTGTACGTGCATCAGCGGGTCGCGGGAGCTTTCGTCGAAAAGCTGATCGAGAATACCAAGGCGCTGAAGCTCGGGGACCCGACGGAGCGCGACGTGTACTTCGGCCCGGTGATCAACGCCGCGGCGGTCGAGCGCTTCACGCGCGCCGTGGCCCAGGCCCGTCAGGAAGGCACGGTCCTGCTGGGTGGGGAACGACTCCAGGGCGGGCAGTTCGAGCGCGGTCATTTCGTCGCGCCCACGATCGCCCGGCTGCCGCTCAAGTCCGCGCTCTTCTTCGAGGAGCTGTTCGTACCGATTCTGGTGGTGGGCGAGGTGGCGGGGCTCGAGCAGGCGATCGCGGAGGCCAACAAGGCGGAATACGGCCTCACGGCGGGCCTCTTCTCCAAGAAGGCCGAGGAAGTCGAGCGCTTCTTCGATGAGATCGAGGCCGGCGTGTGCTACGTGAACAAGCGTACCGGCGCCACCACGGGTGCGTGGCCCGGGGCACAGCCGTTCACCGGCTGGAAGGGCTCGGGCTCGACGGGGAAGGGCGGGTGCGGACCCTATTACGTTGCGCAGTTCCTGCGGGAGCAGAGCCGAACTGTGATCGAGGAGTCGCGATGAAGCGGGATTACCCCCGGATCGTAGTGCCGCCGCCCGGCCCGAAGGCCAAGGCCATCGTCGAGCGGCAGAATCGCTGGTCGTCCACGTCCTACCCCAAGGAATACCCGCTCGCGATCGCGCGCGGGGAGCGCGCCATGGTGGAGGACGTGGACGGGAACCGGTATCTCGACTTCATGGCCGGCATCGCGGTCGCGTCCACGGGCTACGGCCACCCCCAGGTGGTCCAGGCGATCCAGGAGGCGGCGGGGCGGTTCCTGCACATCTGCGGGAGCGATTTCTACTTCGAGAGCTTCGCCGCGCTGTGCGAGCGGCTGGCGCAGCTCGCGCCGGGCAAGAGCAAGAAGCGGGTGTTTCTCTCGAACTCGGGCACGGAAGCTGTGGAAGGCGCGATCAAGCTGGCGCGGCACTCCACGGGGCGTCCCGCAATTGTCGCGTTCACGGGAGCGTTTCACGGCCGGACCTACGGGGGATTGAGCCTCACGGCCAGCAAGTCGATTCAGCGCGCCGGCTTCGCACCCTTCCTCCCCGAGGTGTACCACGTGCCGTATGGCTATCGCTACCGCTGCGATTTCTGCCGCGGGGAGCCCGCGTGCACCATGCGGTGCGTGTCGTCCATCGAGGACGACCTGTTCGCCAAGCGGCTCGACCCGAAGAGCGTCGCGGCGGTGTTCGTGGAGCCGATCCAGGGTGAAGGTGGCTACGTGGTGCCGCCGCCCGGCTACCTGCAGGCCCTGCGGGAGCTGTGCGATCGCCACGGCATCCTGCTCGTGTGCGACGAGGTACAGTGCGGCGTAGGGCGCACCGGCAAGATGTGGGCGTGCGAGCACGAGGGGATCGAGCCCGACGTGCTGCTCGCGGCCAAGGGGCTCGGTAGCGGCATGCCGATCGGGGCGATCATCGCGAAGGAATCGATCATGAAGTGGCAGCCGGGTGCGCACGGCAGCACGTTCGGGGGAAACCCCGTGTGCTGCGCCGCGGCGCTCGCGACGCTCGACGTCGTGGAGCGCGAGCTGTTGCCGAATGTACCGCGCCTGGGTGAGCGGCTGCTCGCGGGCGCGAAGCGGCTGCAGGAGAAGTACGCGGCGATCGGCGACGTGCGCGGGCGCGGCCTCATGATCGGGGTCGAGTTCGTGAAGGACCGCGCGACACGCGAACCCGCACCCGAGATCCCGCATGAGCTGGTGGAGCGGGCGTTCCGGAAAGGCTTGCTGCTCCTGGGCGCGGGGAAGAGCGCGCTGCGGCTCGCGCCGCCGCTCGTCGTGGACGAGTACGACGTGGATACGGCGCTGCGCATCATTGATGAGTGCCTGGGCGAGCAGTCCGACTGACCCACACCGAGTGACAATGCGTCGCCGTACCGCTGCGCTGTTTGGCTTCTTCCTTTTGGGGACGGAAGCGGGGACTCCTGCGCTCGCGCAGGACGGCGCGGCGCCCGCGGGCGGCGCGGGCGTCGCGGTCACGCGCGACGTGATGGTGCCGATGCGCGACGGCGTTCGCCTGGCCACCGACGTCTATCTCCCCCGGCCGGACAGTGGCGCCGCCACCGAGCGGCTGCCGACCATTCTGATCCGCAGTCCCTACGGCAAGGACTTCGACCCGCTCCTGCTCGGGCCCTCCTGGGCCGCGCACGGCTACGCGGTGGTCGTCCAGGACACGCGCGGCCGCTACAAGTCCGAGGGAGTGTGGCACTGGCTCACCGACGACGGGGCCGATGGGCTCGACACGGTGGACTGGATCAGCCGTCAGCCCTGGTCCAACGGCGACGTGGGCATGTGGGGGATCTCGTATCTGGGAGGCACCGCCCATGCCCTCGCGATGGCGGGGGACCCGCATCTGAAGACGGTGATTCCGATCGATGCCGTGTCCGACATGGGCTACCACGGGTTGCGCAACGGCGGCGCCTTCGAGCTGCGGTTCTTCAACTGGATCTTCAGCTACGGTCTGGACGGCAGCCGCGAGGCGCGCGACTCGACCAACCGGCGTGCGTTCGTGAGCCTCTCGCGTGAGCGTCGCGACTTCCTCGGCCGGCTGCCGCTACGGCGGGGGACGACGCCGCTCCGGCTGGCGCCCGAATACGAAGACTGGCTGGTGCAAGCCATGGCCCACGGCGCGAACGACGACTTCTGGGCCCAAAATGACATCATCGATCACCCGGACCGTTACAAAGACATCCCGGTCTACCTCATCGGCGGCTGGTACGACTCGTGGGGGGCGAGCACCGCTGCGAACTTCGTGGCGCTGGGCGGACGCCTCAAGAGTCCCGTCTACCTCATCATGGGCCCCTGGATCCACGGCTCACAGGGCCAGTACGCGCACGGGCAGGTGAGCTTCGGGCCCGACGCGGCCATGTCTCAGCTCAGCTCGTGGTGGCAGGAGTGGTTCGACCACTTCCTCAAGGGGAAGGACAATAGCGTCGGCAAGGCCCCGCCGTTCTCGTCGCGGGTCCGAATCTTCGTCATGGGTACGGGCGACCACACGAAGGACGCGCAAGGCCGGATGGCCCACGGTGGGCGCTGGCGTGACGAGCGGGAGTGGCCGCTCGCGCGGACCCGGTATGCGAGTTACTACCTGCAGCCCGGGGGAGGGCTCGCGCCGCGGCTGCCCGGGGCTGAGCGGAGTGAGACGAGCTTCGTGTTCGACCCGCGCGACCCGGTCCCCACGATCGGAGGCAACATCTCGTCGGGGGACGGCATCCTGCTGCAGGGAGCGTGGGATCAGCGCGGCGGCGACGCGGTGTGGAACTGGCCGCGTCCTGTCCCGCTCTCCGCCCGCAGGGACGTCGTCGTGTTCCAGACCGCGCCGCTCGAGACCGATGTCGAGGTCACGGGCCCGATCACGGTAAAGCTCTGGGCGTCCTCCAACCGTCGGGACACCGACTTCACGGCCAAGCTGATCGACGTCCACCCGCCCAGCGCGGACTACCCCCAAGGGTTCGACCTGAACCTCGAGGACGGGATCATCCGGGCGCGGTTCCGCGACTCGCTCGCTCGAGAGCGACTGATGGAGCCGGGAACGGTGCACGAGTTCACGATCAAGCTCTATCCGACGTCGAATGTGTTTCGCAAAGGCCACCGCATCCGGGTCGATATCTCGAGCAGCAACTTCCCGCGCTTCGATGTGAACCCCAACACCGGAGAGCCGCTCAACGACAACCACGGGGTCCTGGTGGCGACGAACACCATCTACCACGACCGCGCGCATCCCTCGCACGTCGTCTTGCCGATCATCCCGGCGCCGGATCGTTGACGCGTGGCGTCCGGGAAAGTCATGCCTATGCGGGAGGCCGTCTCCCGCTGCGTGCACGACGGCGACACCGTCGTCATCGAAGGGTTCACCCATCTCATCTGCTTCGCCGCGGGTCACGAGATCATCCGCCAGCGCCGCCGCGACCTGACCCTCGCCCGCCTCACGCCGGACTTGATCTACGACCAGATGATCGCGGCGGGCTGCGCCCGGAAGCTCGTCTTCTCCTGGGCGGGGAATCCCGGGGTGGGGTCGCTGCACGCGTTCCGGCGCGCGGTGGAAGGGAAGCGCGGCGCGGCACTTGAGATCGAGGAGTACTCGCACTTCGGGATGGTCGCCCGGTTTTCGGCGGGCGCGGCACGGCTGCCCTTCTGGCCGCTGCGAAACTACATGGGCACCGATCTCCCGACCGCCAACCCGCGCATCCGGACGGTCGCCTGCCCGTACACGGGCGAAGCGCTGGCCACGGTGCCGGCGCTCAATCCGAGCGTCACGATCGTGCACGCGCAGCGTGCCGACGCGGCGGGCAATGCCCAGATGTGGGGCCTGGTCGGGGTACAGAAAGAAGCGGCGTTCGCCTCGGAGCGCGTGATCGTCGTGGTGGAAGAGCTCGTGGAGGAGGCGGTCATCCGCTCCGATCCCAACCGCACCGTGATTCCGGGCATGATCGTGAGCGCGGTGGTGGTCGAGCCCTGGGGAGCGCACCCGTCCTACACGCAGGGCTATTACGACCGCGACAACGATTTCTACGTCGCCTGGGAAGGCATCTCGCGCGATCCCGAAAAGCTCGCGCGCTACCTCGACGAGTTCGTGTACGCCGTCCCCGACCGCGCCGGCTACATGGAGAAGCAGCCGGGCCTGGCCGCGAGGCTCAAGGCGAAACAGCGCCGGTCCGACGGAGTCAATTACGGCTTCTGACACGGCCTACACCCCCGACGAGATGATGGCCGCCGTCGCGGCGCGCGAGCTCGCCGACGGGGAGGTGGTGTTCGTGGGCATCGGGCTGCCGAATCTCGCCTGCAACCTGGCGCGCGCGACGCACGCGCCCAACCTCGTCTTGATCTACGAGTCGGGCGCGGTGGGCGCGGTACCTGAGCGCCTGCCGGTGTCGATCGGCGACCCGGCGCTCGTCACCGGCTCGCTCATGGTGTGCGGCATGGCCGACGTGTTTCAGCTGTTCCTGCAGAACGGCCGGATCGAGGTCGGTTTTCTGGGCGGCGCGCAAGTCGATCGCTACGGCAACATCAACACGACGGTGATCGGGCCGTACGAGCGCCCCGCCGTGCGGCTCCCCGGGTCGGGTGGCGCGGCCGAGATCGCGGTGCATGCCCGGCGCACCCTGATCGTCGCCAAGCTCAGCCCCCGGGCTTTCCCCGAGCGCGTGGACTTCGTCACGAGCCCGGGACAGCGGTGTGGCGGCCGCGGCCGGCGCGAGCTGGGCATGCCGGGCGTGGGGCCGGTGAAGGTCATCACCGACCAGGGCATCCTCGAAGCGGACGAGGGCAGCGGCGAGATGGTGCTGGCAGCGCTTTATCCCGGCGTCGCGGCCGACGACGTCCAAAAGGGCGTCGGATGGCCGCTCACCCGCCGGCCGCGGCTCGGGGCCATCGCGCCGCCGAGCGTGACCGAGCTGCGGCTGCTGCGGGACGTCCTCGACCCGAAGGGATTGTTTCTCAAGTCATGACGGAACGAGCATGCGGCGCGCGTTAGGCCTCGTCGCAATCTGGTCCGCGGCCGCCACGCCGGCCTTCGCGCAGCGCGAGCCAGTCTTGAAACAAGTCGGCGTGCCGCATGCCTACTACTGGCGCGAGATGTACGTCCCGCAGGTGACGAGCGGTCCGAGCGCCGTCACGTGGTCGCCCGACGGGACGGAGCTGATCTATGCGATGCAGGGCTCGCTCTGGCGGCAACGGATCGGCTCGCGGGTCGCGCAGCAGCTGACCGCCGGAGCAGGCTACGACTACCAGCCCGACTGGTCTCCCGATGGGCGGCTCGTCGTGTTCGCCCGGTACGCGCACGACGCGATCGAGCTGCAGCTGCTCGACCTCGCCTCCGGGGGCGTACAGCCCGTCACGGCCAACGGCGCCGTCAACGTCGAGCCGCGCTGGTCGCCCGACGGCACGCGCATCGCGTTCGTCTCGTCCGCCTACAACCGGCGGTGGCACATCTTCACGGTCGCCATGGAGGCCGGCGCGCCCGCGGAAGGGACGGTCACGCGGCTGACCGAGGACAACGACAGCCGGCTGCCTCGCTACTACTACAGTGTGTGGGATCACTACCTCTCACCCACGTGGTCGCCGGACGGACGCGAGCTGATCATCGTCGCGAACCGCGGGCACATTCACGGGACCGGCGGGTTTTGGCGCATGACCGCGACCCCCGGCGCGCCGATGCGGGAGCTCCGGTACGAAGAGACCACCTGGAAGGCCCGCCCCGACTGGTCGCCCGACGGAACGCGCGTCGTCTACAGCTCCTACCTGGGCCGCCAGTGGCACCAGCTGTGGGTCATGACGAGCGAAGGCGGCGATGTCTTTCCGCTGACGTATGGTGAGTTCGACGCGACCGCGTCGCGCTGGTCGCGCGATGCCAAGCACATTGCCTACATCTCGAACGAAGGCGGGAACACCACTCTGTGGGTGATCGACGTACCGGGCGCTCAGCGGCGGCAGATCGTCGCCGCGGAGCGGCGCTACCGCGAGCCCGTGGGCCGGCTGCGCCTCGTCGTCGTGGATGCGGCAGGCCGCCCGCTGCCCGCCCGCGTTTCGGTTACCCGGTCTGACGGCCGGGCCTATGCCCCGGACGACGCCTGGCGTCACGCCGATGAGGCGTTCGATCGCGCCGAGCGCGAGTTCGAATACGGCTACTTCCACACCGCCGGTACGGCCAACCTCACGCTACCCGCAGGAGCTCTGCGGGTCGAAGTATGGCACGGACCGGAATACCGCGTGGCGCGGGTGGACGTGACGGTCCTGCCTGGTCGGACGGTGACTAAACGGCTGGTGCTCGAGCGGCTGGCGAACCTGCCGGCCCGCGGCTGGTGGAGCGGTGACCTCCACGTGCACATGAACTACGGCGGCGCGTACCGCAACACCCCGGAACATCTCGCCTTCCAGAGTCGCGCCGAAGACCTGCACGTGGTCGAGAATCTGATCGTCAACAAGGAGCAGCGGATCCCGGACATTGCGTACTTTCGCACCGATCCGGACCCCGCCTCGACACCGGGCCTTCTGTTGCTGCACGATCAGGAGTATCACACCAGCTACTGGGGCCACACCGGGTTGCTCGGCCTGCGCGACCACTACGTGCTGCCCGAGTACGTCGGCTATCCCAATACTGCGGCCGCTAGCCTGTACCCGATGAACGCTGACGTGGCGGACCTCGCGCACGCGCAGGGCGCCGTGTTCGGCTACGTCCATCCGTTCGACACGCAGCCGGACCCGACCGACACGACGGAACGGCTCACCTACGAGCTACCGGTGGACGCGGCGCTCGGGAAGGTCGATTACCTGGAAGTGATGGGATACTCGGACCACCGCCTCACGTCCGGTATCTGGTACCGGTTGCTGAACTGCGGCTTCCGCATACCGGCGGGGGCGGGCACCGACGCGTTCCCGAACTTCGCGTCCCTGCGCGGTCCGCCGGGGTTAGTGCGGGTGTTCGTGCGCAGCGGTCCGGCGCTCGACCGCCGTGGCTGGATGGCCGGCCTCAAGGCGGGCCGGACGTTCGTGACGAACGCTCCGCTGCTCGAGTTCACCCTGGGTGGACGCGAGATCGGAGATGAGATCCGGTTGCCCGCCGGGGGGAGGCGGCTCACCGCTCGCGTTGGTCTCCGCTCGAGCGTGTCGATCGATCACCTCGAAGTCATCGGCAATGGCAGCGTGGTCGCCACCATCCCGCTCAGGGGCGATCGCACGACCGCGAGCGACACGGTCTCCGTCCCCGTCACGCGCAGCGGCTGGTACATGCTGCGCGCCTGGAGCGACCGGCCGGTCACGCCGATCCTCGATCTCTACCCGTTCGGCTCGACCAGCCCGATCTACGTGCGGGTAGGGCGGCAGCCGGTGCGCTCGCGGGAGGATGCCGACTTCTTCGCGCGCTGGATCGATCGGCTGGTCCATGCGGCGCGGGCGCACGAGGCGTGGAACACGCCGGAGGAGCGGGAGCACGTGCTGGGGCTGCTCGCACGGGCGCGCGCGGTGTACGCGGAGCAGGCGGGCATCTCGGCTCCGTGAATCAGGGCCGCTCGATCAGGATCTCGCGCTGCGCGGTGACCGTCTCGGCTCCAGCGGGTGTCACGGCCACTTCGAGCAGGTAGCGCCCGGGCGCGAGCCCCGAGAGATCGATGGCGAGCGTGCGGGGCGCGATCGACGCGCTCTCGGGCATCTCCTGCCACTCGAGGCGCACGTCGCGCCGCGGGCCGGCGAGGCCCAGAGACTCGACGGCGCGACGCAGCCATCCGGTGCCCCGGCGGGACAGCGTGAGTGAGACGCCCACGGCTCCGGCCGCGGGATCGGCCCCGTATAGCTCCCAGAAGACGCCCAGCTTCCGGTCGGTAGAGACACGGGTGGACCCGTACGCATGCGGCACGACCGCATCGAGCGTCGCCGGAAGGGAATCGGCTGGGTCGAAGAGCAGCAAATCGGAGATCGCCGGGTGATAGGGCGATCGCCGAAGCGGGGTCACGCCGTAGCGGGCCCGCGCCACGTGGCGCTCGCCCGGGGCGACGGCCTCGAGCGACATCACGAGCGGTCCGCACGGCGCGGTCGCACTGAGGGCGCGTGCCCCCGCAACGACGCCTGAGTCCCGCGACAGCGCCAGCGTGCGCTCGTCCGCGGCGAGTGCGAGCGCGCTCGTCACAGCCCGCTGCGCGAACAGCGTGTCGCTCGACAGGTCATACGCCGCAACGACGACACAGGAGTCGTCCCGCCGGAACACCGCCTGCTGGTGGTCGAGGTACTCGAATGCCTTCGCATAGGGCGGCGCGTACGACTCCCGCGCTTGCGGGGGGTCGAAGCTCCAGTCTTCGGGCTTCGCGTTCCCCGGATCGTCCAACGCGCGTGCCCCGGCGGCGAAATGGAAAGTAGGTGAAGCCAGGTGTCCGGTGACGTAGGGATCTGATTGAACCAGCGGCGACCTCGGCGGTTCCCGCGTCCAGAACATCGGCCATCCATAGCGCAGCATCACGTTGCGGAGATCATCTTCCCAATAGAGGCCGTAGGTCGTGCGGCGACCCTG